>Ga0105240_10011825_pt1 | contig 12121 bp, 11 predicted proteins | sample KBSC54metaG_FD_80426 | JGI IMG/M metagenome (GOLD analysis project Ga0105240, IMG submission 80426) | Corn rhizosphere microbial communities from Kellogg Biological Station, Michigan, USA - KBS C5-4 metaG | ecosystem: Host-associated > Plants > Roots > Rhizosphere > Soil | place: Michigan, USA...
CTGTAAATTGTTTTAGGAAGCGGACATCGTTCTGCGAATACAAACGCAGGTCATTGACCCGGTATTTGAGCTGGCAGATACGTTCTATACCCATGCCGAAGGCAAAACCAGTGTATTTATTGGAGTCGATGCCGAAATTTTCCAGCATTTTCGGATGCACCATGCCACTACCCAGGATCTCTACCCATCCTGTATGTTTGCAGACGCTACAGCCGCTGCCTCCGCAGATGAGGCAGTTGATGTCCATCTCGGCGCTGGGTTCCGTAAAGGGGAAATAAGAGGGGCGGAAGCGCACTTTTATGTCTTTGCCGAACATCTCCTGTACAAAGAAGTAGAGCGTTTGTTTCAGGTCCGCAAACGAGACGTTCTCGTCGACATAGAGGCCTTCTGTCTGGTGAAAGAAGCAGTGGGCTCTGGCGCTGATGGTCTCATTCCTGTATACACGTCCCGGGCATATGATGCGGATAGGAGGCTTTTGACGCTCCATTACCCTGGCCTGTACGCTGCTGGTATGAGTGCGCAGGAGCCAGTCGGGATTTTGATTGATATAGAAAGTATCCTGCATATCGCGTGCAGGATGATTTTCCGGGAGATTGAGAGCGGTGAAGTTGTGCCAGTCGTCCTCTATTTCGGGGCCTTCTTCCACGGAGAATCCGAGGCGTCCGAAAATATGTACTATCTGGTCGCGTACGATGGTGATGGGATGATGCGTGCCCAGGGGCAGGGTATCTCCCGGCAGACTGAGGTCAATGTCGGAGCCTTTTGACGCTGTTGCGCCGGCGGTATGACCTTTCCATTCTTCGTATTTGGCTTCGGCCAGTTGTTTGAAGTCATTCAGCACCTGTCCGAATTCCTTTTTTTTGTCGACGGGGACATTTTTCATTTCTGCAAACAGGTTCTTCACTATGCCTTTCGTGCCGAGGAATTTGATACGATATGCCTCCAGGGCGTCGGCCCCATTGGGTTGAATAGCGTGAATCTCCTGCTTATAAGCCTCTATCTGTTGTAACAATTGCTCCATCCCACAAACCTACACCAAAATTATGTGCGGAAATTGGCCTTCCTGGGGAAAAATAGTCCAATTTCCGCAAAGCGCTAATGTCTGCCCTTCGGACGAGCCGCCGTTGGCGGCTCCTGGCGCAATTCTCAATGGCCGGGAGGGGCGGGCGACCCTGTCGGGGGACGGCTTTAACGGGGAGTGGAACCCTCGTCGGGAGTGAAGAGAAATATCCGTAGGTTTGCTGCCAAAAGAGAGAATTCATGCCGTCAAATCTGCACATAAGCGACTTTCTTGATCCCGTGAATCTTGCCGAAATATCACAGGATCAGGGATATAAGGACGGACAGATCGGTAAGCTCATCGACGTATACGATGAATATTTCCCTGATCTGGAGGAGGCCAGCCTGGTGCTTGTAGGCTGTGATGAGGAGCGGGGCGCCCATCGGGATCGTAATCGTCCGCATACGCCCGATATCATCCGGTCGGAGTTTTATCAATTATACTATTGGCATCAGGACATCCGGCTGGCGGATGTGGGGAATATCCGGCAGGGCGCTTCGCTGGCCGATACTTATGCCGCCCTTAAAACCGTGATCCGCGAGCTCACGGGTATTGGCAAGACGGTGGTGATCCTGGGTGGTTCACACGACCTGACCCTTTCTCAATACTATACCTATGCGGATAAGAAGCATATTATCGAGGCCACCTGTGTCGATGCCCTGATCGACCTGGACATCCATAGCTTACAACGTAGCGACAATTTCCTGATGGAAATGCTGACGGGCGAGCCAAATTATGTCCATCATTATAACCACATCGGATTCCAAAGCTATTATGTACATCCTCATATGCTGGAGACGATGGACAAGCTGCGATTTGACTGTTTCCGGCTGGGCAGCGTAAAGGACAATATCGAGGAGATGGAGCCTGTTATCCGCAATTCTCATCTGTTCACCTTCGATATATCCGCCATCGCCAATGCATTTGCTCCGGCCAACAGGGTATCCCCCAACGGATTTAGCGGTGAAGAGGCCTGTATCCTGATGAGATATGCCGGATTGAGCCACAACGTCAATACCGTTGGGATCTATGGCTATATGCCGGAAAGGGATAAGGAACAGCTGACTGCCAAACAGATCAGCCATATGATCTGGTATCTTATAGACGGGAAGAGCCGGGGCCGGCGTGAGGCTGCCCTGACGGACAGGGATTTCTTTATAGAATACCGGACGGCTTTTGCGGAGGTGGAGACGACATTCCTTCAAAGCAAGAAGACACACCGCTGGTGGATGCAGCTGCCCGACAGTAAATATATCGCGTGCTCGTACCAGGACTACCTGCTTGCCAGCAGTAATGAGATACCGGAAAGATGGCTGCGGGCACAGGAACGGAGCTGACCATGAAACAGGAAATACCTCAATATAAGCTTGACGAGCACTATATTTCCATTCACAGGAAGCAAGAGGCTGTCTCCGCCTTTGGATACAGCGGGCTGGAACCTCGTCTGCGGATAAAGGATTTCGAGCTGTATTCCAGCGAGGGGCTTACCAGCAGCATGGGCCCTTTGCGCAGTGAATTTTATCGCATCGGGGTCACTATACGCGGCAGCTGTGATGTGCAATTGGGGCTGGAGCATTATAAACATCAGCCTGGCACCGTGAACTGCACCTATCCCAATCAGATCTTTTCCAAATGTAATATCAGCGAGGATGCATTTGGCTATTACCTGATGTTCAACCCGCCCTTTCTTGAGCCATTGATACCTGCCGAAAGGATCGCTGAGGAATTCCCTTTTTTTCATTATGCCGGTGTGCCTTTTTTTCAGCTGGGCCCTGTCGTCCTCCGGCGGGCAGAGGAACTGCTGTTGCGTATCAACGAAGAGCTTGTCCACGACCTTCCGGAAAAAGTCACTGCCATCCGTCTGTATCTCTATATGATGATGCTGGAGATGAAGCGGAGCTATATAGAACAGGGGATGGGCTCGTATGAAGGCATTCCGGAGTCTACTGCGCTTGTCATGCGATACCGTAAGCTCGTAGGGCAGCATTACCTTGAGAAACAGCAGGTAGCCGATTATGCCGGCCTGTTATATGTCACACCTAATCATCTCAACCGCACGGTAAAAGACGTCACCGGACGAACGGCCTCCGCGCATATTACAGAAATGATCCTGCTGGAGGCAAAGAGTCTTTTGCAATACACGGATCTGTCCATGGCGGAGATAGCCTGGCGGCTGCGGTTCAGCGAGCCATCGTCTTTCCATCGATTTTTTAAAAAGGAGACCGGCCGTACACCGCTGGAATACCGTTCCGGCGCTCATGCGGACAATGCATGATCTGGTCAATCCGGGGCATGATCCTGACAACGATGCATTCGTATGTCTGCCGGAGCTTTGTAGAAAAAATACAAGATGACTACATTGAACAAAAGCAAGGTTGTGATCGCCGGCGGCAGTTCCGGGATAGGGGCAGCATTGGCAAGGATCCTGGTGGAAGATGGGGCAGACATCACCGTTATAGGCCGGGATGCTGGCAAATTGAATTTGTTGAAAACCGCACGGCCTTCTATAGAGACGGTGGCGTTGGATGCTTGTGACCGTGCGGCTGTGGATGCGTTCTTTCATAGGACCAGTGAGATAGATCATCTCGTCATAACGCTTAGCAGCAGCAAGGGAGGCGGTATGTTCAAGGACCTGTCTTTACAGGAGCTGCGGGAAGGGTTTGACAGAAAGTTCTGGCCGCAATTGAATGTGCTTCAGGCAGCCCTGCCCCGTATGAAACGGGAGGGGAGCGTGACATTGGTGACGGCTGTAAGCGCGGGCGGCGCCTTGCCGGGGACATCAGGGCTTGCGGCTATCAATGGCGCATTGGAAGTGATGGTCCCTGTGCTTTCGTTGGAATACAAGCCTCTGCGTGTGAATGCTGTCAGCCCCGGCCTGATCGATACGCCGTGGTGGGATTTTTTGCCTGCGGCGGCAAAAGAACAGGTGTTCAAGGATTTTAGCGCAAATGTGCACGTGGGAAGGCCGGGCCGTCCTGAAGAAATAGCGGATACGATACGGCATATCATGAGCAATGGATATATCAATGGTGTTACGATCCGTTGTCATGGGGGATTAGGCTCGGCGGGCGTTTTTTTGTAGGTTTGATGTATGAAGCATCTCTCTGCCCTGCTCCTTATCGTCGTACTCGGACAAGCCTGTTCGCCTTCCAAATTTATAAAGACTTCCGCTGAAGCGGCGTTCACCCAGCCTGGTCTTGTATCCGGACAGGTAGGTATTTGCATATATGATCCGGGGACGACTCAATATCTATTCGAACAGCAGAGCAATAAATATTTTATCCCGGCCAGCAATACAAAGCTTTTTTCGTTGTATGCAGGGTTAAAGTATTTAGGGGACTCTCTGGTGGGTATCCGTTATAAGGAGACCGATACGGCCATCTTTCTTGTTCCTTCCGGCGACCCGACTTTCCTGCATCCTGCCTACGCGTATCAGCCTGTGATCAACTTTCTCAAGCACACACGCAAACCGCTGTGGATCACGGAGGCCAACTGGCAGGACCGGCCATTGGGCAGGGGCTGGGCCTGGGATGATTATAACGACGACTACATGCCGGAAAGAAGCGCGCTGCCTGTCTATGGGAATGTGATCCATTGGGTGCAGGATTCGGCTTCCCAATCATTTTACTCTGTTCCCGACATCAACTGGGAAGTGCGGTTCTCGGCTGATACGACAAAGCGGTCATTTTATGTGGAAAGGGACTTTCACAAGAATGCTTTTGAGATCACGGAGGGGAAGGCTCAATTCAAGACGCAGGATGTGCCTTTTATTACCAATGGTGTCGTGTCGGCGGCTGTGCTTTTGAAGGATACTGTTGGGCGGGAGATTTTTACGAGACATCAGCCGCCCGGAGGGGCGACAGGTGGGCGGGGGGGTAGCACGGCGGGAGCATTTGACGGCCTTTATACCATTCATAGCCGACCGGTGGATTCTATGTTCCGGCCTATGATGTATCACAGCGATAACTTTTTTGCGGAGCAGACATTGCTGATGGTGAGCAATGAGAAGCTGGGGCGGATGAATGATGCCCGCATCATCGATACGTTGTTGAACAGTGATCTTCGCGACCTGCCGCAGCGGCCCTATTGGGTGGATGGCAGCGGGTTGAGCCGTAACGACCTGTTTACGCCAAGGGATTTTGTCTGGCTGTTGAATAAGATGAAGGATGAATTCGGACTACCCAGGCTAAAGGGTATTCTTCCCACGGGTGGGACCGGTACGCTGTCCAGTTATTATAAAAGAGACAGTGGGTATATTTATGCCAAGACCGGCTCTTTGTCCGGGGTAGTGGCTCTCAGTGGATTCCTTATAACAAAAAAGAGCCGTCTACTGATATTCTCCGTATTGATCAATAATAACAGTGATCCGGCTGTCCGCAGGAAGATCGAAAAGTTCCTGGAGGGGATAAGGGAAAAATATTGAGACATTACTTCCCAAATAGTTTCTCTACATACTCTTTCCGGAACTCGATATAAGTAGGTTCGCCTCCTGGCGTTACATTGGGCTGCCGGGTGGCAAAGAGCTCCTCGATGAGGGTCTTCATTTCCGAGCTGTCCAGTATGCGGCCCGCCCGGATGGCCTGCTGTCTGGCCATGCTGCGTATCAGTTTTTCCCGACGGGAGAATTTCATGTCGCTGGTGAAGTGCTTGAATTGTTCCAGCAGCAATTCGAGGATGGCCTTTTCATTACCCTGCCCCGTATCTGCCGGTGTGCCATGTATGATAAAGCTGTCTTTTCCAAAAGGCTCTACCTGGTAGCCCAGTATCAGCAGGTCGGGTGACAGTTCCTGGAGCAGTATAGCATCGGATGGGGACAGCTGAAAGGTGACGGGAAACAAATTCTTTTGGCTGGGAATGGCTTTTTCTTTGGATGCCGCGGCATATCGTTCGTACAGGACCCTTTCGTGAGCCGACTGTTGATGCACCAGGATAAACCCCCTGTTGGTGGGGGTGACGATATAGGTGTTGAGCAGCTGTTGAAGGGGCGCTCCTTCGATGGGTTGGAGCTTACCGGTGGCCGGGCGTGGCATGCCGGGGATAACGGGGGATTCTTCGGGCATGGGGGTCCTGGTTATCGAGGCACCCAGGAAGGAGGAGACTTCGGAGAGGCCGGGGAGCTCGGAGTCTGTGGGGAGGCTTTGGCCGGTGCCGGTAGGGGGGCTTTGGCTGGGGCCTGACGGCTGCGGGGAGTCGGGGGTGCCAGCCGGGGCTTCGTAAAAATCCTTCCAGTTCTTCAGATTGCTCTTTTGGTCGGGCTCTATAAAATGCGCCTGGTTCTTCTGCGTAAACGTTTGGTAGAGGGAAGAAGCCGTCACGGATGCTTTTTTCTCTTCGCTGACGGGCTTGCTGACGGCATCGAGGCGCTGGATGTCCGGATCCAGGTCGAAATCGAGCGTGGGGGTGACGCTGAATTGGGCCAGGGCATGCTTAACGGCAGCCTGCACAAAGGCGTAGACGATCTTTTCGTCTTCGAATTTTATTTCCTGCTTAGTAGGATGAACATTGATATCCACCTGTGTCGGGTCCAGGTCGATGAACAGGACATACAGGGGGTAGCTGTCCTGGGCGATCATGTCGTGGTAGGCGTTCATGATGGCATGATTCAGATAAGGGCTCCGGATAAAACGCTGGTTTACGAAAAGAAACTGATCTCCCCGGGTCTTGCGTGCGGCTTCGGGCTTCCCTACAAACCCATATATGTTGAGATAATCCGTGTTTTCCTGCACGGATACCAGTCTGGCGTTTTGTGTGTGCCCGAGTATCTGTACGATGCGCTGTTTCAGGCTACTTTTTTCCAGGTGCATCAATTGCTGTCCATTGCTGGTCAGCGAAAAGAAAATGGAAGGAAAGGCCAGCGCCACCCTTGTGAACTCATCCACGATATGACGCATCTCGGCGGCATTGCTCTTAAGGAAGTTGCGGCGGGCAGGCACGTTGAAGAAAAGATTCTTCATAGCAATATTGCTGCCGCGTGGGCTGGCCACAGGCTCCTGCCGGACGACCTTGCTGTTCTCTATCTCGAGACAGGTACCCGTTTCATCCTCTTCCCTTTTTGTCTTTAGCTCTACCTGTGCGACCGCGGCAATAGAGGCCAGGGCTTCGCCCCTGAAACCCATGGTGCGGATATGAAAGAGGTCATCGATATTTTTTATCTTGGATGTAGCATGCCGTTCGAAGGCCATGCGGGCATCCGTCTCGCTCATGCCTTTGCCGTTGTCCACTACTTGTATCAGGGACTTGCCGGCGTCCTGTACGATCAGCTTTATTTCCGTGGCTTCTGCGTCTACGGCATTCTCCAAAAGCTCCTTCACAGCACTTGCGGGACGCTGGATCACCTCACCTGCCGCTATCTGATTGGCGATGTTATCGGGTAATAAATGAATGATGTCTGGCAATTCTACCTTAATTTGCTGCAATTTACAGAATTATCATAAGGTGGTGGTCTGCTGCCTGTAAGCACTCATATTATGAGAAAACCTTTATTGATCTTTTCACTTGTCTTCGGCTGTTTTGCCGTCCATGCCCAGTCTGATCCCGAGCCTTCTGCCGACCAATGGGTTGATAGTGTTTTCAAGACCCTGTCCCCCGATGAAAAAATCGCACAGCTGATGGTGGTCAGGATGTCTTCCATCGACCCTGTGACCCATGGCCCGCTATTTTATGACAGCGTGGTGGGAGACGCCGTCCGGAAATACGATGTAGGGGGTATTTGTCTCTTTCAGGGAGGGCCGCTTGCTCAGGCCGCACGTATCAACAATTTTCAGGCTGTCGCCAAAACCCCGATCCTTTTTTGCATCGATGCGGAGAATGGACTCGGTATGAGGATGGACAGTGTGATGGGTCTGCCCAGGCAAATGATGCTGGGCGCCATGAGCAACCCCTCGCTGGTATACCAGTATGGCCGTCTGGTTGGGGCTCAATGCCGGCGGATAGGCATTCAGGTAAATTATGCCCCGGTGGTGGATATCAATAACAACCCGGATAATCCTGTCATAAACGATCGGAGCTTTGGGGAGGACAAGGACAAAGTGGCCGAATATGGCGTGCAATATGTAAAGGGTCTGCAGGATGAGGGCGTGATGGCATGCGCCAAGCATTTCCCCGGTCATGGGGACGTGTCCGTAGACTCGCATCTCGACCTGCCTGTCATCAACAAGAGCAAGGTTGAGTTAGACTCATTGGAGCTATATCCTTTCAAGGCGTTGTTCAAAGCGGGTGTAGGTAGTGTTATGATCGCTCATCTTTACATTCCTGCCATCGACAATACTCCCAATCAGGCCACCTCGTTATCTAAAGAGGCGGTGACAAAGCTGCTGCGCAAGAAACTTCATTACGATGGGATCAGTTTTACCGATGCCCTGGAGATGAAAGGGGTAGCCAAGTTCTATCCGGATGGAGACGCCGCTGTGCAGTCCCTGATAGCGGGGAATGACATGCTTTGCCTGCCGGGAGATGTGGCAACCAGCCTGGAGAAGATCAATGCGGCTATACGGGATAAAAAAATAAAATGGAAGGACATCGACGCCCGGGTAAAGAAAGTACTGTATGCGAAGTATGAATATGGGCTGGCTGATCGCAAGTCGGTGGATACGGCGCATTTGACCGACGACCTTAATGACGGGATAAAAAATATGAGACGGCAGGTGGCCGAAAGTGCGCTGACCCTTTTGCGCAATGAGGATATGGATATTTTTCCCTTTAAGGCGGCCGCGGGTGACGGGCCTTCGGTGAAGCAAAATAGTTTGGTGGCACCTGATGCTATGGTGCGGCCTGTAATTAAAAGGAAAAAGATTGCCTATGTGGGAATGGGGTTGACAGGGGAGAATGAGTTCAGCCGAAGGATGAGGGCAGACTACGATGCGCATGTATATTTCTTCGACTATGCCCTCGACAGCGTCAAGGCTGCCGCGGCCCTGCAATTGCTCAGTGGCCGGTATGATGCCGTGGTGATAGGGCTGCATAATTATGCCCGATTCCCCGCCCGTAATTTCTCTATCAGTCAGCCGGCTGCCTGGCTTCTGCGGGAATTGCAGGAGAAGAACAAGGCGATACTTTTTGCCTTTGGCAATCCTTATGCGTTAAAGAATGATTGTGCAGCCAGGAATATGGTGGCCTGTTATGAGGACGACGAGATCACGGAAGGTGTTGCTGCCGACTGGCTGGGTGGTAAGTTCTCCGCAAAAGGTGTGCTGCCTGTCACCGTGTGCGATAATTACAGATCAGGAGCCGGTATTCTCCCGCCAAGCCGTGTGATACCGCGTGTAGACCCTGTGGTGCTGGGGCTGGATCCTGCGCGGCTGGAGAAGATCGATACTATTTGTAAGGAGGCTATCGACAAGATGGCGACGCCCGGATGTGTGGTGCTGGTGGCCAAGGATGGGAAGCTGGCTTATGAGAAGGCATTCGGGTATATGAGCTATGATAAGACCGAGCCGGTGTATACGGAATCTATTTATGATATGGCGTCTTGTACCAAGATCTGCGCCACTACCATGGCTGTGATGAAATTGTATGATGAGGGTAAGCTGGACCTGCAGAAGACGCTGGGCGACTATCTCCCCTGGGTCAGGGGCAGTAATAAAGAAGGGCTGCGCATTTTTGATGTGCTGCTGCACCAGGCACGTTTGAACGCTTTTATTCCTTTTTATAAGGAGACCATCGACAGCACTAAACAGGGTGCGCCGCTGCCGGGATTTTATGTTGTGAGGCCGGACAGCACGCATGGCATCCGCGTGGCGGATAATATGTACATGCGGAATGACTGGGAGGATACGATCTATTCACGGATACTTACCAGCAAGCTGGGACCGGCTGATAAATATGTATACAGCGACAACGATTTTATTTTTATGGGTAAGGTGGTGGAGGCTATCAGCGGAATGCCTTTGAACGAGTATGTGAAAAAGACGTTCTATGATCCGTTGGGGATGAGCTCTGCGGGCTTCAGGCCCCGGGAACGATTCCCGTTGGGGAGGATCGCGCCGACTGCGCTGGAGCCTATTTTCCGGCAGCAGCAGATAAGGGGGGATGTGCATGATCCGGGATCGGCTATGTTTGGAGGTGTGGCGGGGCATGCGGGGTTGTTCAGCGATGCATATGATCTGGCAATTTTGGAGCAGATGCTGCTGGATGGTGGATCGTTGAACGGGCATACTTTTTTAAAGAAATCGACTATCGATTATTTTACCGCCTATCATAGTAATATTTCCCGCCGGGGGATTGGGTTTGACAAGCCGGAGAAGGATAATGCTACCCGTAAGGAGCCGTATCCTTGTTTGTCGGCCAGCCCCGAGACTTTTGGGCATACGGGTTTTACGGGGACTTGTGTGTGGGTGGATCCGAAGTACGATCTTATTTTTATTTTCCTTTCGAACAGGGTGAATCCGGTGGAGGGGAATCCGAGATTGTCGAGCCTTAGTATAAGGGGGAGGATACAGGAGGCGGTGTATCAGGCGATGGGGGTGGATGTTGGGAGGCCGTTGGATGGACGTGCGAAGCATGGGAAAAAGGGGAAGAAGAAAAAGAAGGGGTGTTGTAAGATGTAGGTAGATACTTATAGTGCAAAAGTTTTAAAATTTTCAAGAGAAAGTGTCGCTAGTTTTGGCGGCACTTTTTTTATGGGGCAAGAGAGATATGATATAAAAGAGGCAGTACAGGAATTTATCAATCTTTGGCCAGATGCCATCATCCGCGTGGTGGGGAATACTTCTGCGCGTACAAGACTTTATCAGATGGGCATCGCTTCCTTTTGGAAAGAGATCAGCCGTGATTTCCAGGTATGGGGTAAGTTGGACGAGGAATGGGAGCCCTTTAGAAAGGGGGTGAACTATAAAGCGTTTCTAATTTTCAAGAAAATAAAGTAAATTTAGGTATATGAAGACGAAGAAAAAAGAGGATACGTCCGCATACAAAATACACCGGGTCAAGCCTGGAAGTAAATTCGACAAAATGTTGGAGAATGATCCTGTCTTCATCAAGAAAAGAGAAGATGCGATAAAATACTTTCGCGAAAACCCTATTCCTGAATGGCTGCTCAAGAGAGCGCGTGGTGAATACTAACCTTTCCTATCCTTCTTCTTCGGCGCTGGTATCTTGCCTTCCACATTTTTCTTGTAATACTTGCACGCGGGTCGAAGTCCGCAAACTTCACATTTGGGTGTGCGGGCGACGCAGATATATCGTCCGTGGAGGATGAGCCAGTGATGCGCGACGTGCACGAGTTCGCGGGGAATGAATTCCAATAATTGTTTTTCTGTTGCCAAAGGTGTTTTGGCGTTGATGGTGAGACCGATGCGCGCAGAGATGCGGAATACATGCGTATCCACAGCCATATTGGGCTGATTGTCCACTACGGATGTGATCACATTGGCGGTCTTCCGCCCTACCCCGGGCAGCTCTACGAGTTCCTCGATGGTGAGCGGTACCTGTCCATGGAATTTTTCCACCAGCATCTTTGCCATCCCAATAAGATGCTTTGTCTTATTGTTGGGATAGGAAATGCTCTTTACGAGGGGGAATAGCTCGTCAAAGGTGGCATGGGACAGGGATATTGGATCGGGATATCTTTCGAAAATCGCGGGGGTCGTCATATTGACCCTTTTGTCCGTGCATTGGGCAGACAGGATAACGGCTACCAGCAATTGGTAGGGGCTATCGTAGATCAGTTCTGTCTCAGCGTCGGGATTGTGTTCCGAAAAGTAGTCCAGTACAAATTGAAATCGTTCCTTTCTGGTCATTATGAGCAGATCTTAAAATGACCAAAGATAGTGGGGAATTCAGTATCAGTGCTGTACAGATTCGGTGGCTGTCTCCCGTGCGTAGTTCATGACCTTTAAGATCACTTCAGCGCGGGGCGATACCGTAACTTTCTCGAGGCCTTCAGCAGAATTTTGTAAGACTTGTAGTTTCTCGCGAAGCATCCAGTCTTCCTTGATCGCCGTCTCTATAGCAACCGTCAATTCTGGGGAAGACTCTTTGTACAAATACAGCAAAAGATCCTCCGGTGTAAAGAGTGTCATAGGCAAAACCATTTAATGTCCTAATATATTCCGAAGCAGTAAA
>Ga0105240_10011826_pt1 | contig 12121 bp, 9 predicted proteins | sample KBSC54metaG_FD_80426 | JGI IMG/M metagenome (GOLD analysis project Ga0105240, IMG submission 80426) | Corn rhizosphere microbial communities from Kellogg Biological Station, Michigan, USA - KBS C5-4 metaG | ecosystem: Host-associated > Plants > Roots > Rhizosphere > Soil | place: Michigan, USA...
AAGACACGGGTCGAGGAGAGTCGTGGCGGCCGAGAGTCCATTATCGTCTCCGAGATCCCGTATCAGGAGAACAAGGCGCGCTTGCATGAGCGCATCGCCGAGGTGGTGCGGGACAAGAAGGTCGAGGGCATCTCCGAGATCCGCGACGAGAGCGATCGCGACGGCGTGCGCCTGGTAATCGAGCTGAAGCGCGACGCCATGGCCGATGTCGTGCTGAACCAGCTCTATCGCTTCACGCCGCTGCAGACGTCGTTCGGCATCAACGCGCTGGCGCTCGACGGCGGCCGGCCGAAGCTGATGAGCCTCAAGGAGCTGCTCGAGGCCTTCATCCGCTTCCGTGCCGAGGTCATCACCCGGCGCACCAAGTTCGAGCTCAACCACGCACGCGACCGCGCGCATGTGCTGGTCGGTCTCGCCATCGCGGTCGCCAACATCGACGAAGTGATCGAGATGATCCGCCGCTCGCCCGATCCCGTCGTCGCGCGCGACCGTCTGATGGCCAAGGATTGGCCGGCTTCCGACGTGGCGCCGCTGATCACGCTGATCGCCGAGCCCGGCCGCGACGTCTCGGCCGAGGGCACGTACAAACTCTCCGAGATCCAGGCACGCGCCATCCTCGAGCTCCGCCTGCAGCGCTTGACCGGTCTCGAGCGCGACAAGATCGCCGAGGAACTGACCGAGGTCGCCAAGCTGATCGAGGGCTATCTCGAGCTGCTGGGCGATCGCGACAAGCTGTTCGCGCTGATGCGCAAGGAGCTGGTCGAGATCAAGGACCAGTTCGCCACGCCGCGCCGCACCGAGATCGTCGACAACGAATTCGAGCAGGACATCGAGGACCTGATCCAGCGCGAAGACATGGTGGTCACCGTCACCCACGGCGGCTACGTCAAGCGCGTGCCGGTGTCGGCCTATCGCGCCCAGCGCCGCGGCGGCAAGGGCCGCTCGGGCATGGCCACGCGCGAGGACGACTTCGTCTCTTCGCTGTTCGTGGCCAACACCCACACGCCGGTGCTGTTCTTCTCCAGCCGCGGCATCGTCTACAAGCTGAAAGTATGGCGACTGCCATTGGGCGCGCCGCAGGCGCGCGGCAAGGCGTTCGTGAATCTGTTGCCGCTCGCCGAGGGCGAGACGATCACCAATTTCATGCCGATGCCGGAGGACGAGGCGAGCTGGACGACGCTCAACGTCATGTTCGCCACAGCGCGCGGCGGTGTGCGCCGTAACGAGCTCGGCGACTTCGTGAACGTGAACCAGAACGGCAAGATCGCCATGAAGTTCGACGGCGAGGATGCCGGCGACCGCCTGATCGGCGTCAGCGTCTGCACCGAGGAGCAGGATGTTCTGCTGGCGACGCGGCTCGGCCGGTCGATGCGCTTCCCGGTCTCGACCGTGCGCGTCTTCGCCAGCCGTAACTCGACCGGCGTGCGCGGCATCGCCCTCGCCGAGGGCGACGAGGTGATCTCGATGTCGCTGGTCGATAACGGCAAGGGCATCACGACCGAGGATCGCGACGCCTACCTTCGCCAGTCGCGCGCGCTGCGCCAGGCGGAGAACGCGGTGGACAACGCCGAGGAAGAGGCGACGCCCGCGGTGGAGGCGGCGGTCGCCGTGCCGACGCTGTCGCCAGAGCGCTTCAAGGAGCTCCAGGCGAAGGAGGAGTTCGTCCTCACCGTGGCCTCGTCGGGCTTCGGCAAGCGCACGTCGGCCTACGAGTACCGGGTGACCGGCCGGGGCGGCAAGGGCGTCGAACTGATGAACCTCGCCAAGGGCGGGCAGGTGGTGGCCGCGTTCCCGATCGAGCAGAGCGAGCAGATCATGTTGGTCACCGACGGCGGCACGCTGATCCGCTGCCCGGTCGACGGTGTTCGCATCGCGGGCCGCGGTACGCGCGGAGTGCGCATCGTCAATGTGAGCGAGGGCGAGCGTGTGGTCTCGGCGATCCGTATCGGCGAGGATGACGAGGCGAACGGCAACGGGAACGGGACGGGCGAGGACCATTCCGAAACAAACGGTGGATAAGGGCTTCCCGTGCCGCTAAGACTTCGCCGCTGCAGCCGGCGCACTTGTGGTCGGAGAACGAGGGGGAGCCATGACCGTCGAACGCACGGGTGTGTATCCGGGCACGTTCGATCCCGTAACGAGCGGACACATGGAAGTGATCCGGCGCTCGCTGCGTCTGGTCGACAAGCTGGTGATCGGCCCGGCCATGAACATCGGCAAGGGACCGCTGTTCTCGCTCGAGGAGCGGATCGAGATCATCAACGACGACATCGGGGATTTTCCGGCGGCCGACCGTGCGCGCATCGAGGTGGTGCCGTTCGAAGGGCTGCTGATCCACTTCGCCCGGCAGGTGAATGCGTCGCTGATCATCCGCGGACTGCGCGCGGTGTCGGATTTCGAGTACGAGATCCAGATGGCCAACATGAACGCGCGCATGGAGCCCAACGTCGAGACGATCTTCCTGATGGCGTCCGACCGGCATCAATTCATCGCCTCGTCGCTGGTGAAGGATATTGCGCGACTGGGCGGGGATACCTCGCAATTCGTGTCGAAAAGGGTCTTCGAACGGCTGAAAAAGAAGTTTTCCTCGGGGTGAAGCGCCGCACCGTCGTTCCGGGCGGCGCGTTGACCGTGAGGCTGGCACACTTTATACGGGCGCCGCGCGGGGTTTTGGCCTGCGGCGTGGTGCCGGAGCGAGCCCGTAGCTCAACGGTAGAGCATCTGACTTTTAATCAGAGGGTCGTCGGTTCGACACCGACCGGGCTCACCACCGGATCAAACAAGGAGAAGCGCGGCTCATGCCGTCGGTGAACGTCGTCAACGGCAAGCAGATCGTGGTCGAGAATGTCGGCCGGTCGCAGCGCCTGGTCCGGTTTTCTGCCAAGCCGTTCGTCCGGATGTGGCATCATCAGGATCTGATCGCGGCGATCCTGCGTCGCGAGATGAGCGAGCGGTTCAAGGGATCGGTGGCGGGCTGGGTCTGGGCGGTCGTCGCTCCCCTGTTGGCGATCGCCGTCTACACATTCGCCTTCACGACCAACATCAAGCTGCCGCTCTCCGAGAGCGCGGCCGGTCCGCGGATCGGCTACGCGCTCTTCATCTTCAGCGGCATCATCGTCTTCAATTTCTGGTCCGAGATGGCGTTCCGTGCGCCGATGCTGCTGCACGAGTACACCCACTTCATCAAGCAGACGATCTTTCCCAGCGACATGCTGGCGGTGATCTCGACGCTCCGCGCCACCGCCTACACGCTCATCTCGATCGTCGTGATGTTGCTGTTCCAGCTAGCAGCGACGCATACCCTGCCCTGGACCGTGGTCCTGATCCCACTGGTCTTCATTCCGTTCATGGCTTTCCTGATTGGAATGTCGTGGTTCCTGTGCGCGATCGGTGCCTTCACGCGCGATGCGGGGTACCTGATGATCAACATCGTGCCGCTGTTCATGTTCGCGACGCCCGTGTTCTATCCGCAGTCGATGTTGCCGCCGCCGTGGGGCCTGGTGTCCTATCTCAACGCGTTGACCGGATACGTCGAGGTCATGCGGGACATCGTGCTCCTGGGCAAGCTGCCGGACTGGCATGTTTACGTCTGGACCCTCTTCACGTCCGTGTTCACTTTCTACTTTGGTTATTGGTTCTTCGACAGGTACCGGAATGTCATCGTCGACGTCATCTGACATCGTCGTCAGAACCAAGAATCTCGGCAAGGCGTACCAGCTTTACGCCCGCCGGAACGATTGGCTGAAGCAGGTCCTGTTCGGTTGGTGGAAGTCGTTCTTCAAGCCGTTCTGGGTGCTGCGCGACATCGACCTCGAGGTCCAACGGGGGGAAAGCATCGGCATCCTGGGGCGCAACGGCTGCGGCAAGTCGACTTTGCTCCAGGTGATTTGCGGCATGACGCTGCCGAGCCACGGCGAACTTCGGGTGACCGGCCGCATCGCGCCGGTGCTGGCTCTGGGCTCGACCTTCGATCTTGAGCTGTCGGGCCGGGAGAATGTGATGATCGGCGGCGCGGTGCTCGGGCTCAAGCGTGCCGAAGTGCTGCGCAAGTTCAGTTCGATCTCGGAGTTCGCCGGCATCGGCGACTACATGGACCAGCCGGTGAAGCATTATTCGATGGGTATGCGCACGCGCCTGGCCTTTTCGATCTGCGCCCACGTCGAGGCCGAGATCCTCGTGGTCGACGAGGCGCTGGCCGTCGGCGATGCCGCTTTCCAGCGCAAGTGCCTCGACTGGATCGACAGTTTCCGCAAGACCGGCACGCTGCTGTTCGTGTCGCACTCGATGGCCGAAGTGCGCCGGCTGTGCACGCGCGCGATCTGGATCGAGGAAGGCCGCATCCGCGAGCAGGGCGACCCCAGCACCGTGATCCGCAACTATCATCGGGCGCTGTTGGTGGAAAAGGACGACATCCACCGCTTTTCGGCCAGCGAGTAGCCGCGCATGGCGGTGGGTGCCGCGGCCTGCGTCGGACTTGGCTGGTGGGGCCTGAGCACGGCCCTGCATTGGGCCACCGCGGCGCTGGCGGGACGGCGGGGCAATAGCCGGGACCGGCACCCTTTGGAGAGCCGCTCACCGGCCGACTTTTCGATCGTCGCGCCGATGAGCGGGGCCGGAGATGCCTCCGTGGCCTATGTCCAGGCGCTGATGGCACTGTCGGGGGCGGGGGCGGAGGTGCTGATCTGCGTGGCGACGGAGGACGACGGCGCCGTCGGGCTGGTGCGGGCGCTGTGGTCCGAGGCGCCGATCCTCGTTGGCAACGACGCGACCTTCAATCCGAAGATGAACAATGTGCGCAAGGGCCTCGAGGCGGCGAGCCGTCCGTTCGTGGCGCTCTGCGATGCGGGCATCCTGCTCGACGCGGAGAATCTGCGCCGCGCGGCCGTTCCGCTGTCGGACAGGATCGGCCTCGTGCTCGCGCTCAAGGCCGGCGAGGCGCCGGGCAACTTCGCGGCCGAGCTGGAGCGCGCCTACATCGACGGACACCAGGCGCGCTTCCTGCTCGCTGCCGATCGGCTCGGCATCGCCGTGGCGTCGGGCGGTGTGACGCTGATGTCGCACGATACGCTGCAGCGGATCGGCAACTGGCGCGGCTTCAACCGCTGGATCGCCGACGACTACTCGGTCACCCGTTCAGTGCGCGAACTCGGCCTGCGCACGACGCTCGGCGACTTCATGGTGCGCCTGCCGCTTGGCCTGCGCGACTGGCCGACGGTCTGGCGCCGCCAGGTGCGCTGGGCGCGGACGCGACTGCACCTGCCGGTCTGGCCCCTCGTGATCTGGGAGCCCGTGGTCGGCTGGGCATTCTCGGGTGTCGCCGCGGCGGCGGGACTGGTCGCAGCGGACGTCGGTCCCGAAATCGTCGCCGTCGGTCTGCTTGCCCATACGGTGCTCTGGCTGGCTGCGGAGAAATGGTTCATGTCGAGCCGCGGTCTGACGTTCGGCCTGCGCGCGGCGGGGGCGGCGCTGGTCCGCGAGTGCCTGGCACCTGTATTGATGGTGAGTGCGCTGAGCGGCCGGGCGATCATGTGGCGAGGGACCGATCTCGGTGGCCAGTGGCGGGCCAACGGGGATGAATTCGTGGAGGACACCGTAGTGACGTCGATGAAGGCCCCTGGGGAGATCGCGACGGTTAAATTGCCAGAATGTGTTGATTCCACCACCGTCGGAGAGGTCGAGCGCATGATCCTGGCTGCGGTGCGGCCCGGGACCGGCCTGATCGTCGATGGTAGCGATGTCACGTACATGGGGGCTGCGGGCGTGCGCGCCCTGGCCACGATCCTGCACCGGGCGGAGCGGGAGGAGGTTCCGATCGTTTTCTGCCGGTTCACGGGGCCGGCGGCGGATTGTCTGCTGGTCAGCGGGTTTTCCCGGCTCCTGGATGTCGCGGAATCGCTGGAGGAGGCCACCGCGCGCCTCAAGCCGGTGCTGGCGGGTGGTTCCGCCGAGCGCTTGCACCCGCGCGGCACGACGGGTTAATTACACTGCTGGCTGAGGCAAGATCACGAGACACGGCACGGCGTACTGGTGCCGGCGTTTCGCACGGAGATGTGAATTTGACAATCTGGAGCCGGCTGCGCGCAGTCGCGCGACCCACTGCCATTGTTCTTGGTCTGGGTATCGTTGTCGGCGGCTGCCAGGCCGTTCCGGGCAACGGCCCGTGGATGAATGACGCGAGTTCGCGGAGCACCGAGGCGTTGCCGTTCGACGTCATCGATTTGACGCCCACGACGGTCGTGGCCTACCGGCCTCCCGCGACGATCGACGTGCCGTCGACGACGAGCGCCCTGTCGGCGGGCGCCCGGGTCTCGGTCGCTCCCGGTGACGTCCTCAAGGTCCGCATTTTCGAGCCCTACGAGGGCAGCGTTTTCCCGACGATCCAGCGCCCCGGCGCCGACCTTGGCGCCCAGCGCGTCACCGAGGCCGGCACGATCGAGGTGCCCTACCTCGGGACCGTGCAGGTCTCCGGGCTCGATCTGTCCCAAATCGAGCAGCGCATCGCCAGCCAGCTCACGGCCAAGGGCAAGGCGCAGGATCCGCAAGTCATCGTCGAGTTCGTCGCCGATCGAACCCATACGATAATGGTGTCGGGCGAGGTCAAGCAGCCCGGCCGCGTCTCCATTCTCGAAGGCGTTCGCTCCGTCCTCGATGCGATAAACCGGGTCGGCGGGCCCACCGGGTTTGGCACGCAGCTCGAAGTCGTCGTGCGGCGCAATGGCCAGGTCATCCTGCAGGCGCAGTACTCGGACCTGCTTGCGGGTCACGACATCGCTGTCCAGAAAGGCGACGAAATCGTCGTCCGGCCCAAGGCGCGCATCTTCACCGTCCTGGGTGCCGTCATGAAATCCGGCAATGTCGAGCTGACCAGCCCGCAGATGAGCCTGCTCGAGGCGCTGGGCAAGGTGGGCGGCCTTGCCGACGAACAGGCCAACAAAACCGGTGTCTTTGTCTTCCGGATGGGCGATATCCAGGCCAACCCTGCTGCCCGGGCGAGGGTTTTCCGGCTGGACCTGAACCAGCCGGTGTCCATCTTCGTGGCCCAGCAATTCGGCATTCAGCCTCAGGACGTGGTCTACGTCACGAATGCGCCACTTTACGAGTACAACAAGATTCTCAGCGCGATTTATCGTACATTCTCGATCGTGGGCATCGCCAAGGGCAGTGTTGTTCCGACGACCACATTCTGAGTGGCCGAGGCGGCTGGTCGGGTAATTTGGAAGCACGTGAGGATGGCGCGAGAGCAGAAATACAGATGGAGTGCAACCGGCGCGGCGATCCTGTTCCTGATCGCGGCGCTGGCGATGTGGATCGCCCCCAGCCGGCAGACCAGCAGCGCCCAGGATGCGATCAAGGCGAGCGGCCCGCTGATCTCGCGCGGCTACACCGACGCGCCGATGGGAACCGTCCAGATCGCCGGCAATCCGGAGGGCGGGGCGGTGCTCACCGAACTGCGCATCGTCGAGGGCCAGAAGGTCAAGCAGGACGAAGTGCTGGCCGTGCTGTCGAACTATGCCAAGGCTGACGTCTCCGTGCGCACGACCGAGGCCGAGCTGGAGAAAGCCAAGCGGCAGCGTGAGGCCATGGTCTCGGGCTACCGGACGGCCGAGATCGTCATGCCGGAAGTGGTGGTGAAGGGCAAGTCCGAGGAATTCAAGCTGAAGACGCTCGAGATGCAGCGCTCGGGCAAGCAGCCCGACATGAAGCAGCTCGAGCTGAACATCTCCCAGCAGGACCTGGCACGCGAGGAAGCCAAGCTTCGCGTCATGAAGGAAACGCTCGAGACCGACGTCGCCCAGTCGGATACCGACATCGCGATCACCACTGCGAAGCTCGACAATGCCCGCACGACGCGCGAGCAGGCGCTGGTGCGCTCGCCGGTCAACGGCGTCGTCGTGCAGATCTATACGCACCAGGCCGAGCGTGTGTCTGCGTCCGGCATCGCCAAGATCGTCGACATGAGCCAGATGCGCGTGTTCGCCGACGTCGACGAGGTGCACCTCGACCGGCTGAAGACCGGCGGCAAGGTCGAGATCACCTTCCGCGGCAACCCGACCATCTTCAGGGGCAAGATCGCGCGCGTGGCGCCGACCGTGAAGCGCATGCAGCGCGTCGAACCCGACGGCGGTTCGTCGACCGACGGCCGGGTCGTGCAGGTCGAGATCGCCCTCGATGACCCCGCCAGCATGCCGCAGGTGCTGGGACGCGAGACGCGCGTCACCTTCCTCTGATGACCTTCTCGCTGCCTGTCCTGCCGTCGCTGGACCCGCGACGCTGGCTGCCGCGATTCTCGTTGGCGCGTCTGAGGGATGCGGCGAAGACGGCTGCGGCGATGCCGCTTGGCGCCCAGCAGCTGCGGCGGCAGAGGACCAGCACGCTCCTGTCGCTGGCCGGCGTCACGGCAAGCCTGCTCGTGATCTTCGCCCAGCTCGGCATCGAGCGCGCCGTCTACTATTCGTCGATCCGGATCCACCGTGCCGTCCAGGCCGATCTCGTGCTGGTCTCGTGGGGGTTCAAGTCGCTCCAGCTTCATGCCAACGTGCCGATGTCCATGCGCGACATCGTCGAGGCCAACTCCGCCGTGGCGCACACGACGCCCTTGTGGTTCGACATCATGTCGATCAACCACGCCGGCATGCGCGCGCCGCGCCAGCTCGCCTGGTACGCCATCGACGTCGAGCGGCCGGCCCTCGACGTGCCGGGCCTGCGCGAGAACCTCTACAAGCTTCGCGTCACGCGCCGCATCCTGTTCGACCGCGATTCGCGGCCCTATTTCGGCGACCTTGCCGAAATAGCCGACAAGGGCGAGGAGGTGCCGGTTCTCGGGCCGCCAGACTACCGCCAGCTCCTGCGCGAGCTTTTCGTCGTCGGCACGGTCTCGATCGGACCCAATGTCGTGAACGACGGCAACGTCATCATGTCCGAGGCGACCATGGCCGAGGTCTTCGGCAACTGGTATCTCGACCGGCCGGCGTTCATCGGCCTGCAGCTTGCGCCGGGCGCGGACCTCTACGAGACGCGCGACCAGCTCAACAAGGCGCTCAACGGCCGCGCCGAGGTCATCACGATCCCCGAGTTCGAGGCCCGAGAGAAGGGCTATTGGTCTCGTGAGACGCCGGTCGGCTACATCACCGACCTGGGTTTCATCATGGGCCTGATGATCGGCATGGTGTTCATCTACTACGCCCAGTACCAGATCATCCGCTTCTACCTGCCGGAGTACGCCATCCTGAAGAGCCTCGGCTACGACTGGTGGTTCTTCCTGTGCATGATCGGCCAGATCGGCGCCGCCATCATCACGCCCGCCTTCCTGGTCGCCTTCGTCCTGGGCCGGGTCTTCTACGGGATCGGCGAGGCCGCGATCCATCTCGGCATGACCATGGGCCTGCGCGAGATGGTGATCGCCCTGGCCGCGTCGATCATCATGACCGTTGTATCCAGCCTGTTCGCCATCAGGCGACTGTGGAAGGTCGATCCCATCATGTTGTTCGAGTGACGCATGCCGTCCGATAGCCACGTCTTCGGCCCGCCGATCGTCGAGGCGGTCGACGTTCATCACCACTACGGCGAGGGCGCCCAGAGGGTCGACGTGCTGTTCGACATCAACATGCACGTCCGGGAGGGCGAACTGGTGATCGTCACCGGGCCGTCGGGATCGGGCAAGACGACGCTGCTCACCATCCTCGGCACCATGCGGCGCCCGTCCGAGGGCAAGCTGCGCCTGCTCGGCACCGACCTGGTGGGAATGAGCGGTCCGCGGCTCGACGAACTGCGCAATCGCGTGCGCTTCCTGTTCCAGAAGCGCAACCTGCTGTCGTCCCTGACCGCCCTCCAGAACGTCGTCGCCGGCGTGGCCACGACGCCGCTCGCCGACCCGGCCTGGGACGAGCAGCGCGCCCGCCACCTGCTGAGCCTGCTCGGCCTCGGCGACAAGGCCGACGCGTGGCCGGACGAGCTCTCGGGTGGCCAGCAGCAGCGTGTGGCGATCGCCCGCGTCATGATCGGCCTGCCCGACCTGATCATCGCCGACGAGCCGACCTCGGCGCTCGACCGCGTGGCGGGGCGGCTGGTGGTCGACCAGCTCAAGGACCTCGCCATGCGCGCCAAGTGCGCCGTGGTGCTGTCGACGCACGACGAGCGCATCTTCGACGTGGCGACACGCCGCCTCCATATCGAGGACGGCCGCTGCTTCGAAGTTCCCATCCACTATCACTGAGCGGCGGACGGCGTGCTGCTCTCGATCGTCGACCTGGTCGTGGTGCTCTGCTTTGGCGTGCAGTTCGCCATCGCCGGCTACTACTTCTACCTGCTGTACTGGCTGTCGGAGCTGCCGCCGGCCGATGATGCCGTCGCGCCCCTGCCGGACGACCTGCCGCGCGTGCTCGTGCAGCTTCCGGTCTACAACGAGCCGACGGTGGTCGAGCGGGCCCTGGCATCCGCGGGCGCGCTCGATTGGCCGCGCGACCGGCTCAAGATCCAGCTGCTCGACGACAGCACCGATCTCACCTCGGACATCGCCGTCCATGCCATCGCGCGGTTGCGCAAGGACGGCGTCGACGTCGACCACGTGCGCCGGTCCGACCGCAGCGGCTTCAAGGCCGGAGCCCTGGCGGCCGGCATGGCGCTCGACGATGCACCCTACGCCGCGGTGTTCGATGCCGACTTCGTGCCGCCGCCGGACTGGCTGCGGCGCACGATGCCGGCGATGCTCGCCCGTCCCAGGGCCGCCTTCGTGCAGACGCGCATCGAGTGGGGCAACGGCGACACCAACGCGCTGACGCGCGCCCAGCGCCTGATGCAGGACGCCCATTTCGCGGTCGAGCAGGATGTCCGCGCGCGCCGCGGCGTGCCGTTCCAGTTCAACGGCACCGGCGGCATGTGGCGGCGCGCGGCCGTCGACGAGGCTGGCGGCTGGTCGCACGACACGCTGTCGGAGGACCTCGACCTGGTGTTGCGCACACACCTCAAGGGTTGGGGCGGCGTGTTCCTGATGGAACCGCACGTCGTGGGCGAGCTGCCGCAGAAGCTCGACGATTTCCGCGTCCAGCAGAGCCGCTGGTCGAAGGGCTTCGTTCAGGTCGCCCGCAAGCTCCTGATGCCGATCCTGAAGTCGGACCTGTCCGGCGAGGCCAAGTTCACCACCGCGGTCGCGCTGGGCCAGCAGCTGATCTTTCCGGTGCTGGTGGCGGGTATCGTGGCCCTGGTCGTGTCGGCGATCGGCCACGGCGGACTGCCCGCCTTCTTCGGGATCCTGCTCTGGATGTGGTTCGTGTCGGCGCTTTTCATCCTGTTCGGCACGACCTGGGGCGCCTATCGCCGCCTGAAGCGCGGCAGCCTCGGCCGATATCTCGCGACCGCGCTCAGCGTGCCCGGCGTGATCGCCTATCTCGCGCTGGCCAATGCCGGCGCGATCGTGAGCGCCGGCTTCGGCAAGAAGACCGAATTCACCCGCACGCCGAAGACCGGAGCCTGATCCGATGGCCGTGATCGCCACGCTCGCTCTTGTCCTGGCCGCCGTCTTCGTCGTGTGCTGCGGGTTGCTGGCCGCTTTCATCGGCAGCCTGCTGTACATGGTCGTGCTGAACCATCGGCTGCGCGCCAAGGGGCTCGAGCGTGAGGAAGGTCTCCTGGCCACGCCGCTGCCGCCCGACCGCGAACTGCCGCATGTCGTGGTCCAGATCCCGTCGTTCAACGAGGGGCCGGTGCTGCGGCGCGGCGTCGAAGCCGCGGCCCGGCTCGACTGGCCGCGCGACAAGCTCCACATCCAGCTGCTCGACGACAGCACCGACGAGACCGCCGAGCTGGCGCGCACGGTGACGGCCGAGTTGCGCGCCAGGGGCTTCGACGTCGTGGCACTGCAGCGCACCGACCGCTGCGGCTTCAAGGGCGGCGCCCTGCACGAGGCCATGCAACAGACGCCGCACAACTATTTCGCCGTGTTCGACGTCGACTATGTGCCGCCGGTCGATTTCCTGCGCCAATGCATGCGCGTGTTCGTGGCCGAGCCGAAGACGGCGTTCGTGCAGGCGCGCTTCGACTTCCTCAATCCGCACGAGAACGCGCTCACCGAGATGCAGATGGTCACGCTCGACGCCCATCTCGGCATCGAGCAGGCGACGCGCTA
>Ga0105240_10011827_pt1 | contig 12121 bp, 8 predicted proteins | sample KBSC54metaG_FD_80426 | JGI IMG/M metagenome (GOLD analysis project Ga0105240, IMG submission 80426) | Corn rhizosphere microbial communities from Kellogg Biological Station, Michigan, USA - KBS C5-4 metaG | ecosystem: Host-associated > Plants > Roots > Rhizosphere > Soil | place: Michigan, USA...
TGAATGAGTTTGGTATTCCGCATGAGGCTGAAGAGTACAACGGCGTGTGGGGAACGGGGAACTGGGGCGCAGATGGCCGAGTATACACGGAAGTATTGCCCTTTTTTGCGCGGCACTTAGTCTTCGAACCGTCTTCTGTCGCATCTCCGGCACCCTGAGCGCTGAAATAGCCGAGTGTTGCGTAACAGAAAAGGCTCAAATGGAAGACGATAAAGCGATGCCTGAATCTCCGGCAAAGTTGTGACTGAGTTGACGACTTGAGGGCAACTCACTCAGCCGGTTTCGCTCGATTCAGCGATCCGATCAGGGGAGAGACGATGAGGGTGCAGCGGTCCAGTTGGCTGTATTGTCGCCAAGCCGTCCAGCGAGAATCAACGAAGGCAGCGCATTTCAAAAGGAACGCTAGGCCGTTTCTCGTCATGTTGGTGCAGGTGAGACTTGGCCTAATCGGACTAGCAGACCGTGGAGTTGATTCGGAACAGAAGGCGGTCGCTCTGGTGAACGGCAACCCCCTTCAGATTAGGCCTTTTCCGTGCCATACTTGGACATCCTTCCCCTGCGCAGGAGGTTTCTTGTCCGGCGTCCTGCCCGGCTTGATCTTCCAATTCGGCGACTTTGAACTCGATTGCGGACGCTTTCAGTTGCGCCGCAATGGGCAATTATTGCGCGTTGAGCGCAAACCGATGGAGTTGCTGATACTGCTGGCCTCGCGCGAAGGCCAGTTGGTGAGCCGCGGCGAAATCGCCGAGCGGCTGTGGTCGAGCGAGGTCTTCGTCGATACAGAACATGGCATCAATACTGCGATTCGCAAGCTTCGTCATCTGCTTCGTGACGACGCAGAAGAACAGAGATTCATCCAGACCGTGACCGGGATGGGCTATCGCTTCGTTGCGCCGATCATCGCCGCGGAATCGCGAATCGCCGAGCCAAAGAGTTCTTTCGGAGTCGATCCGGCAACTGCGCTGGCAGTCTCGCCTTTGGCGCCTGATCTTCCGCAAGTGAAGGAGGATGAACCTCTCGCCGTGGAGTACGCTGTTGCATCGCGAACCTGGAAGCCCCTTTTCGCCGCCACGGTGGCAGCTCTGCTACTTTTCGCCCTTGTACTCGTGTTGAGAAGGTTCAGGGGCGAAAGCGCTGCATCAAACCCCACGTTGCCCCAATCGGCAGTCGAACAACGGCTCACCGAAAACGCCTCCGATGTTCCTGTAATATGGCCGGCGATCTCGCTCGATGGCAAGTACCTTGCCTACGCTGATCCGACCGGACTCTATCTGCGCCATATTTCCAGCGGTGAAACACGGCGCCTGAATCTGCCAAGGGACTTTATTGCATTTCCCCCCGGGTGCTGGTACCCGGATGGGGTCCATCTACTGGTTGTGAGAGTCCCTGAGCCGTCATCGGGTCTGAAACCGAGTATCTACAAAATCTCCATTTTGGGGGGCGAACCGCAGGAAATTATGCGAGACGCCTGGGGAGGTTCTGTCTCTCCCGATGGGTCGCGAATCGCGTACCTTTCCCCTACCCGCCCCGGCGAACTCTGGATCATGGACTCGGATGGAGGCAATGCCAAGAAGGTCGTTGCAACCCCAGAGCAGAACAAACAAGGCGGCATTCGAGATGAGATTTACCGCGTGGTGTGGTCGCCCACCGGGCAATATCTCGCCTATATTCAGGTTCATTATCGATACGCTCCCGGCCCTGTCGAGCCAATTCGATCGCTTCGGATTGTCGATCTAAATGGCGAGGGCGCGAGCGTCGTCCTCGATGATTCTCGACTCGGCGGGGCGCTTTGGTGGGGCGCTGGAAATCGTATTCTCTTTTCCTATCGTGAAGATCCGACCAATTCACAGCGAAACGATGGCGTCTACTCTATCCAAATCGACGAGCGTACCCGCAGAGCTGCTGGTCTGCCGAAGCCGATCACACGGGCGGAGGGTCTCATCGAAGGTATGTCAGGCACAGCCGATGGAAAGCGCCTTGTTGTTTGGAGAATCAGAGAACCGGCTCAAGCGTTCCTCTCCGACTACGACAAAGAAACTCGGCAATGGAGCGAGCCTCGTCGGCTGATACTCGACGCCAACGAGAATCTTGCCTACGCATGGACGGCAGACGGAAAAGCGGTCTTCTTTATCTCCAACCGTAACGGCACGTGGAAACTCTTCAAACAGGCCATCGACGAGACCAGTCCCGAAGTCCTGGTTGAAAGACGCAGTCTGATGACCCCGCGCCTCAGCGCGGATGGGACTCATGTACTGTATATGTCTTTGGTCAAGCCTGACGACACATCTTCTCCCGCACAGATAATCAGCATGCCGATCGCGGGAGGAACTCCGCGCGTGGTCGGTCAGGGGAAGGGGATCATGAACTACCAATGCGCAACTGCTCCGTCGACGCTATGCCTTTTGGGGCAGATCGATGAGGCTGGGACCACAACGTTTCGCGCATTCGATCTGGAAAATGGGGAGGGACGCAAGTTATTGAAAATACAGGATTGGTTTGACAATGGGAACTGGAGCTTGTCGCCCGATGGTTCGAAAGTCGCTATGGCTCTCGATCAAAATCGGATCCGATTCTTTTCTATCGCGACGGGGGAGTTTCGGGACGTAACGGTAAAAGACTGGCCGCTCGCCGGTGTGGATTGGGGAACCGACAGCCAGACATTGTTCATGCCGAGCCATTCGCCTGCCGGAGACCCCGTCATACTGGAAGTCAATCGAACTGGTAAGGCCAAAGTTGTCCTGCGCGGTAAACCGAACATCGATTTCGGCTGGATGATTCAGTCTCCTGATTCGCGCCATGCCATTGTGGGGGAATACATTCCCACGGACAACAATGCCTGGATCGTGAGCAACAACTTCTAACTCGGCAAGAGTCCGATCGACTGGCGGCAACAGGCCAACGTACTCAATGATCCACTTTGCCGGAAAGTCGCCAACGGTGACTTGTGCCGGCCGCAGTTGGGACGGGTTCATCGCGCATGTGGACGAGCGATAAATCGCCAATGCACTCACCGAAAGGACCACTGGACCTCAGAAGGGTGTTCTTTGCGCATCGCGGTTGGATGGGGGATGTCCGGGGACGGAGGAGATTGCTAAATTTGAGAATACGCAATATAACTTCGCAGGAAACTACTTGACAATCGGATGCACCGTGGAATACAGAATGCTACATAGGGTCGTTCCCTCGCTTAACCAACAACCAGTCGTGGTTCGCCTTTGGTCACTTTTTCATTGAAATGTTGGCGCGGTTGCCGTCTTCTTTCGTCTATCCGGTATTGACCAGGTAAAACTCGCGATGGGGGTATTGCAGGGGCTGAAATGCATCGCAGGTCAATATCGCTCTCTCGGATGGACCCAGACGTATCAACATACTGTTCCGGTGAAGTTCAGCACGGACCCGTCGCTACGGCGACAACAGAGCTTGCAAGATGCCCGCAAGCTTCTTAGCAGATCTTAAAAGGCCGTCTCAGCACAAAACACCTCGGAGGCAGCTATGCAGACTCTGGTTCAGAACCTCCGGTTCAGTTTCCGCATGCTGACGCGAAACGTCGGCCTCACCATCACCGTTCTGGTCACGCTCGCGCTCGGCATCGGTGCCAACACCGCAATCTTCACGGTCGATTATGCGACTCTTCTCGCTCCGCTGCCCTATCCCGAGCCGGACCAGCTCGTGATCGTCTGGTCGAGAATCCAGAATTTTCACAACGGCGTCTCCGCCGGAGATTACCTGGACTGGAAGCAGCAGAGCACGGTGTTTCAGGACCTCTGTGCGATGAGCGGCGGCAGCTACAACCTGGCCACCAAGGATCAGCCGGAGTATGTCAACGCCAGCCTGGAAACCTTCAGCAAGCACCAGATGGTCGGCGCGCCGCTCCTGATGGGCCGCTACTTCCTGCCGGAAGAAGGCGTGGCCGGCAAAGACCACGCGGTCATCCTCACCTACAAGCTGTGGCGGAAGCTGGGCGCCAATCCCCACATCGTCGGAACCACCCTGCGCCTCAACGACGCGCCTTATACGGTCGTGGGCGTGGAGCAGGATGGCCCCGCCGCTCACGGGGAGGACACGCAACTTATTCTTCCTCTTGTATTCAAACCGGAACAGATCAACCACGACTTTCACTGGCTCTCCGTCATGGGCCGTCTTAAACCGGGCGTGACCATCAAGCAGGCGCAGCAGAACATGGACGCGGTCACCGCGCACATAGCCCAGATGTATCCCAAAAGCGACCAGGGCTGGGGCTCCTATGTGGAGCCGCTCAAGAACGACTACATGCCCAAAGACCGCATCAAGATGCTCTGGCTGCTGCTGGGCGCGGTGGGGTTTGTCTTGCTGATTGCGTGCGTGAATGTGGCGAATCTGCTGCTGGCGCGCGGCATGGTGCGGCAAAAGGAGCTGGCCGTACGCAGTGCCCTTGGCGCCAGCCGCAAGGCCGTCTTCGGCCAACTATTAACCGAGAGCCTTGTTCTTGCGCTCGCCGGCGGCGCGCTCGGGGTCGGCGTCGGCTACGGCATGCTGAAGGGGCTCGTCGCGGCGATGCCTCCCAACACGCTTCCCACCGAGGCTGATCTGCGCCTCAACATTCCCATCCTGCTCTTCACCCTTGCAGCTACAACACTCGCCGGCCTTCTCGCCGGCCTCGCTCCCGCCTGGTATGCGTCCCGCGTCGATCCCGCTGAAACCCTGAAGGAAGGTGGCCGCGCCGGCACCGGCGCCGGTAAGCAAGTTCTGCGGCGCATTCTCGTCATCGGCGAGTTCGCGTTGGCGCTGGCACTGCTGGCCGGCGCCGGCCTCACCATCCACAGCTTCTGGAACCTGGCCCACGTCGATCTCGGCATCAAGACGGATCATCTTCTCACTTTCTATCTTCCGGTTCCCGAATCGCGCCCCAAAGACCCGGATCAAATGACTGCGTACTATCGCGACATCCTCGCCCATATCGCCGCCGTTCCCGGGATTTCCCACGCCACCGCCATGACTGGTCTGCCGCCTTATGGGGCCGGGTTCGGGATGCAGTTCATGCTTGACGGCGGTCCGACCTACGCCAATCCCTCCCAGCGCCCGGGCACCGGCTTCGGGATGGTCACTCCTGACTACTTCAATACCTTCGGAATCAAGCTGCTTTCGGGGCGCGCATTCACTGACCAGGACACTGCAGCCACGGTGAAAGTAGCCATGGTCAACCAGGACTTCGTGACCAAGTTCCTGAAAGGCAAAGACCCGCTCCGTCAGCGCGTCCTGGTCGAGCAGCTCATCCCCGGCGTCACCAAGCTGGGACCATATGCCGCGTGGCAAATTGTGGGCACCTTCAACAACGTGCATGCCGCGGGACAGCGCGAGGAAAATCCGGAGATGCTCATCCCCTTCTGGCAGATTCCTTGGTCGCAGGCCGGCTTCGGCGTACGTACGCGGGAGAATCCTGCCACGATGGTGAGGAGCATCGCGGCTGCGGTGCACGCGGTCGACCCCACGGTCGCCGTCGCCCAGCCCAGGACCGAGGACGAAGTGATCGAATTATCGATGGCCGATCAGCGATTCACGCTCGTCCTCTTCACCACGTTTGCGGCGGTGGCATTATTCCTCGCCGCGCTCGGCATCTACGGTGTCATGTCCTTCTCCGTGGCTCAGCGTGCGCATGAGATCGCTCTGCGCATGGCTCTCGGCGCCACGCGCGATCGGGTCATCGTCCTCATCATTCGTGACGGCGTGTTCCTCGCTGTCATCGGACTGGGCCTTGGCCTCATTGGTGCCTATTTCGTTGGCCGCGCTATGCGGAGCATGTTGTTCGACGTGCAGGCCCTGGACTTCACCGCTTTCCTCTCGGTTGCAATTGTTTTGCTCGCCGCGGCTATCCTCGCCTGCTTCCTGCCTGCAAGACGCGCCGCCTCCCTCGAACCGATGCGCGTCCTCCGCACAGAGTAGCCCTGGGATACGATGAATTTCCTACTCCGCGTTTGAGGAGGGTTCGAGCGATATTTAGCTGAGCCCCTTTAGGGGCATGGAGCTGGCAGAAGTCTCATCTCATTCGCGTGCGCAATTGACCTCTTGCCACCGTCCGGCCCATGTGACAAGCTTTGCTCATCCTCCGGGGGCCATATTGCGCTGAGCGTGTTTTGTTGTTGCATTGGCATTGATCCAGTTCGCCACTGCGCCTCTCGGTCGTGCCCAGACGATCGTGACGCACAGTGCGGGCGGTCCCGCGCGCCTCGATGGTCCGTGGCTTCTCTACGAAGGCGATCCTCCTTGCGGCACATCCAGCACCGACGATCCTCGGCAGGGTCGAACCTACACGCTCGGCCCCGCACACATTCCAGTCCAGGGCCCCAAAATCATCTGGCTTCGCGCCACCGTGACGCCGGACGAACAGCTCTCCGATCCAGCTCTGCTTGTGAATCCCAACGCGGGTGATTGCCAGGTGTTTGTGAACGGGCAGAACGCGGCCGAGTGTAGCGGATGGCCGCGCACAACAAGTTCCGCGCGTCGCTGGCTGCTCGTGCATTTGCCTCACGGGCCTGCCCAGATCGCGATTCGTATCGTCGGGCCCATCGGTGGACCTGCAAGAATCCCAGGTCGCGGCGACGTACTCCTGGGCTCCGCACAAACTCTCGAAGCGATACGAACAGCCACCGATGCCAATCATTTGTACCGGGGGCTCCCAGAAGCGCTTCTCAGTGCGGGTGAACTCCTGGCCGGGCTGATGCTGCTGCTCTTCCGTAACGACCGCCGCGGACGCGAGTACCTCTGGTTCGCTGCATTCCTTTTGCTCGACGGCTCGATGTCGTTTGAGGCGGTCGTCAAGAATGTGTACCCGCTGCTTCGCGCCAGGTCGGTTACCTCACAGACGCTCTCGGTATGATCGGCCGCTATGCGCCGCTGGTTGGATTTATCGCGGCCTTTACGGGTGTCCGTCTCAACCGATGGATGCGTGGTTATCAGATTCTGCTGTTGATCCTTCCGGTGCTGATAAATGTTCCCGTGCTAAGTGAAAGCCTCGCATGGTTGCCTCGATTTCCCGGCACAGCCTTCCCGGTCCTCCTGCTCGCAATCCAGGTGCCATTCCTTGTCGGCTCGCTGGGCTTCCTTGGATGGAAATGGAGACGCGGAAACCGGGAGGCCGGACTGCTGCTGCCCTCATTTCTGCTGGCGAGTGCCTTCGAAGTGCTGGGGATCCTTCTACCCTCTTTCAGAAGCTTCCATGCCGGACGCTTTGGCTTTGAATACGACGACCTGTCGATGTTCTTCTTCCTGGTTTCGATTGGGCCAGTCCTGTTGTTCCGTCATCGTCGCATGGCTCTCGAGCACGAAAGGACCAAGGGGGAGTTCGAAGCCGCTCAGCGAGTTCAGACTCTGCTGCTTCGCTCGACTCCGACCAGCAGCGCGACGATCTGGATCGAAAATGTCTACCGCCCCGCACAGGAGGTGGGCGGCGACTTCTTCCACACCACCGTTATCGACGGGCAACACAGAATCATCATTGGCGATGTGAGCGGCAAGGGACTGGGAGCGGCCATGCTCGTGTCGGCGATTATTGGCGCGCTCGACACGCTACGCGATGCCGCACCCGCCAAGGTGTTGCAATCTCTGAATCGTTTGTTGCTTGATCGCCAGCAGGGCGGCTTTGCTACATGCCTGTGCGCGGTGGTCACGCCAGGGGGCGAGATCAGGATGGCGAATGCGGGTCACCTCGCACCTTATCGCAATGGATCAGAAGTCGCAGTCCAATCAGGATTACCCCTCGGCGTGGCCACAGGAATCGAGTATGGCGAGGTATCGTTGCGGCTTGTTACCGGCGACTGGCTGACATTTCTCTCCGACGGAGTCGTCGAAGCTCAGAACTCATCGGGTGAGTTGTTCGGATTTGAGCGAACTCAGGCGATCAGCACCGAGTCCGCGAGTGAGATCGCACACGCCGCGCAGGTTTTCGGGCAGATTGACGACATCACCGTCCTCACTCTCGCTGTCGCCTGAACCATGTTCTTCGAGGTTTTGACGGCGGACGGTGTCATCCGGACGCGGTGGGAACGTTAAGCATATGATCCACGAACCGAATTTCCGCGTCCCCTGAGGAGTCCTTGTCTTTTGATCTACGCGTAGAGGTGGAAGGCTCCCTAGCGTTCAGCAAAGCGCCGCTCGTTGACAGGCGCGTCGGCCGGTGATGCTTGTTTTGACGGGGAGAGTGCAAGTAGAGTGACTCCAATCGCGACAAACATCACAATGTCCTGGGGACTATCCTTCCTGTGCGTTCCGTGCGCCGCGACCTGCGCCGACATGATTGTCATGGTGAACGCGTGGGCAAGGCTCGACCAAGCCCCATAGGCGATCAGGGAGCGATGATTCGTCGGGTGCTTGACGGCCAGCAGCAGAAAGATCCCAAGCACCGTGTTCAGGCTGAGAAACATCGGCATGACATCGCTATGCCCGCTCAGCCACCTGGAGTGCAACAGGTTGTCGAACAGGAGATAGCCCCAGAAGGAATAAAGCAAGCCCACCACCACCAACACTGCCTGTAAGGCGCGCTCACGCGTCATACCGTCCTCCGTTTTGTGCGATGCACGGTGATTGCAAGTTTTTACTTCAGATTGTGCGATTCTCAGCGCTGATGTGCGGGATATTGGAGCTCTGCGAGCATCCGCAGTGTGAGCAAAAAGCTTCTCCTCCTCGAATCGGCTTGCCACAGGAAGCGCAAGGCCCAAGGAGAGGCCCCCGCAACAGAAAATAGAGGATGAATCCGATCAGGTTAGGTATGAGGAAGGCGGCAATCACCCAAGCCCAGGCAGGCATTTGACGCCTTGTTGCGTCGCCGTAGATATATCCGAGGGCAAGGAAGAAAGCCGCGGTGAAGACGCCAAACGTCAGGCCAAACCAAAACGCGTCGGGCATCGAACTGAGAAATCCTCTGGCAGCAAGCAAGGAACGGCCCTGAATGGAAACGAAATAGAGGACCCATGCGGGGACCGCCAGTGCTGCGATGACCATTGCAGGCCGGCGTAAAACTTTCCGTCTTGCGGTTCTCAGCAAGAGAGCCGTAACGAAAAGCGCGGCCAGGAACGCGATCAAAAGCACCGCAGATTGCTCTGTCATGCAAGGCCTCTTTTCTCACGAGGAGCGACGAGTAGACATAAGGCAGCGCAGACGGATGGCAGCAGCCAAAAGACGAGCACACCTGCCTGGACTTGAGCAGTGTTGAAATGCATCGGGACCGCCAGCAGCTTGGCGACCTGGTAGACAAGTGCCGATCCTGCAATGGACATCGAGAGCGCTAAAACAAATGCAGCCCAGACCTTGAATTGCACGTTGTACTGGCGCATGAATTGCGGACGACCTGGCTGTGCGGCCCCGACGTTTTGCGACTGGAGCTTGAGAGCTTCCATAATCCTGGCATTGAGGGTTGGATTGACCTCAAAGGAAAAACCGCCTAGGACCGCGATGACCCGGTTGCTCGCGCTGAGATACTCCAGGCATGGAGCGCAAGTGGCAAGATGCTCGCGAAGAGATTGTTCCTTCTCCCCTGAGATGCCGCCCGCCAGACTCTCGTCAATCATGCGTTGGAAACGTTTGTGGTGATCAAGAATCATGCTGTTTCTCCCTTGAACTGAGCCCGCAGCGTTGCCAGTCCTCGATAGATTCGGGAAGCTACGGTAGAGACCGGCGCTTCTACAATCGCGGATATCTCCTGTAGAGATAAATCTTCCTGAAAACGCAGTACGAGTGCTTCGCGGCAGGCGGGCTCCAGACTTTGAAGCGAATGAGCAAGCCGCTCGGCATCTTGTGTCCTCGCCGCAAGCGTGTACGGCGAAGGCTCACCGGTAGCCGGCGATGAGCGAACACCATCCTCGCCCTTTGAGTCCAGACTGAACATCGGTCGCTTACGCATGGTGTCGAGAGCAATATTGCGAGCCACCCTGAAAAGCCATGGTTCAAAGCGAGAATGCCAGTCGTAGGAGCAACCTCGCTCCAGGACTCGGAGCCAGGTCTCCTGCACCAAATCATCCACACCATCGCGTCTGCCCAACAGGGAGACGAGATAACGAACAAGCCGGTATTGGTATTGCTCGACCAGCGTCTCGAGAACAGCGATATCTCTCTGGCGCAACCCAAGCGCGATTCGTTGCGTATCGCTTTCCATGTACGCCCTCGAAATCAGCTCATAATCGAACATACGATGGGTATACGAACCAGGGACCTGAAATTACGAAAAGTAGAACGATTCGTATTGTCGATGGGTGATAAATTGCCGATGCACTAAGCCGCCATACTCCGAGGTGAGATGGCTCCGATGAGAAACGGCACGAGCAACACGAACTTGTGCGCGCAGTACCTCCTCCGGATCGCCGCGCAACCAACGCCAAACGGGTTTGCAGGAGCGCCGAGGTTTCACTCCATTCTTAGCGCCGCCACCGGGTCTAGCTGCGCGGCCCGCCATGCCGGAATCACGCAGGCCGCGACGGCCACCACTAAGAGCGTCAGTGCGACCACACTGAAGATTTGCGGATCGAGGGGCCGAGTCTGATACAGCATGGATTGAATCAACTGTGTCACCGCGGCACTGGTGGCGAGCCCAATAGCCAAGCCGATCAGGGCGGGCCGCAGCCCGTCGCGAAGAATGAGCGTCAGCACCTGGTTGCGCTGTGCCCCGAGCGCAATCCGCACGCCGATTTCTGTCGTGCGTTGTGCGGCGAGGTAGGACACCACTCCGAACAAACCCACAGCGGCCAATACAAGGGAAACCAGCGCGAAGATTAGCAGCAGACTCGCGTTGAAGCTGGCATCGAGAGTTTGCACGCCGATCACCTGATCCATGGTGAGGATGTCTGACACCGCCAAATCGCGGTCGAGACTCTGAAAAATCTTCTGCAGGGGCAGAGCAAACCCCGTGACATCCTGACCGGATCGCACGACCAGCGCCGCGCCTTCGGAGAAATCTTTCGGATCCTTCGAGTTGAGCGTATAAATCGGGAAATACATCATCGGACGCGTTTGCTCGCCGATGGAGAAAAGCGTGTCGCCGACAACCCCCGCGATGCGATAGGGCCGCTCGCCCATGGTGAGGATGGTGTTGCCGACGGGGTCTTCCCCAGAGAAATACTGCCGTTGAAATGCGGCACTGATGATCACTTCGGATCCAGGCACAAGGAACTGATCATGGTCGAACGTATGTCCGCTCTGGAAAGGGATTCCGAGGGCAGCGAAATACTCCGGATCGACCCAGCGCGTCAGCGCGAGTTGCCCTTTTCCTTGCGGAAGCGGCGGGCGGCCCTGGATGGCGAATCCGTTGTCGCCGCCATAACCGTCGCCGGGCAGTGTAGTCACCAGCCCTGCTGCCTGAACGCCAGGATAGTTGCGGACGCGCGCGAGGAGATCCTGATAAAAATGCACCGCGGCAGGAAAATCGTATCGAACTGCCGGCAACGACACCTGCATCGTCAGCACGTTGTGGGTGAGGCATCCCAAATCAGAAGAACGCAGGCGGGCATAACTCTTCAGCAGCAGCCCGGCTCCGATAAGCAGCACAACCGTCAATCCAACTTCAACGGTCAGGAGTACACGGCGCAACGTCGCCCGTCTCTGACCTCCGCTATAAGATCGTGACGACTCCTGGAGTGCACTGAGCACATGGTCGCCCCGGCTTGAAAACGCGGAGAGCAGTCCGGCAAAAAGCGCACTCAAGAGCACCAGGCCCGCGCTGAAGGCCAGGACCGCGCTGTCCAGGTGGATTGCATCAGCTCGTGGTACATCTGGGCGAAGCCTCACGAACCACTGCACCATCTCATAAGCCAGAAGCAATCCAAGCGTGCCGCCGGCCATCGACAGCAGCGTGCTTTCCGCCAGGTGCTGGCCCAGCAACTCGGCGCGACTGCCACCGAGGGCGGTCCGAATTGCCAGCTCGCGGCGGCGGCCGACGGAGCGAGCCACAAGCAAGTTCGCAATGTTGAGGCATGCAATGAGCAGGACGCAACCGGTGGCACACAGCAGAATCAGCAGCGGAGTGCGGACGTCGCCGACAAGGGACTCCAGAAGTAACCGGCCGTGCGCGTCCGAGCTGATGAACGGATCATCTGCATGGGCATTGTGGATGCGAAGCGTTATCAGCGAGAGTTCGTTTACCGCCTCCGTCAGTGAGACA
>Ga0105240_10011828_pt1 | contig 12120 bp, 13 predicted proteins | sample KBSC54metaG_FD_80426 | JGI IMG/M metagenome (GOLD analysis project Ga0105240, IMG submission 80426) | Corn rhizosphere microbial communities from Kellogg Biological Station, Michigan, USA - KBS C5-4 metaG | ecosystem: Host-associated > Plants > Roots > Rhizosphere > Soil | place: Michigan, USA...
ACCAGCCTGGCGCGGCACCTCTCAGGAATGTCAGTGATAAAGTGTTCCCATGCGAGCCAACCGATCCGTTCCGCCATGTGCCGTTATTCCGGTGCTCATTTACCCCGATCCCGGCGTAGCGGCGGAATGGTTGTGCAAGGCTTTCGGCTTTACCGTTCGTCTCCGCATTGCCAATCACCGCATCCAGATGAAAGCCGGGGACGGTTGCTTGACCATCGCCGAAGGCAACGTGATGCCCAACAACTCCCAAATTGTGCAGATCCGCATCGTAGATGCTAAGGGCCACTGCGAGCGCGCGCGACAGAACGGAGCCATGATCCTGACCGAACCCCAGGACCATCCCTATGGCGAGCGCCAATACAACGCTCAGGATTTTTTCGGACACCGCTGGGATTTCACCGAGACGCTAGCCGATGTTGCTCCCGAGGACTGGAGCGGCGGTGCCTTTCATCTGGAATGATTCAGTCTCAACTCTTGCTGCTTCACTTGGGCCTTCAACACTGGCGAGAACGCTAGATTCCGTGGTGGACTCTTCTCCGCCTTTTAATCCATACCCCCGCCAGACCCGTACCCATCAGGATCATCGATCCTGGCTCCGGAGTCGTCGTGATCGGCGTCGCGGTTCCTGAGAATGTGCCTTCCAAACCAACGATCTCAGATGGCGTACCGCTAAAGTTGTTGATGGTCAGAATCTCGGTCCCTGTTCCGGAGATGTTCAATGCGAATGCCTGCGGCCCCAGACTGCAATTACCATAGGCGTCGCAACCGACCAACTGAAAGCCGTCGATGGTTCCGCTGACTGTGAAACTCATAGTCAAGGTATCGCCGCCCGAATAAAACGCTGATCCCTTGAAGAGCAGGTTCGGCTCCAGCCACTGCACTTGCGTTGACCCAAATGAACCGCCTGAGAATCTCGTGCAGAAGCTGCAGAATGCCCCCGGATGCGCAGGGGTCCAGGTAAAATTGCAGACAGTTCCAGCGATGCAGTAACCGATAAAGGTGGGACCGCCTAGATCCGACTGCCAAAGGTTTAGACCGGGTCCCTGAATCTTGTAGTTCCCCTCTGTGGTTGCGAACCCGTCGTAAGTGGAACCAGTAATCGGGATCGTAGTTACGCTGTCGGCGTAGCACGCAGCGGCAACCAGGCAAAGCACACTCCCCAGAACAAGAGTTTTGATCCTTAGCATTGTTTTCACTCCTGCGTGTCAACGATCGGCGGAGTACCACAAGTCCAGGAAGGGGCCGAAAGACAGCGCGAACTCTATCAGAAATGGACGGGGTGTCAATACACGGAACGCGGTACGAAAACGTTCGCACCTAAGATCAGCATGAATGCTCAGTTTCCCAGTCGAACCGATCTTGGAAAGGCCGGGACATCGCACCTGCCGGGGAGACCGATTACCGGAACGCGACTATGATTCGCGTGTTTCCAGCGCGCCCCAAAGCTTGGCTCGCGGCCAATTTGACGCGGATTGGTTTTTTCGCCGCGATGACTAGTGAGCCACATCCTTGATGTGAGTGGCGAGGTACCACTTATATCCGAAGTTATCCTTCACTGCAGCGTTGCGGTCGCCATAGGGTTGGTCGGCTGGCTCCTGGATCGAGGTTGCGCCGGCGCTCAGCGCCTGCTGGTACGCCGCTCCCACGTTCGGCACGTAGAGATAGAACATCGCAGGCATGGGTTCATATTTCCCGTGAGCCTCGCCCATCTCTATCACCGAGTCGGCGATACGGACCGCTGCGTGGTTCACGACGCCATCCGGCGACGTGTACTTCAGCATCTCTTCCGCCCCGAACGCGCGCTTCAGGAATGCGATCACCGGTTCGGCGCGCCGCGGATGCAAATACGGATTCACGCTGTGCAGTCCCTCGGGCACTACGCGATTGCCAAAACTCTTGGCTATGTACCACACATTCCCGGCAGCATCCCTGACCGTGCCTGAGCGCTCGCCATAATCCTGGTCGACTGGCTCGTCGATCAGAGTTGCGCCCGCGGCTACCGCCTTCTGGATCAACGCGTCTGCGTCTTCCACGTAGACATGAAGCGCGGCCGGCTGGAGCGTCCCCGGGAACTCTTGCCCCGGAATGCCTCCGCCCATCATGACAACAGAGTCTCCGATTTGCACTTCGCCATGGACCCCGGTGGGCATCACAATCCTCGCCAACTCCTTAGCTCCCAGGCCGGCAACAGCAAAGTCGAGCAGATCGAGACCGTTTGCAGCCACCAGGTAGGGTGTGAGCCTGCGTAACCCGGGACGAACGAAGCTGACCGCTTTGCGCTCGACATTCCCGCCCTCGGGGCCTTCCATCATGCCCTTCATGCGCCGGTGCATTTCCTCGATCGACATCTCTTCTTTCACGGTGAAAGCAGTCCAGGAATAGCCGAACGGATCGAGCATCGTCACATCACGATGTCCATAGAACTGATCTTTCAAGGGACGGATCACCTTCATACCTGCGGCGACGGCCCGCTCGGCAAAAGAATCAACATCCGGCACGGCAATATCAAGGGAAATGGGGGAATTGCCCAGAGTTTCTGCGCTGAAGCGGCCACCCTCCGGCCATTCCTCAGTCAAGTGAATTATGGAATCTCCGACCGTCATCTCGGCCTGCGCGATGTGGCCTCCTGCTTCAAAACGGAACGTTTCTTTCGCGCCCAGAGCTTTCTGATAGAAAGCGATTGCCTTGGCGGCATCTCGGAATGCCAATCTCGGGGCTGCAATCGTGCGGGTGGCTGCAACGGTTTCGGCGACGGTAGACATAGGTCGTGTTCCTCTCAGCTCAGATTTCAATCGTGCCTTGAATTTCGCATTCGGCAGATTGCGCAATTCCGCCGCGATGCGCACTAACGGCTCGACTTCCCGCCCCGGCATCCCGACCCGGCCATCGTTGCGCGCCATCATCTGCTCCAGCGCGCGGTTCAACTGCTCGATCTTCTTGCTGTCGCCATTCCCTGGTTTTAGAGAGCGCTTAGGCATCGGCACCCTCCATGCGCGCCCGCAGACTGGTCAAGGCCCGGAACTGCAGTTGCTTGACCGCGCCCTCAGTCTTGCGAATCTCCCGCGCCACTTCTTTGATGCTTTTCTCTTCCACGAACCGCAATACGACGACTTTTTTCTGCTCCGCCGGCAAATTGTCGACCAGGCGGAAGAGCGTCGCCCGGCGCTCAACGTCCTCGATCTCCGCCGGACTGACCTGGGCCGAATCGATGGCCGCATCGTCTGAAACCTCGCGGCCCGATCGCTGGTAGCGATCGGAGATCAGATTGGCGGCGATCCGGAACAGCCAGGCCGCAAACGGGATTCCGCGCCACTCAAACCGCTTCAAATTCGCCAATGCCTGTTGAAATGTCTCCGAGGTCAGATCTTCCGTTTCGGCGCGGTCCCGTACCCGCCGTACGACGTACGCATACACGCGCTCGAAATTGAGTTCGTAGAGATCGGCAAAGCGGGCGGGGTCCTTCTGCGCAGCTTCGATCAGAAGCCGCTCGTCCGCTTCTTTCTTCAGAACCTTCAACGAATTCTCCGCGGTTGTTGCTGTACATCAGGGTAAACGCGCTGGCATTGGAAAAGGTTACGGCTGAGAAAAATTTCAGGCTGGAATCCCCCGGAGCTACAAATTCCTGCATCAAAGTTGCTACTTCAAACGAAAGGGGCTGGACATGGAAGCAGTCACTGGAGTATTCCACACGCGCGAAGCTGCAGAACGGGCCCTAAGTGAGCTGCGAAATACAGGCATTCCCGAAGACAGAATCACGCTACTTACCCCCGGGGCGGTCGACCATGTGGAAAAAGAGATGCGGGAGGTTCCCCGGGACACAACCGAGCAGCCGGGCATGGGTAATGCCATGGGCGCCTTGCTGGGCGGAAGCATCGGATTCACCGGAGGATCGCTTCTGATGGCGCTGATTCCCGGGTTAGGTCCGGTCACCGCGCTTGGCCTGCTTGGGGCAGGCATTCTCGGCGCCGCGGGAGCGACAATTGGAGGCACAGCTGCCGGATGGATTGAAAACGCCAGCTATCAAGGCCTGCCCGAGGATGAAATCTTCATTTATGAAGATTGCCTGCGCCATGGCCAGAGCGTTGTCGTCGCTCTTGCTGAAGATAATGGGCAAGCTTCGGTAGTTCGAGATCTGCTGAAGCAGGTCGGAGCTGACTCCGTCGATGCCGCCCGCGAGCGATGGTGGACTGGGCTGCGCAGCGCCGAGCAAGAGCACTGTCAAAACTGCGGCAAAGACTTGAGCCAGGACGAAAAGTTCTATCGCATGGGCTTCGAAGCCGCCCTCCACGCCAGAACGCGTTGCATGGAATTCGACCAGGTCTCCGCCGAGATGGAGGCGACTTTGGAGGACGTGCGCCGGCAATATCCGGGAGAGAACGTCGAAGAGCCGTTCACACGCGGATATCGACGCGGCCGCGAGCACTATCAGAGGTTGTGCGACGAAGCGCAGAAAGCCGCGTAACTGGGGCCCTGGTCAGGGCCGGTAATACAAATCTTCCACCGCCTTCTGCACTCGCTCGGAGAGCGCCTGCAGATCCTTCATCGTGAGCCCCGTGGTGGAGATCGGCTCGCCTACCCGCATCTCCAGCGGACGGCACTTGATGTGATAGGTGTTCATGGGCAGCAGTTCATAGGTGCCGACCAGCGCAATGGGAACGATGTCGACCTGAGCCTTGATGGCGAGGAAAAATGCTCCGGGCAGAAAGGGCTTGATCTCGCCATCCGGAGTGCGTCCGCCTTCCGGAAAAATCACCAGCGGCAAATTTCGTTGCAGCCCCTTCAAGGCGGCGCGGATACTGCTGATGGAACGTGCGGGGTTCTGCTGATCGATGCAAACCTGCCCCGAGCGCTTCAACTGCCAGCCGATGACCGGGTACGCGAGCAGTTCTTTCTTGAAGGCGATGCGGAACTGAAAGGGCAGGTGGACGTACAACACCGGAATGTCCATGGCCGATGCGTGGTTCACGGCATAGATGTGGGGCTTAGAGGTGTCGATCTTGTCGAGCCCGGTGACCCTCATGGGCGAAAAGATCGAATTCATAATCAGCCACGACCAGGCGTGGGAGAACCAGTGGAGCCGGCGGCCATCGCGGTCGGCCATCCCGCCCGGGATGGCGATCAGTCCCATGATCACCGTGTAGAGCCAGATCAAGGGGTCGATGATGAGATAAGAACGCAGCCGGCTCAGCCAGCCGTATTTTAGCGCTGCGATCGCGTGCGGACTGGGACGCGAGGGAGCAACGGGCAGTTCCTGCGGCCCGCTCTCAACCGGATCCACCGATGAATTGACTTCCTGCACAGCTCCCATTGTAGGGGAAAACAATCGTGGCTTTTTCAGGCGCGCAAGCCCCAAACCTGCATGGCTTCCCCAACCAGATAAATTGACCCGGTCACTACCATCACTCCGTCCGGCAAAGCGGCCTGCCGCCCCCGCTCCATAGCCCCCGGGACTGCCGCGATGCAGTCGATCTCCGCCCCAGTCCTGCCGGCTGCCTGCCGAATTTCTTCCGGCGTCGCGGCGCGCGGATTTCCGGGCTGTGTGGCAATGACCCGGTCTGCAATCGGGAACAAAATTTCGGCTATCTCAGAGATTGCCTTGTCGCGCATGGCTCCGAAAACAAAAATCAGCGGACGGTCGCCATAGCGCTCCGAAAGGGCGGAGCGTAGGGCCCACGCTCCTGCCGGATTGTGCGCCACATCGAGAACCACTTCCGGCCACTCCGCTTTGTGCTCGATGACTTGGAATCGACCCGGCCAGCTTGTATCGCGAATGCCGCGCTCAATGGATTCTGGGGCAATTCCGGTAAAGCCCTTCTTCGCGACTTGCTCGGCTGCGGCAATGGCCAAAGCTACGTTGCGCAACTGGTGGCGGCCCACAAGAGGGGTATCAACCAGGATCTGCTTCCCCATGAGCTCCACCGGATACCGCGATCGGCTTGTGTGGGCATTCTGGTACTCGGCGCTGCCCGGAGAGACCGGTGGAACGTACTGGACTGCGCTGATTCCGGTGGCGTCCATTTCCACAATCGTGTTTCCGATAACGTCATTCGCAGCCGGCTGCTGGGGCAAAGTCACGACTACCCCCCTTGGCCGAATGATGCCCGCCTTCTCGCGCGCGATCTCGGTGACGGTGTCGCCCAGGTATTTCTGGTGATCGAGGGAGATGTCCGCAATGACGCAGACTAGCGGCTCGACGACATTGGTGGCATCCAGGCGGCCTCCCATGCCAACTTCCAGCACGGCCACATCCACCCGCTCCCGGGCGAAGTAGCGGAAGGCGATCGCCGTCATCATCTCGAAAAAACTGGGATGCCAGGGAAGCTCCCCCGTCTCCACCAGATGCTCGGATACGGTGTCGACCGCACCATGCAATTGGGCGAAATCTTCGTCGCTGATCTGCTCGCCGCCGATGCGGATGCGCTCATTAATGCGGATGAGGTGCGGGGAGGTGTACAAGCCAGTCTTCAGCCCCGAAGCGCGCAGAATGGAAGCCAAGGTCGCAGCCGTCGAGCCCTTGCCGTTCGTTCCCGCGATCAGCACGCTGGGAAAAGTCCGCTCAGGATGCCCCAGGGACCGCAGCAACACACGCATATGCTCCAGGTCGAACTTGTGCGAAGGCGTACTTGCCAGTTCGTGCCCGAGGGCAAACATGCTCGCGACTGCGGTTTCGTAGGACAAGATTAGCTTTTAGCTTCTAGCTCCTGGCTTCTAGCTTTCACCTCGCATCGTCAAACAACTCTACGCGATGGGAGCGGATGGGCATGCCACTTTCGGATGGGAGCAAAGATGCCGTGGATGCATTATCTGCAGCTAACCGCCAAGGGCTAATAGCTAGAAGCTTGTTTACGCTGCCATGAAGTCCAGGGCGCGCGCGATGTATGGTTTCAACTGCTTGCGGGTAACTACGGCGTCGAGCATTCCGTGTTGCAGCAGGAATTCGCTACGCTGGAAGCCGGCGGGAAGCTTTTGCCGGATCGTCTGCTCGATCACGCGCGGTCCCGCGAAGCCGATCAGCGCTCCCGGTTCGGCGATGTTCAGGTCGCCCAGCATGGCAAAGGATGCGGTCACGCCCCCGGTCGTGGGATCGGTCAGCAATGAAATGTAGGGCACCTTCGCCTTGTCCAATTTCGCCAGTGCCGAGGAAATTTTCGCCAGCTGCATCAGGCTGATCACACCTTCCATCATGCGGGCGCCCCCCGAGGCTGAGACTATGATCAAGGGAGTATGGGTGTCCGCGGCGCGCTCGATCGCGCGCGTAATCATCTCGCCCACGACGGAGCCCATGCTGCCGCCGATGAATGCGTACTCCATCACGCTGGCCACAACCGGACGGCCCATGAGCTTGCCATTGGCATTGATGACGGCGTCCTTCAGACCGGTATCCTTTTGCGCCTGCTTCAAACGGGAGGAATAAGGCTTCAGGTCGACAAACTTCAAGGGGTCGGTCGAAGAGATGTTGGCGTCGAGGATCTCGTACTGGTTGTCGTCCATCAGCAAGGCCAGGCGGGCGCGGGCGTCGATGCGGAAGTGCTTGTCGCACTTGGGGCAGACGTTCATGTTGTCTTCCAGATCTTTTTTCCAGATGATCTGGCGACAGTTCTCGCACTTGACCCAGAGCCCTTCGGTGCGAACCTTCTTCTCGCCCGAGGTGTCCAGTTCAGCGGATTCGCGCTTGAACCAAGCCATAAAGAAGTTCTCAGTTCTCAGTTGCCAGCTCTCAGTTCTCGTTGAGGTGGCCTCTTCTGAGAACTGACAACTGAGAACTAGTATTCGATTCCTCTCTGGGCCATTACACCCTTTTCGTATGCGTGTTTTACCTGGCGCATTTCGGTCACGGTATCGGCAATCTCGACGATTGTCGAGTGAGCATTTCGGCCAGTCAAGATGACGTGCACCATTTCCGGCTTCTTCTTCAAGCTCTCGACCACTCTGGCCGGATCCAGCATTCCATAGCTGATCGCATAGTTTATCTCATCCAGGATCACGAGGTCCCAGGTGCCGGATGCGATCGCGGCCTCCGCTTCGGACCAGGCCTCTTCGACCATCCGCACATCTTCTGGGTCCGGTTTCTCCGCTCCGATCTTCACAAAACCGCGGCCCATCTGCTTCATGACGAATTTGTCCCCAAATACCTGGACCGCATCGAGCTCGCCATAATGCCACGATCCCTTCAGGAACTGCAGCATGAGCACTCGCATACCCTGGCCAACGGCTCGCAAGGCGGTACCCATGGCTGCCGTGGTCTTGCCTTTCCCAGGGCCGGTGTTCACGATGATAAGACCACGACGGATGTCAACCATGTCTTAGCGGATGTCCGATTCTACATCGGGGACGAGCGAATCTCTCGTCCCGCACTGTCCGATGGTGGACACTACGGTCCCACGGTGGACAACAATCTTCCTCTGTTGACGTTTCGTTTCCGTCTTATCAAAGGCTTAGAGCGCCAGGCGAGGGAAGACGGCTTGCAACTGCAAGGTAAGAACCGTGGTTTTCCGGTAGCGATGAAAGATGAACTGAACTGTCGCAGATGGCAGAATAAAGGCGAAGGCCGCCGTCAACGTCTGCGTCTTTCATAGAAGTATGTTCGCTCTCCGGAATCGCGCAGCGCGAATCTTCTCAGTCACCAAAAAATGTTCTCGCAGGGAGAATTTTTCTACGGAACTCCAGCATCCAAAGTTGCGTAACCCGGGTCAGTCGGATCTCTGTCCCTCGCGCTTCGCGGAGGTCTCATCGTGATCAACAGATCTGTGTTGTTATGGTGTTTCGTGCTAGCCGCGGTGCCGGCATTCTCCGCGCAGCACGGAGCGCCACGTAGCAAGTCGGCCGTGGTGGACGTTGGCGATCAGGATACGATTCGCGAGATTGTGGACATTGAGCACCAGGCCAGGGAAGCCACGCTGCGGCGCGACCCTGAGTTTCCTCAACGCATGCTCGCTGATGATTATGTCGCCATTGGTCCGCTAGGCCAGGTCACCACCAAGAAAGAAGCCATTTCGGCGCGCAGGAGCGGCCAACTCCGTTACGACAATATCGATGTCAGCGACATGGTGGTCCGCCTGTACGGCGACACCGCCGTCGTTACCGCACGAGCCGATGTGAAAGGCCACCAACTGGGCGAGGATTTCAGCGGACCCTACCGCTACACGCGGGTGTGGGTCCGGCGCTCCGGCCGTTGGCAGGCGGTAAGCTATCAGGCAACCGTCACCCAGTAGGTCTGGTCTGCAACCCACCACAAGTTGCTTGAGAAGCCTTCTCGGAAGACAATGCATTCCTATGCCGAGGCAACTCCGTCCACTCCTCCTTTTCGTCGTATGCGTTTTCGCCATTCTGAGTTCGCTCGCTGATGCTCAACAGCGCCTCCCGGCGGAGAAGCGAACGCAGATCGAAGCAGCCGTTTCGAAGTTCATGTCGACCACACACGTTCCGGGCCTCTCGGTGGCTGTTGTCGAAAATGCAGAGTTGGAATGGGCAAGCGGGTTCGGCTTCGCGGACCTGGAGAATCATGTCCCGGCTACGGAGTTCACGCTTTACCGGCTGGCCTCAATTTCCAAATCTCTGAGCGCGACCGGAGCCATGAAGCTGGTTGAGAAAGGCAACCTGGAGCTCGACGACCCGGTGCAGAAATACTGCCCCGTATTCCCCCAGAAATCAGGTGCAATTACGACGCGGCTGGTCATGGGACATTTAGCAGGAATTCGGCATTACAAGTCCGACTCGCAGAACGATCCCGAGGTCGGAAATACAAAGCACTTCGACGACCCGATTCAGGCTGGTCTCGATTTCTTCAAAAATGATCCATTGCTCTCCGAGCCCGGCAAACAGTTTCATTACTCGACCCAGGGCTACACGCTGGTCGGTTGCGTGATGCAAGGGGCTTCCGGCGCGAAGTACACGGAGTACATGCGGCAAAACGTCTTCATTCCGGCGGGCATGGAGCACACGCTGGTCGACGATCGTTTTGCGATCATTCCCTACCGCACCCGCTTTTACCACAAGACGGAATCGGGCACGGTCGAAAACGCTGATTTTCTGGACTCCAGCTACAAAATTCCGGGTGGCGGCTGGCTGTCTTCCGCCGAAGACATGGCGCGCTTTGAAACCGCCATGCTCAGTGACAAGCTGCTGAAGCCGGAAACGCGCAGTTTGATGTGGACTCCGCTGAAACCCTCCGACGGTCAGCCCAACGGTTACGCTCTCGGTTGGGGGACGCTCACTGAGGATGGAGTCCGCTATGTCGGTCACGATGGTGGGCAGCAGGGAACCAGCACGAATTTTTTCATCGCTCCCGAAAAACGCGCGGGCGTCGTGGTGCTCGCCAATATGGAGGACGTCCCTGTGAATGAGCTTTCAAAGCAAATCCTGAGAATCGTACTGCAGGGATCCGGAGTGGGGAAACACTAACGCTATCGCTCAATGCCCTGAATGATAGGGATGGCCCTTGAGAATGGTAAACGCCCGATAGATTTGCTCCAGCAGGACCACGCGCGCCAGCTCGTGCGCCAGCGTCATTTTCCCCAGCGAAATCACGTGTTGAGCGGCGGAGCGGCTTTCTGCGCCGAAGCCGTCTGCGCCGCCAATGGCGAACATCAGCGGCAGCGGATTTCTGTCCTGATAATCGCCTATGAACTTGGCAAACTGCTCGGACGAGAATTCCTTGCCGCGGGAATCCAACAGTGCCAGAGTGGCCTTTGAGCCTGCTTTCCCCGTCGCCCCGCATTTCGCGAGCAGATCCTCTTCATCTCGCAGCGTGACGCCTTCCACTTGCGCGTATCGCGAAATGCGCTTCAAATATTCTTCCGTCAGCGCAGCCATGGCAGGTGCTTTCGTCTTCCCGATCCATGCAACCCTGACCTTCATTCGCCGTCGCCTGTCATTTGCGTCCTGAGGCTAGGATCACCTCGGCCCCGAAGGCGATCTTCTGTCCATCGTAGTAGCGCCCCACTTCTGTGTAGATTTCCTTTTCGATTGTTGGCCACTGATCTGCTCGCACCTTGTCTAACATGGGGCGGAAAGGAACGGCAACGCTTCTGGCCTGCTGCCAAACCTCCTCAGGAGGCCCGGGCCAAGTCCAGGGCAGCGTGACATTCTTCTCTTCAACGGAATTGAACCCTGCCGCGCGAAGCACTTGGGACAAACTTCCGGACTCGGCGAAGCGAAATGGATTCGGCCCGTCCGGCGGCAACAAGGGCCCGCCCACATGGCGATGCACCACGCCCATCATGCTCTTCCAATAGGGCTGATCGAAAGGACCCCAGGCAAGAAAGCAGGCACGCGCTCCGGAGCGCAAAACTCGCCTCAGTTCGCCTAAAGCATTCCTGGGATCACGAAAGAACATCACGCCGAAGCGCGAGGTGCCAAGATCGAAGGTGTTGTTCGCGAAGGGCAGGGAATGAGCATCCCCAGTTTGCGTGCTGAAGTTTTTTAACCCGCGCGAGCGCGCCCGCTTTTCGGCGATCTCGAGCAGGTCCTGGCTGAGGTCCAGCGCCGTAACCGACCCCTCCGGCCCCACACGCATCGCGACAGAAATGGCAGGTTCACCGGTTCCGCTCGCGAGGTCCAGTACCCGCAAGCCGTGCACAGGGCATGCATATTCCACCAAGGCCTCTGTAACCGGGGTACCCATGGCGACGGATTTCGCCTTCCACTTTTCCGATGCCACCAGGCGGTACTGGTTTCCCCAGTCCCGCCCGGCCTCTGGTGCGGATCTCATTTTGGAAGATGCCCAGTCGCAGGCGAAGTTCTTAGGCTCGGACTTTTCTCTTTTTGGCGGGAACCTTCGTCGCTGTCTTCCTCGCCCGGACTGCGGTTTTCAGGTCGCCGGGCTCGAGTCGCCGCGCCGACTTCCACAGTCGTTCCAAATCGTAGAACTTGCGCGCCTTCTCGGAAAACACATGCACCACGAAGTCCACGTAGTCGATGAGCACCCACTCGGCCTGGGTATAGCCTTCGACATGAGTCGGGCGCAGCCCGGCTTTTTTCAGGCGCAATTCGACTTCATCGGCAATGGCCTGCACCTGCCGCGGATTGGTCCCGCTGCACAGGACAAAGTAGTCAGTAAACGCGCCTGACCCTTTTTCCATTTCCAGGATGCTGAGTTCTTCGGCTTTTTTTTCCAGGCAG
>Ga0105240_10011830_pt1 | contig 12119 bp, 16 predicted proteins | sample KBSC54metaG_FD_80426 | JGI IMG/M metagenome (GOLD analysis project Ga0105240, IMG submission 80426) | Corn rhizosphere microbial communities from Kellogg Biological Station, Michigan, USA - KBS C5-4 metaG | ecosystem: Host-associated > Plants > Roots > Rhizosphere > Soil | place: Michigan, USA...
AGCTGGCTGCATGATTTTGCTTACCGGATCACGATCAGCTGGTGGATATTTGCCCTGGCGGGATTGCTGTCCGCGGTCATAGCGATGTGTACGGTGAGCTATCAGGCTATCAGGGCTGCCAGGACCAATCCGGCGGAAAGTTTGAGGTCTGAATGAGGAGACAGCCAATTAAGGACGGTTCATTCGAGGACAGCTGTGCGGCGGGGGGCTACAAAATACTCCATTTTCAATAAACGGGTCGTTCGGCCCGCTGGATAGATTTGCTGTATAAATTTTCGTGTATGAATCAGCAAAACTTCCATTGTTCCATTGTCGTACCGGCTACCGCCCGCGAGGCTTTTGAAAAGATCGGCAGGGTTTGGGATTGGTGGGCGATCAATTTTAAAGGTTGCGCGAAAGGGTTTCAGGGCAGCATGGGCGCTCCGGAAGCCGGCTCACTCCAGGGACAAGCATTTACGGTCCATTTTGCCAGGACAACCTGGTCCAGAATGGAGATCGTGGAGGTCGTCCCGGATCAGTTTATCCTTTGGAAAGTAGCGGACTGTTACCTTCCCATATTCAAAGACCCCTATTTGTGGAAGAATAATTTCATCGCCTGGAACATTTCTCCCGAAGGGGATTCTACCCGCATCACCATGACCCATATCGGTCTGATACCGGGCATGGAATGTTACAAGGATTGCAGCAAGGGCTGGAGCTTTTATGTGGGAGAGAGTTTATATAAGCTGTTGACGGAAGGCAGGGGACTGCCTGGCAGCGGCATATTTGCGGAGATAGTTATTGGCGATAGAAAGTATGAAGGGCTTTTATTTTCCAAAGCGGAGGCTTTTTCCGCATCTGCCCAAGGGTCTATCATTATCGATGTCAGAAAAAACCAGGGCGAGAGGGTGCTTTCCGCCTGGTCGGTTAGCATTCTGGATGGGATTGAACCTATGCAGCTGAAAGGCGAGTATTATATGCTCCTCGAGAATCAGCCGGTGTCTGAAGATATTACTCCGGTAGAAGATCTTCTGAAAATTATCGAGTAGCGCCTGTCTTCTTCACATATTCTTTTTTCAGATCCACGATGGCTGCGTCATATCCGGCCTGGTCGAAAAATGCCTCCGGATGATACCCGTCGCCGGGCTTATGCTTTTTATGCAGATCGAACTGGGATGCGTGGGAGGCAAGCCAGATGTCGAATTGTACTTTTGGCATAGCATTCAGCGTATAGGCATAATCCTTTCCTACCGTCGGATAGCCATGCATGCTGGGGAATTTTGTGCCTCCGAGAATGGAAGGCATATTGGCAATGAGAATACGGTATTCGCGGTTCTTATCCTTTACCGAAAAGAGAAAGCTGGAAGCGCCCTTCGTATGACCGGGATGATGAAGCAGCATAATCTGCATATCACCCAGCTGTATCAGGTCCCTGTCCTGCAGGAGGCGATCTGCCTTTACGGGAGAGAACATGGGGCCGTGTCCACCCAATATAACGTCGGTGCTGCCTCCGTCTGCGAGCAGGGGTGCATCTCCTTTTTGGATCATCAATCTGGCGCCTGTTGCCTGCTTTATGGCGGCCATTGCGCCCACGTGATCAAAATGGGCATGTGTGGCGAGCAATATTTTTATATCGGAGAATTTGAATCCCAGTGTCTCGATGTGCCGGCGGATCATGGTGTCCGAACCGGGGAGGCCCGTATTGATAAGAATAAGCCCTTTTGTTGTAGCTATGAGATAGCTAGCCAGGTCATAGGTGCCGACATAATACAGATTGCCGGCAATGCGAAATGGTTGCTGGTCTTTGACCCAGCTGGAGTCGAAATTGGGAACGTACAATTTTTGAGCGGAGGAGCCAAGGTTGGTGAGGATAAGACCTGCTATCAGTGACAGGACGGTCAATCGTTTTTTCATGTGCTTCATGAGAATAAAGATATATTTTTTATCCCTTAAAAACGGCATAGATATTGCAGCTTTTCGATGCTTCCTTCATCAAGCGGTCTGCTAATTTTCCAATACTCTCCTTTAAGCTTCAAATAACCTCATCATGAAATATCTAACTGCACGCCCATCCTGCGTATGGCCTGTCCTGCTATTGTCATCGGCGCTGGTTTTCTTTGCCAGCTGTCAAAAAACTCCCCCAACATCAAATGGAAATGCCAGAGGCTATATTACCAGCCTGGATTCGGGCTGTAGTCCGAGCAGGATCCATGGCATCTGGTATAATGGCGTCGCGGAAGGAACGGACACCAATTATCTCGAAGTCACGCTCAATGTCACCGCGCCCGGTAAATACAATGTCAGCACTACCAGCCAGAACGGCGTAAGCTTCAGCGGCACAGGCTCCTTCAGCGAAATTGGATTATACAAGGTACGCCTCAAGTCCAGCGGAACTTTCAACCGTTACGGGCCCAGCAGCTTCACGCTTAAGTTCGATTCTTCGGCTTGCAGTTTTATCGTATATGTTCAGGACAGCGCCATCCGGAACTATCCCGACAACACCTGGGAAGCAACGGCCAATGGCAGGTATTATAAAGGAACGCTCAACACCCACCAAGCCGGGCTCAACATGCCGCCGGGCCAGGCAACGGCCTTCAGCCTCTCCGGATCTGCGGCGCCTGTGCCAACAGAGCGTACCTCTATGAGCCTGTCAATATCTCCCGGAACCATTATCGACACCATTCCCTACCAGACTAATCAGGACGGAATAAGCTTTTTTATTTCGTCATATGATTCTGCCAAGGCTTATCCCGACAATTACATCCTCGAAGGATTTGCCTTTAAGGGAGAAATTAATAACCCGTTGATGACCTTACAGATCAAGAGTGTGGCTATTTATGTCACCGATGACGTCTACAAAACCGTTGTATACGGGACTTTCAGCGGCACCATCCGGGACTACTGGCACCAGTATCATATCGAACCTGTTGTAAATGGTAAATTCAAACTCGTCAATTAACCAGTTATGCAAATTATTCCTTCTCCGATGATCCGCGTTAGCGTCCTATTGGTGTTATTCCTTACGGCGCTGGCCAGCTGCAAAAAAGATCAGAACCCTCCACCACCTACCAATACCTCTGAGGGGATCCTTCTCAATGACAATGGTACCTGCGAGGGTGCACAGGTACATGGCTTATGGTACAATGGCGTCAGCTCTGATACGAGCTATATTTTAGTTAACGTTATGGTCACGAAAGCCGGCCCTTACCATATCATTACCGACGACCAGGACGGCGTAGTCTTCTCCGCAGACGGCAATTTCGCCGACACGGGTATGCAGAATGTAAAACTCAAGCCGCAAGGGCTCTTTTCCCATTTTGGCACGATACAGTTCCTGACTGCCTATAATTACAGTCCCTGCAATCTTTCGCTCAATATACATGACAGCACTTATCGCGACCAGCCGGACAACACCTGGCAATTCACGGCCAATGGTCATATCTATAAAGGAACGGGTACGGCAGTTTATACCCATTGGCCTACCTATGCGGGCGATACCTACACCTTTTACGGATCGATGGAGGGTTATTCGGATACCTCTCTCATTGTGAGCAGTCTCTTTTTTAACTTCGAGAATCCCGATGATCCGAACCATTATTCAAACATTGGCGCCAGCAATTTTTGGTTCGAAACCACGAGGTTTGTTTCTCCCCGGGTTGGGCCATGGGGTCCCACCTCGCAAACCAATCCCAATCCCGTAACCATAATGAATGTCATCAAGTCGAATTATTCGAATATCTACCAATTCAACGGCACCGTCAATGACCCGGCTGGCAATGTGATTCAGATCACCGATGGGCGTTACAGGGCCGATAAATCAACCTATGTAAACAATGATTAAAGGAGCAAACGCAAGATAAAATATCCAGTTTTGGCGGGTTTGTGTTAGAACAATTTAACTTTATACAAACAAGTAAATCATGTCTAACCTTACCTATGTGGCGCCTTTCTTTATTGTTGCCCATATAAAGCCCTCTGTGGCTTTTTATGTAGATAAGCTCGGATTTCAACTCCTGTATATGCTTCCGAAAGAGGATCCTTTTTTTGCTATGGTTTACCGTGACAAGGTTCACATTATGCTTAAGGCGATCGCCCCGGATGTGCAACCTGTTCCCAATCGTACCCGTCATGAATGGGCGCGATGGGATGCCTATATTTCTACTATGGACCTCGACGTGTTGTATGAGGAGTATCGTGCCAAGGGCGTAATCTTTCATCAGCCCTTGCGGGTCAATGATGATAATTTACTTGGGTTTGAGCTGGCGGATGCCGATGGATATATTTTATTTTTCGGTCGCCCCAACCAGTAGGCCGACTCCCTCCTGGTTGACCCAGCCCCTTTCCGGGAAGCCGGCTGCCCACTCCAGCGGCGTTACATTTCTTGCTATGTGCCAGCCCGGCTCTTCCCGCCAGTCGAGATACTTTCTCAAGTGGACCCTGACCGTGGTATCGGCGCCCAGTTCCAAAAGACGACGGATCATATAGGCGTCCCGTTGGCGGCCGTTGACATATGCATCACTTACAATCGCATTGAATAGCGGTGTATGCCCGCCAAACCCTTCTTCGTCTATAATGGCTGCGGCATTTACGTCTGCTCCCTGTTCCAAAAGCCAGTCGAAGATCTTCCGTTCGTCAAAATCGATGGACAGGTGTAGCAGCGTGGTCCCATCAATCGGCGTACCATGCAAGCCTGACCGACCATCATCTGCACACCCCAATTCAGGAGGATAAATTTCGCGGTAGCCGAATCTTTGCCGGATGAGATCGGGATGGCGTTGCTGGTAAGCCTCGAGCTTGTCCAAATCCCCGCTATGAAAAGCCATGATAGGGGTATCCGGCCAGTGATAGCCTCTTGCTTTGAATCGTTGTAAAATTGCATGTTTACCAGAGGGATTGCGGCTGTATGTTTCCAGCACCATCGCCAGCGGAGCTAACTTGTCTCCTTTTCCGTCCATCAGCGGAATGCCGAGGTCATCCAGGAACCCAAAGCCGCGATCGTTCAGGGTTTCGCAGGACCCCATGATGACCCCGGGCTCGAATACCGCGCCCTGCTCATGAAGCCATTTGGCTATTTCAATGTCGCCATGTAATAGCGCGCGGTCGCAGGCATGTTGAATGTCTTTTGCGCCCAGCGCAGCAATCGTTTTGACCATGTCAAGCCGGCCCATGTTTGCGGCGTGACTCATGGGTGGCCCCCAGTTACCGCTCCTGACGGGTACATGTAATAAGTTGGGATAGGCTGTCAGCAATCGGGTAACGCCTGCGGCATCGCCCGTGCGAATGGCTTTATCGATGAGCTGAGCCACTGTATTGCCGTTGATGCGTTCCTTGAGCTGGGTCCAGGAAGAGAATCCATATTCGCGTGCAATGACCAGCTGCGCATCGTTCAATTTCAGACGGCCTGATAAGGTGGCGTCATCGGCGGTGCGGAGACGGGGGTGTTGACGTCGAACGCGATCAAGCGCATCGTTTGATTTCGCCCGGCACTGCTGCAGCAGTTCGCGCGCCTGTTGTTTGGGAACATCGAGATGGGGGTGTGCGGGTAAATCCCTGGAGACTGTAGACATAACTTTCCTTCTTTTAATATGCCCGTGTCCGCATAAGAGGCAAGAAGTTAAGTTAATAATATGTGTTGATGAACCACTCCGGTGGGCTTAGCCCATTTCCGCGGACGGGATGCTTCCGGACAGCGATATGAAGATAAGAAATTTTGGGATATTTGCCGTAGCCGGATCACAACTACGTTCAGTTAAATGAGTAAGTCTGTTATAAACAAAGAGTTTGGCCGGGAGGCCTTTGGAATGGATCCTGCCGGCTACCATGCTGCAAGACCCGCCTATCCTGGCTGGGTGTATGAAGTGCTGCAGGAGTGTTGCGGTTTGCGGCAAAATACGGCCACTTTTGAGATAGGTGCGGGAACGGGGATTGCTACCTGGCGACTGCTCGAGAGTGGTGCAAACCCATTGGTGGCTATCGAGCCGGACCATCGTCTGGCGGATTTTCTTGGTAAGACCATACGGCAGGATGCGCTGACGGTGATGCGATCGACATTCGAGGAGGCTGTGCTGCCGGATGCTGGTTTTGATCTGGGGTTTTGTGCCACTGCTTTTCACTGGCTGCATGAAGAGGCGGCTTTGGCAAAGGTGGCCCGTCTTCTCCGGCCCGGCGGCTGGTGGGTCATGGTCTGGAATGTTTTCGGCGATCCGGAGCGTGCGGATGCTTTCCATGAGGCAACCAGGCTGCTGCTTGACGGGCCGGTGGGTCCGTCGCGAGATGATCGTGCTATTCCGTATGCGCTGGACAAGGATGCGCGGCTGGCCGCGATGGAGCGTACCCAGGCTTTTGACCATATCGAGCATCGAACCGGTACGTGGTCGCTGGAGCTGGATGCCGAGCAGACGGTGAACCTTTATGCGACCTATTCAAATATTACTATCCGGCCGGATCGTGAAGCTGTGCTGGAGGAGCTGGGACGGATTGCGCGGGAGGAGTTTGATGGGAGGGTGATACGAAATATGGTTACGAGTGTTTATATGGCACGGCGCGGGGCGCTGTTGTGAGGCTAATTCCAATTTAAAGATACTGACGAGGGCCTGGATGCCGTTATAGTAGGGCTGTTAAGCCAAATTTATGACCGTTTGCGACGCTGAAAGTCACCTAAATGGAATAATGTGTAGATATTTTTCCCGCAGTGCAGCCATATTCAAAGCTGCCTATATAATAGGGCATATTACCGGTACTTCAATCCGGGATCGTATTGGAGACAGAACTACCACACTTTCACAAGACCAGAAAAAAACGTTTGACAAATATGTCGCAGAATTGAATGCGGGCAAGCCTATCGAGTATGTTCTTAACGAGGCGATCTTCTATGGCCAGAACTTTTATGTAGATGAAAATGTGACGATCCCGGGTGGAGATACAACACGCATGGTAAAATGGGCGCTGGAATCCTTCCTATTTGAGGACAGCAATCCCGACTATAAAGAGAAGGAGTTATCTATTATCGACATAGGAACAGGATGCGGATGTATTGCGATCACCCTAAAAAAGCATCTACCTCGCGCAAGGATATATGCCATTGAGGAGAGTGAAAAAGCATTGCAGGTGGCAAAACGGAATGCCAAAAATAATGACGTTGAAATTGATTTTTTACATATGGACCTCTTCGACTGGAGAGAATGGGATAAACTTCCGAAGATGGACTTAGTTATTTGTAATCCTCCTTATGTACCGGCGCGGGATCAGGACACCCTGAATAAAATCGCCAGAATGTATGAACCCTATAAGGGCCTATTCTTAGACCATGATAATCCGCTGATATTCCATGTATCTCTCGCATTGTTTGCACATCTGAAATTAAAGCCGAAAGCATTTTTATTTGCGGAGATCCACGAAATTCCGGGATCGGAGCTTATGAACTTCTACACGTCGCAGGGTTTTAGGGCGTATATTTATAAGACAGATATATTGCGGGCTGATGTGGTGATTAGGGTCTACAAAGATTATTCCGGCGAATAGCTTCTATCGCCGGCACCGGAACTGAAAAAAATCCTTGGGGTGAATATTTTTACAATGAAGTATCTTTGTTATTCTTCGGATGGGGGAAAGATTGTTCCTCAAATCCATCGATGATGAAAATACAGTACTGTTCGGATCTCCACCTGGAATTTCCTGAAAATCAAAAATTTCTTGCGAAAAACCCATTGCAGCCTGTGGGAGATGTTCTTATATTGGCAGGGGATGTGGTTACCTTCCGCGGGTTGACAAAAGCTCAGGGGTTCTTCGACCGTGTTTGCGACGATTATTCTGCCGTATACTGGGTACCGGGCAATCATGAATATTACGGAAGTGACGTCTCCGATAAGCCCAGTCCGCTTTGTGAGAAAATAAGAGATAATTTTTATTTGGTAAATAACCACCTTGTTGTTCATGGGGGCGTAAGGCTTGTTTTTACTACCTTATGGAGCCGGATCAGTCCGCAGCTTGAGTGGGATATTCAGAGAAGTGTTTCTGATTTTTCGGCGATACAATACGAGGGGACAAAACTTACCGCTTCCAGGTTTTCTTACCTTCATGAGGAGAGTCTGGGTTTTTTGAAGGATACCTTTCGTGAGGCAACGCATGGGCCGACGGTGGTGATTACCCATCACGTTCCAACTTTGGTGAATTATCCTAAGGTTTATAAGAATAGTCCGCTGACGGAAGCATTTGCGGTGGAGCTGTTTGATCTTATTGCGGATGCGGGGGCAGCGTGCTGGATATATGGTCATCATCATGTCAATACGCCGGAATTTGCCATTGGGAAAACGAGAATGCTTACGAATCAACTGGGGTATGTGCATCATTACGAGCATGGGTCGTTCAGGAGGGATGCGGTGGTGGAGGTGTAGGGGTAGACCCTGGCGGGATTGATATATTAATTAAATTTAATCTTCTACGTACGCTGTCATGGAAAATAAAAATATCATCATTTACAAGGATCAGACTGGCAGACCTGAAATACAAGTTACCCTTGAAAAAGACACCTTGTGGCTGTCGCAACGTGATATGGCAGAGCTATTTGATAAAGATACCGATACAATCGGCCTTCATATAAGGAATATCTTCAGAGAGAAGGAGTTGGAAGAAGCAGCAACTACCGAGAAATCCTCGGTAGTTCAACAAGAGGGCAAACGGACGGTTAAACGAGCTGTAACCTTTTATAATCTTGACGTTATCATATCTGTAGGATACCGAGTAAGTTCCAAGCGTGGCACTCACTTCCGTATTTGGGCGATAAGGTGCTGAAAGATTATCTTGTAAAGGGGTATGCGCTGAACGAGAAGCGCTTAAATGAAACAACCGAGCACTATGAGGCTTTGAAAAAATCCATTCAACTGTTAGAAAATGTCGTTACAAGCCAGCAGGGATTAACAAGCGATGAGGCAACTGGCTTGCTCAAGGTCATCACCGACTACACATATGCACTCGACGTACTGGATAAATACGATCACCGCCGGCTGACCATTGAAGCAACGCATAAGGGAGAAGCCTTTGTTGCTACTTATGGCGAAGCTAAGAAGGCAATTGAAGGCCTGCGGGACAAATTTAGCGGCAGCAGCTTATTTGGAAATGAAAAAGATGAATCCTTCAGGAGTTCGATGGCTGCCATTTATCAGTCCTTTGGTGGCAGCGATCTTTATCCCAGCATTTAGGAAAAAGCGGCACATCTGCTGTATTTCGTGGTAAAGAACCATTCAAAAGCCCCGAAAGGGGCTTGTCCGAAGGACAGACATTAGCGGTTTGCGGGAATGGGACTACCTTTTGCCTTGCGTCCCATTTCCGCACATATTTCGGATGGTAATAAGCGGATTGCCGCCTTCTTGTTTGTCTGGTTCCTGGAAAGGAACGGGATTCTATACCGGGAAGACGGTTCCAAGCGTATCGCTGATAATGCACTGGTGGCATTGACGCTGATGATCGCCGAAAGCAAACCGGATGAGAAAGACATTATGGCGCAGGTGGTTGTTAATCTTATTAATTCGTACGATGCATAGGTTGAAGTGGGCGTTCGACGGGGAATGAAATTCCATTGAAAAAGGCAAGGAACAAGGGAAAGAGAGGGGCCGGGAGAGAGATCGGTAAGGTGCTGTATCCCCATTATTCCGACGACCAAAGGGCAGAAACGGGAACCGCGTATATATTTTTGCCAAACCCGCTCAAGGCATGATCTCCAGTGTAAAGAACTATTCCCTTTCGAAACTTGCTTCCCGCGAGCGCCGATAATTTTTTCAATCCCTTAAAAGCCCCTTCATCTATAGTTGCTGTGGATTTTATTTCTATCCCGTAAAGCTGCTTCTTTCTGTCTTCCAGGACCAGGTCAACTTCCGCACCTTGATGAATACTGAAATGATACGGCTTTAAATGTATATCAGACCAGCTCAATTGCTTGATGATTTCCAGGACAACAAAATTTTCAAAGAAACTTCCTGCCGTGGTCCTATTCTCAAGCAGGCTTTCAACGCCTTCCCCTCTCAAATGACAAAGCAGCCCCGTATCATTAAGTATAACTTTGGGTGATTTAACAAACTGTCCCTCCACATTCGCTGTCCATGCCGGGATTCTATGGATCATAAATACCTGTTCCAACAATGCCAGGTATCTGTGCAGCGTGGGTGTTTTAATGCCCGCAAGACGCCCTATATCCGAAAAATTAATTGTACTGCCCACTCTGGTAGCAATCAGTTGTAGGATGTTAGGTATCTGTATCAGACCTTCAATATTGGAAAGCTCTTCTATATCTTTTTGCATTATGGAAGTCAGATACGATTCAAACCACTGATATCTTCTACTTTCATTGGTACGCTGTAAAGATTCCGGGTAGCCGCCTGTTTTTATTGCCTGTATAATGTGCTTCCATTCGATCCTTTTGCCGGTAAAGCGACTTTCCTCGGAAACCAGTGTTTCAAGAAAAGTTGATTTTGTATCGTTGATTTCAGCCTGTGATAATGGCCAGAGATTATGCATTTCAATACGCCCTGCCAGCGAGTCTGCCACTTTTGGCAATGTCATCACATCGGCCGAACCGGTAAGAATAAAACGTCGCCCTTTTCTGTCTTCGTCTATAAGTTTTTTCATACTTAAAAACAGTTCAGGTGCTCTTTGAACTTCATCAATAATGACACGCTTGCCAATGTCCTGTAGAAAACCCAAAGGATCTTTCTTTACCGCCAGCAAGACCGCAGGATCATCAAGGGTGACCATTGTCCCTTTGAAAACCTCTTTTTCAATTAGTTCCCGGCATAATGTGCTTTTACCGGTCTGCCTTGCGCCTGTTATAAGGATGGCCGGAGTGTCTTCCAGGGCCTCGATGATGAATTTTGTTATAAACCTTTTATACATTGGGCAATAATACCGGCTTATAACTAAAAAATCAAATTTTGGTGATAAAATCTGTGTCTTTTAATGAGAAAATCTGTGATATTTCGTGAGAAAATATTGTATTGGCAATAAGATCGGCTTTAAAATTGCAAACTGCCTGGGTACGTTTACCCATTATTCGGCTTAGGAATATAACCAAAAATGAGCCGATTAGGGCAGTTATTCGACTCACGACCTCCGTTTCATGAGAAGATTTGGAAAATATCATGGGAAAATCTGGAAAGTTTCGTGGGAAGATTTGGAAACATCGGCTTTCAAATTGCATGAAAAACAAGGGTAAAACGTAAGAATTGAAAGTTTGACTTTCAAATTGCAAGCCGATGAGCCAATTAGGCCGGTTATTCGGCTCAAAGGTGAAAATGGAGCATGCCAAAACCTTGAATTGCAATTAAATGGTCATTATCTACCTGACGTTTATTAGGTTTTTCCTGTCAAGCCTGTAAACAAGACATGAGCCGCTCTTATGAAGAAGGAAGAAGATTTTAATGCGTATCCTGAAATACTCTGAAAGAGAAAACATTCCCGACGACCTTTCCCTGCTCGATGAACCCTTGCTGGATCGCAAGCAAGCCGCTCTTTTCCTGAATGTCTCTCCTGGAACATTGGCCGTGTGGGATTGCACTGGCCGCCGCGATCTTCGTCCTTTCAAGGTAGGCAACCGGGTGCGCTATGGCAAAGCCAACCTGATTAGATTTCTCAACGAACAACTGAAAGAAAAATAACGCATGTTGCCTCCATAAACGCCACGGAAAATTTCCCACTCATAACCTAAGCCTGCAAGGAGACACGATATGAACATCGACATGGCTCGCGCTATTCCATTCCGGTCACCATCGCGGGGGCATATCTGAAGGAAATCCGGGTTTACAACAAGAACACGAAGAGGGAATACTTCGCTGCCGCGATCAAAAATGAGAAAGGCGGGCATGATTACCGTAACCTTTATTTCAAGGGCTGTGTAAAAAAGAAAGCTATCTCCTTTATTCGGGGATCGGTCCCTAAGCCGGAAGGTATAAACCTCTTCGAGGGGTTCATAGACTTTCTCTCCGTCATCTCTCGCCAGGGCGGCGAACGCTTCAAGGGTGATACCGTTATCCTAATTCCCTTTCCTGTATGTGAGAAGCATCCGGCTATATTCGAGGTTACGAATATGAAACGGCGTATACGTGGCTGGACAATGATGAGGCCGGACAAAAGGCAACGACAGCATTTTCTGA
>Ga0105240_10011834_pt1 | contig 12116 bp, 13 predicted proteins | sample KBSC54metaG_FD_80426 | JGI IMG/M metagenome (GOLD analysis project Ga0105240, IMG submission 80426) | Corn rhizosphere microbial communities from Kellogg Biological Station, Michigan, USA - KBS C5-4 metaG | ecosystem: Host-associated > Plants > Roots > Rhizosphere > Soil | place: Michigan, USA...
CTGGAGACTTGCCATGGCCGTTGCCAAGAGCCGCAAAACCCCGTCCACCCGCGGCATGCGTCGTTCGCACGATGCGCTGAAAACCGTGCAGCTGGCCACCGATCCGACCAGTGGCGAGGTGCACCTGCGCCATCACGTCACCAAGGACGGCTACTACCGTGGCAAGAAGGTCATCCAGACCAACACCTCGGTGGTCGAAGAAGATTGATCAGGCCTTGAGGGCCTGTGACCAGGCTCTCTGACTTGATATCAGCACGGCGGCGCGACTACGCGCCGCTTTGCGTTTTGGCGCTCAGGCGGCGTAGCGTTGCGGGCTTGATGGTCGGATGTCTTCCGGCTGGCGGATCATCGCGCGTCGTGCGCCTCGTAACTGGATAGTCCATGGCTCCGATTTACTCCCGTATCGTCGCGACCGGCAGTGCGCTGCCCGAGCGCGTGCTGACCAACGCCGACCTGGAAAAATTTGTCGATACCAGTGACGAATGGATCCGTACCCGCACCGGCATTCGTCAGCGCCATATCGCTGCCGATGGCGAAACGACGGGTGATCTTTCCACGCTTGCCGCGCAGCGTGCATTGGACGCCGCAGGCGTCAAAGCATCCGAGATCGACTTGATCGTGCTGGGCACGACCACGCCCGATATTATTTTTCCGTCCACCGCCTGCCTGGTCCAGCATCGCCTGGGTGCCAACGGTTGCGCCGCGTTCGACGTCAACGCGGCCTGTTCCGGCTTCGTCTACGCCCTGGGCGTGGCAGACAAGTTCATCAAGACCGGCTCGTCCAAAAAGGCGCTGGTCATCGGTGCCGAAACGTTGACTCGCATGGTCGACTGGAACGAGCGCGAGACCTGCGTGCTGTTTGGCGATGGGGCCGGTGCGGTCGTGCTCGAAGGCTCCAGCGAACCCGGCATCTACGCTACTTGCCTGCATGCCGACGGCGGCCACAAGGAATTGTTGTACAACCCGGTCGGCGTATCTGCCGGCTTCACCGACGAGCCCAACCATGGCGTGCGTATTCGCATGGCCGGTCGCGAAGTGTTCAAGGTGGCGGTCAAGACGCTCGACGCGCTGGTCGAAGAAACCCTCAAGGCAGGCGGGATGGATGCCTCGCAGCTTGATTGGCTGATCCCGCATCAGGCCAACCTGCGCATCATCGAAGCGACCGCCAAGCGCCTGAACATGTCGATGGAGCAGGTAATCGTCACCGTCGACCAGCACGCCAATACCTCGGCAGGCTCGGTGCCGCTGGCGCTGGATCACGCCGTGCGCTCGGGCAAGGTGAAGCGCGGCCAGAACCTGCTGCTGGAAGCGTTCGGGGGTGGCTTTACCTGGGCGTCGGCGTTGGTGCGTTATTGAGAGCGGTGAGTCGGCCGAGAGCGGTGAGTCGGCGGCTTTGCCGCCTGTAAATGGTAAATAGGAAGAGCAAGCCGGCTCTGCCTCGGCTTTTGCTCTTTCCATTGACCATTTACAGCGCCGCAGGCGCGAATTCACAGCAAGCGCAGCGAGCGAATTCCCCAAGCGCAGCGAGCGAATTCCCCCAAACAGCTGCGTACGGAGCCCATAACTGGCACCATTCCGCTTTTGGTACCCGGACGCTTTCCTCTCCATGACTCCATCCGCCTCACTCGCTTTCGTTTTCCCCGGCCAGGGTTCGCAATCGGTCGGCATGCTGGCCGAGCTGGCCGCCGCGCACGGCGAAGTCAAAGCTGCCTTCGATGAGGCCTCGCAAGGTGCGGGCGTCGATCTGTGGACGATGAGCCAGCAGGGGCCGGAAGAAGAGCTCAACAGCACGCAGAACACGCAGCCTGCATTGCTGGCCGCCAGCGTTGCCGTATGGCGCGTGTGGCAGAAACTCGGTGGCGCGCAGCCCGCACAGATGTCCGGACACAGCCTGGGCGAATACAGTGCACTGGTTTGCGCCGGTGCCTTGTCCCTGCATGATGCCGCAGCACTGGTTGCCGAGCGCGGTCGCCTGATGCAGGTCGCCGTGCCGGCGGGCGTCGGTGCGATGGCGGCGATTCTCGGTGGTGACGATGCCCAGATTGCCGCCGTGTGCGAAGAAGTCGCGCAAGGGCAGGTGGTGTCGCCGGCCAATTTCAATTCGCCCGGTCAGTTGGTGATTGCCGGTCACGCCGAAGCTGTCGATCGCGCGCTGGCTCGCCTTGCCGAGCTGGGCGTGAAGAAGGCCGTGAAGTTGGCCGTATCGGTGCCTTCGCATTGCGCGTTGATGCGCGATGCGGCCGAGAAGCTCGACGAGCGCATGGCTACCATTGCATGGCAGTTGCCGGCAATTCCCGTCGTGCAGAACGCGGTGGCCAAGTCCTTCGATACGATTGCCGATATTCGTGGCGCCCTGCAGCAGCAGCTTTATATGCCGGTCCGTTGGACCGAATGCGTGCAGGCGCTGGTGGCCGGTGGCGCGACGCGCATGGTCGAGGCGGGGCCGGGCAAGGTGCTCGCAGGCTTGATCAAGCGCATCGACAAAAGTGTGGAGGCACGCGCTATTGGCGCACCTGCCGACATGGATGCAGTTCGCGCCGAATGGTCCTGACCGACGTTTCGAAATTTTGCTGTTCGATGCATAAGGAATTCTGAGCATGAGTCATTCTTTGCAGGGCGAAGTTGTTCTGGTCACCGGCGCCAGCCGTGGTATCGGTGCGGCGATTGCCGATGAACTTGCCCAACGCGGCGCGATCGTCGTCGGTACCGCGACCAGCGAGTCGGGTGCTGCGGCCATTGGTGAGCGACTGGCAGCCCATGGCGGCCACGGTCGTGTTTTAAACGTTACCGATGGTGCGCAGGTCGAAGCCCTGATCGACGCGATCGCCAAGGAGTTCGGGCCCGTCTCGATCCTGGTCAACAACGCCGGCATTACGCGAGACCAGCTCCTGCTGCGCATGAAGGACGAGGACTGGCAGGCCATTCTCGATACCAATCTCACCTCGGTGTACCGCACCTCCAAGGCGGTGCTGCGCGGCATGATGAAAGCACGCAAGGGCCGCATCATTTCGATCGCCTCGGTGATCGGCCTGACCGGCAATCCTGGCCAGGCCAACTATGCCGCGGCCAAGGCCGGCATCATCGCGTTCTCCAAGTCGTTGGCCCGCGAGATCGGTACGCGTGGGATCACGGTGAACGTCGTGGCGCCGGGCTTTATCGATACCGATATGACGCGTGCGCTGCCGGAGGAGTCCAAGCAGGCTCTGCTGGGTCAGATTGCGCTGGGTCGCCTGGGCGAGTCGAACGATATTGCGCAGGCGGTGGCGTTTCTTGCGTCCCCGGCGGCGGCCTATATCACCGGCGAGACCCTGCATGTGAACGGCGGCATGTACATGCCCTGATCGGGGTCCGGACGATGGATTTCCGGGCCAGGCCTTGAAGCATGGCTCAGGCGTGCCCATACAGGCTCGCGTCTCAGCGTATTGGGATATTTTTCGGCAGTTGTCGCCAGCGGGCAATTTTTAGGCGACAATTAGCCTTTCGCGTCGGCCCTATGGGTCGACACATAAAACCGCGCCGGCGGACCGTGGCGGCCAACAGGCTTAGCCATTACAATCCGCCGGCCTTGCCGGTCGGAAGGCCGGTTCAAGACAAGCAACTACTCCTTGGGAGGTATTGGCAACATGAGCACCATCGAAGAACGCGTCAAGAAAATCGTCGTCGAGCAGCTGGGCGTGAAAGAAGATGAAGTCACGGCGAACTCCTCGTTCGTGGACGATCTGGGCGCGGATTCGCTGGACACCGTGGAACTGGTGATGGCTCTCGAAGAAGAGTTCGAGACCGAGATTCCGGATGAAGAAGCCGAGAAGATCACCACGGTGCAGCAGGCCACTGATTACATCAAGGCCCATACCAAGGACTGATCGTGACGCGGCCGGCATGCGCGATGCGCTTTGCCTGTCCACGAAAGCGATATCGAAAGCTGCGCCATATCGGCGCAGTTTTCGTTTCTGCAATAAGTAACGTCCGACCCCGTATGGTCGCCTTGAGTTGGCCTGTGAAGGTCTTGAGGCATCGGACGGCGCGGCTGCGATTGATGCGGTAGTTTGCGATGGCCGCCGCGGAACCCCAAAGGGAAAGATCAGATGAGCAAACGACGTGTGGTAGTAACCGGCATGGGCATTATTTCGCCGGTTGGCAACGACCTCGCCAGCGCCTGGGACAACATCCTCAAGGGCGTCAGCGGTATCGGTGAAGTCACCCATTTCGACGCGACCGCCTATGCCACGCGCATTGCCGGTCAGGTCCGCGATTTCAATCCGGGCGACTGGATTGCGCCCAAGGACATCAAGAAGATGGATCCGTTCATCCACTACGGCATCGCCGCGGGCACGCAAGCCCTGCGCGACTCCGGGCTGGAAGTGACGGAAGAAAATGCACCGCGCATCGGCGTGGCTGTGGCGGCCGGTATCGGCGGTCTGCATACCATCGAACATACTTCGATCGAGCTGCATGAAAAGGGCCCGCGCCGCGTGTCGCCGTTCTTCGTGCCCAGCTCGATCATCAACATGGTCTCAGGCCACCTGTCGATCATGTACGGCCTGAAGGGCCCGAATATCGCCTGCGTTACGGCCTGCACCACGGCAACGCACAACATCGGCCTGGCCGCGCGCATGATCCAGTACGGCGATGCCGACGTCATGGTTGCCGGTGGCGCCGAGTTCGCCACCACCGGCACGGCGATGGCGGGCTTCTGCTCGGCCAAGGCCATGTCCACCCGCAACGCCGAGCCGACCAAGGCCAGCCGTCCGTGGGACAAGGATCGCGATGGTTTCGTGTTGTCCGACGGCGCCGGTGTGCTGGTGCTCGAAGAATACGAGCACGCCAAGGCACGCGGCGCGAAGATCTACGCTGAACTGGTTGGCTTTGGCATGAGCGGCGATGCGTATCACATCACCGCGCCCAGCGAAGGCGGCGATGGTGCGGCACGTTCGATGGAGGCTGCGCTGAAAGACGGCGGCCTTAACCCGACCGATGTGCACTACGTCAACGCGCATGGCACCTCCACGCCCCTGGGCGACCTGGGCGAAGTGCTGGCGGCCAAGCGCGTGTTCGGCGACTACGCGTACAAGCTGCCGGTCAGCTCGACCAAGTCGATGACCGGTCACTTGCTTGGCGCAGCTGGCGGCGTGGAAGCGATCTTCAGCATCCTGGCATTGCGCGATCAGGTGCTGCCGCCGACGATCAATCTCGACGAGCCGGGTGAAGGCTGCGATCTCGATTTCGTGCCCCATACGGCGCGCGAAGCAAAGGTCGACGTGGTGATCTCCAACTCGTTCGGCTTTGGCGGTACCAACGGCACCCTGGCGTTCCGTCGCGTCTGATCGGCGTGACAATATCGGTGCGACACCTTGCCGGCCGGCGCGATCTCCTCGCGCCGGCCGCGCTGTTTCCGGAGCGCTATCCGTGCCTGCTGGAGAGCGTGGTTCGCGGCACGCCGCAGTCGCGCTATGACCTGCTGTTTGCGTTCCCGCGCGAAAGCCTGACCTTGCATGCCGATGGGCAGGTGTTCGATGGTGCCGGCGTTCGGCAGCCTGGCCGGTTTCTCGATGCACTCGATCGTGCGTGGCAAGCCGAGCGCCTGGCCGAGCACAGCGATGACGACCTGCCGTTTCATGGCGGTTGGGTGGTGATGCTGGCCTATGAACTGGCGGCAGAGATCGAACCCAGGCTCAAGTTGCGCCGACACGAGGTATTACCGGTAGCGCTGGCCCTGCGTTGCCCGGCGGCGATCATTGTCGATCACCAGCAGGACCGCACCATCCTTGTTGCGGAGGAGGGCAGCGATGCGTTGCTCGACCAGCTCGAGGCTGATCTGGCGGCGCATTGGTCCGCACAAGCCTTGCCGGAGCCGACCGCTATCGATGAGGACGTGCCCGCGCTTTTTCTCCAAGGCGTGGAGCGTATCCACGAGCATTTGCGCGACGGCGATATTTTCCAGGTCAACCTGTCGCGTGCGTGGCGCATGTCCTATGACCATCCGCCCAGGTCGGCGGACGTCTATGCAGCCCTGCGTCAGGCCAATCCCGCGCCGTTTGCCGGCCTGTTGCAGCATGGCGGCTGGGCTATCGTGAGTTCGTCACCCGAGCGGTTGGTCGAAACGCGCAAGGGCATGGCTCAGACCCGCCCCATCGCCGGCACCCGGCCTCGCGTGGCGGGCGACGACGATCTGGCGCGTATTCGTGAATTGAGCACGCACCCGAAGGAGCGTGCCGAGCACGTCATGCTGATCGATCTGGAGCGCAACGACCTGGGCCGGGTCTGCGTGCCGGGCACGGTCGAGGTGGACGAGTTGATGGTGGTGGAGAGTTACGCTCACGTTCATCACATCGTGTCCAATGTGCGAGGTCGCCTGCGCACGGGAGTGACGCCGGGCGAGGTGATCGGCGCGACCTTTCCGGGCGGTACGATCACCGGTTGTCCGAAGGTGCGCTGCATGGAAATCATCGCTGCGCTGGAGGACGCACCACGTGGCGCCTATACCGGTGCGCTGGGCTATATCGATCGCAACGGTGACCTCGACTTGAACATTCTGATCCGCACGCTGACGCAGTTCGCCGGACAGATCAGCCTGCGTGCAGGCGCAGGCATCGTCACCGATTCGGTGGCTGCAGCCGAGCTGGAAGAGACCCGTGCGAAGGCACGTGGCCTGCTGCGTGCGCTAGGAGCGGCCGGTTGATGCCGGTCGCGCCGGCTCGCTTGCTGCTGGATGGTCAGGCGGAAGGCACGGTGTCGCCGCTTGACCGTGGGCTGCTCTATGGCGACGGCTTGTTCGAAACGATTCGCTTCGTAGCCGGCAAGGCGCCCCTGTGGGCTCGGCATATGCAGCGATTGCAGCGCGGCTGCGAACGGCTCGCCTTGCCGGCCATCGATACCGCGCAGCTGGAAAGCGAAGCGTTGACAGTGGCCGAGGGCATGGACGAGGCGGTGGTGCGTATCACCATCACCCGCGGCCGCGGAGAACGCGGGTATCGCTTGCCCGCCGACCCGCAACCGATGCGCCTGGTCGCTGCATTCGCCCCGCCGGTCTTGCAGCCCGGCGAATATCGCGATGGCGTGGCGGCGCGGATTTGCGCCTTGCGCCTTGCATCGCAGCCGTTACTGGCTGGCATCAAGCATCTCAATCGGCTGGAACAGGTGCTGGCGCGTGCCGAGTGGAGCGATCCGGCTGTGTTCGAAGGGTTGCTTTGCGACGAGGCCGGTCGGGTGATTTCGGCCACCATGGCCAACCTGTTTGCGGTCATCGACGGCATCCTGGTGACGCCGGCGCTCGACCGTTGTGGGGTAGAGGGCGTCGCGCGCGCCGAAATCCTGGCGATGGGGCGCGCGCAAGTGCGCGATTTGCCGCTCGATTTGCTCTGGCGGGCGCAGGAGGTCTTTCTCAGTTCCAGCGTACGCGGCATTCTTCCGCTTCGGACGGTGGGCGACATGACCTTTGCCGCCGGTCCACACGCCCGCGCCTTGCAGCAGCATTGGCGCGATCTGGGTTTTTCAGGAAGCCAAGCATGAGCCGTAGCAAGCAATCCGGTGGCGCACTGACCCGCGTCGTGGTGGTAATCGTCTTGTTGGCGATCGCTGCCGGAATCGCCTATGGCTGGTTCGACTTTGCGCGTTTCAGCCGTACGCCGCTTACTCTCACCACCACCAGTCAGAGTATCGACATCGGTCGAGGAAGCAGTTTCAAGGACATCGTGGGCGAGCTGCGCCAGCGCGGCTTCACCCAGGCGTCGCCGCTTTACTGGCGGCTGCTGGCCGAGCAGATGCGCGTGGCCGGCAAGCTGCACGCGGGCGAGTACGCATTGAGCGGCGGCATGACGCCGCGCGACCTGCTGACCAATATGGCGGCCGGCAAGGTACTGCAACGCTATTTCACCATCGTCGACGGCTGGAATTTCCGTGAGCTTCGCCAGGCGCTGACACATGCGGAGCGTTTGCGGCAGGATGGCGCCGTGCTCGACGACAAAGCCCTGATGGAAAAGATCGGCAGCGCAGGCGAAGAGCCCGAAGGTCGTTTTCTGCCCGAGACCTATGCCTACGTGAAGGGCGATAGCGACCTGGACATCCTCAAGCGTGCGCATGCCGCCATGAGCAAGGCGCTCGACAGCGCCTGGCAGGGCCGCGACAAGGACCTGCCGTTGGCGACACCTTACGACGCACTGATTCTTGCCTCGATCGTGGAGAAGGAAACCGGCCGCGCCGACGAGCGTCCGCGCATCGCGGGCGTGTTTGTTCGCCGCTTGCAAATGCACATGTTGCTGCAGACCGATCCCACGGTGATCTACGGCATGGGCGAAAGCTACACCGGCAACATCCACAAATCGGACCTGACCACCGACACCCCGTACAACACCTATACGCGCCAGGGCCTGCCGCCGACGCCGATCGCCATGCCCGGCAAGCCGGCACTGCAGGCGGCGGTGCACCCGGTCAAAGGCAACGAGCTCTATTTCGTGGCCCGTGGCGACGGTAGCCATGTGTTCTCTTCAAGCCTGGACGAACACAACCGCAATGTCGCCTGCTACCAGTTGAAGCGTTGCTCATGACGCGCGGACGATTCATTTCGCTCGAGGGTGGCGAAGGCGCCGGCAAGAGCACCTTGTTGGCCGGCCTGCGCGAGTATGTCGCGCGCAGCGGCGTCGAGCTGGTACAGACGCGCGAACCCGGCGGTACACCCCTGGGTGAAGCGGTGCGTGCGCTCGTGCTCGACCCCACCCAGCGTGGCATCGAACCTGAGGCCGAGTTGCTGCTGATGTTTGCCGCGCGTGCGCAGCTGGTGCGTGAACTGATCGAGCCTGCACTTGCGGCGGGTCGATGGGTGCTTTGCGACCGCTTTACCGATGCCAGTTACGCCTACCAGGGCGGCGGCCGCGGCCAGCCGCGCGAACGTATCGAAACCCTGGAGCGCTGGGCGACCGACGGCCTGAAGCCCGATCTCACCTTGTTGCTCGATCTGCCCGTCGAAACGGGCCGCGCACGCGCTGCAGGACGCGGCGAAGCCGACCGTATCGAAGTCGAGGCCGATGCATTCTTCGAGCGCGTGCGCAGCACCTATCGGGAGCTTGCCAGGCAGGAACCTCGGCGTTTTCGCATCATCGATGCCAGCCAGCCCATCGATGGCGTACTGCGTGCGGCGATCGATGCGGTCGCACCCTTGCTGGAGCCGCACCTATGAGCGCGATGCCGTGGCACGACGAGCACTGGCAGCGCCTGCAGGCGCGCCGGGCGCGCGGGGCGATGCCGCATGCGTTGTTGTTGACCGGGCCGGCCGGCCTGGGCAAGCGCGATTTCATGCTGCGGCTGGTGCGCGGGCTCCTGTGTTCGCAGGCGCGCGATGGCGATGCCTGTGGGGTGTGTCGCAGCTGCCAGTTATTGGCCGCAGGTACGCATCCGGACTACGTCAGCTTGAGCTACGGCTTGCGCAAGGATGGCGTGCAGCGCAGCGAGATCGTGGTGGATCAGGTTCGTGAGCTGTCGGCACGCCTGTCCATGGCCAGTCAGTTTGGCGGCTGGCAAATTGTGAGCATCGATCCAGCCGACGCCATGAATACCGCCGCGTCCAATGCATTGCTCAAGACTCTGGAGGAGCCGTCGGCCCAGACCATGCTGCTGTTGGTTGCCGACGCCCCCTGGCGCCTGCCGCAGACGATACGCAGCCGTTGCCAGCGCATCGAATTCCAGTTGCCTTCGCGAGACACGTCACTGGCGTGGTTGCAGGAGCAAGGCGTAAAAGATGCGGCCGCCGCCCTGGATGCCGCTAACGGTAATCCGGGGTTGGCGCAGCAATGGTCGGCAGAGGGCGCCTTGGCCCGTCGCCAGGAAGTGCGCAAGGATCTGGCCGCGTTGGCTGGCGGTCGGGGTGAAACGATGGAAGTGGTCCGTCGCTGGCTCGATAACGAGCCGGAACAACGCTTGTGGTTTGCTGCCCAGGCCGCTGCCGATGAGGCGCGTGCCAAGGCAGGGGCGATGGCCGGCCCCTGTGCCAGTGCGCTCGATAGCGAAGGCCTGGATGACTGGTACATGGCTGCCAATCGCACGCGCGAATCCTTGCGCGGCCCATTGCGTGGCGACCTGTTGCTGTTGGAACTGCTGGCTCGTTGGCGCTGATCGCCCCGATGCTGCCCACTCCCGACAGGCAGACCCGTTTGCTGGTGATCGCACCGCATCCGGATGACGAGACGATCGGGGCGGGCGGCCTGCTGCAGCAGGTTCGCGAAGCCGGTGGCGAAGTGCGTATCTGGCTGCTGACCGATGGCGACAACAACCCCTGGCCGCAGCGATGGTTGGAGCGTCGCCTCTGGATCGGCGCTGCCGAGCGCGAGCGCTGGGGCCGTCGCCGTCGCAATGAAGTAGCGCAGGCGCTCGCGGCGCTGGGCATTGCGCCAGAGCAGCTGGAAGGTTTCAGCTGGCCCGATATGGGGCTGACCGGGCGTCTCAAGGGCCAGTTTGCGGCCATGCTCGATCTGTTCGAGGTGCGTTTGCGCGCCTGGTGTCCGAATGTCGTGGTGCTACCCGATCTGGGCGATCGGCACCCTGATCATGGCGCCGCTCATGTCCTGGCGCGGCTCGCTCTGGCGCGTGAGTCGCTTACGCCCACGCTGCTGACCTATCTGGTGCATGGCGGGGCGATGGCCGGAACCGGCGAAACCCTCGCGATCGACCCGGCGCAACAGGCCGCCAAGCGCCTGGCCATGGAAGCGCATGCCAGCCAGACGGCGTTGAGCGGCAACCGTATGCGGCATCTGATCGAGCGCCCCGAAGCATTTACGCGCGTCGAGATCGGGCGCGGCACCGTATCGTCACACAGCTTGCCCTGGCGCCCTGCGCCCTGGCTGAAACCCTTGCTGCGCCTGACGTTGGCGAGCCCATCGGGGGTGCGCAGCTGGTCCTGGCGCCGCGCGCCGCTGGTCGATCGAGGGGGCGGGCAGGTCGCGCTCGCTCCCGAGTTCGCCACCATGGCGGGGCCGCATTTCGTGAAGTTGCATATGGATCTCCCGTCGCCCTGGATTTTCGACGTATGGGGCTGGCATGAAATCTCATGACAGCGATGCCAAGCAAAGCGCACCGAACCTGCGCTGGCTGCGTTAGGATGCCGGGCAAGTCATTCGTGCCGCAGGGGCAGACATGAATCCCGCCGTCAACGCCCGCCAGGGCATTATTTCCTTGAAGATCAAGGACGCCGCTGCGCTCTATAACGCGTACATGCCTTTCCTGAAGAACGGTGGGCTGTTCGCGCCGACGGCGCAGCGTTATGCGTTGGGCGACGAAGTGGTGCTGCTGGTCAACCTGACCGACGAAGGGGAGCGGCTTTCTGTCGCAGGCAAGGTGGTGTGGGTGTCCCCCGTGGGAGCCCAGGGCAACCGTACGGCTGGCATCGGCGTGCAGTTCAATGAATCCCCCGACGGCGAGGCGGCGCGTACGCGCATTGAGAACCTGCTGGCCGGCGTCACGGCGTCCGAGCGCCCGACCCACACGATGTAAGTTCCCGCTGGGGCCAGTCCAGGCCTCATCTGGCAAGTCAGCCCGGGTCACTGGGCTTGAATTTCTTGTGAGCAGGGCGCGTGTCGATATCGCGGCTGATGTGGCAATGCAAAAAAAAGATAGCCACGTTTGCTTCTTTGCCCGCGAGCAAATTTCATCGACAAATCAATGCAGCCGGGCCTTCGAACGCGGCCCGGCATGCCTGTTCCGCGGCCCTGTTTCCCATTCCCCACTCCAAAGTGTCTTGTCGTCGCTGAACGCACTGATACAATGTGCCGATTGTATGAATTGAATCGAGTCAAACCGGTCCCCAGGGGCCTGGCGGACGCTTGATCCGAGTTGCTTCCGAACCGTTCCCCAACGGTCCGCTGATGCGCCTTTGAGGCGCGGAGGTACGTTCCATCGTGCTTGCCGAATACTGGCCCATTCTGCTTTTCATAGCCGTCGCCACAGGTCTAGGCCTTGTGCTACTGGCCGTCGGCCTCCTGGCTGGCCCACGTCGTCCGGAGTCTGAAAAGCTCTCGCCGTACGAGTGCGGTTTCGAAGCCTTCGAAGATGCGCGCATGCGTTTCGACGTTCGCTACTACCTGCTGGCCATCCTTTTCATCATCTTCGATCTTGAAGTCGCCTTCCTGTTC
>Ga0105240_10011835_pt1 | contig 12116 bp, 10 predicted proteins | sample KBSC54metaG_FD_80426 | JGI IMG/M metagenome (GOLD analysis project Ga0105240, IMG submission 80426) | Corn rhizosphere microbial communities from Kellogg Biological Station, Michigan, USA - KBS C5-4 metaG | ecosystem: Host-associated > Plants > Roots > Rhizosphere > Soil | place: Michigan, USA...
CAGCACGAGCACTCGGGGGGCCAGCGCGGCGCGTACCTGTACCAGTGCGTTGCCTCCAGGATGGGGATCGCAACAGGGCAGATAAACATAGACCCCCGCGATGGCAAGGACAGTCAATCCGGCTATGGCGGCAAACGCCAGACGCCAGCTCAGCGCGTGGGCGATGATGGCACCGAGCGGAACACCTATCACAGTGGCAACCGCAACACCACCAAAAACCCGCCCCATCGCCTGACCCTCCTGGCCTGGTCTGGCCACCGAGGCCGCCACCACAGAGGCAATACCAACAAAGGCCCCGTGCATCGAGCCGGGTAGGAATCTTGCGGCCAACAGCCAGCTCATCCGATTCGTCAGTACCATCACAACATTACCGACAACGAAGAGGCAGAGTGTGACGATCAGGGCCGTGCGTCTATCCAGTCGACCCGTGGCGAAAGTGACGAGGGGTCCTCCAACAGCGATACCGAGCGCGTACGCCATTACGAGATCCCCGGCTACGCTCAGCGGAACCGCGAGATCCGCGGCCACCAGATCCAACACGCCGACAATGACAAACTCCGCGCTGCCGAGAACAAAGGCCGCCACGCCTAGAACGAGGAGCGTGGCGCGCTGTTTATTGGCTTCACTCATCTGGAATCGTGTCGAGCTTGCCCGTGTTGTGAACGTAGATCAGGCATTCCTCATTCGAGGCAACGCCGGTGACGTATCTCTCATGGTGGGTTCGTCTTTTTGAAGAACTCTGTTTTGTAGGGGTCTTTGTTGAAGAGGAAGATCACACACGGAGTGCTCGAGACGCAGGCATCCTCGTGCCACTGCATCCGGACTTGCGTCCAATGCGCCCCCGGCGTGAAAGTGATTCCCTTGCCCTCACCCGTCGAGGGCACCCAGTGTTGCCACTTGCCTTCGATCACCACCGCCCAGTAGTCGGCGGTGTGGTTGTGCAGGCCGGATTTGAAGCCCGGTGGCGCGTGGAGCAAGGTGCCGGCCTCACCTTTGGCGCGATCACCCCACAGGGGCGCCAGCTTGATGGGCACTCCCGGACTCTCCTGATACCAGGGGAGTTTCTCGGCGGGAAGATAGTGGTTGGTCATCGGGGCCGCGGCGCTGGGCGGGGGCTCGGCCCGCGGCGCGCACGGCAGCAGAAGAAGCAATCCTACGGACGCAAGTTTCAGCTTCTGGTTCACGGTTCTGTCCTCCTCACCGTGGACACGCTACTGTGCTGCGGATGCGGAAACCATGGCGCGATGTCCGGATTTCTTTGCAGTTCAGTCGCTGGCCGCGCCCGAGCTCCTCGAGTGCTTTCGCGACAGCACCCGCAAGGCATCAGGGTATGCCGACGTCAGCCCCCCTCGGCCGAAACGCACCAGGTGCAACTCCGATGAAGCGCTTGAACGCGCGGCTGAACGAGGCGTCAGACTCATACCCCAACAAGCTTGCAACCTCCGCGACGGTCATGTGCTCGTGGCGCAGCCACGCCGCAGCGAGCCGCATGCGCCATTGAAGGAGGTAGCGTGCCGGTGAGACGCCGAGCAAAGCGGTGAATCGCTCTGAAAAGATCGATCGCGACAAGCCGGCTACGTCTGAGAGCGACTCTACGCTCCAGGGATCTCCGGGACTGCGATGGATGCGCGCGAGCGCGACTCCTATCTGCGGATCGCGGATGGCTGCAAGCCATCCGGTGAGATCGGATGGCCGCGTCTCGACCCATGATCGAATGATGCGGGTCACGACAATGTCGGCGAGGCGTGTCATGACCGTGGCCGCGCCAATTCGCTGGCCTGCCACCTCCGACGCCATCAAGTCGAGTAACATCGGTAAGGCTGGATCGTGCGCCTCATTCCGGCGCACGAGCATCATGGGCGGCAGCAGCTCGATGAGGGGATGCGCTGTCGGACCATCGAATCCGATAGTGCAGCAGACGATCAGAGCACGGGTGCCACCACCCCCTGCCCTCAAATGGTAGGTCGCATTGCCTACGAGCTGGGGGCCGATCTCCGCGAGTGACTTCGGACGGCGCGCCGGTTGATCGGCGATGACATGCGCGCTGCCATGGGGTAGCAGCACCACGTCCCCTGCGTCGAGCCACACTGGCTCCTGAGCGCCGCTCAACATGCAGCAGCGTCCTTCGGCCACAAAGTGAAAGCGAATGCCCTCTTTAAAGGGAATCTCGATGGCCCACGGGGCCGTGAACTCGCTACGCCCATAGGATGCACGTGCGAGGCGCAAATCCTGCAGGATTTCGCTGAGCAAATCGTCCGGATCGACCGTCGGGCAGTAGTCGACGGTAGCTTGCATGGCCACGCTTGGTTCCGCGCCTGGTGAAAACAGAACATCTTAGCCCGAGCGCCGCCGCCGAACGAATGGCCATCGATTTCGGCCGAATGATCATCGCAGGCGAAAAATCCGGGGCGCGATTTCCTTATGAGCCACCCGTGTCACGGCTCTGCCCGCTCGAACTGGCCCGGAGTCCTCGTGCGCGCGCTCTTGGGACGCATCCGGTGCATCTGTACTTTGATGCTCCCGGCTTGATTGAAGCGCGTGAGATTGCAGATGGCCATTTGGCGGACTGCATGATGCTCGCCTTTACAAAGGGCTCACGGGTTTCAGTGCCACCGGATACGGCAGATCGTCGAGGTACGACCCGACGGACGCCAGCCGGCGCGCGATCCGGCTGTGGCATCCTTGCATCGATGGTTACGTTTCGAACCCGCGGGCGACGATGGTGGCTCGGAGGAGCGATCGCCACGGCGCTGGTCGTAAGTCTGGCCGCGGTGGTGTTGAGATCTATGCTCGAGCACGCGGTGCGTGCGCGGATCGAGTCCGCCACCGTGCGCCATGGCATGGTTGCCCGAATCGGGCTGTTACACGTCGGCGTCTGGCCGTTGCTGCGACTGCAGGGATTCGATCTCGACCTTGGTCATGGAGTGCGACTGCATGCCGACATGATCACAGCCACGTGGGCCGGCCGCCTGCGACTCGCAGTTCGCGCCGCCACTCTCGCGGGCCCAGCAGGGCTCAGTGTCAGCTCGCCGGGCAGTGCCTGGGACATGGCGGGCATTCTCGGCGAGGATCTCCAGCTCACTCTGGTGGAGCCACAGACCGGCCTGTCAATCCGCAAGCTGCCGGATCCGGTGGGCAGCGTATGGAACGTCGAGGCACGTGGGCTCGACGTCAGCCGTCTGCTTGATGTGCGGCGCGACGCCCACCCGCTGCTCGATGGTGGTGTCGCGGACGGCCGAGTGGATCTTCGAGCCAGCACCGATGCGCTTCGTTTCCACGTAGATATGGGCGCGCGCGGCGCGCGCTTGGGAGCACTGGCGGATAACGCCGACGACGAACCGCAGCTTGGCGCTCCGACGGACGTGACCATACGATTCGACGGCGTGTGGCGGCGGCCCGAGGGCACGATCGAGATCCCCGATGTCCACGCGACGTTGGCCGGCGCGACCCTGTCGGGCTCGATCGCGCTGCGCGAGCTCGACACCGATCCGATTGTCCCGTGTCGCGCCGCTGGCGCTTCTTGGGATTCCCTCCGCTGCGCTCCGGTTGTCCCGTGTCGCGCCGCTGGCGCTTCTTGGGATTCCCTCCGCTGCGCTCCGGTCGTGGATCTCGCACTCGGCGTGCAGCATCTAGACTTCGCGCAACTGCTGGGCACATCCGGGCTCGCGGTGCCCGAGAGCTTGGGGATGGCGCCCGCCGGTGGCCATGATCTTGGCTCGGCCACGATCGACCTGCGTGTACGCGGACGCCCGGCGGACCCTGCTTCTCTCTCGGTGAGCCAAAAGATCAACTTCAGGCCGCCACGTCAGATGCCGCCTGGGATCGTGCGTCTGCGCGGCGATTTCATCTTCAGCTCCGGTGACGGAGCCGGGCCACACCGCCCCATCGACGTCTCGCCAACATCCCCCGATTTCATCGCCCTGCGCGACGTTCCGCCGCTGTTCGTGCGTACTCTCCTGCTTGCCGAAGACACAGGCTTCTACGGACATCGCGGCATCGACCTTCGCGAACTACCCGTCGCGCTGCTCACCAACTGGTCGCGTGGCGGCGCCGCGCGCGGCGCGTCGACAATCACTCAGCAGCTGGCAAAGAACCTGTTCCTGTCGCGCGACAAGCAGCTCGGACGCAAGCTGCAGGAACTGGCCATCACGTTCCTGCTCGAGTCGGCGCTCGGCAAGGATCGTATTCTTGAGATCTACCTGAACATTATCGAATGGGGACCGGACCTGCGTGGTCTGCGGCCGGCGGCCCGCCACTATTTCGGTCGCGAACCCCAGGCGCTGACGCCGGCCGAGATGGCCTTCCTGGTCTCGATCATCCCCGGCCCGATCAAGTACCAGAGTTCATTCGCGCATGGCACGCCGGGGCCTGGGCTGCGCTCGCTGATCGACGAGCTGCTGGCGAAGCTGCGGTCGGTGCATGCGATCGGCGACGAGGAGTATATGCAAGCGCTCGCCGAACCCATCGTCGTTGCCGGCGGCAGGCCGCCCGGATGATTGGTCGCGAATGGCGGGCGGCAGGGATCGACAAAGCCTCCTTCCCATTCCGACAGCGACATACATCGCCTGATGTTGGAGCCCGTGTGACTGAAGTAGACCGTCCCATCGAGGGTCTTCACCTTCACACCTAGGCCATAATGTTCCTTCACAGCAGCAGTGTCTCAGACTCGCGAGCGCGCCGCGGATGCGGGTATATCCTCACGAGCGTGCGATTCTCGAGCGCCATGCGCAGCAAGAGCGGTACCAACTGTTGGAGCTCCTGGTCCGCCTCGAGATCGGTCACGTGCAGAACGGGCGCCCATAAATATCGGCGCTGGGCCGGTATCGGGCTCGATGTTGTCGTGGATCTGGCGTAAGCCGCCCTGGGGGCCACATTTAAACCCGCAGCGCCGTCGGCAACTCCAATGTCAGATACAGGACATTCCGAGCTGCCCCATGACCCCAAAACCCGCATGGCCGCGTCGTCCGGCGCGGCTGATCTGGCTGCTGACCCTGGGCGTGTTCGCCTCAGGTTGTACTGCTGCCGACCCGATCTCGGGAGGCGAGCGCCGCAGTACGATGGCCCCAACGCCTTGGCATGACCCATCGCCACATCGAGTGCAGTTCGTTAGCGTCGAGAAGAACGTGCAACTGGAAGTGCTCGATTGGGGTGGGACGGGAAGAGCTGTGGTCCTGCTCGCCGCGAGCGGGTGCACTGCTCATGAATTCGATGATTTTGCGCCGAAGCTCACGGACCATTCTCACGTGTACGGTATTACCCGGCGCGGCTTCGGAAACTCAGGTTACATGCCTGGCGAGCGCGGCGCCGACCTTCTGGGCAATGACGTTCTGGCCGTTATCGACGCGCTCCGCCTGAGCAGGCCCGTCCTGGTCGGCCACTCGTTCGCCGGTGCGGAATTGAGTAATGTTGCCAACCGCTATCCAGCGCGTGTCGCGGGGTTGATCTATCTCGAGGCCACGTATCCCTACGCCTTTGACAATGGACACGGCATCTCGATGGCGGAATTTCAAAAGATCGTGCACCAACCCGAGACTCCACCTCCCGGGCCGGCGGACCTCGCCAGCTTTAGTGCGCTGGAAGCGTACTACGAGCAAATGCATGGAGTCCGGCTCCCCGAAGCTGAGCTGAGACAGCAATGGGACACGGCGCCCGTGGGACGTGTAGGGGCCCACCGCACGTTTCCGGGCTCTGCCGATCTGATCCCGGGAGTGAAGCAATACAACGATATTCCGGTTCCAGCGCTGATCATTGTCGCCAATCCACACAGTTTGGGGCCCTGGCTGGACAACAACTCCGACCCGTCCGTGCATGCAGCAGTGAGCGCCTACTCGTCCGTCTTCGAAGCGCTCACGCGCAGACAGGAGAATGCTATTCGGGCCGCGGTGCCCTCGGCGCGGGTGATCAATTTGCCGGGCGCGAACCACTTCGTCTTCATGTCGAATGAAGCCGAGGTTCTACGGGAAATGCGAGCTTTTCTCGCAGCGCGGTCGTAGCTCGCGGAGGGTGCGCCTATCGTTGTGGTCCATAGGATAGCCGTTTGCGTGCAGGCAAGGGCTACGCTGAGCTGATTGCGCCGGGTAGGTGAAAGTGAGTGGTAACTCACGGACGCGCGACCTGCTGGAGCCGCAAAAGAGATCACAGGTATCCGCCTGGTGTGCGGCCCGGATGGAGCATGAACACTTGGGAAGCATGATCCTTCTTGATCTGGTCGGAGGCGTCGCCCTGCTGCTGTGGGGCCTGCACATGGTCCGCAGCGGCATAGTGCGTGCCTTTGGTTCCGACCTCCGCCGCTTTCTTGGGGTGGCGCTGCGAAACCGTGTACTGGCATTCATGGCCGGGCTTTCGGTTACTGCGCTGCTCCAGAGCAGCACTGCAACCGGCCTTATGACCGCCTCGTTCGCGGCTGGCGGCGAGGTCGATCTCGTCCCCGCCCTGGCCATCATGCTGGGTGCCAATGTCGGAACGACGCTGATAGTCCAAATCCTGTCGTTCAATGTATCGGCCGTAGCGCCTGTCCTGTTCCTGGTGGGAGTGACGGCATTCAAGCGTGGAGGGCAGACACGCACGCGCGACCTCGGGCGTGTAGCCATCGGTGTAGGGCTGATGGTGCTCTCTCTGCACATCCTGCTCGACACCCTGGCGCCTGCCGAGAACGCACCCGCGGTTCGCACGCTGTTGGGTGCAATCACGAGCGAGCCCCTGCTATGCCTGCTCATTGCCGCAGGGCTAACCTGGATCGCTCATTCCAGCGTGACTGTCGTGCTGCTGGTCATGTCGTTGGCCTACTCAAACTTCATCGCACCCGTGGCAGCATTGGCACTGATCCTCGGCGCAAACCTGGGCAGTGCAATCAATCCCATGGTTGAGGGCAGCCAGGGCGACAACCCCGCCAGCCGACGCCTCCCCTTGGGTAATCTGCTGAATCGCGCAGTGGGGTGCCTGCTCGTGCTGCCATTCCTGCACCCCATCGCCAGGGTACTTGCCCAGATTGAGCCGAACCCCTCGCGCATGGCTGCCGACTTTCACACCGCCTTCAATGTGGGCCTGGCGCTCATATTTATCCTGCCACTCAACGGCATGGCAGCTTTGCTGACGCGGATGTTGCCTGCGCGAGCCAAAGCCAACGACCCGTCGACGCCGCTTTACCTGGACGAGACAGCCCTCGCAACACCGTCTGTTGCTCTCGTTTGTGCGGCCCGCGAGACGCTTCACATCGGCGACATCATCGAGACAATGCTGCGTCAAGCCTGGACAGCGCTCATGACCAACGATCGCAAGCTGGTCACGGAGCTGTGTCGCATGGATGACGCAGTAGACAGCCTCGATGAGGCGGTCAAGCGGTACGTGACCAAGCTCACCCGCGAGAGCCTGAATGAAAGCGATGGGCGACGCGCGATGGAGATCATCTCCTTCTCGATCAATCTGGAGCATGTAGGAGACATCATCGACAAGAACCTGATGGATTCTGCGGCCAAGAAGATCAAACGACAGATTATCTTCTCAAAGGCAGGCCTCGCGGAGCTGGAATCGTTTCATCAGGAGGTCTGCGACAACCTCAAGCTGGCATTCAGCGTTTTCATGTCTGGCGATGTCAGAATCGCACGCCAGCTCATCGCTGAAAAAGCCACTTTGCGTGCAACCGAGTTCGCAGCAGCGGAAAGTCATCTGGCGCGCTTGCGGGAAGGACGCGCGGAAACCATGGAGTCCAGTTCCCTGCATCTTGACGTTTTGCGCGACCTGAAACGTATTCATTCCCACATCTGCTCCGTCGCCTATGGCGTCCTCGAGCGCGCGGGCGAGCTGCAACCGAGTCGGCTGAAGGAGATCGATGCGGATGCAGCTCTGGTTACCGGCCGAAACCCCACAACATCCGATTCCGAACCCGCCCTGGCTCGACGCTCACGCATTCCATAATTGCATCGAAAAGCCCGGTCTTCAGTTAGAATCCGTCCGGTGGTGGCTGCTCTGGACAGTAGCAGGTCGCCCTCATTGTGTTTCCGCGATGGGAGTTCCGAGAGTGCAATTTCTATCGAAGCTGATGCCGCGCGAGCATAAATTCTTTGAGCTCTTCGATCAGCACGCGGCACTGGTCGTCGCAGCCAGCGCCGTACTCTCCGAACTCCTCAGAAGCTTTACGCGCGACCACGACAAACGCCTCGAGCGGATCGCCCGCATTCTCGATCTCGAACATAGCGCCGACAAGGTGACTCACGAGACGGTCGCACTCCTACACCGGACATTCGTTACGCCGTTGGATCGCGAGGACATCCATCGCCTGATCTCCCGGATGGATGATGTGCTGGACCTCATCCAGGACACAGCCGAATCCTTCCAACTCTACGACGTCCGAAACCTGACCCAGGAGGCCTGCGAGCTTGCCGACCTGGTGCACGACTGTTGTGTGCGTATGCAGCAAGCAGTCGCCCTGCTCTCCAATCTGGGACATTCAGCGCAGATACTCAAGTTGTGCAATGAGATCGACAGGCTCGAGTCCCAGGCGGATCGGGTGATGCGCGAGGCTCTGTCAAAGTTGTTTCGCGAAGAAAGCGATGTACGGCAACTCATCAAGCTGGAGACTGTGTACCAGCTGCTCGAGTCGGCAACCGATCGTTGCGAGGACGTCGCAAACATAATTGAGGGGATCGTCCTGGAGAACGGCTGATCTCACCTGGCACTTGCCGTGCGTGCGTGCAACCCATGGAAATCTCATCGAGCCTCACAACGTTGACAGTACTGGTAGGACTTGCCCTGGCATTCGACTTTCTCAACGGATTCCACGACGCTGCAAATTCTATCGCCACTGTGGTCTCAACCGGCGTGTTACGTCCTTATCAGGCGGTCGCGTGGGCCGCGGCATTCAACTTCGTCGCCTTCGCGCTATTCAAGCTGGACGTCGCAGCCACCGTCGGCACCGGCATCCTTGCACCCGAGTTCGTCGACGCACGGGTCATTTCAAGCGCGCTGGCGGGCGCCATCCTTTGGGGTCTGGTCACCTGGTATTACGGTCTCCCGACAAGCTCGTCGCACGCGCTGATTGGTGGGATGATAGGGGCCGGGATTTCGAAGGCCGGAAGTGCGGCACTGGTGCCCGCCGGAATCTGGAAGACCGTGGTATTCATTGTAATCTCGCCGTTGCTCGGACTACTGCTCGGCGGGTTGTTGATGGTTGCGGTCTCCTGGCTCTGCTTCCATCGTTCGCCCTACGTGGTCGATCAATGGTTTCGCCGACTCCAACTCCTGTCGTCGGCGCTTTACAGCATCGGACATGGCAGCAATGACGCGCAGAAAACGATGGGCCTCATCTGGCTCATGCTGATCTCCGCTGGTGCAACCTCACGCGATCACCTTCCATTGTGGGTGGTGGTGAGCTGCTACACGGCCATGGCGCTCGGCACGCTCTTCGGCGGGTGGCGGATCGTCAGAACGATGGGTCAGCGCATCACCAAGCTCAAGCCCGTCGGCGGATTTGCGGCCGAAACAGGCGGGGCCCTGACATTGTTTCTCGCAACCAGCCTGGGGATCCCGGTGTCAACCACTCACACGATCACGGGTGCCATTGTGGGAGTGGGATCGACTCAAAGAGTGTCGGCGGTTCGCTGGGGAGTGGCTGGCAACATCGTGGTGGCCTGGGTGATAACCATTCCTGCAGCCTCGCTGATTGCCATCGCGGCGTGGTGGCTAACCAGTCTGGGGTAGTTACTCGATGCAAACGCCTCAAATGTAACGCCGCGGACTTGAGGCATGGCTGGGCTGTTGTGCGTTCTACCCTCAGCCATTCTTTACGAGTAAGCGGGAGCGCGGCGGACATGAGCGCTAGCCGATGACCCATGAAGCTCGGTGTGGAGCATGACTGCGCAGGCGGTGGTGACGAAAGACATGAGCGAGGCGGTTGCGCACCCCTTGCAGGCCTACGTCCCGTCGTGAAGGCCCGCGTCGATTCGCTACAATGGGGTATGGATGTTCTGGCGCGAAACAACGTAAAAGTGCTCGGCCGCGCCGATGCGCAACCGATCCTGTTCGTGCATGGGTTCGGCTGCGATCAGAACATGTGGCGTTTCGTGACGCCGGCATTTGAGCCAAGCTATCGAGTCGTCCTGCTCGACCTGGTGGGGGCAGGCAAATCGGACCTTTCGGCGTGGTCGAGCGCGAAGTATCAGACGCTCCAAGCTCATGCGACCGACATTCTGGAGATCTGCCGCGCGCTGACGTTGGAGGATGTCATATTTGTCGGCCACTCCGTCAGCGCCATGATCGGCGTGCTGGCCGCGCGCGCTGAGCCGGACCGGTTCGCGAAGCTGGTGTTGGTTGGACCCTCCCCATGCTATATCGACGATGCGGAATACGTCGGCGGCTTCTCGCGTAAGGATATTGAGGAGCTGCTCGAATCGCTCGACAGCAACTACCTCGGCTGGTCGAGTGCTATGGCTCCGGTCATCATGGGTAATCCGCAGCGTCCGGAGCTTAGCGAGGAGCTGGAGAACAGTTTCTGCCGTACGGACCCGAACATCGCCAGACACTTCGCGCGTGTGACTTTTCTGTCTGACAACCGCGCGGACCTGCCACTGGTGCGCACACCGACACTGATTCTCCAGTGCTCCGAAGACGTGATCGCACCACCAGTGGTGGGGGAGTACGTGAGGCGTTCCATGCCGGCGGCGCGGCTGGTGATGTTGAACGCGACCGGGCACTGCCCCAACTTGAGCGCGCCGGAAGAGACGATCGCAGCCATGCGGCCGTTTCTCGGCCCGAATGGCTGAGCGCCTCGTGGATGGCCCTTCGGAGCCGGAGGTGCCTGTGGAGACCGCCGAGGATCTCTATGAGAATGCGCCGTGCGGCTACATGTCCACATTGCCAGGCGGCCTGATCGTTCGCGCGAATCGCACGTTTTTTCTGTGGACCGGCTATCAATCCGACCAGGTAGTGGGTCGGCGGCGCTTTTCCGATCTGCTGCCTCCCTCCGGCCGGATCTACTACGAGACGCATTACGCGCCCCTTCTGTTGATGCAGGGTAGTGTGCGTGAGATCGCTCTGGAGGTCATTTGCACTGATCAGAGCCGGCTCCCCGTGTTGATAAACGCGACCCTCGCGCGCGATGCGCAGGGCCAGCCACAGCTCATACGCATCACCGTATTCAACGCGACAGCGCGGCGAAAATATGAACAAGAGCTGCTGCGGGAACGACGCCGTGCGGAACAGGCCACGCAAGAAAAGGCGCGCTTCATCGCAATGGTGAGCCACGAGATTCGCAGCCCGCTCAGCGCCATCGTCGCGGTCAGACAGATGCTCGAGAAAACGGACTTGTCTCCCCGACAGGACCAACTGGTCAGGATGCTGAAATCCTCGTCGGAAAGCCTCCTCGGGCTGGTCAACAACGTTCTGGATTTCGGCAGATTCGAGGGCGGGCACGAAGTACTCGAGCTGCACCGGTTCGATCTGCAGGCATTGGTGAGCGCCTCGTTCGAAACAATGCGGGCGCGCGCCGAGCTGAAGGGCATCGCGTTGGAACAGACGATCACCGGGGAGGTGCCGCAATGCGTGGTCGGCGATGCCCTGAAAATCCATCAGGTGTTGACGAACCTGCTCAGTAACGCATTGAAGTTCACGGAGCGCGGCGTGGTGCGGTTGTCCGTTCATTGCGAGCCCACTGGCGCGGAATCTGTCGCCATCACCTTCAGCGTCTCCGATACGGGTATCGGCATCGCATCGGACCGGCTCAACAGCATTTTCGAGGAGTATGCCCAGGGAGCTGAGGTCCGCTCACGTTACGGTGGCACGGGTTTGGGTCTCGCCATCTCCAGCGGCTTGGTGAAGCTGCATGGAGGGGAGCTTTGCGTGCAAAGTGAGCTCGGCCGGGGTTCGACGTTCCGCTTTACGTTGCATCTGAAGCTACAGGACTTGTCGGCTGAAGGTGGCTCGTAACTAGCCAATCTGCCAGTTCCCAGCGAGGGTGCTACGACGGACGATAGTGCGAGCCATCCGTTAGGGAATTCCACCGTGACCGACTCAAACGGCGGCATACGGGCGCCACGCCGTTCCGCGATCGTGCAAAACGCCTATGTCGTGCGCGATCTCGAGGACGCCTGCCGGCGATTTCACCGAGTCTATGGCGTCGGTCC
>Ga0105240_10011837_pt1 | contig 12116 bp, 9 predicted proteins | sample KBSC54metaG_FD_80426 | JGI IMG/M metagenome (GOLD analysis project Ga0105240, IMG submission 80426) | Corn rhizosphere microbial communities from Kellogg Biological Station, Michigan, USA - KBS C5-4 metaG | ecosystem: Host-associated > Plants > Roots > Rhizosphere > Soil | place: Michigan, USA...
AAAGTCGGCGATGTCCGCGGCCTTCCTCGCCACATATTCGACGAACAAGCCGTGTCCCGAGTGAATCTCACGAACCGCCGCAATCGAGGACGTGCCATTTCCGAGCGCCGGACGCTGTGCCGGCGAAGCAGCCAACCCGTCGATTCCCCCGGCCGCGGCCAACGCAAACAAATCCGTCACCCGCGCCATGACGCTGCTGGGATTGTCATCCAACCCCTGGGCAGCCGTTCGGTAGGCGTCCCAGAACCGCGTCTTTGCCTTGGCCACGTCCTCAGCCGTGCCGATCCAGATAACGGCGCGGGGCGACGAGCAAGCCTGTTGGTCGGACCACAGCGTATCGTTGACGAAGCGACGCGCAACCTCGCGCAGGGCGTCATCGGTCTGCGCCAACACGCTGGTAGCATCCAACGCCGCCAGAGAGAACCGATCCGCGAAGCTGATCTCGACAGCGAGTGGGTTGAGAGGGACCGAGCGGATCGCCGCAACCGTCGCATCGCCACCCCAGACGAGGCGCGCGTGACACGCCTCGGAGAGCGTCTTACTCAAAGTCGCATCATGCTCGTAAGTGACGATCCAGGAGTCACGGAGCACCGCCGCATGCGCGGGCTCCTGCGCCAGCTCACGCATCAATGCCACAAAGGAGTCCCGCACCGGGCTTGGCTTGCGCGAGACGCGTACCACCGTCGCATTGCCGGCCAACAGTGACAGCAGCCAGGCGTAGATGAACAGCACCTCGACATTCGCCGGCGACAACGCGAAAACGACTCCACGGGGACGGACTCGTGTTGCGCGGCCGTCGCCAGCGAAGCGCGCGGCCATGGTTCGTAGGTTAGCCGGGCGGAACCAGTGCGCGAGAGCCGCGAGCTCCGGAACCTGGCGCGCGAGCGGAGACCGCAAAATGCGCTGTGACAGCGTGCCAACCAAGGCGACCGCATCGGCCTCGAAGGGATCACGCCGTGGAAGCTGTGCCAACCGCTGCACTTCCTGCGGCCAGGAAGGCGATGGATTGGTAGAGAAGACAGTATCGATCATGATGTTGGCAGCGCACGCGTGTCGCTGCAACCGCGTAGCTCGGCCTGCGGCAGGCGTCCGGCGACCGAGAAGCGCTTGCCCATGCGTCCGCAGGAGCAATCGTCCTCTGCGGCTATCGTGCCGAGATCCTCAGTCAGCAGGCTGTGCCCCGGGTAACTGCGGGGCAGGATGCTCAGCACCTGGATGAGCCCCTCCTCGCCAAAGGCCAGGGGCTCGAGCGTCATGCGGTCGCGAACGATGACATCGGCATAGGCGGGCGTGTGGAGCCAACCCGCCTCGCATTCGAAGAAAATCGAGCCGACCTGCTCCACCATGCCGTAGTAGTTGTGGACCCGCTCGAGTCCGAAAGTGTCGCGCAGCGCGGCCTTGAAAGTGTCGTTGTCGACTTTACGGTCCTGCAGCTTCTTCCACCCGCCACCGTGGATGAGGACGCTGCCGGCCGGGAAGCGCAAGGGCCATCCAGCGGCGTTGGCATTCTGCACGAACTGCCACACCAGGAAGGTGAAGCCGAACAACATGATGGGGTGCTCGGCGTGCTTGCGCAGATACGCCTCGAGCTCACTCCACTTCGGCTCGAGTTTCCCGTCCAGGGCGTAAAAATGATCGCGCCCCATGTTGGAGAAGCCGAGTGTCGCGGCGCCCCGGGCGTTGAATTGCAGGCGGTTGGTTACGAGAGAGTTGTCATCGACGATCACCATCGGCAGGCGTTGTGGACCGATGAAGTGACCGACGATCCGTGCCAGGGCCGTGGTCTGCGCACGCGCCGTTTCCTTGTCCAGGAAAACGCGCGATGGCGCTGAGCCTGTTGTGCCGCTCGATACGAGCGTACGGACGATCTGCTCGTCCGGCACGCTTTTGAGATCGAGGCGCTTGAACAACTGCACGGGCAGCCAGGGCAAAGCCTCCAGGCTGTCATAGCGTCCGCCCAGGCTGTCGTCGCCTCCGCCCGGTCTATCATCGCGTCCGCTGCCGCCAAAAACGGCCGCGATCATCCGGTCATAGCTTGCGCTGCCCTGGCGATGCAGACGCGTCAAATCGGACAACTCCGCGAGCAGTCGCGATTGCTTGAGCTCGCGCGCCTGCCCGAAGGGCGATCCTTCCAGGAGCGACGCCGGGCCCGAAGTGGTGCGCACCGTATTCATGACATCTCGCGCATCAACGCCTGGTAATCCACTTTGCCATTGGCCGTAAAGGGCAACGCGCCTCGGCGCTCAACGGCAATCAACCCCGCATAGATATCGCAGCGCACCCGCAGAAACTCGCGGATGGCGGCGTCCGTGACGCTCGCGCCGTCGGTGAGCACCACGGTAAGACGATCATCGGTACCAACACAGGCGAGCGGCGTATCGAGCTCGTCCACCAGCATCTTCTCCACATCGTCCAGGTTGACGCGCGCGCCGGAGAGCTTGATGAAGCGCTTCAGCCGCCCGGTGAGGAAGTAGAACCCCTCCTCGTCGCGCCGCCCGATGTCGCCGGTCCGCAAGACCCCTTGGAGGTCGTCACCCCGTTCCAGGTCGGCCCGACTCTCGGCGTATCCCAACATGACATTGGGGCCGCGGTAGATGAGCTCCGCGGTCGCCGGGTCGAGATCGAGCGCGCCACCGGGAACCGCGACACCGATGCTGCCGAGTTTCTCGTCGAGTCGTGCGGGCGGCACATAGCTTATGCGCGGCGCCGCTTCAGTCTGGCCGTACATGACGAAGAATTCGCTACCCAGGCGCTCACTCAATGCTTTGAACTCACGTTTCAGCGGCTCGCTCAGGTTGCCGCCCGCCTGGGTCAGCATGCGTAGTGAGTCGAGGCCCCGCCGTTCCAGCCCGGCACGCCGCAGCATCGCGAACTGGCTGGGCACGCCGGACAACGACGTGATATGCGATTTCTGTGCCAGCTCCCAGAACCCCCGCGACAGCAGCGTCTCGTCCGTCAGGACGACGGAGGCGCCCGCCGCGAGATGGCTGTTCAGAATGGACATGCCGAACGAATACGACAGCTCCAACGTGGTGATCGCCCGGTCGTCCTCCCTCAGGCGCAGGTACTCCACGATCGACTCCGCGTTCGCCTCGAGAGCCGTATAGCTGAGCCTGACGAGCTTCTGCGACCCGGTCGAGCCCGAAGTCGACAACAGCAGTCCGAGCGACTCGTGCGGGATGGGAATAGCGCCCGCCGCCCGTTCCGAACGCACGTGCTGCACGGGCTCTGTTCCGGTCGCTATCCAGTCCGGCTGATACTTCTCGCGCAGATCGGCGAGCAGCGCCGGATGAATGCCCGGCGGCAGCAGCAAGGGAACGTGGCGCCCCGAGCGCAACGCGCCCAGGTACAAACTCACGGCATCGAAGGTCGGGGGAAAGAGCAGAAAGCCGACCGTCCGGCCCGGCTGTTCCGGCAGTTGGCCGGCCAGCTCATCAGCGCGACGCGCGAGCTGCGCGTATGTGAGCGTCGCACCCGAGTCCGCCAGGAGAGCGACTGCGTCACCTTCTGCTTTGAGATTCCAGAACGCCATGAAAAAATCACGGATGCGGCCGCGGCTCGAGCGCCGGCTGGCCTCAGGCGGTCACGCTGTATTTCGAGAGGATTTCACGGGCCCGGCCCACGGAGCTCATGTCGATGACATCCTCAGTTTCCAACATTATGTCGTAGTTCTCCTCCAGCGCGGCGATGAGCGCCATGTGGGCCACGGAGTCCCACTCCTTGATGCTGTTGTACTCCAGGCCATCGACCACGCGGGCACGGTCGATCCCCAGGGTCTCACTGAAGACATCCTCGAGAGGCTTGGACATTCACGCTCCTCGTTCGTTAGAACTGACTGATTCCTATACTATTACACCCGCTGGAGTGCTCGGCCCGGGCGCAAGCTTGACCGCAGCAAGTAACGGGCCCGCCATTGCCGATGAAAAACCACGTAACTCTTACATCTCCCGCCGAGGTTGCGCCCCATTCTTACCCCCTGCCGGGCTGGCGAGGGGCCGAGTCCCTGGACGGCAAAGCGGATGCCGCGCTCCGCGCCCTGCGAGACAAATCCCCCGGACTGTCACGAGTCCTCAACGATCACCCGCTGGCGCAAACACTCACGAGTTTTCGAACTTACGACGCGCTGACGGGCTACAGCCAGTTACGGCCGCCTCTGGGCCAGTTATGCGCAACGCTCGTGCCCCGTTACGGCGAGCAACTCACGTTGCGTTACGGCCTTGCGCTACTGGCCGCACTGATCGAAGACCACCCGGCGCGCTGGCCTGGTAGCCGGCTCGATGCGCAACTCGAGCCTTGTTTCATCGACTCGTATCACCGCATCCTGACAGCGGTCGCGCGCGGCGGCGCCACGAGCCTGATGCCGGACACCGACGCCTTTGCGAAGGAGTTGGCTATCTGCCTGCACCGGCTGATTCCCGCAGGTGGGCAGCTCGTAGACCCCGGTGGAGCCTTTCCCCGCCGCCTGCTCATCCGTCGGCCGACACGAGACACCCTCGCCGCGGCCCGCTATGTCCTGCTCAACGCCGGCGGCTTCACTCCGTTCGCGATCTTCCATACCAGCCTGTTCCAACGCCACTGGTTCACTCCCGCCGGATGGGAGTTCACGTTCCGCTGCCTGCCGGCGGTATTCCGCTCCTACCCGCATCTGAAAGGACTGCTCGCCAGCAGTTGGTTCTACGATCCCCTCATGCGGGAAATCAGCCCGGAGTTGAATTTCGTGCGCGAGATTCCGCAGCGCTGGGGCGCGGTGTTCGTCTACGTGGGGCCCGAGCCCGGCGCGAACTCCGATGCCCTGCTGCTCTCGAAGTACCGCCGCGAGCTGTTTGAAGCGGGTAAATACACTCCACGGAAATACGCCTTCGTCGTGTCGAAGAAGGACGTCCTCGCGCGCGATTCCTGGAGCCTGCCTGAGTAATGCTCGCCGTCACGAGGGGCGGCCGCGGTAGGCGCAGCATTACTCAGGCAGGCTCCTGGTCAATCCCGCCGTGTCGTGGAATGCTGTGGAAGCGCCGTTGGGTTGATCACCCGGGCGACCTCCTCGGCAATCAGGCGATGTCCCGTCGCATTCCAGTGCAGATCGTACGGCAGGTAATCAACCCCCTGGCCCGTCGCCTCATAATAGCGCCGGAAGATCGGATCGCTGTCGATCACCTGCAGACCGTCGGTCCTGGCGATGCTCATCAGCCGAGCACGGGCAAGCACGTCGCGTGTTGGACAGGTCTCGGCGGCCTTACGCGACAGCCCGGCATACATGGCTTTTCGGTCCGAATCGAAGACCAGGATGACATGTGAGGCCGGCAACCCGAGCGCCGCGGGCAGCGCGGACGCATACTCTCCAATCAGACGCTCGTCCGATTCGGACAAACTCGCGGCCACGCAGGCCGGTGGCCTTACGTCGGTCTCGCGATGCAACCGCACTGCTCGGGACCAGCGGAAGTTCAAATTAGCTTTTACGTAGCGCGCCACCGCCACCGTACGAAGCAGCTTCTGGGTGGGTGAGCGGCCGACTTCCGGCGTCCATTCGATGGGTGGAGTGCGATCCGGCGCCCAGTGGTAAAAGCCCGGCTCTTTCGCGAAACCGTCCACATAGTCCCCGGCGATGATGACGATAACGGCCCACTGCGGTGAGAAGTAGCGCCGCACGAGTTGCGCCACACCCAGATAGTGGGGTAACGCCGCGTTGACGGTCCCGAAGGCCATCACGTTCTCGGGCTCGAGCTCGCGGCCCAGAACGCCCTGGAGGGTATCGTCGTAGTCGTTCATCAGCGACTCCACGAAGCTATCGCCGATGATGACCACCCCTTTGGTGCCGGGTACGTAATCGAACGGTGCGGCGTATCCGAAGTTGTTGATCCGGCCATGATGCGCGTTGCGCAGGCTCCAGCCGTCCGAGAAGGTGTAGTCCGAGTGGGGAACCAGCCTGCTTGCGGGCCAGGACTTGTCGGGGTCGGCAGTGTACGCCCCGCCGTTTACCGGAAGAAGCCGCAACGCCAGCTCGCACAGCAGCAGCGCTCCACATACGCCCGCGAAAAAACAGGCGGCCCGCAAAATTGGACGAGCGCGGCTCATGGCATCAGAAGTTGAAGTAGATGAATTCCGTCACGTCGCGGGATGCGGTGATGGCGCCCAGGAGAAAGATACCGACCACCATCGCGCCACAGAACGCAGTCTGGAGCTCGCCGCGCGCAAGGGGCCGATCCAGCGCACCGGCGAAGTATCCGTCGATGAGCTGCTGCGAGTTCTTACCCATGAGGGCGATCAGACCGAACACCGTAATCCACACAAACGAGGCCGGGGCCGCGGTTGCAGCGCCACTCGGCGTACCAATGCCGAACATGCTGCAGACCATTCTGAACGCGGCGTCAAACGTCGGTGCACGGAAGAACGTCCACGCCACTATCACGCACAACAAGGTCAGCGCGACACTCGCTGATCTCGTAACCGCGGACCAGAACGGACCGACCGAGTTACCCTCCGGAGATACCCGTCCCCACAACCACTGCCAGGCATGGTTGATGATCAGATAAATGCCATGGAGCCCGCCCCAGATGACGAATGTCCAGGAGGCTCCGTGCCACAGTCCACCCAGCAACATTGTTGCGAGCAGATTGATGTAGCGGCGCAAGCGGCCATGGCGGTTGCCACCGAGCGGCACATACAGGTAGTCACGCAGGAATCGCGACAAGGTCATGTGCCAGCGTCGCCAGAACTCCGAGATGTTGTGTGCCTGGTAGGGCGAGTTGAAGTTGTAGGGCAGCCGCACGCCGAACAGTAGACTGAGCCCGATTGCCATGTCCGAGTAGCCGGAGAAATCGAAATAAATCTGCAGCGTATATGCCAGCACTCCCAGCCACGCCGCGGATGCGGATAGCGCAGTCGAGGCGACCTGCCCGAATGCGGCATCAGCCAGCGGAGCCACGCTGTCGGCCACCAGGATCTTCTTCACCAGGCCCATGCTGAAATACGCCAGCCCGAGTGTCATGTTGCGCGCCTGCGCGCGGTAGATCTCCGCGCGCGCAAACTGCGGCATCATTTCGGCGTGGTGCAACACAGGGCCCGCGATCAGGTGCGGGAAGTAGGTCACGAACAGCGCATAGTGGATGGGATTTCGTTCCACGACCTTGCCAGCGTGAACGTCCACGAGGTATGCGATCTGGGTGAACGTAAAAAAGGAAATGCCGAGCGGTAGCAGGATGTCGAAGGTGCCTAGATGCGTGCCGGATACCGCCGAAACCGATCGTACAAAGAAGTTCGCGTATTTAAAGTAGGCGAGCACGGCGAGATTCGCGGCGATGGCTGTGACGAGCAGCCGCCGCGCCGCCGGGCTACCTGCGGCGCGCGCCCGCAGAATCCCGTACCCGAAGAAATAGTTCGCGACCACGGAGGCCACGAGCAGCGGCACGTGCTGCCACCGCCAATCGCCGTAAAAGGCCAGCGACGCGACCACGAGCCAGAATGCCGCGGCCCGATGGCCGAGCAAGCGCGCCACCACGAAAAAAGTGACGAGCACGAGCGGCAAGTAGACGAAAATGAACTCGCCGCTGGTGAAGAGCATAGTAGTGGGCTAGGCGTGCCGTTGTGCTATCAACAGCGTGTTGCTATTCGGATTGTGCAGGTTCGGCACGTCCACGAGCGCAAACTCGTACTTGGGGTAGCGCTTGCCGTAGTCCTTCTCCAGCACCTCCAACCACTGACCGTGCGTCTTGCGCTGAATATCCTCCACCACGTAGAAGCCGCCGGGCCGCACCTGCTCCAGGGACCCGTTCAGGAAGGAAATATTGGCTTCGAACGAATGCATCCCGTCCTCGATCAGGATATCCATGCCGTCGCGCAGCTCCGGCTCGGCCCACAGGGCGGCGATGGCTGCGGCGTCACATTGATCGCAGTAGTACGTCTTGATCCGCTCCTCCGTAAACAGTACATCGCGATCGAGATCCGCTCCATACACGCGAGCCTGCGGGAAGAAGTCGCGCCAGCCGCGCAACGAAGCCCCCGGCCGCCCTTCCACCGACATGTTGGCGGGCATGTTGGGGTTGTTCGACCCCAGCCCCAGCTCGAAGACGCGCAACGGCCGCTCACTCAGCGGCGTGAACAACGCCGAATACACCGTCGTGTAGTTGTGATACCCCATGGTCTGGTAGTTGCCGTACCAGGTCATGCTGCCCTTGTCGCTGCCGTACCAGGTCATGAGGCGACACAGCCGTGTGGGCGCCAGGACGTTCATGGAGCGCAGCTTCTGGAGGGCGGAGCCCGGACGCGGGTTGAAGCTGTGAATGACGGGTGCTGCCTTCCTCATCGACGCAGCGACCAGCCGGGGCAGATAGGATCTGCCGCCCAGCCACCACGTATACCGCAGCCTGTTATAGGTGGCCGGCGAAAGGTTCCTGCGCAATACCTGGCGTGGATAAGTCAACATTTGAGGCGCCGCTCCCGCTCGATCTCGATGGATGTCGTAAAACTGGCGTTGCCCTGGATCGCGCCCGCGAACACCGCGGTGGTGATCGGCGACTTCACGTCGAAGTGGCTCGAATACCAACCTAACGGCGGCGTTTCGCGACCCTTGACGAGCGACGGCTCCAACCCCCGCGGACAGCGCAGCATGACCTGCGTGCCGCCCCGAGTGGCAATTACCGTCCGCCCTTGCAGCTCGACAGTGCATTCGGGTGCGAAATGCCAATGGATCGCGACCGAATGCGAGGCCGCGCACAACAGCTCATCGGTAATCGAGAGGTGCGCGATACCCGAGGTGTAACGCCACGTGCGGCGATGACGTACCGGATCGGAGAGTCTCCGGTAGCCGTCGTGTTGCGCGCTGAGCGTCTGATCGTCCCCCGACGCCAGGAATCTCTCCAGCGTCGCATTCGCATGCTGCAGCCACAGGAAACTGCCTCCGAACTGGGACTGGTTCCGATCGTCGACCACCACGGTGTTGTGCGCCGCCGTGCTGCGGAAATAGCGTCGCCACGGCATGGCGCTGTAGGAGAAGGTGCCGGGATCGACCAGAATCGGCAACCCCGCGACACTCAAGGTAAAAGCGAGCGCATCGGCATGTCCGTGCGCCGCAATCGCAAGGTAGCCGAGCGGTCCCGCGTCCGCGACCAACCGCACTTCGCGCGGCGTCTCGAAGTCCTCGCCGAGAATGAAATATCCGCCTTCCGGAAAAGCCCGCCGCACCGGGAAAGCCTTGGACGCGTCGATCGCGTCGAACGTGGCTTCCGCCGCGTCGCCCAACAGCCAACGCGTCTTGTCGTCGAACACGCTCCCCTTGGCCCGCATCGCCGGACGCCGGAACAGGACCGCCCCGGTGGAGAGCAGCGAGCGGAAGACATCCGCATCCGGGTCTGGGTTGAATCGCACGAGCACGCCCTCGTCCGCGTCCCCGATCATCGGCACGTTGCCGCCGACATCCATGAGACTGGCGATGAACTCGAGCATGACCTCCAGCCTGCTCCAGTATTCGGCGCTGAATTCGCGCTCGTTGGCCCTGGCGATGAGCCCGGCCGTCAACATCATGTCCGCGACGGCGTGGTGATACCAAACGGCCTGCTCCCGGTTGACGCCGTCGGCGAAGTTCTGCTCGAGACCCTCCTTGTCGAGCTCCGCGCGCGCCTGGCGCTCCCAGTACGCACTCTCACGCCATAGCGGCCAGGTCAAAGCGGCGACGTACAAGCCGGTCGCCTCACCCAACAGGTGATTGTTCGCCGACGAGTGCCGCGACCAGTGGCGCGGGATGAAGTGACAATGCTGGTAGATCGATTCCAGCCAACGGGTGCGGAACGCGGCTCCCTCCTCCCCCGCGAAGATGGGAGAGGCGTCAGCGCCCAGCAGGAACCAGGCGAAGGACCAGTTTACCAGTCGCATCGCATGCTCGAGACTGACACACCAGTTGACGCCTCGCGGATAAGGGCACTGGCTGATCCACGAATCGACCAACGTCCGGCACCCGAGAAGGTAGCGCTCCTCGTGCGTGAGATGCCACGCCTGCGCGAGCGTCACGAGCTCCATGTGCCTGTTGGGTTCCCACAGGTATTTGACATCACCCACGAGGGCGGGCTTGCGATAGTTGAGCTCCTTGCCGAAGATCAACGGCGCTTCGATTCCTGTGCGCGGATCGACATTCCAACGCGGCGGGAATCCAAGCTGCGTGCCACGCAACGAAAACACATCGAATTCGCCGTCCAGGATCCTGTCGGCCGCACGTCGGTAACGCTCGACGTCGAACTTACGCGGTAGCCGCGCCAACCAGGGCTTTCCACCCGGTCCTTCCGGCAGCGAGGGACGCGCCAGACCAATCCCGGCCCGCTCCACGGTACCCTGGATCTTGCGGCCCACCCGGAATCCAACCTCCGACGGGCTCATCGCCTTGAGGCGAGTCAGGGTCCAGTGTATGCGCGACACGTCCATCACATACGCTCGAGCACGGACACAGCCTTGCGCTCAGACGACGCGGGATGGACTGGATTCGATCTTCCGCGTCGCGTGAGCTTCGACACCGTCGTCGGCACCCGCGTCGCTCACGGCACCATCGGGATAACGCACCACCTCGTCGATCTGGTAGTCCTTGATGTCCCGGGCGTGCGTGAAAATGATGAGCTCGCCCAGCAGGCCGATCGCGAAGAGCTGCATACCCAGCACGACCAGCAGCGAGGACAACAACAAGGCCGGCCGGTCGGCGAGCGGATGCAGGAACACGAGCCGGTTGACCGCGAGATACGCCACCAACAAGGCTCCGATCACGAAGGTCGTCGCGCCTACCATGCCGAAGAACCTCAGGGGCTTCTTCGTGAACCGCACCAGGAAGAACACGGTGAAAATGTCGAGCACGCGGTGGGCGTACTCGCGCATCGGATAGCCCGCTTTGTAGCGATCGAGCGGCGACTGCGCGACATCGATCTCGAGGATGCGGAAGCCCTGCCGGCTCGCGAGCACGGGCAGAAACCGATGTTGGTCACCGTAGAGGGAGATTTCCTCGAGCACCCGGCGTTTCATGGCCCGGGCGCCGCAGCCCAGGTCGTTGAACCGCTGTCCGCCGCCGGCGATGAGGCGGTGAAACACGTCCCGGCGCAGCACCTCGAAGCGACTCCCAACACGCGGCGAGCGTCGTCCGATGGCGAGATCGGCCTTGTCCAGGGCACGAACGAGCTTCCCGATCTCCGTGCCTTGAATCTGGTGATACGCCGGCGCGGTCACGATCACGCGCCCCGAGGCGCGTTGGAATCCGGCCATGAGCGCGGTCGCCTCGCCAAAGCGCTTGGTGAGGCTGATCACAATGAGATTCTCGCCACGCGCGAGCAGGCGCTGCAGCGATGCGGCTACATCGGGGCGCGGGCCGTCCAACACGACGATAAACTCGTAAGGCGTATCGAGGGCGGCGAGACCGGCTTTGTATTCGGCATAGAGCGCGGCGATGTCACCGGCGTGGCGATTCCCTACCGGCATGATCACCGACAGGGGCACGACGTGATCTTCTGCGATTGCAGTGGTCATTGAAAGGCTCACTGAATGATGAGGGAGCGGACCCGGACGTGTTGTGTCAGTCCCGAGAACTCGTGCTCACGCATGTCGCCGAGCTTGTAGACGAGCTCGCCGAGCGCGCCGCTGCCCATGAGAATGATGGCCGAGCTCAGAAAGATCACGCCGCAGCCGGCAATCGGCAGCGGCAGGGTTCCTTCCGTGGCAAATTGCACGATCGTCCATCCGAAGGCGATCGCGGACCCGAGCAACATCGGGAGCGAGAGCATCCCGAACCATAACATCGGCCGCGCCGTGAAAGACGCTACGGTTTTGATCACCATCAGATCCAACAGTACCTTGTAGATACGCGACAGCCCGTACTTGGACTGGCCGAACTGGCGCGCGTGGTGTTGCACCTTGATCTCCGCAATCTTCGGTCCCGCGATGGAGGCCATGGCGGGAATGAAGCGGTGCATCTCCGAGTACAAGGGAATCTTCTTGATGAGACTGGCCCGGTAGGCCTTCAGCGAGCAGCCGTTGTCCTTGATCGGCACACCCGTCACCTTCGCGATCAGCTTGTTGGCGATCCGTGAGGGAATCTTCCGTGAGACCAGCTTGTCCTGCCGGTCGAAGCGCCAGCCGACGACGATGTCATAGCCCTC
>Ga0105240_10011844_pt1 | contig 12110 bp, 9 predicted proteins | sample KBSC54metaG_FD_80426 | JGI IMG/M metagenome (GOLD analysis project Ga0105240, IMG submission 80426) | Corn rhizosphere microbial communities from Kellogg Biological Station, Michigan, USA - KBS C5-4 metaG | ecosystem: Host-associated > Plants > Roots > Rhizosphere > Soil | place: Michigan, USA...
AAGCTCTGGTGGGACAGCAAAAACGAAGCCATCGTCGATTCCAATCCGGAAGGACAGGCTTCTTAATGCGCGGGAACAGCCTCGGTGACTGCCTTGGACTGTCCCGCCTCGCCGGACCGGACCAGCGCCCAGCGATATAGCACCGGGGCGACCATCTCATTCATGGCGACAACACCCAGCACCAGCGCGGACCCTTCCGCGCCAAAGTGCGGGAATGTCTTCACGAATAGCAGGGCCAGCGCGAGCGCAAGTCCGGCCTGGGGCATTAGCCCGAAGCCGGCATTCCTGCGCACCGTTTCGGGCGCTTTGGCGATGGACGTCGCCAGCCAGCCCAATCCATAAAACCCGGCCGCGCGTGTCAGCACCAGCGCCATGGCCGGGATTCCAACGATCAGCAGCTCATTGATGTGCACGGTTGCCCCGGTGACTGCAAAGAAGACCACGTACACCGGCAGGGAGGAGACCTCAATTTCGTGCTGAAGCCTTTCCCCATGCCGCGTGGCATTCCGGATCAGCACTCCCGCGGCCAGCGCCACCAGCAGCGGATCCAGATCCACGCGCTGTCCGATCTCGGCGATCAGAAATGCCGCGGCTGTCACGAATAGCGCGGAGCTGCCCTTCACGTAGCGAAGATAAACCGCGAGGATCACGCCTACCAGCGCGCCGATCGCAAGCGATCCCAGCACCTCCCAGGCGAGCGCCCCGGCTGTGCGAAAAGCGTCCGTCCCGGAACCAAGCAGCGATTTGGCCACGGAGGAAACAATCGCGAACAGAATAATCACCACCAGGTCGCTCATCACCACCACACCGAGAATCGTGCGCGTCAGCGGCCCGTCGGACTGCATTTCCGAATGCAGCGCCACCACCACAGCCGGCGATTGCGCCACCATGGTCACGCCGAGCACCACGGAAATCGCGATTGCCTGCACCAGGGTCAAATGAGTCATGAAGGGCAGCAGGTCGCGCGACAGGAAAACGGCCCCCGTCAGCAGACCGATGGTCCCGAGCACCGCGACCGCGCTCAGCCAGCCAATGGTCTTCAGGAGCGGCTTCATCGACTGCAGATCCAGTTCCACGCCGGCGGTCAGCGCGATCAGCGCCGTTGCGATGCCGTTGAAGATCCGCAGGTTGCCCACCATCGGATCGCTCACAAGTCCGAGCACCCTGGGTCCGACGATGATGCCCGTAAAAAGGTACCCGGTGAGTCGAGGCAGGCCAAGCGACTTGAAAATCGAACCGGCGAAGAATGCCGAAAGGAGAAGGTAGCCGCAGGCGAGAGCGGTTCCGGCCGGGCTGCTCCCCACTCCCGGCGCCGGTCCGAAGGATTTGGCGGCCTGCATCAGGCCGGCCAGCACCAAAACGATGAGAAAACGCATGGGCTAGGAGACCCCCCAAGGGGCAGGATCGGTAATCTCGCCGCTCCGGCTGGAGGCCTGCACGATGATCTCGGTAAGAATCGCGCCGCCGATGACAGCGGTGACCATCCAGGAAACCGTGGCGTCCGGATAGAGATCCTGGGCGTTCACTACAATCGCGATGGAAAGCGCCCCGATGGGAGAGAAGATCAGGCTGCGCCGTTCTTCCTGCGTGAGCCCCGCGGCGGTCCGGCGTTCGGCGAGGACAACCCCCAGCCATTTGCCCAGAAGGCGCGTCCCCACAAAGAGCAGCATGAGCACCCAGCCTTGCCATTGTCGGGCGTCCCAAAGGGAGCCTGCCACCAGGAGGAACAGAAGATAAATTGGCCGCTCCATGCGCGTCAGCGCCTCGCGGATTTGATCCTTGGGTCCGCCGGGCAGGTTTACCAGAATGATTCCGACTATAAAACAGACCACGAGGGGAGAAAGGCGGAGAAAGCTGGCCATGCCGGACACGAAGCAGATGGAGCCAAGCACCAGCAGGCTGAACTCCGGCCCGCCCTCCACCCGGCTGAGCGCGGCATAGATGACGCCGCCCACGGTCGCTCCCATCCCGATGGTGAGGAACAGCCATGCCGTTCCCGGAAGCTGCCAGCTCACCAGCGCCCCCTGAGGCCGGAAATAGGCCGCTACCAGCATGAGTCCGAACACGCCGGCGAGCTGGTCCAGCTCGACGATGGAGGTGATGCGGTCCACTGTATTTCCCGAGGCGCCGCGCGCTTCCAGCAGCCTTGGCGCGCTATAGGCGGTCATCGCTCCGGCGGTCGCGAGGATCATCGCATCGCGAAAGAATATGGCGTTTGCCGGCCAGTGCTCCGCCCAAACCAGCATCAGGGAACAGGCCGCCAGCACGCTGATGAAGGGGACCGCCGCCGTGAAAACGCTGATCCGGGTGGAGGCGGCCGGCAGCGACTCCACCATCTTGGCGTTGAAGCGGAATCCAATGGAGAAACCGATCCATCCGAGGCCAAGAGCCAGCAGCGGACGGACCTCCCAGAGCACGTTTTCCGAGAGGATCCCGATCTGCCGCAGATGGGCCAGCGCCCCCAGGAGTACGAACGGTAGCCCGGCGGTCATCACCTGGGAGATCCTGAGTTTCTCCTCAATCGCCTGCACGCGTGGATGTCCCGCCAGGTACGCCAGGCCAAAAATCGCCACCAGGCCGAGGATGGCCTTGATCGCTTCCGACGCCGTCTGTATGCCGTGCAGTTCCTCGGGCGGCGGAGGAGGCGGCTGCATCAGCAACGGCACCGGATGCTCGCCGGCCTTCGGCGGCTCGGGTTGCAGCACCGGCGGCTGGTCGACCATCGGTACCGGCTGCGCGGCCGGCTTTGCCGACCCTGCTGGCGATGACACCGGATGCGCGGGCGAGGCATGCGCCGGCTGCGCCGGATGGGTGGACTGTGCGCACGCCAGGGCGGCCAACCCGATCCACCACCCTGCGCCTGCAAGCCAGTTCCAGGACAACTTCCGGGACGACCCTCTGGGAGGAAGCGCCGATACCATGAACACAGGATAAGCTTGGACCGGGTTTCGCCGTCAGACTTTGATGGGAGGCAGGCGCCTTGGGTCTGCCCCGCTACGGCAGTACTTACTGATTTGGGTACTGAGCCCCTCTCTGAGTCTTGTATTATCAATAAGGCTGGCGTCCCCGCGTGCGCTGTCAAGGTAATTTATGAGGCTAAACAAAACACTTGCCGGTTGTGCTGCCCTCGCTTTCGTGGCGCAGTGGGCAGCCGCACAAACTCCATACAATTCATTGGTTTCGCGCATTCTGGGCCAAGCCGTTCTGCAGCGGAATTCACTCACGGCCATCGCTCCGAATCTCGCCGAGGGGAGGGAATTCAACAATCCCCAGGCGGTGGCGCTCGACACCTCGGTCACCCCGAATATTCTTTACGTTGCCGATACCGGGAACAACCGCGTACTGGCATGGAAGAACGCGTCCAGCTTCGCCACAGGGTCGTTTGCCGACATGGTGATGGGGCAGCCGGACAAGTACTCTACCAGCGCGCAAGGCCCCTCGGTGGGCAGCGCCAGCGCGGTCAGCTATTATTTCAACTCGCCGGTCGCTGTCGCGGTTGACTCTAAAGGCAATCTCTACGTCGCCGATGCCGGCAACAATCGGGTTCTGCGTTTCCCCCGGCCTTTCGAGCAGGGGCAGGGCATTCACCCTCCCGATCTGGTGATTGGCCAAACCAGCCTGAATAGCTCGGCCGGCAATCAGGCGCTGCCTGCGCCTACGGCCAGCACGCTCCTGCTCTCCAGCGGAAACGCGTTCCGCTCCGGCATGGCTTTCGATTCGCAGGGCAATCTATGGCTTTCCGACGCTGGGAACAATCGCGTGTTGCGCTATCCGGTTTCCGTCCTGGGGAACAATCCCGCGAACGCACCCGCCGCCGATGTGGTTCTCGGGCAGGCGACGTTCACCACGAACACAATCCCTCCCGCATCCACCGCGGACAAAAAGAACTTCCTCGCGCAGCCGACATTTCTCGCTTTTGATCCCTCCGGGCGGCTATACGTCGCAGACGACGCCGCGCGTGTGGTGGTATATCAGAATCCCTTCGTGAGCGGGCAGCCGGCGGTCCGGATTATGGGAGTGGTTCTGCAGGCGACGGCCACGGTGAGCGCCAGCACTTTGGGTGCGGGCAACAGTCCTCCGGAAGGGATTTTTTTCGTCGGTGCAAATCCCTGGGTGGTCGACACGCCCAACAGCCGTATTCTCGGCTACGAGCCGTTTGAGCAATGGCCGGCCGAGACAAAGTCTTTTTCACCCGCGGCGGTTTCTGTCCTGGGTCAGCCCGATTTCACATCGTCCAAATCCAACCAGGGGGATCCGCAGCCCTCCAGTTCCACGCTCGCCGGCCCAGTGGGCGTCGCCTTCAATGGCACGCATCTCTATGTCGCGGACGCCGGCAATCAGAGGATTCTCGATTTTCCTGTTTCAGGCGGGACATTCACAGCGGCCGCGCGGGTGCTCGGCCAGAGCGATTTCATCTATAACGCGCCGAATCTGATCGAGGGCCGGGAGTTTTATCTCTTCGGCTATACGGCGGGTTTGAGCAATGCCAATGTGGTGCTGCCGGGCGGCGGCGTCGCGATTGATACGGCGTCCACTCCTCCCCATCTCTATGTCGCCGATGCGGGAAACAACCGCATTCTCGGTTTTAAGGATTTTCGTGCCGCAACGGCGGGACAGAAAGCCGATATCGTCATCGGCCAGCCCGACTTTCTCCATTCGCAGGTGAACTATCCCACCAACAACCCCATTACGCCGAGCAACAGCAGTCTCTATTTGCCATCCGTGGTTACCGTGGATGCGAACGGCGATCTTTGGGTGGCGGATACCGGCAACGGGCGCGTTCTGCGGTTCCCGAGTCCATTCAAGCAAACCGGGGGAGGCATGCAGCAGGCGAACGTAGTTGTCGGCCAGTTGAACTTCACCTCCACCCTTTCCGGCGTTACCGCGCAAACCATGGGAGCGCCCTCCGGGATTGCATTCACCCACGAAGGCGGCCTGATGGTGGCCGATGCGCTGTACAACCGGGTGCTCTTTTTCCGGAAACAGGGCAGCGACTTCATAGTTGGCCAAAGCGCCACCAGCGTATTTGGCCAGGCTGATTTCGGATCGCGCGGCGTGAATAGCGCGGCGGTCGGCGTCGGCGGTCTGGCCAGCCCGCACGGGCTCGCTATAGACAGCAACGACACGCTCTATGTTGCCGACACCGGCAACGGCCGCATCGCCATGTTCACCGGCGCCGCGTCCGGCATTAACGGTCCCCCATCCAGCCTTGCGCTCGGCGGTTTCAATAATCCGGAAAGTGTAGTGATCAATCCGGCAAGCCAGGAAATCTGGGTGGCCGACACGCTGGGCAACCGGCTCGCGCGGTACCAGGGCTACGATTCGATCCTGCAGGGGACCACTACCCCTACCGCGCAGATTCCCAGCTTTGTCCCACTCGGGCTGGCTCTGGACAACCATGGCAATCCCGTGGTGGCTGAGAGCGGAGCCAATCGTATCGCGTTCTACTACCCGGTGATGTACGCGCGCAACGCCGCCAACTATTTTGTTCGCTATGCGCCGGGGATGCTGGCCACGTTGTTCCCGGCCGCGGGCACAAAGTTCGGACCGGCCAAGGCTTCGGCTTCGTCCCTGCCCATTCCCACTACGCTGGGCGATGTGCAAGTGATAGTCAACGGAGTCGCTGCGCCTATCTTCTACGCTTCTCCGGGACAAATCAATTTCCAGGTTCCGATCAAGACTCCGGTCAGCCAGCAGGAAGTGGAGGTGGTTCGCGTGTCTACCGGCGAGGTGCTAGCCGATAGTTTCATCACCTTCGGCCCGGCCGCGCCCGGGCTTTTCACGGTCGACGGCTCCGGCAACAACCAGGTGTCCGCCGTGAACGCGGACGACAACACGCTGAACGGCGTCAATCATCCCGTGAAGGCGGGCCACATCATCTCTCTATTCGGCACCGGGCAGGGCTTCATCAACGGGGCGCCGCCGGATGGCCAGGTGCCCACGGCTACCACCAGCACGCCCAGCCTGCCGTCCGTCTATGCGGGGGGGCAGAACTTCGTGCCCGCCTCGGCGGTCCAGTTCTCGGGCCTCGCGCCGTGCTGCGTCGGATTGTGGCAGGTCAACCTGCAGGTCCCCGCGAATGCCGCCCCGGGCGCGATAAAAGTGTTCCTCTCATACAGCGGCGCCGATAGCGCCAATGACGGCAGCGGCGCTACGGGAATTGATTCCAACGGAATCCAGCACAGCGTAGCCACCACCATCTACGTGAAGCAATAAGCTTCCGGCGGCCGCCGGCATTCAAAAAGCGGGTGCGCGCGGGCCAGAACGCAGCGCAGCGGTGTCGCCATCGCCGTCTCTTATATAGTGAAGAGTCACCGATGAGCCATCCTTTGAAAATTGCCATTGCCGGTCTGGGACGTATGGGCGCGGTTCACGCGCTCCACGTTCATGAACTCGCCCGGGACACCCGGGAATGCGAGATCGCAGCACTTGTGGACGTGGATATAGAACGCGCTCGCCATCTTGCTTCTGAGATGGGCGGCGGCGTCCTGGTCTTTTCCTCTATTGAGGAACTAGCGGGAGCGAAAGTCTGCAACGCCACAGTGATTGTCACGCCCACCGACACTCACCGCGCGCACGCGGAGACTTTGATCGCCGCCGGCCATCGCGTCCTGCTGGAGAAGCCGCTGACGGGAACTCTCGAGGAGGATCGGGCCTTCGCCGCCAGGCTCGACCGGGACCATCCGGATGCCCTCATGCTTGCTTTCCAGCGGCGCTTTGATGCTTCTCTGCAATACGCGAAACAGCTTGCCGATAGCGGCGTCATTGGACGCGTGTTCAAGATCTATTCGGCGCTTGAGGATTCCAATCCTGCTCCCAACGGTTATCAGAGTAGTGGAATCCTTCCCGACATGTCCGTCCACAACGTGGACGAAATTCTCTGGCTTACCGGGCGCACTCCCTCGAAAGCGCTGGCGATTGGAGCTCGAATCTACAGCCATGCGCACACCACTTGCAAGGAGGATTTCGACGACGCTCTGCTGTACCTGTGGTTTGACAACGATCTGGTAGCGCAGGTTCAGGTGAGCCGGAATCATGTTTCCGGCTACCGCGTGGAAACGGTGATTTTTGGGGAGGAAGGGCAGATTCACGTTGGCCGCTTCGATCAGAAACCCTTCGAAGTGGTGGTGGAGGCGTACGGCCGGCGCGGGCGAGCGGAGCCGCTCGCCTTCCAAAGATTTCCCTCACGGGACTACGGCCGGCCGCTGCCGGAATTCGTCGATCGCTTCGGCGCAGCCTATAAAGCGGAGGTCGCCCAATTCATCGAATGCTGCAATACCAGCGCGCCTTTCCCCACCACGCATCGCGACGGCGTCCGCGCCCAGGAAGTGATTTCAGCGGGGATGCGTGCTGTCGCCGGTCCGGAGCAGGCAGCGGCGGTAGGATCGCGCTGACCCTCGAAACTAGCTGAATCCTGTGACGCGCCTCAGCGCAAGTCCACCGGCGATCAGCACGATGAGCATCGCCAGGCTCAGGGCGGCCAGCCATGCCATCTGTATTTCCATGCGCGGCGCCCGCGCCATTGCCGCCAGGGCTCCGAGGATGAGGAGAGCGGCGCCGATCAGCACCCAGTCGATCCAACCGCGGCGGGCACGCCCGGGCCCTGGCTCGCGACCCTCCATGCGCAGCGTCACGTAGGCGGGGTCGATCCCGTATCGATCCATCTCCCGCTGTGCGGCCTTCCGCCAGTTGGAATACTCACTCTCGGAGGCGGATGACAAAGCGATGGCCATCGCTCCCGCCGCCATGAGCAAAGATCCGCCGATTACCTGCGCGTAGACGTTTCCGCTGAGGCCGCGCAACTCGCCGAAGACCAGTATCGCCCAGAACAATCCCCACAACTGGTTTGTATTCGACAAGGGAATCCCGCGGCTGATGCCGACGTATTTTGTAGCGTAGTTCTGAAACAGGTCGCCCACCACCCATAGGAAGCCTCCCAGCAGCGGCCAAAACAGGATGGCGCGCTCCGCAACCAGTTCCCGCCACAGCGCCAGCGGCCCGCCGAGAAACACCAGCGCCAGCACTGTGACCGTGGCCATTTCGCCGAAGGTGAAGAAGGTGAGAAAGGTGAGCGGGTTCATCCCGGTGATGTACGCCTTTCGATACGGAATGTACATCGAGCCGAACAGCAGCCCGGCTCCCAAAGCGGCTATCACTCCGCGGAGTGCTCCGCCGTGAGTCCCTTGCGATGTGGATGCGGCTGCAGAGATCAGCAGCGCCCCGGCAAAGATAACCAGCGCGCCGCCGACAACTCCCACCTTTCGCCACCAGCCCGCGCCGTGCAACTCCTTGAACAACAGGGTTCCCCACAGAATTCCGATCAGGCTGTTGGAGTTCCACAGCGGGAAAGCGAGACTCAAACCGATGTCCCGGACGGCAAATATCGTCAGCGTGTTGCCGGTGGCCCAAAGGCACCCCGCCATGACACCCCAAACCATCAGGTGCGGCGCGTTCCTGGCGTCGGAAAAGGTGTCCGCGGTGCCGCGGATGACAGCGGGCAGGCTCCAGCGGGAGACGAAGGCCCCCAGCACCATCATGAAGGAGATCACCAGCGGCGAGACGGCAACCGTAACCAGTTTCGTCGGCGCTTCGGCGCCCGCCAGCCACAGCGCCGCCGCGATCCCGCAGAATATGCCGAGCCTGTGGAGTTTTCGCTGACGGCCCTGATCAGTCAAAGTCTTGCTACCGGGGATAGGCATTCTTCTCTCGCCGGATCATTGGATGAGAGCCAGCACCAGCAGCCCCAAAAGCAAAACGCCGAAGGGAGCCCAGAACTGAACGTCTCCCAGGATTGCCTTCCACGGGCTTCGCGGCCGTTCGGAGGATTCACTGCGCAGGCGCATGATGCGAGTTTATACCTGGAAGCGCCGCCGGCGGTTTAAAATATGCGGATATGAAAAATCCTTCTGCCGTATTTGCCGTCATCGTCATCCTCTGCGGAGCGCCGTCTGTCTTCGGGGAGGTCGCGGATGCCTCGGCCGGCGGATTTACCTTGAAGCAAACCTTGCAGATCCGCTCCACGCCTCAGGAAGTCTACCGCCGGCTGGTTCACAATGTCGGCGACTGGTGGAGTTCCGCCCATACCTTCTCCGGGGATTCGCGCAATCTGAGTATCGATGACAAACCGATGGGCTGCTTCTGCGAGAAGCTTCCGCACAACGGCGGCGTCCGCCACATGGAAGTGATTTCCGTGGCCCCGGGAGCCCGGCTTCGCATGGCCGGCGGTTTGGGCCCGTTACAGGCGATGGCCACTGCCGGCGTGATGGACATTGTCCTTTCCCCCGGGACGGATGGCGGTACGAAGCTGGAACTCACTTACGCGATCAGCGGCTACCTTCCGAAAGGTCTGGACACCCTGGCGGGGATCGTGGACAAGGTGCTCAATGAGCAGTTCAACCGGCTCAAGCAATACGTCGAACACGGCGTCGCAGGTCTTCCAGAGCCGGCGGCAAAGTAACGGGAGGTTATCCGGCCCCTCGTTCGCGCCGCGCATGCCGGACTTTGCGATTGAAATCCGCGGTGAGCAGCGGCTCAATCAGCCCTCCGGCGCGGTAGAGGAGCGCGGTGAGCGGATCGGCGGTGATCACGCGGCGGCGCCGCCTCACGCCGTTCACGATCGCCTTCGCCACGCGCTCCGCGCTCACCGGACGGATGGCGCCCGCGATCTTCCTGGTCTCCAGAGGTTTGAACTCGTTCTCATAGCGGAGCATGGGCGTGTCGGTATCCGGGGGATAAGCCACGCCCACGTGAATTCCATAGGGCGTCATTTCCTGGCGCAGAGAATCGAGCAGGCCGCGCACAGCGAATTTCGACGCCGCGTAGGCCGTGTAGCCGAACACGCCAACTAATCCCGCGGCCGAAGAGATGGCGACAATCGAGCCGGCACGCCGGCTCATCATGGACGGAATCACGGCCTGGATCGGATAAAGAGTCCCGAAGTAATCCACATCCATCATCTGGCGAAATACTTTCGCGTCCAACTGCTCGAAATAACCCGGATATGTAATGCCCGCGGAGGTCACCAGCACGTCGCATGGCCCGGACTGCGCGGTTAATCCGGCAATGGCGGCGCACACCGCCTGTTCATCGCTAACGTCCGCCGCCGCTACCGCCACGCGGCTGTTGAGCCTGGCGATGCGAGAGGCGGCCGTGTCCAGCTTTTGCCGGTCGCGCGCGATCAGCGATAGAGAAGCACCGAACGAAGCAAACTCGAGCGCCGCGGCGAGCCCGATACCGCTTGAGCCTCCCGTCACCACAACGTGCTTGCCGGAAAAGTCCATGCCGCCGCGCTGCCTCACTCTGTCCGCGGGGGCACGGACGGCCATTGGTATAGGCCCCTCTCGACAATATGCCGCGCCACGGAGGCCGGCAGCTCCGCTGGAATCTCGCCGGCCGCCAGTTGCCTCCGGATCTCCGACGAAGAGACGGGAAGCGCGAGCGTGTCCAGCCGATGCACCTTCGCTCCCGGAGGCGCGGTGTAGGTGTGGCCAGGACGCGTGACCACAATAAAGTCCGTCAGAGCCACCACATCGGCCCAGCGGTGCCATTTCTCGATTTCCGCGAACGCGTCGGCTCCGATGATAAAGAAGACCAGCGTCTCCGTCTTGCGCACCTTCTCGATGGTAAGGATGGAATAGCTTCTCTCCTCGCTTTCCTCGAGCCGCGAAGCGGCGAAACGCGGGTCGCAGCGGCACGCCAGTTCCACCATGCGGTAGCGCTCTTCAAAACTTTCGCAGCCCAGGTCTGCCTTGTGCGGCGGATGGGCAGCCGGTACGAACAGGACTTTGTCGAGACGAAACTGGTCCGCTGCTTCGCGGGCAATCGTCAGGTGAGCGTTGTGAATGGGGTCGAAAGTGCCCCCAAAAATCGCGATGGACAGTGTAGTTTCTCTTTATTTCCTAGATTGGCGCGCCGGCGAGAAACCCGTTCGGGTCCTGCGCCGGCAACAGGAGTGCCCTGCTCATTTTTTCTTTAGCTCCTGAATGCGCATGTTGCGGTACTCCACGCGCATGGGCGTGCCGGCGTGCAACTGCAGGGCGATGACGCCGGTGGCGCTGGAAGTATCGTGCAATTCGGCGGTCACCATCCCATTCACCTTCAGGCGAATCAGATCGCCGTCGCACAGAACTTCATAATCGTTCCAGTCGTTCGCCTTTACTACTTTTTCCGCTTTGTCCTTCCAGCCGTTCACAATGGTGCCTCGAGTGCCCTTTTCGTCGTAGATGGATCCCCACCAGTTTCCTTCCGCCATATCGGCCTGCAGCCCCTTCACCACCCACTCCGGGAGCGCTTCGCTTCGAAATTGAATGCCGCTATTGTGGTTCCTCAGCTTCACCTGGGTCCGCAAAACAAAATTCGAGTATTTTCGTTTCGTGATCAGAAACTCGTTGTGAGTGATTGGCGCTCCGTCGGTGGAGCCGACCACCACGCCGTCATGAACACTCCACAGCCGCGGATCGCCGTCCCAGCCGCTCAAGGTCTTGCCGTCGAACATCGGGTGGAAGCCGGGCTCAACCTGGAAAGCCCTTTCCTGGGCGGGCAGCGGCAGGGCTGCGAGAAGAAGGAACAAGCAAAACTGTTTCATTTGATTATCTAATTGTAGTGGGAACCACATTGGCTGAGAAATTGGCGACTGAGAGATCGAACCTCGACTTCCTGCTGAAGCTGGCCTGCGTTGCCGCGGTAGGAGTCGGAATTGTTTGGACGTTTATTCCGCGAACACGTGCGTCCGGCATACGGCCCGTGGCGCAGCGAGTGCGAAAGATGCCGGACTTTGCGCTGCAGGCTCTCGACGGCAAGACCTGGAAGTTAAGCGAGCATCGCGGACAAGTGGTTCTCGTGAATTTCTGGGCCACCTGGTGCCCTCCGTGCCGGGCAGAGATGCCCGGGCTGGCGCGCGTGAGCCGGGAACTGGCGGCAGATCATTTTGTGATCGCCGGGATTGCGATGGACGATGAGGGGGCATCGGTGGTGAAGCCTTTCGCCGAACGCCGCTCAATTCCTTATCCGATCCTGGTGCCGCCGGCGGTCTTTCCGCTGGGTAACGGCGTCGAATCCTTGCCCACCAGCTTCCTGGTGGACCGGGAGGGCCGCATCGCCAAGGTCTACGT
>Ga0105240_10011847_pt1 | contig 12109 bp, 10 predicted proteins | sample KBSC54metaG_FD_80426 | JGI IMG/M metagenome (GOLD analysis project Ga0105240, IMG submission 80426) | Corn rhizosphere microbial communities from Kellogg Biological Station, Michigan, USA - KBS C5-4 metaG | ecosystem: Host-associated > Plants > Roots > Rhizosphere > Soil | place: Michigan, USA...
CCTCGAGCTTACCGTCGAGCTTGTTCAGCGGTTCAGACGCATCTCCAAGAATCTGGCCGGATAACTCGACCGTCGAAATGTTCGACATCTGCGACATGGCGCCGACGATATTGGTATCGCCATAGCCCAGCCCCGACGAGAGCGAATCGCGAAACGCCTCGCCAATGATCGTCTGGCCGGGCACATAACTGCCGTCGGCCTGCAGCGGCTTGTATTCACAACGCGCACTTTCCCACGACGGCGGCGAGACCTCGTAAGTCACGCAATAGTCCAGTGCCACCAACTCGAATTCGTCGGGCCGATGCATCACGCGCAGGACTTCCATGCGCAGCTTCCACAAGGCCGGATTGACGCTCTTGTCGCTGGAGGGCGTCGCGTTCTTGAGCACTTTCTCCAGGTTCTCGAAGCCGATGAAACGCAGCTGAACGGACTGCGCCGCCCATTGCGTGAACAGCTTCGTCAGCGGGTCCACCGCGGCTTCGTCGATGCTGTTGAGCTTGCTCCAATTGAGGCGCCACGGCTGCGGAGCCTTGCCGAGCGCTGTATTCATCGCGACGATCGTCTGGGTGCCCAGCGTCGCGGGGCAAGTCCAGTTGGCGGCGTGCGCAGTGCTCTCAGCGGCGTTCGACGCCGGCGCCTGCATGAGCGCCACCGCATCCGGCAGCGAGAACCACTGCGGGGCCGAGCGCCCGAACCGGCCCGCGAAATCGATCGCTGCAGTCTCGAAGCGGTCTTGCTGCCCGGTCGCGCGATACAAGTCGAACAACGTCAACCAGGTGTCGTCGTGGTCCACGCGCGAGCCCTTGGGCCCGAGCACTTCCATCAAACCCGCTTCGGCGCCCGCATTGTCGCCATTGGCAAAACGGATTGCGGCTTCCTCCAGCTCGGGATCGTGCGCGAATTCTTCGACGTCGATGGCGAACAGCTTGGAAGCCGAAAATCCCGTGGACGCGCCGGGCTGCGAGCTGGCACCCGTTGGAGGTGTGGCCATGAAAGCCGGCCCCACTCCCGACGGGCGCGCGCTGCCTGGAACCACGCTCCTTGCCGGCGCAGCGCCCGATGGCGCAAGCCCGTCAGCGGGTGACGAAATAGATCCGGATGACAGCGGCGCGCCCGGGCGCACGGAATCGAGCATGGGCGCCGGTGCGAGGTCGACCGGATGGGTCTTCTCCTCCTTCAGCGGCTGCGGAGCGGTTTTCGTGTACGCCGTGGAGCGCAGCGGCGCCGAGCCCGTCGGCCGGCCCGATGCCGCCGTATCCATCGGCATCTGCGACGACATCGGGAAGTTGGTGCTGCTGCCGCCCCGGCTGGAGTCGCCATGCTTGGTCTTCCACCACTGCATGGACATCTGCGCCTCGATCTCGTCGATCTTCTTCAAGGTGGTTGCGCGGTCGTCCGGCTTGGAGGGCATCGAGCTCTGGAAGAACGAAGGCCGCGCGGCCGGGTCCTGCCCCGCCATCACCTCGCTGCGGCGCATCTTGCGCAGCATGTCGAACTCGCGCTTGCGCACGAAGTCGTTGCGCCGCTTGCGCTCGATCATCTCCTTGAGCATCTGCTTGGAGTAGCTGCTCTCGCGATCGCTTTCCTGCTGGTCCAGGTCGGACCAGTTGGTCGTCGGGTTCCTGACGAACTTGACTACCTTGGACAGCAGGCCGTTGTTCTCTTCCTTCGGCGGCATGACGGTAGTGCGGGGAGTGGGTACTGCGAGGCAGACGTAGGAGACCGGGTTCAGTCGCCGAACATCTTCTGCTTCAACTCGCGGCGCTGCTGCGCCTCCAGCGACAGCGTGGCGGTGGGACGGGCCAGCAGGCGGCCAACGCCGATCGGCTCACCGGTCTCGTCGCAATAGCCGTAGTCGCCGGCGTCGATGCGGGCGATGGACTGCTCGATCTTCTTGAGCAGCTTGCGCTCGCGGTCGCGGGTGCGCAGTTCGAGCGCGTGCTCTTCCTCGATGGTGGCGCGATCCGCCGGATCGGGCACGATCACGGTGTCCTCGCGCAGGTGCTCGGTGGTTTCGCCCGCGCTGTTCAGGATTTCCTGTTTCAGCTGGGTCAGCTTCAGGCGGAAAAACGCCATCTGCTTCTCGTTCATGTACTCCGAATCGGGCATGGCCAGCACTTCGGCGTCCGACAGCTGTTCAACCGCTTTGGTCTTCCAGTTGTTGGCGAGCTTGGGGTCTTTTTTGACGGCCACCAGTGGCGGCGGGGGCAGAACGGAAGGAGCCATTGTCTGGATGTAGCTTGCTTTGGCGGCGGTGGACGCCACGGATTGCGCCATGGAGGGCACCGTGATCTGCGCCAGCCGCGCCGAGGGTTTGGTGGCCCGCGCCGGTTCCGCGCCCAGGGCTGCGGCATCAGGACGGGGAGGCATGGCCCGCGGCAACGCGTTGCCGGCCGGCGCCTTGCCCTTGGGCGGGGCCTTGACGGCGGCTGTCTTCGGTTTGGCGGGCGCGGCTTTGGCGGCCGGTTTTCCCTTGACGGGGGCAGCTATCTTTTTTGAAGCGGGCTTGGCCGCCTTCACAAGTGTCTTCTTGGCCGGTTTGGCGGCCGCCTTCTTGGCGGAAGCCTTTGCGGGCGCAGCTTTCCTGGCTGCCACGGCTTTCTTGGCCGGCGCAGCCTTCTTGGCTGGCTTCTTCGCGGCCGGCTTGGCCGTGGACTTCACCGGCTTGGACGCCGGTTTGGTCTTGGCGGCACTTTTGCCGGCTTTCGGTTGAGGCTTCACTTCCTGTCTCCTCGCGACAGCCGCCTCGGCATGGGGTTGCCGAACAGCAGCCGACCTTCCTCTTTTTGGTAATGCATGGCCTTCATCAATGCGAGTTATACCCCGATTGTCGGGTACCGGGCATCCACGGCTGGGCTTTTCGACTGCAGGCTCGGCACGTGGGCCGCCAAAACAGGAACTCACAAGTTGCAGAATCGAGACAAACATCGGCGCCGGGGGCCATTTCGCAAAACGCGCTAGCCTAACCGAAGAAGCGGTCCGTGCCCGAAAATAATTCGCTGGCTTGACTCAGACCAGTGCGGTTCAAGCGGCGGCCAGGCACTGCTCCAGGCCTTGCAGGAAGATGTCCTTGGGCAGGTCGATCCCGATGAACACCATCTTGCTGTTGCGCTGCTCGTCCTTGCTCCACAGCGGCCCCAGGTCGCTTCCCATCAGCTGGTGCACGCCCTGGAAAATGACCTTGCGGTCGCTGCCTTTCATGTTGAGCACGCCCTTGTAACGCAGCATTCGCGGCCCGTAGATGTTGACCACGGCGCCCAGGAAGTCTTCCAGCTTGGCTGCGTCGAATGGCCGGTCCGCCTTGAACACAAAGCTCTTCACGTCATCGTCATGGTGATGATGGTGCCCGTGGTTTTCGTGAGCGTGCGAAGGATGATCGCAGTGTTCGCCGTGTTCGTGATCGTGATCGTGATGCTCATGCTCGTCTTCCTCCTTCAGGAAGTCCGGGTCGATGTCGAGTTTGGCGTTCAGGTTGAAGCCGCGCAGATCGAACACCTCTTTCAATGACACGTCGCCGAAGTGCACGGCTTTTTGCGGCGCACGCGGGTTCATGTGCTTCAGGCGGTGGATCAGCGCGTCGGTTTCGTCCTTCGCCACGAGGTCGGTCTTGCTGATGAAAATCTGATCGGCGAAGCCCACCTGGCGGCGCGCTTCCTGACGATCATTGAGCTGCTGCGCCGCATGCTTGGCGTCCACGAGCGTGAGGATGGAATCGAGCAGATAGGTCTCGGCAATCTCGTCATCCATGAAGAAGGTCTGCGCGACCGGGCCAGGATCGGCCAGGCCGGTGGTCTCGATCACCACGCGGTCGAAATCCAGCAGGCCTTTGCGCTTCTTGGCCGCCAGGAGTTGCAGCGTGGCGCGCAAGTCTTCGCGGATGGTGCAGCAGATGCAGCCATTGCTCATCTGGATGATCTGCTCCTTGGACTCGGTGACCAGGATGTCGCTGTCGATGTTCTCCTCGCCGAACTCGTTCTCGATGACGGCGATCTTCTGGCCGTGCGCTTCTTCCAGCACGCGCTTGAGCAGGGTGGTCTTGCCGGAGCCGAGAAAGCCGGTGAGGATGGTGGCGGGGATGAGACTCATGATGGTGGGTTGCTCCAGGGAGGGCGTAAGTTTACGGACGTTTGGCGTTGAGCGTTCGGGGTTGAGCGGGAAACCGTGGATTCCACACTCAACGCCCAACCCTGATCGCTCAACCTTTCTTCACCACCACCAGCCCCTTGAGGTATTCACCTTCCGGAAAAGCCAGGGTCATCGGATGGTCCGGCGCGCCGCCCAGCCGTTCGCAGATGTACCCGTCCACACCGGCGTCGGCGCCGGCTGAGGCGACGATCTTGTGGAACAGGTCGGCACTGATGCCTCCCGAGCAGGAAAAGGTGAACAGCACGCCGCCGGGCTCCAGCAGCTTGAGCGCGAGCCGGTTGATGTCCTTGTAAGCGCGCGCCGCGCGTTCGGCGTGCGCGGCCGTGCGGGCCAGCTTCGGCGGGTCCAGCACGATCGCATCGAAGGTGCGGCCTTCCTCGATGAAGCGGCGCAACGAGGCATTGACGTCGGCGTCGATGAACTCGGCCTGCGAGGGCTCGAAGCCATTCAGCGCGACGTTGGCGCGCGCCCGCGCCAGCGCGGGGGCCGAGGAGTCGATGGACATGACCTGCCCGTGCTTGCTCGATGTTCCCGCGGCACGCAAGCCCGCCAGCGCCGCCACCGTGAACCCGCCGGTGTAGCAATAGCAATTGAGCACCCGCTGGAAGTTCAGGCGCTGCGCATGGTCGGCGAACTTGCGGCGGCTGTCGCGCTGATCCAGGTAGAACCCCGTCTTGTGGCCTGCGGCGATGTCAAGCGTGAATTGCCAATCGTGCTCGCGGATCGTGAGTTCGGCGGAACCTTCCCCGCGCAACCATCCCGTGGCGGGCGCCAGGCCTTCAAGAGACCGCGCGTTGGTATCGGAGCGTTCATAGAGCCTTGCCGATCCGCTGCCTGCGAGCAACGCATCGCACAGCACAGCCTTGAAGCGCTCGACACCGGCCGACAGGAACTGCGCGACCAGCGTATCGCCATAGCGGTCGACGATCAAACCGGGCAGGCCGTCAGATTCCCCGTGCACCAGGCGCACGCCGTCGCTGCGGATATCGAATCGTGTTCTCGCGCGAATGGCGCGCTGGCACGCCGCCTGGAGAAAGGCGGCATCGATGCGCTCCGACTCCGTGAAGCTCCACGCACGCGCGCGGATCTTCGACGCGGGACTGAATGCCGCCCACGCCAGGAACTCGCCGGCATGCGACTCGACGCGCACCGTTTCGCCTGCATCGCCGCCGCCCTTCGCAATCGCCGAATCGAAAATCCAGGGGTGGCGCCGCAGCAGCGAGCGCTCCTTGCCGTCTTTCAGCCGAATCACCTTCATGGCCCTATTGTCGGGCGCAAGGCCGGTGCACGCCGGCGCGCGAGTCAGCGCTTGTTGCGGTGCGCGCGCGGATGCGCGGCGTCGTAGGCCTTGGCCAGATGCTGAAAGTCCAGCCGCGTGTAGACCTGGGTGGTCGTGATGTTGGCGTGCCCGAGCAATTCCTGCACCGCGCGCAAGTCGCTGCTGGACTGCAACACATGGCTGGCGAACGAATGCCGCAACATGTGCGGGTGCACCGGTGTCGCCAGGCCCGCGAGCAGGCTGCGGCGCTTCAATCGCTGCCACATCGCTTGTGCGGTGAGCCGCGTGCCATGCCGGCCGACAAACAGCGCGGGCTGCGGCTCGCGGCCGGGCTGATCGCGCACGGCGAGCCAGCGACCGAGCGCCTCTGCTGCCTTGCTCCCGATCGGCACCGTGCGCCGTTTGCCGCCTTTGCCCAGCACGTGCGCCTCGCCTGCCTGCGGGTCGATCCAGCCACGCGCGCCGGCACTCGCCTGCGCATCGAGACCCACCATCTCGCCGACGCGAAGGCCGCATCCGTACAGCAGTTCCACCATCGACGCGTCACGCGCTTCGAGCCACGGATCGGCATCCGGGCTCTGATAGCTGGCGAGTTGCACGGCATCATCGACGCTGAGCGCCTTCGGCAAGGGCTTGGGTGCCTTGGGAGCGCGCACGTCCTGCACGGGATTGCTGTCGACCCGCCCTTGCCGGCCGAGCCAAACATAGAAACCGCGCCAGCCCGACAAGATCAGCGCGATGCCGCGGCCGCTGCGCCCGCCACTGTGCATCTGCGCCACCCAGCGGCGGATGTGCGCGTTGCGCACTTGCGTGAGTTCGACGCCGGCTTGCTTCGCGTTGTCGGCGAGCTTTTGCAGGTCGAGCGCGTACAGCTCGACGGTTCGAGCCGCGAGTCTCTTTTCCACCCGGACATGCTCCAGGTACTGTTCGACCAGAGTGCGTTCGCTCACGGTCGACGGCTCTCTCTCACCGAGGCCGCAGCCGCATCAGCGCCGCGCTCGCGAGCTCCGCGATGCGCTCGAGGAAATCGGTGCCCATGCCGCTCTGGAAGCGCTGGTGATCGGGTGACGCAAGCACCAACATGCCGAACGCCGGGCCCACGCCACTGGCGGATGGCTCGCGCAAGGGAATGAGCGCCATCGACATCGCCATCGCCGTGTCGTCCAACCAGTTCACTGCCTCGAATCCGGAGTTCACGCCGCAATACGGCTGCGTGAGCGATGAGGCAAAGGTCTTGGCGTCCTCGCTCACGCCCTCGGCGAACGGCTCGGCGCCGTAGCGGCTGTCGACATCCCAGACCTTGATCGCCACCTGCGGCACCATGAACTGGCTGCGTACTTCGGCGGCGATGGTGGCGGGCAAGGCTTTGCCCGACTGCACCTGGAACAGGTTGCGGGCCCAGCGATGCAGGCGGTCGGCGATGATGACGTTCTCGTTGCCGTGCCGCACCATGTCCATCAGGCGGTGCTCCAGCGCCTTGATCTTTTCGCGCAGCATTTCGGCCTGCCGCTCCTGCAGGCTCACCGCGCGATTGCCGTGTGGGCTGGTGAGTTGCACTGAAGCGAGCAACTCCGCGTGACGCGTGAAGAAATCGGGTGTGTTGGCCAGGTAATTGGCGATGTCGTCTTCGGTGATCGGGTTCATGCCATCGGCTTTCATAAGGCTCTCATAATGAATCGGGTACTTCGATCTCGCCTTCGAACACAGTGACCGCGGGTCCGGTCATCAGCACCGGCGCGGCGCCGAACGGGCCTTGGCCTGCCCACTCGATCGTCAGGTCGCCCCCGCGCGTCTGCACATCCACCTTCGAATCCAGGCGGCCCAGCCGGATACCGGCCACTACCGCTGCGCAAGCACCGGTCCCGCAAGCCAGCGTCTCGCCCGCGCCGCGTTCCCAGACCCGCAACCGGACTTTCGAGCGGTCCACGACCTGCATGAACCCGGCATTCACGCGCTGCGGAAAGCGCGGGTGGTTTTCGATCAGCGGTCCTTGCGTGCGCACCGGCGCCTCGTCCACGTCGTCGACCTCCTGCACCGCGTGCGGATTGCCCATCGACAGGATAGCTACAGAAATAATAGCGGAACCCGCGCTGGTGCCCAACGCCAGGTGCCACTTTTCCCAAGCGCCGTCGGCTTGGGGCGACAGTCCGGCGACATCGAAGCCGATCACGGCGGGATCGAACACCGGCGGCCCCATGTCCACGGTGACGCGGCCGTCGGCATTCAAGCGCGGTTCGATCACGCCGGATACGGTGCGCACCCGCACGCTGTCGCGCTGCGTCAAACCCTTGTCGCGCACATAGCGCACGAAGCAGCGCGCGCCATTGCCGCATTGCTCCACTTGCCCGCCGTCGGCGTTGTGGATCACGTATTCGAAATCGATGCCTTGGCCGGGCGAGGGCCGCACCGACAACACCTGGTCGGCGCCGACGCCGTAGTGCCGGTCGGCCAGGAAGCGGTACTGCTGCGGCGTGAGCTTCAGAGGTCCTCGCGTTTCATCGAGCACGACGAAGTCGTTGCCGGCTCCCTGCATCTTGGTGAAGCGGATACGCATGGCGCGATTATCCGCGCGGTGGGCGCGTCGCGCTATGCTGGTGTATCTCAACATCATCAGACGAATACGATCATGCGCATTCCCGACTGGACCCCCGAACGCAAGCCGCAGCCCCAGGACCTGGTGGACGCCATCTTGCAGCGGCGCGGCGGCACCTTCCTCAATCTCGATCGCGCGCTGTTGTGGAGCGAGCCCGTCGCGCGGGGCTGGAACGTGTACGTGCGCAACGTGCGCACCGGCCTTTCCGCGAGCCGCAAGCTGCGCGAACTGGGGATCTGCACCGTGGCCCTGCTCACCGGGGCCGAGTATGAATACCACCACCATGCGCCGGACTACCTGGCCGCGGGCGGCACGCAAGCCGAGCTCGATGCGCTTTCGTCCTTCGTGAAGAATCCACGCGGTGAACTTGCCAAGGGGGCGCTGGGCTCCGACGAAGCACTGATCGTGCAATACGCGACACAGATGACGCTGGACGTGAAGGTACAGGACGATCTGTTCGCGAAGATGAAGAATCGCTTCGACACCACCGAATTGGTGGAGCTCACCGCGGCGATCGCCACTTACAACATGGTCGCGCGCTTCCTGGTCGCTCTCGGCGTGACGCCGGAAGAGTGACTCTCCCGGCGGGCCGAGCGGCTTAGTCGGCCTTGATGTTGTTGTCCTTGACCACCTGCGCCCACGTGTCGATCTGCTTGTTGATGAAAGTCCGCGCGGTGTCGGGCGCGCCGCCGATCACGGAGATCCCCTGACTCGCCAGCCTGGACGCGACGTCCGGCGATTTCAGCGCCTTGTTGATCTCCTCATTCATGCGCCGCATGACGTCAGGCGGCGTCTTCGCCGGCGCGAGGATGGCCCACCACGCCGGGGCATCGAATCCCGGGAAGCCGCTCTCGGCTACCGTCGGCACCTCCGGCAGTTCGGCGGCGCGTTTGCTCGTCGTCACGGCCAGCGGACGAAGCCGCTTGCTGTCGATGTGGGGCTTGGTCACGAACACCGAGGCGATCGACAGCGGCACGTGGCCTGCGATGGCGTCGGTCATCAAGGGACCGCCGCCTTTGTACGGGACGTGCTGCACGTCGAGCCCGCCGTTCTTGGCGAGCAGCGCCATCGCGAGGTGGCCCAGGCTGCCGGAGCCGATGGAGCCGTAGCTCACGTTCTTCTTGGCTTTCGCCGCCGCGACCACGTCGCCGAAGCTCTTGTACTCGGAGCCCGCATAGGTGGCCAGCACCATCGCCGAAGTTCCGATCAGAACCACGGGCGTCAGGTCCTTGCGGCTGTCATAAGGCAGGTTCGGATACAGGCTCGGATTCACGCCATAGGTATCGAACACGACCGCGAACGTGTAGCCATCCGGCTGCGAGGCCGCCACGGCGGCGGCGCCGATCGAACCCGAAGCGCCGCCCTTGTTCTCGACGATCACGGTCTGGCCGAGCTGGGTCGAAAGCGGCTGCGCCAGGATGCGCGCCACCTGGTCGACCGAGCCGCCGGGCGGGAACACCGCCACGAGTTTGATCGGGCCGCGAGTGGGCCACGCCGCCTGGGCCGCGGCGGCAAGCGGAAACAAGGTGATTGCGGCGGCGCCGCTCCACAGCAGGGCACGCGCGAACCAGTGTCTTAATGTCATGAGCGACTCCAAGCCAAAACCAGCAGTATCGAGGCGCAATCGGCGCGCCGAAAAACTTTTATCGCCGGGGTTTTCCCCAGGAGAAGCCCGCCCATTGGCGCCTGCCGATAATGCGGGGATGGTCCGCCCTTCCCAGCTTCTTCACGCGCAGCGTGAACCCGCCGTGCCTCGTCCCGCCGCGACCGTGCTGCTGCTGCGCGACAGCGATGATGGGGTGGAGGTGCTGATGACGCGCCGCTCTCCGACGGCGAGTTTCGCGCCCGGAGCCTACGTATTTCCGGGCGGGGCCATCGATGCCGCCGACGCCGCGGCGCATTCCATCGCGGCGCGCCGTCCGACGCAGGACGATGTGCGGCTGACGCAAGCCATCGCCGCCATTCGCGAAAGCTTCGAGGAGCTGGGAATCCTGTTGGCTCGGCATGCGAATGGCCGGCCCGCGGGCGCGCAGGACGTCGCGTCGATGAGCAGGCACGAAGACTTTTTCGCCCAGTGCGAAGCGCATGGCCTGGTGCTGTCGGCCGACCAGGTTTACGTGTTCGCCCACTGGATCACCGACCGCGACCTGCCGCGCCGCTTCGACGTGCCTTTCCTCGTCGCGCGCATGCCCAAGGACCAGATCCCCGTCGCCGACGGGTCGGAGCAATTCGAGCCGGTGTGGGTGCGTCCGGCCGACGCGCTGGATCGGCACAAGGCCGGCAGCTTCTTCATGATCTTCCCGACCATCCGCACGCTGGAGCGCCTGGCGAAATTCGAATCGGTGGATGCGGTGCTGCGTGCGTGCGCCGCGGATCATCCGCTGTGGACCAGTTGTCCTCGCGCGGGATTGCTCAGCGGCGCCGAGGCGCGCTACATGGAGCACGACCTGCCGTACGGCGAGCTGGCGCTGGTCAGCCCCGACGGGCAGATGGTGCATCACCTCGATTGGCGCAGCGATCAGCCGGTGCCGCTGCTCAAGAACGTGACGCGCCTCACCGCCCCGAACCCCGGCGTCATGACCGGACCGGGCACCAACAGCTATCTGGTCGGCGATCCGGTCACCGGATACCTGGCGATCGATCCGGGCCCGAACGATCCCGAACACATCGAGCGCTTATGGCGCGCCGCGGGCGGCGATATACGCATGATCGTGTGCACGCATTCGCACATCGACCATTCGCCCGGCGCGCGGCCATTGCAAGCGCTGTGCGCGAACAAGCCGCCGATCCTCGGACTGCCATCGGCGCCGACGGCGGCGCCCGCCAGCCTGTTCGTTCCCGACCGCAGCCTCGCCGACGGCGAAGCATTGGTGCTCGAAGGCAACGGCGTGCGCCATACCTTGAAAGTGATCCACACACCCGGCCACGCCGCCAATCATTTATGCCTGGTGCTGGTGGACGACGGCCTGCTGTTTTCCGGCGACCACATCCTCAACGGCAGCACCACGATCGTGAATCCGCCCGATGGCGAGATGACCGCGTACCTCGAATCGCTCGACGCGTTGACGCGCGCCTGCCACGAGCACGGCATCGAATTCATCCTGCCCGCGCACGGCTACGTGATCGGGTCCGCGCTCAATGCCATCGCGCAGCTGAAGGCGCACCGCCTGAACCGCGAAGCGAAAGTCATCGCTGCGATGCAGGCCAAGCCGCAAGGCGAGCTGGCCGAATGGGTGGAACTGGCCTATGACGATGTGCCGCCGCGCATGTGGCCGATGGCACAGCGTTCCCTGCTCGCGCACGTGCAACGCATCGAGGCGCTCGGCCTGGCGTGACAACGCGCACGACATGCAATGACTGATCCGGTCCGGCTGTCCAAGCGCGTCGCCGCGATGGTGCCTTGTTCGCGCAGCGAAGCCGAGAAGTACATCGAAGGCGGTTGGGTGCGCGTGGACGGCGTGACGGTCGAGGAACCGCAATTTCGCGTCGGGGACGAGCAGCGCGTCGAACTGGACTGCGCAGCGACCACCGCGGCGCTGGAGCCCGTCACCTTGCTGCTGCACAAGCCGGTCGGCATCGGCTATGAGGACGCCATTTCGCTGTTGCTGCCCGCGAATCGCGCGAGCGACGATCGTTCCGGCATTCGCAGCGTCAAGCGCCACTTCACCCAGCTGGAGCGGCTGATGCCGCTGCCCTCACAAGCCAGCGGACTGGCCGTCTACAGCCAGGACCGCCGCATCGTGCGCAAGCTCACCGAAGATGCGATGCACCTGGAGCAGGAACTGGTGGCGGAAGTCTCAGGCGAGATCGCGCCGGATGGAATAGCGCGCTTGTGCCGCGGCCTCGCGTTCGAGCAGCGCGCTCTTCCGCCGGCCAAGGTGAGCTGGCAAAGCGAACGCCGTTTGCGTTTCGCACTGAAAGGCATCGCACCGGAACTCGTCGAGTGGATGTGCGCGCAAGTCGGCCTGCAACTCACCGCGCTGAAGCGGATCCGGCTCGGACGAATGCCGATGGCGGGACTTGCACCGTTGCAATGGCGCTACCTTCATCCGGGCGAGCGGTTTTAGCGCTTCACCTCAGCAGTGGCGAGG
>Ga0105240_10011849_pt1 | contig 12108 bp, 13 predicted proteins | sample KBSC54metaG_FD_80426 | JGI IMG/M metagenome (GOLD analysis project Ga0105240, IMG submission 80426) | Corn rhizosphere microbial communities from Kellogg Biological Station, Michigan, USA - KBS C5-4 metaG | ecosystem: Host-associated > Plants > Roots > Rhizosphere > Soil | place: Michigan, USA...
CACCGCACCGGTACATCGCATGCTTCGGCCAGCTCGAGGATGCTTTTGTACGCAGATGCATCCCAATGCGCCGCGATGCCACTGCGTGCGAAGGAGACCCTTACACCGCCATTGATCTCCTCCGAAGGCAGGTGCGGGGCACGGAGCAGTGTGGCAGCGATTCCCGGAGTCATCGACTCGCCGCCGTTGAAGATCTCCGTGTGAATCCGTGTCGCCTCGACACCTGACTGCCGCAGCGCCTGTTTCATTTCTGCCATGAAGCGATTCGGCCCGCAGAGATAGACCTCTGCCTCTCGCGAAATACCTAACTCATCGAAAACCACCTGGGATAGGTGACCCGTCGCATCGAAGCTCGCTCCGACCTTGTCGTTCGGCCTGGGCTGACTATAACAGACATAACTGCGGCCACGAGCGAGCACGGTTATGAGGCGGTGCGCTTCGGCCGCGAAAGGATGATGGTCTCCATCTCGGGCCGCGTGCAGCCATATGATCTGCCGTGTCGAATGGGCCGCTACCAGCGAGTACAGCATCGCCAGTACCGGAGTCACTCCGATGCCGGCACTCATCAGGACCAGTGGTCGCTCCGCCGCCTGCAGAATAAAGCTCCCACGCGGCGAGCTGACCTCGAGAATGTCACCTACGTGGACATGCTCGCGAAGATAGGTTCCGGCCACTCCATTCGGCTCGATCTTCACACTGATTCGATAGCGCTCCGTCGAAGCCGGGCCCGAAAGGGAGTAGCTGCGAAAGATCTGCGGCCCGTCTGCCGCCGCACGGAAACGCACGATCACATATTGGCCCGGCATCGCGGGCGTTAACGGCCCGCCATCTGTTCTCTGCAGCGTGAATGAGGAAACATCTGCAGACTCCGAATCGATCTCTGTCACGCGCACCCGGTAAAAGCCTGGCTCGGCGGGATGCGCGGCCGCATCTGGCACGAGCCCGGCATTGCCGCTGCCTCCATGACTGTGCAGCAACGCCTCGAACGATGTGCGCCATCCCAGCGCCAGCGCTTCGATGCGCAACGCGCGCTCGAGTTGGTCACGCGCGTGATGGGGCGAATAGAGAAGCGCGTTGATCTGCGCGACAGTCATGCGCTCCGCCGCCTCGCCCACCTTCAGGATTTCATCACCCGCGCCCACGTCGCCCTCTTCCAGAACGCGAAAATAGAACCCGGGTCGTCCGCTCGAGGTCAGAAGCGCCGGCATGCGCGGCTCATCCAGCCGGATGCCGACGCGATAACATGTCACGCGTGGCTGCGTTACTTCGAACAGCGCCCCGCCGATCCGATAGCGATCGCCGATGCACACGACATCGTCAGCCAGTCCCTCGACGGTGAAGTTCTCACCGAATTGGCCATGCGCGAAGTCGCTGCGCCCCAGTTGCTCCTGCCAGTAGCGATAGCATTCGATCTGGTAGACGAACACGGCACGATGCTCGCCACCGTGGCCACTCGTATCGCCCTGGCCGTCCCCATCGATATTCAATCGACGGACGCGGCAGCGACCGGCAACGGGGCTCTTCCAGATGCCGGTGTGTACCGTTCGACCCTGCCACTCGATGTCGCGTGGCAGACCGACGTTCACCGATAACAGACGCGCCATGGGGGTCTCCTACTCCAGCGAAGGCGTGTGGCGGCAATATATGCAAGCGACGCTGCTCGGATGCAATAACTTGGCGCATTTGACGGCACGCGAGCCACGAGTCGCCAGATGAAGTTGCACAGACGCCAACATGCCCAACCGAAGAAGGCTCAGAGTGACCGCGGGATTCATGTGTGCGCCCGAAGCATCCCAGCGCCCAACCTTCGATCAGGTATTCGGGCCAATGCTCGCGCAGTGCCGACTGCCAGGACATGACGCTCGCGCTCCGATGCTGAAGGGTGAGCGGAGCGGCATGGCCGCCCCACTCACGACTCGCGCGCTCAGCGATTGACTCGCGGCAGATAGGATCCAAGCCGGGTTTCCGCGTCTCCCGGCTTATGCCATCCCAGCTCGCGAAACGCCTTGAACCGCGCCTGGGTTGTGGGTCTGAGGACTGAGGCAATACAGGCCTCCCAGCCTGCGGCCAGCTCAACTTCCGGCGCAAGACTCGCGGCGTTCACAAGCCGCTTCGTGTTCGAAATCGCCCACTTATCGAAGGCCGAGATGCGCGTCGCGAGCGCTTCGACGAAAGAGTCGAGCTCCGCGTCGGGCAACGCCCGGTTCACGTATCCATAGGCTTCAGCCAGTTCGCCTCCGATATCCTCAGAACCCAGCAGCACTTCCAGCGCACGGCTCCGTCCGATCAGCCGGGGCAGGCGCGCCATCGGTCCACCACCGGCGACCATGCCGATGCCCACTTCCCACTGCGACAGCAGAGCCTTCTCGCGACTCGCGAAAGTCATATCGCAGGCCAACGAAAGCTCGCTTCCATTTCCGGTCGCCCTACCCCGGATCTTTGCGATCGACACAACGGGCGCGCGCGGCAAGCGCGCCAGGATATCCGGCCATGCCTCGAGGCCAGTGGGCCCCTGCGAAATGCCGGTCAAGTCCTCCATCTTTCCATTGAAGTCCGAGTGATTGAGGAAGAAACCGTCCACTGCGCTCTCGAACACGACGACTCTGAGTTGTTCATCGCGCTCGATCTCATTCATGATGTCCCTGAGCTGCAGCACGAACTCCGGCCCCATGAGATTGAGCGGAGGGTTGTTCATGACGACGCGCCAATACGAAGGTGAAACCTGATTCACCCGCACCTGCGCATTCTTCACTGTGTCTTTCATGAGAATCTCCTGGACCTCTTTTGGGTCTGCGTCAGCCTGTAAAACCTGCGACCGCTGCTCGTGCGACCGCGACGTCCTGATCGACGCTGCCACCGCTCGCTCCGACCGCGCCGACCACCACACCATCGCGCTTGATGGGAATTCCGCCGCCGAAGATCACGACCCTGGAATCGTTGGTTGTGTTGAGCCCGAAGCCCATCTCGCCGGGCTGCGTGATCCGCGCCAGCTCATCGGTCGGCATATCGAAGGCGCGTGCGGTCCACGCTTTGTTGATCGCTATGTCGACGCTCCCGAGCCAGGCACCGTCCATGCGCACGTGTGCCACAAGGCCTCCGCCCGAATCGGCGACGGCGATGTTGTAGGGAATACCTATTTCACTCGCCTTGCGTTCGCCCGCGGCGATGATTCGTTTCGCATCGGCGAGATCCAGAGAAGAAGCTTGTCGAGTCATGTGCGGCTCCTGGAGTGTGGTCGTCTCGCCCGGATCAAAGCAGACTCTGGAGCGACATTCGATTGCACGATGGTGTCGGTACGTCCCGTGCCAAGAACACAGCGCGCGTTGATCGTACGTTGGTATCGTATAGACCATAGCGCAATCGAATTAGCGCGCCTTCTTCTGTTCCAATCATGCGCGACGTTTTTTTGAGGACTTCTTTATGCAACACGAACTACTCGGCCAGACGGTCGTCGTCCTTGGCGGAAGCGCAGGGATCGGTCTCGAAACAGCTCGCCGCGCGCGCGCCGAAGGTGCGACGCTTGTCCTCACGGCGCGCAACTCCGAGACACTCGGGCAAGCTGCGCGAGAGCTGGATGCACGCCACACGGCTAGACGCAGAACGCGGGCTCTCGGCGCACCTGATGCTTGCACTGGATGTGGCGCGATTCTCCGTAGGCAAGATGAAGCCCACAGGCTCGCTGATTTTCATGAGCGGCACGGGCGCGCGGCGACCGCATCTCGGGATCGGAGTTGCCGCCGCGGGGACCGCCGCATTTCCCACGCTGGTCGCGAATCTCGCGCTGGAGATCGCGCCGATGCGGATCAACCTGATCGCCGCTGGGTTCGTCGACACACGCCTCTCCGCATCCATCCTCGGTGACGATCTCGACAAGCGGCGCGACGAGCTCCGCGCGACATTGCCGATCCGACGTGTCGTTGGGCCGAAGGACGTCGCCGCGCTTGCCGTACACCTCATGGCGAATACCGCGCTCACCGGCGCAACCTATGACATCGACGGCGGCCAGCAATTGCTATGAATGGCATCGGAAACCGCGGTAGCTGACCAAGCCTGCGGTTCTCAGTCAGGCAGCGGCTTCCCCGCCAGTTCGCTGAGCATGTACTCGGCGTACCACGCTGGCCATTCGGTATCCGCCTTGCCGATACGCTTCTCATGCTCGCCGTGAGCGGCTGCCGCACGACAAAGCGCGGTCGCGAGCGCCGTGGGCGACGCGAACGTCGTCGCGCTCACGTCCACGCGCCCGGGCAAACGGACTGTGATCTCCTGCAACAGCCAGCTGTTGCCATCGGGATCGCTGAACGATGCGAATGAGGCATAGCTATGTCGCTCCGGGTCGGGCCCGCTCTGGGCACCTTGGCCGACGCCGCGGTGGAACACCTCACTCACCTCGACTCCGTGATCAACGAGCTCGGCGCGCGCGGTCTCGATATCCGATACGACGAGATACATTCCACGCGCAGAGCCTGGCGTGGCCTCAGTGACTCCCTTGCCGAAGTGGATCGAACACGCCGAGCCTGGTGGTGTGAACTGCACGATCCGAAATGCGTCACCTCTGACGAAATCGGCATCGAGCCGCCAGCCGATGCCGCCATAGAAGTGCTTGGTGCGCTCGACGTCTGACACCGGGATGACGACTACTTCCAGCTTCATGTCGATGCTCATGAGAACTCCTTCACTGTGACTCAGCGAGCGTCTGTGGCCACGGGGGGCTCGAAGCGCGCGCGGCGCCACGCTGCCGGCGGTACACCGACTACGCGCTGAAACCAGCGGGTCAAATGCGATTGATCGGTCATTCCACAACTGATCGCGATACTGCTCAGCGCCTCCGAAGTCGCCAGCATGAGATGCTGCGCTCTCTCGATGCGCCGATGCATGACATAGCGATGCACGCTCACTCCGAACGTACGTTTGAACGCGCGACAGAAGTGGCTCGGGCTCAGGTTCGCTACGTTTGCCAAAGTGGCCCTGTCGAGGCGATCGCCAAGATTGGTGTCAATGTGTGCAACCACTCGCCTTGCCTGCCACAACGCGAGGCATCCGGGCGACATGAGACGCGTGCTTGCGGCGGGAAGTGACGCTGGCAGGCGAAGCTCCCCACGCGTACCAAACCCAAGTTCGAATGAGGTGCTCATCGTAGTTCCACCAGCAGCGAGGGCGCGCAGATCGGTAGTCGAACGCTGAACTCGCTCCCGCGCCCGGGGCCGTGGCTCTGCGCGCAGACCTCGCCACCATGGAGGATGGCGATTTCGCGTACCAGGGCAAGGCCCACGCCAAGCCCGCGCATCGACGGCTCACAGTCGCTGTCCGCTCGGGTGAAGAGATCGAAGACGAACGGGAGACGATCGGTGGCGATGCCCACGCCGTTGTCTTCTACCGTGAAGATCACACAGCTACCAATACGCTCGAGGCTGAGCCGGATGCGTCCGAACGTGGGGGTGTAGCAAGACAGGTAGGTCAGTTGTCCGTGCTGGATCGGATTGCGCAGCTCGTGCGCGAGGACGGCAAGCGGCTCCACTCTTAGCAGCGATTCCTTCATGTCAGTACCCGCTCGCTTCAATGACCGCTGCCGCGAATGCTTCAGGCGCTTCCTGTGGCACGTTGTGACCTATTCCCGCGAGAACCTTGTGCGTGTGCTTTCCGGTGAACTTCGCGGCGTATGTTTTTCCGTCCGCGGCCGCACCATCGAAGTCACTGCCGATCGTGAGGGCCGGCACCTCGATCGCTGGTGCTTGCTGCAGCTTCGACTCGCTCTCGTCATATCTTGACTCGCCCGGTGCCAGACCGAGTCGCCAGCGGTAGTTGTGAATGACGATCGAGACGTGATCGGGATTGTCGAATGCAGCAGCGCTGCGCTCGAAGGTCGCATCATCGAATGCCCATTTCGGTGAGGCGATCTTCCAGATGAGCTTCGCGAACTCCCGACGGTTCTTCTCATAGCCGGCACGTCCTCGCTCCGTTGCGAAGTAGTACTGGTACCACCAACCGAGCTCTGCCGCGGGCGGCAGCGGCTGCTTGTTGAACTCGATGTTCGTGATGAGGTATCCGCTGACGGAGACGAGTGCCTTGCATCGCTCCGGCCAGAGCGCTGCGACCACGGCCGCGGTGCGCGCTCCCCAGTCGAAGCCGGCGAGTACCGCCTTGTCGACACCCAACGCACTCATGAGATCGACGATATCCGTTCCGGTGGCCGCTTGTTGGGCGTTGCGGCTGGTCTCGGTGGAGAGAAAGCGAGTCGAGCCGTAGCCCCGCAGGTACGGCACGATCACACGAAAGCCCGCCGCCGCCAGCCGTGGCGCGACATCGACGTAGCTGTGAATGTCGTAGGGCCAGCCGTGCAGGAGAATGACGGCTTGCCCATCCGCGGGCCCGATGTCGGCGTATCCCACATCGAGTAACCCGGCTTTGACTTGCCGGATGACGCCGAGGGGCTCGCGTGAGATCTGGAGGGCTGAATTCGCGCCGGACCGCGAGGCAAACGCAAGCTCACCCACGGCGGCCGTCACGGCCACACCCTGCAGGAAGGAACGCCGAGTACGATTCGGTTGTTCAGTCATTGACGACTCCTCACTCCTGCGGGCTTCGCGGATCTTGCGCAGGCACGCGGCGCGCCGCGGGAGGCTGACGCCCCGATCGCCGTGAAGCCATTCTGTGAGGCGATCCCAAGCCCCTCGGATAATCCTTTGGTGTCGGACTAACGCTTCTGATATGGATGGAAGATGTAGTCCTTCGCCTTCACCGCGGTATGACACGAGTTGCCGCAGTCGGAGCGGCTTGCCGCATCGGCTGAAAACTTATCCGACGCCGCATCGTAGTTAAACAGCGCGTATCCCCAGCCGCCGCTCTTCGGAAATTTCGTGCTGTCCTTCTCCATGACAAATGCTTGCGTGAAGACGTCAGGCACATCCACCACGAAGGGTGCCTCCGTGCTCTTCTTCGGCTTCCACTGGAGCTTCACGATCTTCGAGCCTTCCGGAAAAGGCTTGCCGTTGCCCGGAATACCCGACTTGTATGCCTTGATCATCGTTGGATTGGCGACGATCACCTTGAGCACCTCATCGGTGCGGGCGGAGGAAACCACCGACCAGTCCTCGTATCCCCTGAAGTCCGAGAACGCGATGTCGCTCGGCGATTTCAGCGTGTACTTGTCGAGCTTGTCCTGCGCATAAACGGCCACTGCCGCAAGGGCCGCGATGCCGGCAGTGATTCCAATCGTGAGCTCGCTTTTGCGCTTCATGGCTGATTCCCTGGGTCGATGCTGTTTAATTGATCAGGAGAAAACCACGCCTTCGTAGCCGCGGCGATTGTACGTTGGTATCGGTCATGCCAGACGGAGGCAGTATCGCTGAGCGGGGTCCTGCCCGCTCCTGGCCCGATCGATTGCAGCCCAATCCGACGGGTTCGAGTCAGGGGTGCGTCGGCCGAGCAACTCCGATCCCATAGTCCTCAGGGAGAGCTCGCGTATTGCAGTACCGTTGGGGTCCGGCTGCCACCAGGCATGGGATTCGGCGGGAAATTTTCTTCGTCATCGGGGAGGCGAACGAGCCCTCGCCGTAACGCGCTCGCCGCCGCTTCTGTACGGCTCCTGGCACGGAGCTTCGAGTTGATCGACTTCACGTGCGTCTTTACCGTACCCACTGACAACGAGAAGTGACGAGCGATTGCCTTGTTGCCCATTCCCAGCGCCAACACTCGCAGCACTGCGAGCTCGCGCGTTGTGAGACGGGGACTGGAGAGGCTCTCCGCGAGCCGGGATGTTGCGAGAGCGGATAGTGCCCTCTGTCCGCTCGCAACTGCTCGCACGGCATCGATCAGCTCGCTCGCCTTGCAGCCGATCATCAGATATCCCTGCAGCCCGAGTTCCAGAGCGACACGCACCTGGGGCTCGGCGTGCGCCGAGGTAAGGACCATGATGCGTGCCGCGCCTGCTGAATCCTGCGCAAGCGCGACGGCAGCCTCATACCCTGCAACCACCACGTCCGCGTGGGGCCACAAGCCACGAAGGCGCTCCCTCGATTTCCCTTCCAGCACTCGGACCTCGAACTCGTTGCGGTCGCGGAGAATCGCAGCGGCGCCGGCCGCAATGACCTCATCCAGCTGGGCAATGAGAACCCGGGTCGCCATGAGCTCCTCAACGAGAGCTGGAGCCGGCGAATGCCGCATCGGCCGGCGATCCGGCGACGAGCCCACATACGGCAATCACTGCTGCAACGTCTCGCCTAGTCAGTCTGGATCGCACGTGGGTATCCTCGATGCGCCAACGTGAATGAGGAAGCAATCAAAACAGAAACTGGCCGTTAGATGAATAGCACCATGGTGTTGCGATCTTGGATCAGGAGCCCGCGATGATCTTCCCACCGATCATCTGCACCGCCGGCTAGACGCCCAATCTTCCAGTCAAGGGATCCGCCGAGGCCGATGAGTCGCTCAAGATCGAGCGTTGTCGCGAGTGCCCGCTGCTTAGCGTCTCCGATACCTTGGTGCCATGGCGTGCACGCTCAATACCAGACAGCATCGCGCTGTCATCAAACTGTGAATCCATCCGGGAGCAACAATGGCCATCATCGACGACGCCGTGAGAGCAAACCGCAAGTACGCGAAAGGCCATGATCGGAAGATGGCCGAACGTCCTGCTCCCAAGATCGCGGTGGTCACATGCATGGATCCCCGCCTGTCGGATCTGCCGGGAATTCTCGGCCTGCCGGTCGCAGATATCGATGTCATCCGTACCGGTGGACCTGCGGTCACCGAGGATGTGCTGGGAGAGCTCGTTGTCTCGACTCGCGTGCTCGGCACGAAAGAGATCATGCTCCTGAACCACACGGGCTGCGGGTTCACCACATTTACGGATGAAGAGTTGAACGCGAGGCTCACGGCGATGACCGGCAACTCATCGCCGGCGCCGATGCGCTTTTTCTCCTACAAAGATCCAGTGGAGAACACTCGCGAACAAATCAGGACCGTACGATCGCATCCGTGGATTGCCAGCGAGATCCCCGTGCGAGGCTTCGTGATCGACATGGAGACGGGACTTCTCACCGAGATCGATGCGACCCGATCGTAAACTGCCAGATTGGGACCCGGACTTGCCTGCAGGAATTCGTGCGCGCTCAGCGCACGTTGAGGCACAAAATCGGGCGGTAGGCACCGCGTCGTGGCGTTTCTCGGCAAGAGCGCCTACGCGGCACTCACCCGGGAGCCGCTTATCAACTGGGGCCGGCAGGCAAGTCCGTTTGCGGGCGTAACTGCCTGGGTTCTGCCAAACCCCAGCGGACTCAATCGGAGCTTCCGCACGACTGATCTCTTGCGAGCCTATCAGGCGCTGTGGCTCAACGTTCGTGAGTCTCCAGCAAGTCGGAAGACCCGCAAACAGGCAGCCTTACGATGAACGCGCTTCCACGACCGACGCCACCACTACACGCGTGCACGATCCCGCCATGCAGCTCCACTAATTCACGCACGAGCGCGAGCCCCACGCCGAGTCCACGAGTAGAGGCCCCGCGATCACTGTCGAACCGGGTAAACAGATCGAACACGTACGGCAGGCGCTCACTCGAAATGCCCATGCCGTTGTCCTGGATACTCAAGATGATCTGATCGTCGATACGCTGCAGGGCGAGCCGTATCTGTCCAAACGCTGGAGTGTACTTGCATGCGTTGTCCAGCAGGTTCGTGACAATCTGCCGCACCCGCGCCCCGTCGACGAATACGTACATCGGCTTCTCAGGCAGCTCGATGCAAAGTGCATGACTGGATGCGGTGATCACCCACCCGCATGCCTCGATGGCGGCCTGAACTTCCTGTCCGATATCGGTCCATTCACGCCGCAGGGTGAGCGTGCCACGTGCGAAACTCGCCAGATCCAGAAGATCTTCGACGAGCACCGAGAGCTGACCCGCCTGGCGCGCGATGAGCCGGCGCGCCTGATCGAGGGCGCCGGGCAGGCTGCCGGCGGCTTCCATCAGCACGACGGCGTTGCGGATTGCGCCGATCGGGTTGCGAAGCTCATGGGCCAGGATGGCGAGAGGTTCCATGCGGGTCATTTCCTGCTCCTGGGATCCTGCGCACGATCGACATATTCGAGGCCCAGAGGACCGATCGCACTCACTTGCGTGATGTATTCACTTGCGCCATCGGGGAAGGCCGAGAATGGCCTCCATGGGATTTCTTCAGAACGGATTACCTTGAAGCGATCCTGATCCGGCTGATGGAGTGACGCGAACATGATCTGGCCTCGATCGACGCAGGGGTGCAGTGAGTACATGACAACAGATCACAAGCCACACACCTATTGCACGATGGTGTTGTGGGTACCGTGGACGTCAGTTGAGCCCGTCTGCGCCGCCCGCTGCCATCTCGACATCGGGTGCAAGGGTCGCTGCTGACGGCCGGTAGGAGATCACGACAAATGCAATCACACGATTGTACGTTGGTACCGGTCAGCGTCCCGCACTCCGACCTACACCATGGTGTCATAGAGTTCATCGGCGTCACTTGCTGCAATCACTCGAACGGCACGCAGGTATTCCGCCCGCGTGCATCATCACGAGGAGCGGACCATCATGCAGAGCCGGCGGCTTGCACTAATTCTTTGCGCCACACTCGCCGTTACGGCGCGCGCCTCCGACCATCTGGATTCGCCCGCGACAGTTGCGAATCCGCAGGCGGACATCGCGGATGTCTACGCGTGGCCCTCCTCGGATGGTCAACATCTGAATCTCGCGATGACGATTCAGGGTCACTCGTTCTCGGACCGGGTTGACTATGCAATCCACATCGATAGTGGCGCGGCCTTTGGGCATACTCGTGCATCGACGACCTTCAAATGTCACTTTGCCGCGGCGAACAGTGTCACCTGCAGCCTCGGCAATGCGGACACCGTTACGGGAGATCCGACGAACCTGGCCGGTGTCGAAGGCAAGCGTCATCTCGTGCGGCTCTATGCGGGGGTGCGAGACGACCCGTTCTATAACAACATCAAAGGGCTGCTCGCCGCCTATCAAGCCGCTGGCGATGCCATCATGAAGGGCAGCCCGCTCGACAAGTCTTCGTGCGCGCATTTCGATGCGCCCGTCGCGAAAGCAATACTCGATCAGATGAGTCATACGGATGGCGGCAAAGCCCAGAATTTTCTTTCGAACTGGACGGTCTCGGCGATCGTGGTGTCGGTGGATCTCGCCGCGGTCACCCAGGGCGGCAAGATGCTGGCCGTGTGGGGCACGACATCTGCGGGAGACAAACAACTCGACCGCATGGCACGACCCTTCATCGTCAACACGTTGCTTGGCACAGCACCTTTCTCGATGGACGAAACGAGCGGTCGGCGCAGGCAGGAGTACAACGAGGCCCCTCCCGCTCACTGGGCCCAATTCATCGTGGATCTCGAGCGCTCGCTGGCATTTCAGGATTCGCTCGACGGTCACTGCGGCAATCAGCTCCTGGCTGGACCGCGGGAGTCGGCTACGCGCTATCGGCAGCTTGCGCAGGTGTTCGCGGACGATCGACTGTGGGTGAACGTAGCAGAAAGGAAATGCACGCAGTTCTTCGCGGTCGAGCTCGCGAGCCTGACGAAACAGAAGACGATGAGTCACGACTGTGGCGGCCGCACGCCGACCTATGACACGCCGAATCAGTGGCGATCATTGCTGATCGCCGGCAGCCTCACCGGAATCACTGATGGGTTGGATCGCGACGAGCATCCGCCTTCGGCGACGGAATTTCCGTTCCTGGCGCCTGCAGGCCCGGAACATGTCGACCACTAGCACGGCCGACTCGCGGCTCGCGCGGCATCTGGGCGAGCGCCGCGAGCGATGTGTCTGGCTCGCGCGTGCTCTCAGCCTGCTCCTCCTTGCTCGCACATCGCTCACCACAGCTCATGATTTCTGGCTGCAACCGAGCGAGTACTGGGTAAAAGCGGGCACGCCTGCCTCCTTCACGCTGCAGGTGGGTCACGGGCCCTATCGCCACCGATCGCCGATTCCTGCGCGCAGAATCACTCGATTCGAAGTGATCACTCCCGCTGGAACGACCACGGACGTGCGCGATCACCTTCACCTGGGCGGAGTCTCTGCGGATGGAAACTTCGAGCTCGCGGCAGCCGGCACGCATGTC
>Ga0105240_10011851_pt1 | contig 12108 bp, 9 predicted proteins | sample KBSC54metaG_FD_80426 | JGI IMG/M metagenome (GOLD analysis project Ga0105240, IMG submission 80426) | Corn rhizosphere microbial communities from Kellogg Biological Station, Michigan, USA - KBS C5-4 metaG | ecosystem: Host-associated > Plants > Roots > Rhizosphere > Soil | place: Michigan, USA...
AGAAATCCGCCTTGCGGATTTCCGAGAATGGCCTGCGAGGGGTGCGAGGCGTCAGCCGAGCCACGGCAGTTCGAATCTGCCCGTCCCGACCATTGAATTCCAATCCGCCAACTCAGCCTTCGTAACAACGCAGCCCACTGCCGCCCAAGAAGTACCCCAATACGTCATCTGCCGCATGACGCCTATTTTGGAGCGAGAGATCCGCGAAGGCAAAGCTGAGCCAGCTCTTTATCTAGTTGGGTTGTGTCTATGGTCCTTTACGCTGCGCGCTGTCCTTGCGAGGGACGCGCGAAGACTGCGAGGACCTTGCACGCGGATTTCTCCGCGCTCCACACCATCGGCTGGTCGGTGGTCACCACAAGGCTGTCGCCGGGCTCGAGTGTTTCATTCGATCCTGCGACGCTGGCGTGCAGAGTTCCTTCGATCACGTAGGCGGTGAGTTCGCTAACGCTGCCGCACTCGCCGATGGGCGCGGAGGCTCCGGCTGGGATTTCAAGGATCTGCGCGAGCTGGTGTCCTTCTGCGGTGGGGACGTGCAAGGGCGTGGGCCGCGGGCAATGTTCGCCGCGACGGGCGGTGATGTGCGTTCTGCGCGTGATGGCGACGGAATGGTGCTGCGGCTCGCAGAAGAAGTGGCCGAGGCTGATTCCGTAGACGGAGCAAATCCTCTCCAGCGTTTGGAGCGTGGGAACCATGCGGTCGGTTTCGAGCTTGGAGAGCAGGGCCGTCGACAGGTGGGTTTGTGCAGCGAGGCGAGAAAGCGTGATGTTCTTCGCGGTGCGGAGTGTGCGGAGTTTGAGGCCGATAGAGTAGACGGCCAAGGGATCGCGGGATTGTGTCGTCGGCAAGGACATGTGTCGATGCTGGCAGGTTCGTGACTCGTGCGATGTGGGCCAAATCACAAGAGGTCGGGGCGGTCGAGTACGTCGGTTAGGTGGCGGCGCGCGTTGGGGAGGAAGTAGTAGAGCTTGCGGACGCTCATTCCTAGCATGTTGGCGGTGTGCTCGTGGCGGAGTCCGTCACGATAGGTGAGGAGCAGGACTTGTGGTTCGACGGGGTCGAGCTGGCCGAGCGCTCGCTCGAAGTCGATTACTCGGACGTGGCGCGAGTCGGCTTCGCGAGCTCGGCGCTCTTTCTAACCTGAAAATTCAGGTTTGCTGGTGCGTCCATGGCGGGGGGCGGCGAAGCCGGGGGCCGCCCACCGTGGGGTGGTGCGGCGGCGCGAACGCCGACGCCTGGCCGGAGACAAGCCCGAGGAGCAACAGCGACGAGCACCTTGTAGAACTATAGTTCTTTAGTTCTTTAGTTCCTTATCTAGTCGGGTTGTATGTATGGTCGTTTATGCGTCGCGCTGTCCTGGCGGCAAGCTGGAGCAGGGCGAAATCAGCATTACTTCCGAGTAGCCGGTCACTCGCCCAGAAACTTCTAAACGAGCGTAGAATTGGTCGGCGCATGTGGAAGGCATCTTCATTTCTGCTGGTTCTGGTTCTTGGCGCGGGAGCTTCCGGTGACCAGGGTCCATCGTTTCTCCCGAACATTCAGGCGAGGTGGGACGCCTCCGATCTGGTCTGCATTGGCAATGCAAGCTCTCCCATTCGTACTGGAATCACTCAGTTCATCGATGGAGCGAACCGTGACCAACTTTCAACAGAGGTTGAGTTGGAGAGATGCTTCAAAGGGCAAGACCCCCGCTCGTCTGAAATTCGCGTGCTCGGAAATTACGTTGCAGCAGCCAAAGAGGGTGATCAAGGTGTAATTTCATTTGCCTACAGCGGACCTCCGACGGGTTTCGTCCACAGAGGTCGAAATCTTCTCTTCCTTCGCAGGGGTCCTGTCCCAGATGAGTTTGCGGTGACTGTCCCCATCTACCAGACAGCTATCCCTCTCGCGGACACCCCGCCTGAATATCCTCCCGCAACGTCGCCTATCTTCACGAAGGTGGTGCTGATCAAGGAACTGGAGAATGCGATGTTGGACACAGAGAGTACAGGTGGCGTGAATATTGATCAGGGGTTCGGTGACCCTCTGCCTTCAGACATCGAGTACATCGATTACGTACTGGATTATCTCGGGACTTCCGACGGGATTGCAGAACTGACTCGTCTGTCGGATACTGCGCCGCTTGCAATTCAACGAGACATTGCAGTCAAGCTGCTCGACCATAATCAGATCGAATACGAATCCTCAGTGATCTCTCTTCTGCTGGACGAGTCTGCACCGCCTTGGAAGCGCGGGAACGCAGCATTGGTGCTGGGGAGACATGGAAGTCACGCTGCATTGGATCCGTTGCTTCGGGTCGTCTCCGGTCCAGCAGAGACAGACCAAATGATGATGTTCCACAACGAGGCAGGGTCGTCCCTCGTGTCACTAAAGCATAGGCTGGGAGCACTCGAAAAATAGCCACGCCAGGCATGCCGTCGCTGGATTCCGCCCGGATTGTCGCCGATGAGGAGATTGGCAAGAATTTGTCTTCAAAGTACCAGTGGCCGGTCACTCATCACCTTGGAACAGATTGGGAGGGTAGCTCAGATCATTTGATCGAGAACGATCTTCAGTTGTGTCATTTGCCGAGAATTCCTCTTCATCGCGAACGACTTTCTCCAGATACTTGCGGAACGACCGAAAACGCTCATTTCCGGGTATCCAATGTGCGGAGAAAATGGTTTCCCACTCCCCATCAGCGGAAACGATGAACGGATTCAGAAGAACCAATTCAGACTCAAAACCCCTACTGATGAGCAGTGAATCGCCATAGTACTGATGCCTAAACGCGATGTTGTGTTCAGGTGTCTCGTAGTCCAGATACACCTCGTCTGGAACCGGATGGTCACCGTACATTTCAAGGCTGTATTCGTGAGAGCTTTGATCGAGTGCAAAACCCTTTGGGTCGAGGATGCGATAGCGGTCAATCTCCTGAACTGGAAGTAGCTGTTCCACGAAACTGTTGAAGATGCGCCACCCATTCGAAATCGCCAGGAACGAACGATAGGACGGCGGCAATCTAACTCCTATTCGCGATTCGGCTGCACAGATCTCGCTCTCTGTGGCTGCTGGTCTCCCGCACCACGATCCCTCAGAAATGACCTGTTTCATTCGCTCGCCAGCGAACTGCTTACTGCGAATCATGACGGCGTTTAGCCGCTCCAGAAGTGGTAGCCACTCTAATCGAGAAACTTCGCTCACAGATGCACCTGTTCGAAACTATTGCTAGAGCAGAATGGTATAAGACGGCCGAACCGTGATCTCTGGGAGTATCGTCGCCTACTCGGAAGTAATCCAAATTTTGGCCTCGCGTTAGAGCGGGTCGAGGCGGTCTAGGATGTCGGTTAGTTTGCGGCGGGCGTTGGGGAGGAAGTAGTAGAGCTTGCGGACACTCATGCCGAGCATGCTGGCGGTGTGGTCATGGCGGAGTCCGTCGCGATAGGTGAGGAGCAAGACTTGTTGTTCTTCGGGGTCGAGTTGGCCGAGGGCGCGCTCGAAGTCGATTACTCGGACGTGGCGGCTGTCGGCTTCGCGGGTGCGGCGTTCTTTCCATCCTGAGTGCTCGATGTTGGCGGTTCGTCCGTGGCGGAGGGCGACGCGTTCAAAGGCCCACTGTTTGAGTCGCATGATTGCCATGACTTGGTCGGATGGGATTGGAGCGATACCAGGCACTTTCTTTTCTCCGGATCGAGTTCGTTGAGTTCGGCTACGGCCTCCTGCATGCGATCGAGAGGCCAGCCGATGGCCTCGCAGATCGCGCGAAGTATTACGTCCTGGTCGCTGAGGGGCGGCGGGGGCGGTTGGGGATCTTTGAGCCAGGCGAGGGCTTCGGCGGTGGGAGTTTCTTCTCGGGCGGGGGTGCGTTGGGCGGGGTCGGAGTCGAGAAGCGGGTGCAATAGGAAGAATACTACATAGCAGCTGAGAGTCCCGTTGAGTTAGGCCTTCCGGGAGGCGTGGTCTATTCTTGTTCGATGCAACGCCCCCTGCAAGAACACATCGCGCGCCTTGAAGAGAAGATCGTTGTTTTGAGGAGGGAATTGCGAGACCCCGACCTTCTCGAATATCACAGAAGTGAACGAGAGTTGGCACTGAAGAACGCCGAGGAAGCGCTCAGGCTCTTTCGCAAGGCATACGAACTAGAACAGAAAACGATCTGAAATGTGCAATAGTGAGCAGATTGCCGAGTTCTCTGCGTGCGACTCTCTCCTGGATGGAGATCGAAATCCAAATCTTGGCAGTCGAGCTGGATGGAGATGACGGTGTAATGGTCACGTTTTCTGACGGGACGACTGCCGGGTATGTGGTTGAAGAACTGCTGAACATAAGACCGGTCCGAGAACGAGCGAAAGTCGAGAAGAGTTCAGGTGCCCGATACACTTCTCTCGATGAGAAGAAGAGAACAACTCCATTTTGAGGATGGCGCGGGGAAGTCGCGCCACAGGTTTAAGAGTTCGGGCAGGCGGCTAGGATTCGGCTGGCGATGGCTCGGGCCTCTTCCCACATCTGGTATTCGTCCTGCTCGGTGGCTACGTCCCACAGATCCATAGCTGACATGTGAAGGACTGCGGCGAGCTTGGCAGCCGGCGCAGGCTGGCGCACCAGGGGACCGGGCACCAATCGGCGCTGTTCGGCCAAGGCGTGTTGGACTCGGGCGCACACTTCGGCGGCGCTGGGGGGTTCGTTGGTTTCCCACCCAAGCAGAGCTTGGATGGGGCACCCGAGGGCTGCAGCGTGGGGGTGGGGGTCACTTCTTCTTTCCTTTCGCTTTGAGGGTGGACATGGCAACTTGTGCGGCATAGAGGAGTTGCGAACCGTCGCGACCGTCGAAGACTTCGAGCGCGATGCCCTGCGCGATGCAGGTAATGGCGGCGCGCAGGGCGTTTAGGGACTCCACGCGAGGCATGGCGAACTTGTAGGCTACGGACGCCATGCGGAGGGCCTTGGGCTGTGCCAGGCCTTTCTCTTTGGCGATGGCGTAGGCGTGGTGGTACTCGTCCTGGCACTTGGCGACGGCGCGCGCGGCGAGGCTGGTGCGATCGCGGGGAGGGTCTTTCGCCCACGGACTTGGACCTGTCCGTGAGGACCCCGAGTTTCGGCCTGGGCGCAGAGGATGAGAGGTCGAGCGAGCAGGGCCGTTCCTTTCATCCCCACCAACCTTGGAATCTACAGGACTCTGACTTTCGCCTCTTGCATATTGTTTCCCCAAGAAGCGCATACTTGAATCAAAGCGCGGCTTCGAACCAACAACCGCGGACCGGAACTTTGACTCTGCGCACTGGAAAGCTGGGAAGCCTTCGATGACTCGCTAACCGATTGAATCTCATATTTCAAATCGCGAGCTACCGTTGAATCAGATACGTACAAGCACCCGATCTCATAACTCATTCCATAAAGAATACTTAGCCAGAAACATGGGGGAGGGGGCATCCGCAGAGAGGGGTACGGACCGGGCACCTAGCTGACATATTGAACCGGATGGCCAGCCAGAAGGGACTGCGCAAAAGGGCGAGCCTAGGGACACCGAATATACGAAATCCCGGCCACAATGACCGGGATCGTTTCGTTCAAGAACTAACAGCGCTACTGCGACGGCGGAACGTATTCCTGCGGCAGCGCGGAGCCTTCGCCAAAGAAGAACTGATCCATCTGCTCCACGAGAAATTGCTGCGCCTGGGGAGTCCACGGCTGGAGCCGGTATTCATTCAAGAGCATCTTCTGGCGGTCGACCCACTCGCTCCACGCAGCTTTTGAAACGTTCTTATAGATCTTCTGGCCGAATTCGGAATCGAAGGGAGGCTCGTCGAGTCCCTCCATCTCCTTCTTGTAACGAACACAAAATACCGTATGCGCCATGGTTCTTGCTCCCACTTCTAATTGTAGGCGATCGAAATACCTGAACCGGGTGACGCCGTGACCGCCGAAAATTCTCCCCAACCGGGGAAGCAGCAGCGGGATGTCCGCACAGTACCAGCGGACGAGCAAACGGCTCAATCCGCTTGACTTTCGATCTCGCAGGCACTTTCCTTGATCATAGCTACCTAGAGATAAGTGAGGGAACGACAATGTCTTACGCAACGTCTGCGGATGGCACTCCGCTGCAGGGCCGAAAGGAAGAAGAAATAACGGTGAATGAGAAGCCGGCAATCTCCTACAACGCGGCCAGCGCGATCTCCTACTTCACTTTCATTCCCGCAGTCGTCTTCCTTCTGCTTCCCCGCTTCAAGGAGAGCCCGTGCGTTCGCTTCCACGCATGGCAATCCATCCTGCTGTTCATCACGGCCTCGGGTGTTGATATCGTGCTGGGCACACTTGCGCTTCTCACTAGCTTCCTGGGAACCACGGCGCAAGCCTACTCCATACGGCTGTTCTTTCTGTTCTCTTTCGTGCTTTGGGTGGCATGCGTGGCCATGGCATTCAGGGGCAAGAGGCTGAAGCTTCCAATCATTGGCAGGATCGCTGAAAAGATCTCCCTCAAGTAGGCAGTCAAAGTAGCTGCTTCTCTGCCAACCCTTTCGCGGGGCGTCCTACCGCCGACGGCCTCGTCGATTTGCCTGACTCGTCTTCTTTTTGGATCCAGTTGAAGCAGAGTTTTTCTCACGCTTGCCCTTTGCCTTCTTCCCCGCCTTAGGAGTCTGCTTCCCCGTGAGCGGAATGCCTTCTTCGACAATTGAGAATTGAAGACGTCGCTCCTGCACGAGGATGCGCTCCAGGATCACTTGCACGCGATCTCCAGCACGGAAGCGACGACCCCATCGCTCGCCAATAATCTCATGAGTGTTCTCGCGCCAGATGTAGCGGTCATCGCGCAGGCTCTCGATGGGCACCAGGCCCTCGACAAAGAGATCCGTCAACTCGACAAACATTCCATATTTCGTCGGGTTCAGGATCAGCGCGGAGAATTCTTCTCCAACCCTGTCCTGCATGAACCGAACCTTCTTCCATTCGACGAGTTCGCGTTCAGCTTCGGCAGCGCGGCGCTCAGCCTGGCTTGACTCCTCTGCGATCTGCGCCAGTTCCGATTCGGCAATCGGCGGCTCACCCGGAAATCCGCCTGCGCCGGGCCGCTTCTTCGCGTGATGGATCACCAGCCCCTTCAAACCCTCATTCGGGTGTGTCCAGGGCGATGCGTGCCGCCCCTCGCCGACTTCGGCCCGGCCGTCCTCACCGGCTCGAAGCAGTGCCTTCGTAATCCGATGAACGATGAGGTCGGGGTAGCGGCGGATCGGTGACGTGAAGTGAGTATAGGTCGGAGCGGCAAGCGCGAAGTGGCCCTCGTTGACCTCCGAGTAGCGGGCCTGACTGAGCGACCGCAACATCAGGTAACTGAGGATGCGTTCTTCCGGCTTGCCTTCAATGCGAGCCGCAAGTTTCTGATACATCTTCGGAGTGACCGCAATGTCTTCGGGAATCTCATGCGTGCGTGCCTGTCGTCCGCTGCGCTGAGCCTCCCGCCGGTCCCCCCTGGTCTGTATGCGCCTCACTGGCAGCGCCCCGAGCCCAAGCGTATATCCGAAGCCGGCGGCCAGTTCCTCAAATTGCACGACGCGCCGCGGATCGGGCTTCTCATGAATTCGATAGAGGGAGGGTACGCCAAGATCCTCCAGCCAGGTGGCCACACACTCATTCGCTGCAAGCATGAACTCTTCAATCAAGCGATTAGCCCACGTCCGCTCTGCGCGAGTCACACCTCGCATCTGCCCCTGATCGTCAAACTCAATCACAGGCTCAGGCAAGTCGAAGTCGATGGAGCCCCGCTCCTCACGACGCCTGTTCATCAGGATCGCAAGGCGCTTCATTCGCTCGAAATGCGGGACCAGTCCTTGATATCGGGATCGCACCTCGGAGTCGCCCTCAAGAATCGCGTGCACGTTAGTGTAGGTCATGCGCTCGGCGGATCGGATGAAACCTTCTACAATCTCGAAGCTCTCGACGCGGCCAATCGAGCTGAGCTGCATAAGACAGCTCAATACCAGGCGATCTTCTCTCGGGCGCAAACTGCAAACGTCCGTGGACAATTCATGCGGCAGCATAGGAATGGCGCGATCAGGGAAGTAGACGCTCGTGCCGCGCAAACGAGCTTCGAGATCGAGATCTGTTCCTTCGCCTACGTACTCCGACACGTCCGCGATGTGGACCTGTAGCTCGAAGCCTCCGTCAGGCCGATCGGTCACCAGCACCGCATCATCGAAATCGCGTGCTGTCTCCCCATCAATAGTTACGATAGGGAGGCTTCGAAAATCGCGGCGGTGATTCGCCTCGGCCTGATCGACCACTGCGACCGCGCGAGCCTCGGCCAGAACTTTATCGGGGAACACTCTCGGCAGTTGATGCTTGCGAATCATCATTTCGACATCGACGCCGAAGTCGTCTGGGTCGCCAAGCACCTCGATCACCCGGCCCATGGCCGGGCGCGTGGGAGTTGGCCAGCTGGTGATTTCGACATCAACAACCAGGCCTTCAAGGTCATCTGATGTAGCGTGAGCGTCCGCCTCATGTCCAATCACTCGATGCGCGGTAGAGGTTGGCTCCGCGGCGACAATCTCCTGGCCTCGCGGGATCACGATCGGCTGCGTCATGCGCTCATCGAATGGGACGAGTCTGTGGCCGGGCTCGCGGTCAGACCTGGCGTAGTGAAAGACGCCAACGACCGTCGGATTGCGGCGCTCTATGATGCGGGCAATGCGTCCGAGCCGCCGCCCGTCCGCTCTTGGCGGGGCGAGTTCAACCAGTACCTGATCGCCCTGCATGGCGCCGTTGATCTCATCGGGAGGAATGAACACATCGTCTTCTTTTCCTGCGCCCTGACGCGCGTTCGGACGAACGAATCCATAGCCATCGCGATGAAGGTCAAGGCGGCCCGCAAGAAGGTTGTCACGCGAAGAGCTGCCAGCTTTCTTGGGAAGGCTCCAATGTTCACGGTCTGTTTTGACGAGATCGCCGCGCGCGGTCATGCGAGCCAGCTGCTCAAGGAGCAGACGCCGCTCGCGTCCTCCGCCAAGCCCGAGCTCCCGGATCAGTTGCTTGTAACCGGCCTTGCCTCCAGCGGATCGTCTGATTTGGGCCAGCAGTTCGCGATCGTCCATACGTCAAGAGTATTGCAAAGACGTATTGCCCCGATTCAACACTGAAAGCAACTACTGCTTCTTGAGGACCGCCGTGCCCTTCTCATCCATGAGGATTGCGCTCTCCAGCTTGCGAAAATCCGCCGCGCGTGCGGCCGGAAGCTCCACCTGCTTCACAATCAGCTCGCGTTCGTAGTGAAGCGTATCTCCCTTCGCAACCACTTCGGAGTGATAGCTTGCGAAATCGAGGTCAAGGCTGACAGGTTCTGGCGTCTCATCGACCACGTAGCCAGCTGGCATCGTGATGTCGAAGCTGTCGCGCCATCTGCCCGTTGCGCTCAGATCAATCGGAACGGTTCGCGGCTTGTCATTGAAAGGGATGGCGTCGGAGCCGACCACCCGTGGCCGAACCAGGAGCAAAGGACCCGCCTGATGTGCGTATTGCGCTGACGAAAACTTGTAGTGCAGCTCCATGGGCTTATCGAGCTCTGGTGGCTGCACGTACTGGAAAGAATTCAGCACCACGCCAGGAACATCGCGTGCGACGGAGCTTTCCAGCGCCTGGCGTCGCTCTTTCTCATCCGCATCCTTCAGCATAAGGCGCATCTCGGCGCCTTCGGCACCCCCATGAGTCACATCAACCTGCCCGGTGAGTCCCCCATCGGCAGAGAGAGTAAACGAGCCCTTGCGCTCATTGCCGCTCGCTTCAGGGCCTAGTATCGGAATCGCCAGAACCTGGCTGGCCGGTCCTGCGGCAAGAATTCCGTAGCTCCCCTGCAGATAGGACGGCAGGGTCCCAACAGGCGTTCGCTCATTGGTCGGATCGAAGATGAGGTATCGCCTGCCATCGTGTCCCTTTGTAAGGGCCATCAGTCGCGGGTCGTTCACGTCCGCAGGTATCTCGATCGCCGTAATCATGTGGTTGCCGTAAAGCGACGGGACATCCGGATCGACGATGCCTCGGCGATCATCGACAGGCATGTAGTAGGCGTTGATTCCCGCCACCCGCAGCATCGCGATCAAAAGCGTGGTCTTGTCTTTGCAATCGCCGTAACGGTTGCGAAAGATATCTGCCGCATGATTTGCTTGAAATCCGCTTATCCCTCTGAAAACCACGAAGTAGCGGATATTTTTCTGAATGCTGTCTGTTATACGGCTCAGCTTGGTGTAAAAGTCAGGAGCGCCGCCAATCAGCGTCTGGGTGAAACTTGTGATCTCGGGACTTGGCAGCGGCCGATCTGCTTCCAGGCTGGTCATCCATGCACCGATGGCTTTCCACTGGTTCTCGTTGCCCTCTACTGCCGCATCGCCCCAATGCACGCTCATACGAGCAGCGAGCGACTCCCACTCCGGATGCGAGGGAATGTCGCGTAGATCAAGCGCTGGCATGTCCTTGACTTCCCATCGCCAGTGATTGGGAGCGACCTCGACAGCCGGCACCGCCTTGAAACTATGCCACGACTGACTGTGAGCGCCACCCGGTGGAAGGTCGAGTTCCAAAGCCTGAAATACAACAGGAATGGCGTTCTGGATGCGCCAGACCTTTTCGCGCATGTACGGCCTGGTAATCTCCTCCGATTCGCAGAAGATGGTGGCGCCCACATCCACTGCCGGTGGGTTCGCAATCCGCTCCTTGTATGAGGACAGCATGACCGGAATCTGCGTGTCGCCGGCTTCCGCGAAATCAGTGTCCTGTGCCATGTACTGCTTCTCGTCGGCGGCAATTGTCCAAACCCGGAAGTAGTTGATCTTCTCGTCGACGTCGTACCCTACCGAACAGACATTGTGGCGGCCCTGTGGTTTGAGGATGCGGATGGCTTCTCGCTCACGTTCAGTCGCTCTGCCATTCGCGTCGATCGTCTCCACGTATTCGTCATACAGAATGACGGCTGGAGAGTCCTTCGCGTACTCGGGCGTGTGCGTCTTGCTCACCTGAACTGCCCAATCGGGAAGAGGCTGATTCTTACCGAAAATACCGGCAGAGGCAGACCAGGGAAAGGCCGCAATTACCGCAGCCGCAAACAATACCAGACGAGAAGCAGGGGTCCTGAGCTCAGGCTTCATCTCAGTTCCCTTTTGCGGTCTGCGTTCTGGTCAACACGAGCTGTTGTTGATCCGCTGCGGCAACCTTCTGGTAGAAGTCGTGCAGATCCCCATACTCCTTCGGGTCCAGGACCGTGAAGTTGTATCCGACGGTACGGGTCGTGACGATGTCGTTGCCTTTCACTGACGAGGAAGACTTGAACGCCGCATGGTTCGCCCAGCCAATGTTGGCCGGAGCAGGCGGTGCGTCAATCGAGAACTCCGCAGGAATGTGATAGGTCACTTGATCCTGATTCATCTGCGCAAAGTGAACATCGATTCCCGTAGTCCGCTTATCTGTTGCCAGAAATGGGTGGCTCGCGTGCGACGCGAAAAACAGCTCCGGCATAAAGAGGCGCTTTCCGGTGACATTAGCCAACGTTCCTGACACATCAACCATCGCCATCAGGTTTGTTTCGTAATCAGACAAGCCGAGAAAATGATTGAAATCTGCCTCAACGCCTTCCGGCAGATCTCTGCGGATCGACTCATTGAATTCCTTCTTGACCTCGCTCTCATCGTTTCGCAAGGTCAGCTGACGCCAGTGAAGAGCCTCCTGCCCCCGCATCACAAAGCGGATTGAGCCCTTCACATTGCCCGACGAATCAATTGTGAGATCTGCAATTCGATCGGTGACATTGGTCGTGTAGGGAGCAGCCGGCGCAGAACCAGCGGCCATTCCTTTGTCGCTCTCTCTGAAGCCTTCAGCAAGCGTGTGCTTCCAGTGCAACAAGCCGTATGGGCACATCTTTTGGCCGGGATCGAGATACACCTCTTTGCCGGCAACAGTGATTACCGCGATATAGTCGTCAAGCTGAGATGTCGACAGCAGAGTCGGATCGAACATCGCACGGGTTCGGTTGACCACTTGCATCGGAAAGACATGCAAGCCGGCCGCTCGCGCAAGAGCCACATAAAGTAAAGCTATCTCGTCAGAAGATCCGCTCTTCTGCTTCCATACGTCCTCGGCGTTCTTAATCTG
>Ga0105240_10011852_pt1 | contig 12107 bp, 9 predicted proteins | sample KBSC54metaG_FD_80426 | JGI IMG/M metagenome (GOLD analysis project Ga0105240, IMG submission 80426) | Corn rhizosphere microbial communities from Kellogg Biological Station, Michigan, USA - KBS C5-4 metaG | ecosystem: Host-associated > Plants > Roots > Rhizosphere > Soil | place: Michigan, USA...
CCCTGATCGCCACCGGGGCGTCGATGCTGCTATGATACAGGGCTCTTCCATGCAGGGCAGATCCCGCCATCCGAATCTTCAACTGTCGATTATCGGCGCAGATGTTGCTGACATTTGCGGCCATCGGTGCGGCCAGTGCCGCGGTGAGTGCTGCCGAGTCGGCGGGGCGTTATGACCCGCGAGAGACGTTTGCGCCAATGGTTTTTCCGGAAGGCGTGAATCGCTACCGTTCTTCGAACGGGGCGCCGGGTCCGGCTTATTGGCAAAACCGGGCTGATTACGAGATTCATGCGACGCTCGATCCTGCGCGGAAGGAGCTCAGCGCGACTGAGGTCATCACCTACACGAACCATAGCCCGGATACTCTGCCGAGCCTGTGGTTGCAGCTGGATCAGAATACCTACCGCGCGGATGACCGGTCGGTCGCGGCAGACGAGGAACTGCGCAAGGAATTTACCACCGGCTACAGCCTCGATGAGGTTTCCGTCGAGACGCGAGGATCCGCGACGAAAGTGACTTATGTCGTGTCCGATACCCGCATGCAGATCCAGTTGCCCCAGCCATTGCGCGGCAATGGCGCGCAGATCCGGGTGCACATCAAATATCACTACACCATTCCAGGGTTGTTTGGTGGGCGCACCTCATGGACGACTACCAGGAACGGGGAGATCTACGACATCGCGCAGTGGTATCCGCGTATGGCGGTCTACGATGACCTCCACGGCTGGGACACCCTTCCTTACATGGCGCAGGAGTTCTATCTCGAGTACGGCAATTTCGACTATTTCGTGACAGTGCCGTGGGACATGCTCGTCGCGGGCAGTGGCGCGTTGCAGAATCCGGAGCAGGTGTTGACCCCCACTCAGCGGACGCGCCTCGCGCAAGCGCGCACGAGCGATGCAACGGTCTTTATCCGAACGCCGGAGGAAGTCGGCGCTGCCGCGAGTCGGCCGACGAAGGAGGGCACGTCTACGTGGCACTTCCGCATGGATAACACGCGCGATGTTGTTTTCAGTGCCTCGCGCGCTTTCATCTGGGACGCGGCGCGTATCAATCTCCCTGATAATCACAGCGCACTATCCATGTCGTTCTATCCGGTGGAGAGCGCGGGAGAGTCGGCCTGGGGCCACTCAACCGAGTACTTGAAGCATGCGGTGGAGGAGTTCTCGCGTCGCTGGTTTCCGTATCCCTATCCGGCCGCCATCAATGTAGCTGGCGGCTCATCGGGTATGGAGTACCCGGGGGTATTGTTCGATGGTATCGAGGACAAGGGTAAGGAGCTGTTCTGGATCACGGCCCATGAGGTCGGCCATACGTGGTTCCCGATGATCGTGGGCTTCAATGAGCGTCGCAACGCGTGGATGGATGAAGGTTTCAACACCTTCATCGATATCTACGAGTCGGATGCGTTCCGCAACGGCATCTACGGCCCCAAGCGGGACTCCGAGTACGCGCCCGGAGGAGGAAACCCGGTCGAGGAGATTCTGCCGGTCCTGGCGGACCCTGCCGCGCCGGTCATCATGACGCGCGCCGACGCTATCCTCGAAAAGTACCGTCATCCGATCACCTACTTCAAATCGGCATTGGGCTTGGTGTTGTTGCGTGAGCAGATCCTCGGGCCGGAGCGCTTCGACTGGGTGTTCCGCCGCTTCATCCGCGATTGGGCGTTCCGTCACCCGGCGCCGTCCGACTTCTTCCGTGCGATGGAGAGTGAGGGTGGGGAAGATCTGAGCTGGTTCTGGCGCGGCTGGTATTTCAACAACTGGACGCTCGATCTGGCGGTCAAAGATGTGGCTTACGAGGACGGCAATCCGGCCAAAGGCGCGCTGTTGACCTTTGCAAACCTGGACCGGCTGGTGTTGCCGGCGACCGTGCAGATCGATTTCAAGAATGGCACCCGCAGGAGAATCCGGCTGCCGGCCGAAACCTGGATACTGAAGTCGGTCGCCACGCTGCGCCTCGACAGCCAGCAGCCTATCGCGTCCGTGACAGTCGATCCGGATCATGTCATTCCGGACAAAGATCGCACCAACAATGTCCTCGCGTTGAATTGAGGGCGGCCCGCCGGTGTCGGGAACGGACCCGCTCAGGAGGGGAATGGCACGCCGGATAGCCGTGCGCATTCGCTCAGCAGGCGCTCCTGAATCGCGGGATCCGATGCCGCGGGGTCCGCGGCGCGGCGCTTCATGTGATAGAAATACTGGCCGCTCACGCGCGCCGCCGGCTCGTCGCTCGTTGCCAGCCATACTTGCGTTTTCGGTCCTTCGTTGAGGTCATCCGGCGCTCCGGGGCCTCCCATCCTGGTGGGCACCCAACCCGGCTCGAGCGCATTCGATAGCACGTCCAGCCATTTTCGCGCGACCGCAAAAGCCAGAATCACATCGTGCAGCTTGGTATCCGCATAGGCGCTCGAGCCATTCCACGGGCGCTCTTTCCAGAGCAGATCGCGCAGACTGGAATCACCACTGCGGTGCATGCCTGAGCTGAGGTAGATGAGCCGCTTGGGCTTGTTGATGAGCGCGGTCAGGATGTAGGGCCCGAGCGTATTGACGGCAAACACATGCGGCAGACCATCGGCGGTCTCGATCCTGTGGCGTTCCCGGTAACCTATGCCGGCGTTGTGGATGATTGCATCGAATTCTCCGAGGCCATTGACCTGATCGGCGACATCGCGGGTCGCGCGAACGCTGGAGAGATCGCCAATGACGGCCGTCTCTGCGCCTGGAACCGCTGCCAGCGCCTGTGATGCCCGTTCGCCGCTACGGGCATGCAAAACCACCCGATGGCCAGCGGCGACCATGAGACGGGCAGCCATCTGCCCTAGGCCGTCGGCGGACCCCGTAACCAGCACTAGCGACATGGATTTCTTCCTTTGGCGTGGCGGCGGCCGGTAAACTCGCCGCCAACGTACGAATAACCGCAGATCACCTGCTGTAGCAAGGGGGAGTACCACCCATGAGTCGATTGATGCGTCGGGCTCGCGCGAGCACCACTTTCCTGCTGGCCACCGCCATGGCGTGCATTGCCATGGCCGACCCGGCGCCCACATCGCAAACTACCGGTGCCGATCTGGCGAAGCTCAAGGCGGTCGTCAACGATGCGCATCGCTCCGCTGCCAACAAGGCACGCGACAAGTATCGCCATCCGGTCGAGACGCTGGCCTTCTTTGGCATTCGGCCGAATATGACCGTGGTGGAGCTTTGGCCCTTTGGCGGGTGGTACACGGAGATCATTGCTCCCTACGTCAAGGGCAAAGGGACGTACTACGCCGCGGCCCAGGATCCAACCTCCAACGATCGGGAGGACAAGGAATACAACGCTGAGTTGAAGTCGTTGCTCGATGCGCGGCCTGATCTCTACAGCGAGGTCAAGTGGTCGGTCCTCGGCAAGGGCAAATATGATTTTGCGCCGGCTGGCTCCGCCGATATGGTGGTCACTTTCCGTAATATCCACAACTGGGTGTGGGGCGGACAGGAAAAGGAGGTCTTCGCGGCCGCCTTCCGTGCACTCAAGCCGGGTGGAATCCTGGGCGTCGAGGAGCATCGTGCCAAAGACGCGAATGCGAAGCCCAAGCGCGGCGAAGCCTATGTCGGCGAGGACTACGCGGTGAGCCTCATCGAGTCGGCGGGTTTCAAGCTGGTGGGACGCTCCAACATCAACAACAATCCGAAGGATACGAAGGACTACCCGAAGGGCGTCTGGACGTTGCCGCCGGTTTTTGCCGAGGGTGCCAAGGATCGCGCCAAGTACGCGGCCATCGGCGAATCGGATCGCTTTACGCTGAAATTCGTCAAGCCGGCTAGCTGAGCGAGGCGTTTGCCAGGGATGTATGCGCCTCTTTCCGAAGGGGGAGGCGCTGCTGGCGGGTATGGATCAAGATAGGCATCCATGACGGTACCTTTTTCCGTGCTCGACCTTTCGCCCATCGTGGAGGGAGGTACCGCTGCGGATGCCTTGCGGAATACGCTCGATCTGGCGAGGCATGCGGAAGAGTGGGGCTACGAGCGCTATTGGCTGGCAGAGCACCACAACATGACGGGGATTGCGAGTGCAGCCACCGTTGTGGTCATTGGCCATGTCGCGGCGGGCACCCGCAGGATCCGTGTCGGCTCCGGCGGCATCATGTTGCCCAATCACGCGCCGCTGGTCGTCGCGGAGCAGTTCGGTACGCTCGAGTCGCTGTTTCCTGGACGTATCGATCTCGGGCTTGGACGCGCGCCCGGCACGGACATGGCAACGTCGCAGGCTCTGCGCCGTGATCTTGCAACCAACGCGGAGCAATTTCCTCAGGATGTGTTGGAGCTGCGCGAGTACTTCAACGAGGTGCAACCCGGGCAGCAGATCAGGGCTGTGCCCGGTGCCGGCTTGAAAGTGCCGTTATGGATACTGGGGTCCAGCCTGTTCGGGGCGCAAGTCGCGGCGATGTTGGGATTGCCGTTCGCGTTTGCCTCCCACTTTGCGCCAGATGCGTTGATGCCGGCGCTCGAGATCTATCGCCGGCATTTCAAACCGTCCGAACAACTCGACAAGCCCTACGCCATGGTGGCGGCGAATATCGTCGCAGCGGATACGGACGAGCAGGCGCGCCGTTTGTTCACTTCGTTGCAGCAGTCGTTCGTGAGGCTTCGGCGCGGCATGCCGGGAAAACTGGCGCCCCCCGTTGACGACATCAATACGTGGGCATCTGCGGTGGAGTTGGCGGGCCTCAATCACTCATTACAACATTCATTCGTCGGCGCCCCGGAGACGGTGGCGCGCGGTGTGCAATCCTTTCTCAAAATGACGCAGGCGGACGAGCTGATCGTCAGCGGGCACATATACGATCACGCCGCGCGATTGCACTCGTACGAGATCGCCGCGCGCATTCGCGACAAACTCTCCTGACGGGCCATTCGACTGCTCTGCGGTGGAAGCGCGCGATGTCGCTCCGGCGCAGGCTTCGCTCGCGTAAGATGCGTAGCATCGCTATGGGCTGCGCGAGGTTGGGGCGTGCGACATCCGGACTTGCGAGTTTCAGGCTCACTGCGCGCGCGCTGCTCGCTCGCAAGCGGCAGAGGTAGGGCAATGGCCCTCAGGTTGGTGCGACAGGCCTGCATCGTTTTCGTGACCACGGCTCTGCCGGTCGCGTTCCCCGCGCTCGCGCAACAGCCGCCCAATATCGGGATCGCTCCGGTCAGGCTCACCCAGACCGCATACACATTCGACACCGCCGAACAACATAAGATCCGCGCGGTGGTTGTGACGCAGGGTTTGAAGCATCCGTTCTCGGTCGCTTTGCTGCCTTCGGGCGATGCGCTGGTGTCCGAGCGGGGTGGGGCGATGCGCCTCGTTCATCAAGCTGGCGGAGCGAATCCCAGCCTCGACCCGGAGCCGATTGCGGGAGTTCCCCCTCTGGAGCCCGCTTACCGCAATGGCGGCCTGCATGACGTGGTGTTGCATCCGCAGTTCGCCAAGAACCAACTCATCTACTTCACCTTCAACAAACCAGGCCGGCCGCCGGATCCTACTGCGAGCCCGCCCCGGCGACAGGAGAGCCTGGTCACGTTGTATCGCGGCCGGTTTACCGGTCACGCGCTGCTGCATGTCGAGCAGCTGTTCAGCGGCGAGTCCGCGACCACCAGTGGCTCGCGCCTGGCATTCGGTCCCGACGGCAAGATCTATATGACGACCGGCGCGCCCTTCGATAATCGGGCGCAGGAGCTGGATAGTGTTTACGGCAAGGTGCTGCGCCTGAATGAGGATGGCAGTATCCCGCCAGACAATCCTTTCGTCGGGCGCAAGGATGCGAGGGCGGAAGTGTTCTCGTATGGTCATCGTGACCACTTGGGGCTGACCGTGCAGCCTGGCACGGGTCGTGTGCTCAATGCGGAGCATGGCCCTAATGGGGGCGATGAGGTGAACCTCATTCTCCCGGGTCACAACTATGGTTGGCCGAAAGTCAGCTTTGGCCGCACCTACGAGGGGGAGCGCATTTCGGAATCGCCGCTTGCCGAGGGCGTGGATCAGCCGATTCTGTTGTGGGTGCCTTCGATCGCACCGACGGGGCTGACTTTCTACACCGGGGACCGCTTCCCGGGTTGGAAGGGAAATCTCTTCGTGGGTAGCTCGCGTCGCGGCGAGGTTCCCCGGACCGGTGGGCTGGAGCGTGTTGTGTTCAATGAGAAACTCGGTGAGCTGCGCCGCGAGACACTGCTCACCGAGTTGCATCAGCGGATTCGCGACGTCCGGCAGGGCCCGGACGGGCTGTTATATGTCGTCACCGACGAGGATGACGGCGCGCTGTTGCGGATCGAGCCGGCCGGGCCGTAAGACGGGCCTGTGGCTTGGGCGCGTTGGCGCGGGTGCCCCGCTCAGGTCAGCCGCGCACGCTGTCACTCCGCGGCGCCGATCGCGATGTCCGAGAGGCGTTGGAAGCGCTCGATGTTGTCGTTGCTCTCCATTACACCCGCAGTCAGGCAGACGAAGGTTACGTTGCGCTCCGGATCCACCCAGAACAGGGCGCTGCCGGCGCCGTAGTTCCCGAACGTGCTCGCAGAGGTCAACGTTCCGAACATGTGGTGGCAGTGCACCGCGCCTCGGAGCGAGAATCCCAGGCCGATGTATGCGGGTGAGGGCTGCCAACCCCGTTTGTGCGCCAGAACCTTGTAGAGCTCGTTGGGTTTGTCTCCCGTCCAGTTCCGGCGCGACAATTCCAACGTCGCAGGCGAGAGGATGCGAGCCCCATCGAGCGCGCCACCCTGGCGGCACATTTCAGCGAGACGGAATAGATCGGGAACCGTCGACACGGCACCGACCCAGGGCATCTCCGCGTGCTCCTCTTCGAACGCGCCGTTGGGGCCGTAGTTGCTGTGACCCAGATGCTCCGCCGGCGAATTGCCGCGAAAATCCGGGACGATGTGGCGTGATTTGAGGTCGGCGCGTACGCCGATGGCGGAGCTCGTCATTCCGAGGGGGCGGAGCAGGTCCTCGTCGACGATCGCCCGGTAGGAGCGGCCCTTGGGATCGGTGCGCCGCAGCGCTTCGCCGAGCAACGCCTGGTTCACCAATGGTGAGTATGCGCAGCGCTCTCCGGGCGGCTCGGCGGAGTGCACATTCTTGCAGATGGCCGCGATGATCTCGTCGAGTCGATCGATGTACATGCCGGGCTTCGGAATGAACACCATGGGCAGGCCGGAGGTGTGCGTGATGAGATGCAAGAGAGTGATCTGCTCGCGCAGGCCGCCGGAGAATTCGGGGATGATCTCGACTACGCGGGTGGTCAGGGCTAGCTGTCCCAACTCGACGGCGCGGAGCGTGAGAATGTTGGTCAACGCCTTGGTGACCGAGAAGATGCTGAAGACGGAGTTGACTTGCAGCGGGCGGGTCTGTTGCTCGTCGGCGCTGCCGATCGCGGCCTGCAGCCCTATGCGCCCGTCGCGTGCCACGATGATGACGGCACCGTGGTAGCGGCGGCGGTCGATATCGCCTTTGATCACGGCCCGCAAATGCGCCAGGCGCGCCTCGTTCAGTCCCGTTTCGCTCATGACACGCTCCTCAGTCGCCTGCTATGCGAACAGATTGGCGACGTACAAACTGTCCATGTACTCGCGGATAGCGAACACCTTGCCGTCCTTGACTTCGACCGCCCAACAGTAATGGTTCTCGTAGGGCCGTCCGTCGGCCAACGTTCCGGTTCCATAGGTCTCCGTCAGAACCAGGGAGCCGTTGGAGGCGATGGTCTTCATGTGCACCTTGGGATCGCCCGGCCGGAACAGGCCGCGCACCGGCGCCAGGAATTCATCTACGATTCCTTTGCGACCCACATGTTTGCCGGCGCCGGGAACCCCGCGGACCATGGGTGTCCAGGTGGCTTCTTCGTGGAGCGCCTGACGGATCGCGTCGAGGTTTCCGCTCGCCAGTGTGGCGAAAAAGTCGATGACCACGCGCTCATTGTCATTGCTGGCTTGCATCCCGGGTTCCTCGCGGCCCCTCAGCCGCCCTTGCCGGCCGCATCCACTTCACTCAGGGCTTCTCGTGCAATGCGCGTGGCATCGATCCCGGCCGGCACCCCGCCGTAGATCGCCACCTGTAACAGGACCGCGCGGATTTCCTCCCGACTGGCCCCGTTGGTGAGAGCACCTTTGACATGGAGCTTGAGCTCATGCGGACGGTTCAAGAGGCTCAGCATCGCGATGTTGATCAAGCTGCGGTCCCGGCGCGACAAACTCGTATCACCCCAGACCTCACCCCAGCAGTACTGGGTGACGAGCTGTTGCATGGGGCGGCCGAAGTCGTCCGCCTGGGAGAGGGATTTCTCCACGTATTCCGTACCCAGGACCTGCTTGCGGATGGCCAGGCCTTTCTCGTACATCGCATCGCTCATTGTCACACTCCGGTCTTGGGCGCTGCCGCGATCTCGCAGCCGCTCCACCCCTCGACGATTCTTGCTATGGACGTGCAGTCGGTATCAAACCCGTAGGTGTTGCAGGTGATCGAGAGCATCTGCCGCACCACGGCGCCTAACATCATTGGAACTCCCAGCGCTTCAGCTTCCTCCAGGCAGAGGCGCACGTCCTTGAAGGACAGTCCCGCGGAAAAGCCGAAATCGAAGCCACGCGTAAGCACGTGCTTGGGGAATTTATCCTGGGTCGCGCTGTTGCGGCCGCTCGAGGTATTCAGTACGTCCAACATGACGCTCGGATCGAGACCCGCTTTGACTCCCATGGCCATCGCCTCGGAGGTGATCGCGATCGCCGTGGCCGACATGAGGTTGTTGAGTAGCTTCAGGGTCTGGGCCAACCCCGGCTGCTCACCGACAAACAGCACCCGCCCGAACTGCGCGAGCAGGGGTTGGATCTCTTCGTACAGGTCACGGGGGCCGGAGGCCATGACCGTCAACTTGCCCGAGCGCGCGCCTGCGACACCGCCGCTGACCGGTGCATCCAACGCGCGGATCCCGCGGGCGGCCAGCGCACTGGCAACTTCGGCGGCGGCGATGGCTCCGGAGCTCGAGAGATCCACGAAATACCGGATGCGGGAGCCTTCCAGCGCCCCACCCGGGCGAATGATCGATTGCCGGACGATATCCGGGGTTGGCAGGCTGGCGAATACCGTCTCGGCCTGGTTGGCGACGTCGAGCGCCGAGCGCGCGGCGGTCGCGCCCAGGGCGACCAGAGGCCGAACCGCCGCCTCGTTGGTGTCGAAGACCACCAGGCGATGACCGGCCTTCAGCAGTCGCTCGGCCATCGGGCCACCCATCCGGCCTGTGCCAATCATGCCGAGGCGCTGCTCGCTGCCGTCCGCCATTGTGTACCCCCTTTTGGCTCGCGCGGGCCGTGGCCCGGAGCCGGCTTGCGGGATCACGCTAATCGGGCTTACCTTTTCGTAGCGCCTGTCTTTAGATAGGTGGTACGAGTCCGGTGGCTCCCGACCATTCGCCCATGGATCTTACTCATACACGCAGTAGCTCGTCTGTGCGGCTTGCGCGCACGCGACCGCCGGCGCTCGCTGCGGGCTTGGTTTCCCGGCGCGCGCTGGATGAGTGGGTAGGGCACGTGCTGACCGTGCCGACGACGGTCATTCAGGCGCCTGCCGGTTATGGGAAAACGACCCTGCTTGCGCAGCTGCATTGGGCACTGAGTCAGACTGACCGAGAGACGCGCTGGCTCTCCATAGTCCCCTCCGATCGCGAGCCCCAATCCTTGCTGTCGGCTCTGGCGGCCAGCTGCGGCCTGCCGGAATTGCCCGAGGGAGAATCCGCGGACCGGCAGCTCACGTTCATTGCGAACTGGCTCGGCGAAGCGGATCGGCCCGTGTGCCTGCTGCTGGATGATGCGGATCGTTTGAGCTCATCGCCCGCGGGTGCGCTGTTGCACGAGTTCGTCGAGACGCTGCCAGCGGGATTTCACGTGGTGTGCACGGGGCGCGGCGCTCCGGAGTTGCCCAGTGCTCGCGAGCGCGGCTATGGCAGATTGTTTGAGCTGGGCGCAACGGAATTGAGCTTTGGAGCCGCTGACGTCGAGGCGTTGTTCGTCGCTCTAGGCGTTACACCTCCCGGCGAGGCGGAGCTCGAGCGCTTTCTGCGCCGGAGCGAAGGCTGGCCCATGATTGTCAGGAGTGAGGCTGTGGCGCTCGCTACGGCAAAGGGCGCGCACCTGTTGGATCGTTTGACGGGAAAACGTCATGACATCGCCGCCTTTTTCGAAGCCGAGGTGATTCGCCACGAGCGTCCCGAGATGATCACTGTGCTCGAGGCGGCCGCGATCCCGGAACAAACCAATGGTGCCATGGCGACAGCGCTCACCGGCCTGGAGAATGCGCATGCGCTGCTCGATGAGGCTTGTGAGCGCGGACTGTTTGTCACCGCGCTCGATGCAAGCCGGCAGTCCTATCGGTTACATCGCTTGTTCGGCGAGGCGCTCCGGCAACGCCTGGAGCGGCGCTCGCCTTCCCACGAGCGCGAGCTGCATCGGCGAGCTGCCGACTGGTACGAAAGCTCAGGTAGCTTGGTTGAGGCGGTCGATCACGCAGTCCAGGGAGGTGACGCCGCGCAGGCAGCGCGGATCTTCGACTCCCATAGCGAAGAGTTCATGGAGACCGGCCACGAGTCCTCGATCCTCACGGTGGCCAACCGCATTCCAACCGGCTTGCAACTGCGGCATCCGCGGCTGCTGTTGACCATGAGCTGGCGATTGCTGGCGGAGTGGCAGTTCGAGAAGGCCCGCACCTTGCTCGCGCGCGCGCAGGTGCGTATCGATGAGATGGCCGCGCAGGGTGATTGCGAGCAAAGCGAGGTGGCCGAGCTGCGCCACCAGCTTCTGCACGGCCAGGTCATGTTGGCGCAGTTCTCAGATGACCTGGGCATCATCGAGCGGCATACCGAGGGACTGCTGCGGAGCCACATGCCGATCTCCCCCTATCTGCGGGGGAGTCTGCATGCGGCGTTATTGTTCGCGGCACGCGAGCAGTTTCGACTGGCCCGCATCGATTCGCTCGAAGGCCTGGCGCGCCAGCAGTTCCAGGCGGTGAGCAGCCGGTATGTCACGATTTTCCTGGAGGGCATCATCGCTCCGGGAAATCTCATGCGCGGACGCACCGCTGGGGTGATCGCAACGCTCGAGGAGGCGTTGCGGACTGCGTTGGAGGTGGGTGGACCCACGCTGGCACCATTGGTGGCACTACCCTTGGCGGAGGCGTATTACGATCGCGGCGACCTTGATAGGAGTTTGGTACTGCTCACTGCGTACTTGCCACACGCTCGGCAGATCGGGTTTCCTGACCAACTCGTCTCGGGTTACGCGACCCGGGCGCGGGTGGCGCGGCTGCGAGGCGACCGTGGCGTGGCGCTCCGGGTATTGGAAGAGGCGATTCAGTTCGCGCGGGAGCGCTCGTTTGAAAAGCCCGTTCTCATGCTCAGTGCGGAGCATGTGGACTTGCTCTGCAGGTTCGGCGAGCTGGCGGATGCAGCGCGCGCAGCCGCGAAGATCGGCTTACGGCGAACTGCGGAGTCGGTCATGCCGCGTCCGCGCGTCACGCGGGCGCGGGCTGCTCTGGCCTATGCGTGGACTTCTCTTGCGCATGCTCAAGGTCGTTGCCCCGATGCCATCAAGGTTGCTCGGAAATGGCGCAATCTCATTGAGGGTGCCGGTGCTGTACGTGACGCTCTGCGCTGGAGCGTGCGATTGGCCGTTTTGTTGCGGCAGGCGGGGGATGAGGTTGGTGCCCGCCGTGAGTTGCATCGCGCGGTTGGTGTGGCGAGTGCGAGTGGGTTGATGCAGTTGGTTTGGGAAGAGGGCGAAACGCTCGGGGAGGGACTGGTCGGGGAGATTCATGCCTGGGGCACGGGAGTAGTTGCAGCCTCAGCCCCCGGCGGTGCTGGTGCGGAACTCGGTATGAGTGGGGGCCTCCGCGCTGGCGTGGGTGCCGGCACCTATGCGGGAGCTGGCATGGGCGCGGGTATGAATGCCGACGCGACTGGTGCTCCACCGGCGGGGGCGACGCGCTCCGTTAAGCCGGTGCGCATGCCGGAGGGCCATCTCTCGCCGCGTGAGATCGAGATTCTGGCATTAGTGGGCGATGGGTTGAGCAACGCCGAGATCGGTCATCGGTTGAGCCTGGTGGAAGGCTCG
>Ga0105240_10011853_pt1 | contig 12107 bp, 7 predicted proteins | sample KBSC54metaG_FD_80426 | JGI IMG/M metagenome (GOLD analysis project Ga0105240, IMG submission 80426) | Corn rhizosphere microbial communities from Kellogg Biological Station, Michigan, USA - KBS C5-4 metaG | ecosystem: Host-associated > Plants > Roots > Rhizosphere > Soil | place: Michigan, USA...
AAGCGTGATGTCTCTCTGAATAACTTCCGACGAAGAAACCGTTGCGCTCGAGAGATAAGCTGAGAACAAAAGATCGTTCATCTTCAACGCGCGGCGTTTACCTTCACCGGCGTTCGCGGAACCGCTGAACAACTGGTGGCGACGCGGACGCAGACGCCCCTCCGCGAAATCCCGCAAACAATTTCGATCATCTCTCACGAGCAGATCGAGCAGCAGAACGACATGAGTCTCTCGGATGCCTTGAGTCGAGCTCCGGGAGTGACCAGCGTGCGCAGTGACTCCCTGGATCGGACCCTCTATGTACGCGGGTTCAAGGTCACCTCGTTCCATGTTGATGGCGGTGCCGCCCTGCAATCCTTGAATCTTGCGACAGTGCGGTTTCCCGGTACACCGGATCTGGCCGAGTACGACCACATCGAAGTGCTGCGCGGCGCGGATGGTCTGTTCGGCAGCAATGGCAATCCAGGAGCCACGGTCAGCCTGGTACGGAAAAGACCGCTCGCGACGCCCTCACTCATGCTCGACTTCACCGCGGGGTCCTGGAACGACTACCGGGTCGATATCGATGCCACGGGCCCGCTCGGATTCGATGGGGGGCTACGCGGCCGCGCCGGGGGGGTGTATGTCAACCAGGGTTACTTTTACGACACGGCCCACCTCGAGCGCCGGAAGGTGTTCGGCATGCTCGACTATGACATGACACCGGCAACGGTCCTGACGTTGGGCGGCAGCTATCAGTCCGATGACGCTTTGCCCTTCACCAACGGGTTACCACTCAACAGCGACGGGAGCGATCCTCACCTCCCCCGCCACACTTCGTTGACGTTCGATTGGTCGTTCTACCAGACACGCACGTGGGAAGCTTACCTCCAGTTGCATCAGCGGTTCGGTGATGGTTGGACGCTTAAGCTCAACACCATGGCGGGAAGGGGTTGGATCAACTACGCCATCGGCCGCTTCGTCTCTCCAATCGATCCGTCCACGGGGGGACTCTTCGCCGCACCCATCGGGGAGACATCGGTCGGATCCCCTGACCAGAAGCAGCTCGCGGCAGACCTGACACTCGCGGGACGCTTCGAGCTCTTCGGTCGCAGCCAGGAGATCGCAATGGGGGGTGATTACACGACCTTCAAATCGCATGACGGTTTCAGCCGCTATCTGAAGTTCCAGGGCATCGTCCAGAGCGTCTCCGACTACACCGCGTCGATGTACCCCGATCCGCGGTTCGCCCAGGCACCGGGATTATCCATTGCGCGCGACACCCAGTACCGCCAGGGCGGTGTTTTCCTGTCCCTGAAAGCGCATCTGAGTGATGACTGGTCGGTCGTCGGCGGAGCCCGCCTCTCGAGTGACCACGAAGACAATCGTGCGTACTCGCCCCTGCTCGGTCCGCAAGCAGGCAGCCTTCCCGTCTCAACGGGTAACACGAACGTGGTTACGCCCTACGGGGCAGTCATGTACGAGCTGAGCCGGCACTATTCTCTTTACATGAGCTATGCGGACATTTATCAGACTCCCGGATTGTCCAGGCGGCCAGACGGCAGCGTCTTCTCGGAGTCACACGGCGTCGATGCGGAAGTGGGCGCCAAGGCCGCCTGGCGCGAAGGGACTCTCAATGGCACCCTCGTCGTGTACCACATTTCTCAGTACGGATATGCCGTCACCGCTCCCTCGCCGCAGCCGCCGGGAGCGCCGGCCGGGTGTTGCTTCATCTCCGGTGTCAACAAGAGCCAGGGTGTGGACGTGGAGTTGGAGGGTGCCGCCGCGCCGGGTTGGCACCTTGGCGCGGGGTATACTTACAACACCAATCGCTCGGCGGATACGCAGGCCTGGGCGACCCAAGGGTCTGAACTGTCGAGTCAGACTCCGAGGCATCTGCTCGAGGTGTGGACGAGCAACCGCCTGCCCGGGCGCCTGAGTCGCTGGACGGTGGGCGGCAATCTGCAAGCCCAGAGCTCCAACTCGTTGAGCGGCCCGCAGTGTAAGCTCGACGCGTACGGCAATTGCGTCGTGATGCTGCACCACTACACGGCTACCGCGGGTGCCTTCGCCGTTGTTGATCTACGCCTGGCCTATCAACTCGACACACAGTGGAATGTCGCGCTGAGAGTGAATAACTTGCTCGACAAGACCTATTACGAGTCGATTGGCGGACCGGCTGGGAACAACTGGTACGGGGAGCCGCGCAGTTATCGGGTGCAGGTCGCCGGAAAGTTCTGAGCAGTCCATTCGGACGGATCAACGAGGACGGAACGGGACGACGGATCCTGTGGTGGACGGGACCGTCTGCTCGAGGGTTTTAGCGATCTCCACCAACAGCCAACGCCGTAACTGCGCTACGGGTGTGCTTTGCCAGCGGTCGGCGCGGGCGGTGAAGGTGTAGACGCCCAGCGGAATGCGTCCGCCCAGGTGTTTGTCGAGGACCGGGACCAGGCGGCCGCTCGAGAGGTCATCCCCGATCAGGAAGGGATTCGCCAAGGCAACGCCCTGCCCATGTCGGGCAGCCTCGATGGCCAGGTGCGCCTGCCACAGCCGTGGACCGGGAAGGGTCTCGGGGCAGGCGATGCCACAAGCCAGAAACCACGAGCGCCAGTGGGCTGCACTTTCTTCGTGCAACAAGGGAGCGTGCAGGAGATCCTCCAGGCGGGTCATGGGACGCAACGACCGGGCCAGGAGCGGGCTGGCGACCGGGAAAACTTCGGGTCGCGCGATCTCGATCCTGCGTGCCTCGCAGTAGTCAGGCAGGCGGAGCGGCTCGAGGCCCGCAAAGTAATGGAGATCGACGTCGGCCTCATAACGCGCGAAGTCGGGACTCGTGTCGTGGGGCCGCAACACGAGCTCGACTTGCGGGACCAGCGCCTGGAAACGCGGCAGCCGGGCGGTGAGCCAGCCCAGGGCCAGTCCCGGCATGCACCAGATGCGCAACACCCGGTGGTTGCGGATGGAAATCAGTTCGGCACTGGCCTGGGCGATCTCTTCCAGGGCACGGGTGATGCGCTGGTGATATCGCGCACCTGTTTCCGTCAGGATCCGCGCGTCGCGCTGACGGTTGATGAGCGGTAACCCAGCCCACTTCTCCAGGGCTCTCAAGTGGCGGCTGACCACCGCGTGATCCAGATCAAGAGCCAATGCCGCGCGACGGATACCCCCCATGCGGCCCACAGCCTCGAATGCCCGTAGCGCCGCGTACGGCGGGCCGGGGGACAGGGCCGGATCCTGGTCGGTCGTCATGACTGCGTCGCCTCTCGGTTATGTCGGTGCACGCCATTACCGCAGGAGGCCCAGGTTGGCCACATCAACCGAACGGTTGATACCCCGTTGCGCCCAGAGCACCGATGCTCACTTCGGGCGCAACTTTGACGCGGCCCTCATTCGCAATTCCGGCGAGGTCACAACATGTATTCAAAGTGCCGTACTTCCACCTGGCTCTTCCGCCCTGCCGCGGTGATCCTACTGAGCAGCGGCATGGAGGCCACCACCGCGTTGGCGGCAGATGAGAATCAGCCGGAGGGGCTGCTGCAGGAGATCGTCGTTACGGCAACGCGACGCGAGGAGTCACTGTCCAGGGTCCCGGTCAGTGTTGCCGCGTTCACCCAGGAGCAGATGGACGCGCAGGGTCTGAAACAGATCGATGACATCCAACGTTATACGCCGGGCCTGGTCGTGACTCGCACGGGCAACAGCGGTAACCAGATCTCGATTCGCGGTATTTCCTCCGGCGCGGGCGCCGGCACGACCGGTGTGTATATTGATGACACGCCGGTGCAGGTGCGCAACCTGGGCTATAGCTCGGGGACGGCCTTCCCTGCCCTGTTCGACCTGGAGCGGGTGGAAGTGTTGCGCGGACCGCAAGGCACGTTGTTCGGAGCGGGGTCCGAGGGCGGTACCATCCGCTTCATTCAGACCAAGCCCAACCTGACCAAGGCTTCTGACTACACGCGCGCCGAATTGTCCTTCACCGATGGCGGTGCGCCGAGTTACGAGATCGGGGAGGCCTTCGGAGCGCCGATCATTCAGGATCGGCTCGGTTTCCGGGTGAGTGCGTTTTACCGGCGCGACGGCGGCTACATTGATGGAGTCAGCGGCACCCCGGTGGTCCTCGATCCGACGGGCGCTGCCGGGCCTGCCTCCCTGACGTTCTCGAACGTCCACGTCACACGCAAGAATACCAACTGGGTGGCTACTACAGGGGCGCGTGCTGCACTGACGTTCGTGCCCGTCGACGGGTTGCAGATCACCCCGTCAGTGACGTACCAGCGGATCAAAACCAACGACGGTTTCGATACCTTCTATCCGTCGCTGTCTTCGGGGGGCGATTATGCACGTCCGGCTTTCGACGCCGGTAATCCGGCCACGAACCCCGCGCTGACGGGCTTGACGAGTCCCAACAACGATGCCGGCAAGGATACGCTCTATATGCCGGCCCTCGCGGTGGACTGGGACCTCGGGCCGGTCAAGCTGGTATCCAACACCTCGTACTTCGATCGCAAGTCGGATCAATACCTGGATTTCTCGCAGTACTATCTGTGGTTCTACGGGATCACCGACACTGCCTTTCCGCAAGCCGGTCAGAAGGCGTCCTCCCTGTATCACAACAGTCAGTACAACTTCGTGCAGGAGGTACGGGTGCAGTCGAACGATCCCTCCTCGCGGTTCAACTGGGTCGCGGGGGCCTTCTATTCGGACGACACGCAGGTGGCCATGCAGGATATCGGCGTCAACTTTCTCGCGAACGCGCCGACGGTGGGTTGGTTTTTCCTGCCGGACTTCCTGCACGCGACGACCGACGGCCCGCCGCTCGGTCCCGGGCACAGCGCGTTCGAGAACTGGTTCGGAGTGTTGATGGACCCGGCTTCCGACATGTGGAGCATCAATTTCCGCACGCGCGATCGGCAGCTCGCCGGCTTCGTGCAGGGCGACTACAACATCACTCCGGCACTGAAGGTAACCGCGGGCCTGCGCGTTTCGAACAACAAGCTCGACTTCGCGGCCAACTATGCGAGCCCTGAGAACAACCAGAACTCGCCCCTGGCGACGCCCGGCCCGGTGCTGCCGCCGTCGTATTCCTCGAACGCGCTGAGCTCGAGCGAGCGCTCGGTCACACCGAAGTTCGGTGTGTCCTACCAGATCGATAACAACAACCTGTTGTACGCGAGCGCCGCCAAGGGCTTCCGTCCCGCGGGAGCCTCCCAGAGAGTGCCGATCACCTGTAACCAGGACCTGGTCGACTTCGGGTACGTGGACTCGGCGGGCAATCCCAAGGAGCCTTTGACCTACAAGTCCGACAGTGTCTGGAGCTACGAGCTGGGCTCCAAGAACAAGGTACTGGATGATCACCTGGTCATCGATGCCAGCGTCTATCACATCAAGTGGAGCAACATCCAGACCCCGGTGTTCCTCACCAATTGCGCCGAGCAGTTCGTGGCGAACTTCTCGAATGCGACGTCCCAGGGATTCGATGCGAGCTTCCAGGTGAGCCCGATGCGCGGGCTGTCCCTCATGACGACCATCGGCTATAACCGGGCCCGGTTCGGGGCGGACGGCATTTCCCCGGGGGGTGTCCAGGTGGTGCGGAAAGATGGCGTCGTGCCGGGCTCGCCGCCGCCGTGGGTGTATTCGCTTTCGGGGCAGTACGACTTCCATCTCCCGAGCGGCACGCGGATGTATATCCGCGCGGACTGGTTCGGCAGCTCGCGGCAGAACCGGTTCAATCTGACCGACCCCAACGCTCCGAACTACAATCCGGACCTGGAGCCGGTCGCGGCGTATTCCCAGCTCAACGCCCGGCTGGGCATCGATCTGTTCGGTGCGGATGTTTCGCTGTTCGCCAACAACCTCACCAACTCTCATCCGGATCTCGGCGCGCAGATCAACGGCGCGGGCATGCAAAACAACAACGCGCTGACGGGGTTGAAGCCGTGGCTGTGGACGGATTCCACGTTGCGGCCGCGTACGATCGGGGTATTGGCGACGTATCACTTCTAACGGACCGGCGATGACCGCGAGGCGCGGCATCGCCGGTCGATCCTAGAAGGCGAACCCGTCCCGGCGATAACCAACCTTGCCTTCCACCAGGGTCAGGAGGACCCGGTCCTTCATCGTGAGACACCACTCAGGGTGGGCCTCCAACTGTTTGATGCCCGGGATGTCGAGCACCACGAGGTCGGCCAGCTTGCCCACTTCGAGTGTGCCGCGAGTCTTGTCATCATAGGTGAGGTAGGCGCCGTTGATCGTGTAGCTGCGCAACGCGTCCTCGATGCCAACGGTCTCCGCGGCACCGAGCACCGTACCGGTTGATTGCTCCTTGCGGGTAAGCATAGCGTAGACACCCAGCCAGGGATCGTAATGAGCGACGCTGTAGTCGGATCCGGAAGCCATGATCACGCCGCCCTTCACGTACGAGCGGAACGGCATGACGCGAGTAACCCGCTCCGGCCCGAGGTTCTCCTGGAAGGAGTGACCCAGCTGCCACAGGAAGTTCGGATTGGGCGCGACAATGATTTTGTACTTCGCCAGGTCGGGCAACACCATCGTCTTCGGCTCGATCGGCATGTAGGCGTGAATGATGCTCCAGCGCAGATCGGCGTCGGGCCGCTTCGCGTGGATCTCGTCCATGAGCTTCATGTACAGATTCACGGACTGGCGCATCGAGCGGTCGCCGGTATTGTGGGTGTTCAGATCCCAGCCGCGGTCGACGGCCGCCCGGAATTGCTTCTCGCGAATGGCGTCATCCTGCATCACGGGCAGGCCGAAGTACGGCTTGCTTTCCTTTTCCTCCCAGTCCTCGAACGGCTCGGAGACCCAACTGCTGCGCGAGCCGGCGCCCCCGTCGGCATAGAACTTGGTGCCCTGCCATTTGAGGAACCGATCGCCCAGGCGGTTGATCTTGATGCCGTCCAGGTGGGCGGCGATCACCTCGGGGGCCTCCTGGAAGAAGATGCCTTCGTACACCGCCGCGATGCGAAACGGCAGCCAGCCGCGATTATAGGCCTCCTGGTAGACGCGCATGTTGTAGCCCATCCTCGAGGCGGGATCGACAATGGCGGTGATGCCCAGGCTCAGGAGTTTTTCGGCGCCGGCCTTGACGCTCGCAACGTCCTCCTCGAAGGAGCGCTCGGGCATGGTGACAGTGACGAGCTGCGATGCCTTCACGCCCAGGAACACACCGGTCGGCACTTCAACCTCACGCTGTTGGCCGTTCACCGTGATGGTTCGTCTGGCCCGTAGAATCTGGTCTTCGGAAGTGAAGTCGGCGGGGTTCTTTTCCCACCAGGCCGGCCAGGTGGCCGGCTTGTTGTCGTCGATGCCCATCAGATGAAACACCGCCGTGTTCACGGCCACCCCGCGATAGACCCGCGAGAGGCGCACCGGGTTGTCCGGTGTGACGGCATCGAGCTGCCAGCGTGTGAACATCTGCGGATACTTGTATTGGTCCCAGCGCGCGCCGCCGATCCAGGCGCCGGCGGCCGGGTTCAGTTGTGCCTTCAGGTCGGCGACTGCTTTGACGACCTCGGCAGGGCTGCGGGCGAAGGTGAGGTCGGCGGAATGCTTCAGGTCATAGCCTAAGGAGAGGAAGTGGTTGTGGGAGTCCTGCAGGCCCGGAATGATGGTCTTGCCCGTCGCATCGATGACCTTGGTGTTTGGTCCGCGGTAGGCGAGGACCTCCTCGCTGGTCCCGACCACGATCACCTTGCCGTCCTTGATGGCCAGGCCCTTGGCCAGCGGGAAGCCTTTGGCGACCGTCACCACTTCGCCGCCGGTGAAGATGACGTCGGCGTAGGGGCTCCAGGAGCCGGAGGGCATTTTGTTTGATTTATCGCAGCCTGGGAGCGTCGCGCACAGGAGTGCGAGCAGAAGGACGGGAAGGTAGCGCAGGCGTGACATGGTGGACCCCTTCTTGTGTCGGGCCGATCGTTGCACGCGAGGGGAGACAACGGAAGTTGCATGAAATGGCGGCCATGGTGACTCCCGAGCACCATGGCGGTTTGCTCAATTCAGCGGCAGCAGCGCCTCGTTTGCCCAGGTGCCATGGACTTGCATGGCATTGCGAAACGGCAGCCTCACCCGGCCGACCTCCGACATCGTGGGTGCGTCGATGATGAGCAGCTCGGCACGCTGCTGGGCCAGGTTGTGCGCGGTCACCAACAACCAGCCGTCGCCTTCGCCCGCCCCGCTCGAGCGGGGCACGAAGGTCGGCTCCTGCAACACGTGATGCGGTCCTGCCCAGAAACTCATGCGCTCACGACTCACGAGGTCGAACCTGGCGACGCTGTTATTGGGTTGCGATCGCCCCTGGTCTTGCGGCAGGTCGGCGTTGAACGCGCGGGTGCGGTCGGCGAACTGCACATAGATATAACGGTTCGGGTGACCGGTGTAACGCTCGTCGATGCGCGTGAAGCTGGTCACTTCGGTATCAAACAGGAACGTCTCCTCCACCCGCTGTGTGTTGGAGCGCAGATCGAAGCTCAAGCGGCGAATGGTGTTCGGGTGCATGGTGAAGGGGCCGCCATGGATGTCCTCGAAGAACGGCCACGTATTGCCGTCGGCCGCGGGCATATCCAGAATGACTTTGGCGTCCCCCTCTTCCCAGGCGTTGGTCGTGTGAACGAGGCTCCGTCGCGGTCCAAAGAACCACCGCACCGCACCCGAGTCGCGTCTCACCAGCCCGTACCAGGCCTCTACCGTGTCGTCCCAGCCCCAATGCTTCTTGCCGGCGAGCAGTCTTGCGTGACTGGTGACGATGGAGGAGCCGGGAAAAATGATGTACGTCGGTGTTATGGCAATGTCGTGGATCATCGAGGTGTACGGGACCTCGATGCGATGTTTTTTCGTGATCCGTCCCCCGGCATCGAAGATATAGATGAACACGTCCTTCGAGCACAGACCAGTCGCCTCGTAGCCGAAAGCGATGGTCTCGCCCGTGCGCGGATCGAGCTTGGGATGGGCCGTGAAGGTCGGACAATCCCACTCCCCGCCGAAATCCTCCACGCCGAGCGTCTCCAGGGTGTTGGGATCGATTCGGTACGGGGGACCCTCTTCCTTGGTGGCGTACAGCTTGCCGGCGATGACCACCGGCGTCGTGTTCGCCGTCGTCCGCCAGGTAGGGTTGCGTAAATCACGAACCGACTCGTCGTCGGTATACGGATTGCGGTAATACCCGTAGAGCTGCCGCCGGGAGGCGCGCTGCTTGTTCCAGCGATCGGTGCGAACATAGCGGCCGCGATAGTCGACCACGCCCGCCTTGAAGCGGAACAGGCTGATATAGCCGTCGGCGGACAGGCTCGCCTCATCGGCCTTCTTGGGCGGATAGAACCAATCCCCGTGCATGCGATAGAACGCGCCCTCGAGGCGCTCCGGGATGTGACCTTGAACCTCGCAGTCGAAGATTTCCGCCTCGAAGCGGCTCGGAGCGAAGTAACCGGTCGCGTTGGGCAGGATTGAGAAATCGACCATTGGCGAGCTCCTCTCGTTCCACTACAGTGGAATGTAACCCGCGCCGGCCCACCTCGCACCTGCCCTCAATCACGGAACGAGCTTGCTGAGCATGCTCAACGCGAGTCGATCCGGACGGGCAATCCCCCGTCTCCATGGCCCTTCATACGAAATACAGGGATCGCAGGAAGGCCAGATCCCAGTCGCTCAGACCCTGGGGTGCGGCCTGAGGTGGATCAGCGAATAGCCTGAGAATGGTGGGGGCATTGCCCGGTTGCGCGTCGGGCTTGATTTCCGCCAGACCCACCATCGCAATGTAGTTTGCCAACTGCTCACCCGACACACCCCGCACTCGGGTCTCATCTACCAACACGATGACCCGCGCCATGTTGCCCCCTGCCATGTTGTACCAGACCCTCACCGGGCGGGGCGTAGCGATGAACTGATCGAGAAGGTACGGGCGCCCGCGGGGTCCAAACACATCAAAGGAGTTGAAGGGGTTGTGCTTCTTGATTTGCTCGAACAGCGCCTGCGGCTGGTCCGTCACGTAAATATGGAAATTGGGTTTGCAGTGTGGGACGGCGATGGCTGCATTGATTGCATGCGCTATCTCCAGGACACGCGTGAGCAGGAGCACGCCCTCCTGCTTGGGAAGTCCCGTCACCTGCGGACAAATTCCGAAGCTCCACGCCGGCACCACGCCTGATGTCGGAAAGTCCAGCTTCCAAGTGATCAAAGCCGGCTCCAGGGCGGCGACGTCAGTCAGGAACTTTGAGACCTTCGGATACAGCTCGGCGCGCCGTAACTCTTTGGCTTGCGGCGATTGGGCTCCCGCCGTACCTTCGTTCTCGTTCTGAGCGATGACCGTCACCTGAGTCATGCCGGCATGAGAGCTGACCGGGGCGAGCGCGTCCCCTCCCCTGTTGTTCTCCGGCCCAGAGATCGGCCGGGGGTCGGGCGGCACCCCTTGCACAGGGCTGCCCGGCAGAATCATTGCCGTGTGAGGCTCCAGAAATCGATAAGTGAGATCCGTATTGCGCAGGAGCTGCTCGAGCGCCTCTTCGAAAGTGAGATTTCCGGTAGCGCCCTGCGTATTGCGGTGCGCGACATCTTCCGCAAGGAAAACCACGTGCCAGCCTTCCATCTCACCGATCGAGCGAAGCGCGGCTCGAAGCTCCTGTGCAGGGATCTGTATCGGCTTACGTGTCATGTCCGCCGGATCGCCCGCTAGCGCGAATCCGATCATCAACAGGCTGATCGCTACTGATGCTGCCGTGCGCATGAGCACTCCTTCGTTCACTTGGACGCCTTCCCTACGATGCGGATTTCCTGGTTGGTTGACGAAGTGCTGACACCAAAGCGCGCCCGGAGAAAATCGATCAGGCCTGAGGGATCCCCTGCGGGAAAAACCCCGTTGATGCGCAGCCCGAGAAGAGAGTGATCCTCGACCACCAGTCGTCGTACGCCAATGCGATTGAATTCCGCCACCACGTCGCGCAGTTGTACCGAATCGAACACCAGCATACCTTTGGTCCACGCGGTGGCGTCGACAACGTTCGCACGGTACGCACGAACCGGCGAACGGGAGGTCGCTATTGCCTGCTCGCCTGCGGATACCAACACCGCGGGAGTGGGCTCACTGACGTAAGTGCCCTGCCCGTGAGCATTGTTAACGGAAGGACGATCCACCTGGATCGAGACTTGTCCCTGAGTCACGGTGATGACCGTCCCCTCGAGCTTGCGGTACAGGTCGAACTGAGTTCCGAGCGCTCTCACGTGTGCATCGTCACTACCGACGACAAAGGCCCGTCTCGCGTCTTTGGCAACGGAGAACAATGCCTGGCCTGCGACGAGATCAACTGCCCGCTCGTGGACCGTGAAGCGCAGCCGAATCCGGGATCGCGCGTTCAAGCGCACCGTCGAGCCATCGGGCAGCCTCACGTCGCGCTGTTCGGCAGCACCCGTTTCATAAATCGGCGTGCGGGTGAGTTGCCACCATACAAACCCTCCCGCGATAACACTCACCAGGACTATGCCAGCGGCGATGGCGTGCCATGCGCTCCAGGCCTTCGGCCGTTGAGAATCCACCCCCGCTACAGAGGACTTATTGAAAGGGACGTCATCCGCTGAAGCGTCCTGCACGTCATTTTCAGAGCGCGCTCGTCGTACGAGCTCCCGTACGTTGGTTCCGGGGCTCTCAACCAACAGACCCGCGCCCTCCCATACGGCACAGATCTGCAGGTATGCCTCAACATGCGCCGGTGAAGTGCGCAGCCATTGGTCAAACGAAGCACGACCTGGGGCGTCGACTTCTCCTTCGCAAAACGCGATCAACCACTCCGTCGCCCTCTGGCGAAGTTCCGGGTCGCCCTTATCGCTCCTGTGTGTGGATTTCATTTGAGGCGCTGCTCCTGCAGATATTCATCACAGAACACGATGCCGCGCATCAGATACTTGCGCGCCATCGGACCCGACACTCCGAGACGCTCGCCAATTTCCGCGAGCGTCATTCCCTCGCATCGATACATCACCAAGGCCGCATAGGCACGAGGTGAGAACTTCTCCAAAGCGCGCCCGAGGTTCGCGATCTGCTGCTGCACCTCCGCCTCGTCGGCAGGATCGGGTGCGGTGCTCAATGGCAGCTCGCAGACGAGCTCGAGGGGATCCGTCGTTTC
>Ga0105240_10011855_pt1 | contig 12102 bp, 7 predicted proteins | sample KBSC54metaG_FD_80426 | JGI IMG/M metagenome (GOLD analysis project Ga0105240, IMG submission 80426) | Corn rhizosphere microbial communities from Kellogg Biological Station, Michigan, USA - KBS C5-4 metaG | ecosystem: Host-associated > Plants > Roots > Rhizosphere > Soil | place: Michigan, USA...
CGGCATCGGCAAGAGCCGCATCCTGAGCGCGCTGAGAGAGCGGCTCGAAGCGCAAGGCGCACAGACACTGAGGTTCCAGTGCTCCCCTTACTACATCCACAGCGCCTTCTGGCCCAGCATCGACAACTTCGAGCGGGCGCTGAAATTTGCGCGCGACGAGGCGCCCGAATCCAAGCTCGATGAACTCGAGGCGCTCATGGTCGGTGTCCACGGCCAACCGCTGAGCGATGTGCGTTTCGTTGCCTCGATACTGTCCATTCCGTGCGAGGCCCGCTACGGGCCGTTGACCTTGACGCCGCAGAAGCAGAAGGACGAGACCTTGCGTACCTTGGTGGATTTCGTCGAAGCGACCGCACGCAAGCACCCCAGCGTGGTGTTGTTCGAGGACGTGCACTGGGCCGATGCCACCACGCTCGAAGTGCTGGACCTGCTCGTCGAACGAGTGAAGGGTCTTCCACTGCTCGTGATACTCACGCATCGACCGGAGTTCCGCAATCGCTGGGCAGGCCGCGACCGCGTCGAAGCCGTCAACCTCAGAAAGCTCACGCGTGCGCAAAGCAATGCCATCGTTTTGCGGCTCGCTGGAGACAAGGCGCTGCCGAAGGACGTGGTCGAGCAGATCCTGACGAAGACCGACGGGGTACCGCTGTTCGTCGAAGAGTTGACCAAGTCCATCCTGGAATCGGGCCAGCTCAAGGATGCAGGCGGACACTACGACTATCTCGGCTCTTCTCGCAGCATCACCATTCCGTCCACTCTGCGCGACTCACTGGTGGCCCGCCTGGATCGATACAGGCCGGTGAAGGAGATCGCGCAGATCGGAGCGGCAATCGGGCGGGAGTTCAGCTATGAGCTGATTTCCGCAGTGACGCGACGGCCACACGCCGAGTTGGAGTTCATGCTGGGACGGCTGACCGCCTCAGGCTTGGCGTTTCGACGGGGATCGACCCCGGATGTCACCTATATCTTCAAGCACGCCTTGGTGCAGGAAGCGGCCTACGACTCTTTGCTGAAGCGCAAACGACAACAGTTGCATACTGACATTGCACGCGCGATCGAGGAGCGCATCCCGAGCATCAAGGATACCGAACCCGAAGTCCTTGCCCGTCACTATTCGCGGGCAGGCCTTTTCGGGCAGGGAGCGGCATATTGGCTCAAAGCGGGTCAAAACGCGCTCGGCAGGATGGCGGTAGCAGAGGCAATCGCCCACCTGGAGGCAGGTCTGGCCGTGATCGGATCGCTCGCCGCCTCGGAAGCGCGCGACAGGCTGGAATTGGAGTGCCGGGTCTTGCTGAGCACGGCTTGGGAAGCCTATGGAGGCTGGCCGGCGCCCCAGCTTGCCGCCGTGCTCAAGCCCGCGCTCCCGCTGGCAAGAACTGTCGGTGAGCCGAAGCTCCTGGCACGCACGCTGTGGGGGGTGTGGGTGCAGTTGATGTCCGTCGGCCCGGTGGCGGAATCGCTGGTCTGGGCCGAGGAGCTTCTGCGTGCGGGCGAGGAGACAGCAGACGAAGACCTGCTGCTGGTGGGGCACATGGCCGTCATGGTGACCAATTTCTGGCTGGGCAATCCGCTCGTGGTGGAGCGGCATGCGCGCGCGATCATCAAACGCTACGTTCGGGAGCGGCACGCTCACATCGTGAAGTCCATGAACCACGATCCCAAGACGCTGGCGGGGATCTATTTGTCACAGGTGTTGTGGATGTTGGGCTTCCCGGACCAGGCTGCAGCGATCGTGGATGAGCGCGACGCTCATGCACGTCTGATAGGCCATCCGTTCGACACCGGATTCGCGCTCACCCTGGGCGCCTGGGTATTTCACTATCGGCGCGAGTCCGAAAAACAATACGCGCGCGCTGAAGCAGTGCAAAAGCTGGCGCGGGATGCCGGCTTGCCCTTCCTCTCGGAAGTTCTTGCGCCGTACCTCAGCACGGGGATCAGCCTTGCTCAGCAGGGGCGCCTGTCCGAAGGAATCAAGCACATGCAGACGGGCATTCGATACTGGGAAGCTGCCGGCGCGAAAGCCGTCACTCCCTATATCCGGTCGCGGCTCGGTGAGGCCATCGCGCGCAGCGGCGATGTTGACGGCGGACTGTCGCATATCGATGAGATGCTCGAGCAGATCGCCCGCCCCGGCTGGGAGGAACGCAGCCATCTGGCAGAAATCCTGCGTCTCAAAGGCTGGATCCTGTCGCTCAAGGGCGATTTCGCCGGCGCCGAGCGCAACTACCTCGCCTCGCTCGATTGGGCACGCGAGCAACAGGCCAAGTCTTGGGAGCTGCGGACGGCGACCAGCATTGCGCGCCTGTGGCAAGCGCAAGGCAAACGTCAAGAAGCGTGCGATCTGCTCGCGCCGATCTACGGCTGGTTCACGGAAGGCTTCGATACGAAGGATCTGATCGACGCCAAGGAACTGCTGGCGGAACTGTGTCCCTGAGCGGATCCTCGCCCGACGCTAGGCACGGCTTTCCGGGATGCCGGTGACGACACCTCGAACATTGGGGATGTAGCCAAGGACTTTGGGCTCGAATCCCCATTCGATCAGAGTCTTTCCCTCCTCGGAGCCCGCGTCGAAGAAGACCATGTCGGGCTTCACCGGCTGGAATCGTGGAGTGACATCGGTCCGCCACTGCCATTGGACAACAGGCCCGTTGGCGATGCGGGCGACTCCCGGATAAACGTATTCGGTCCCGCCAGGAAGCTCGCGAAACGGGATCCCCGCCGTTGCCGATGCTTTCGCCAATTCGGGAAGGTACGCCGCTGGATCGTCGGCCGGCACGAACTTGATTCGGGCCACCCCCTGCCCTGCGCCGTCCGCTATCGAGAAGCTGCGCTGCCGTCCTTCGCGCCTCACCTCGATCGTTCCGGCGCGTTTGTCGGTGCCCATCCGTTCGCGTCCCACTTCGATCGCAACCCGCGTCGAATCGAGAAGCCGAACAAAGAATAGACGCACCTTGTTTTCATAGGCGCCCTTGCTTGAATCAAAGCGGCCGTCGAACATGGACAGCACGCTTGATGCCCCGTTCTCGTCGGCGCGAATGAACGCTTCAGACGCGGGCGTATCGTCGCTAACGGCAGCGGCGATCACGAACATGGCGTTGTACGGTCGGAGCGAGGTATCGGTGAGTTGGTGCGACCAGAATTGCACGATTGCGCTCTCCTGGCCGTTGGCCAGTCTCAGGGTCATCGGCTTGTAGCCGCTTCCGGCAAGCGCTTCGCGCACCCTGGCGACGTTGGCGCTGCCGTAAAGCTGCACCATCTCGCCGTTGTAATACTGCACTTCGTTCAGCACCACCGTGCCGCTCGCGGTCGTATAGGTCTTGCCGGTGATCGGGTACCGGTCGAAGATCGGCTCGTAGCGCTGGTTGTCGACACCGTCCGGCAGCGGCACGAACGCCTCCAAGGTCAGCTTGCTCTTCGCTTCGCGAGTCAGCTGCTTCTCGAACTTGGCGAGCACTGCCTTGATATCCTCCGGACGGTGCGGCATTTGCAGTAGACGGATAGCGTCCGAGTTTCCCAGCTCTCCGTCCTCGGCCAGCCTGCTGGCCTCTTGCATCACGCCCCGCATCGTGGTGGCGCCCGTCGAAGGGAACTTCGGTATGCCGCTGGAGGTAGGGATGGCGCGCAGTGGCGCCGGGGTCTGGAGACCCTCGGGTGCCGCTGACGTCCTGACGACTTCGATCTTGATGAGCGCTCGCAGGTAGTCCAGGCCCCTGACCACCAGGAGTCCCGAATAGCAGCCCGGTGCAGCTTCGACCGGAACGCTTGTCGATATGATGAGATCCTTCTGCTCCTGCGGTTCCAGAGCGATCTCCGATGGCGTGAATTCGAGAAGCGAACTCGGAATCCGGCCGCCCTGGCCGCCGAGCAAGTCAGTCGCCGCGGGCACCAGGCGCACCGGCCGGCCCTCGCTGTTGCGAAGCGTCATCGAAATGGTGACTCGCTCCCCAGGCTTGACGGTCGCGCGTGGTGTCACCGTGGCCAGCGGCTCCGCGTCGCCGGTGGGCGGTCGATCCCTGGAGGGGACTTTCGCCGCCCTGTCTCGTACATTCGGCCAGAGCGCTGCGAGCTTGTCCACGAAGTCATGCATCTGACCTAGCACCGGGTACTCGGCATTCGAGTAAGCCTGCGGAGCCGTGCCAGCACCGCCATGAGCGGCGAGCACGCCTCTCGCCATCTCTTCGTCCAGGACCGATGCCGCCTGCGACACGATCGACGCCGCCGGTTCATCCACGGTGGCGGCTGCGCTGCTGACAGCTTTCGGCGGTGCCGTGCTACCTCGCGCAACCGTGGGAAGCAGCGACAAAGGTGCCACTGATCCCGAACTGGGGAGAGGAATCAACTGCCGAAGAAACGCGCTGGTATGGTCGAGGGCCTGACCAGGATCCGGCGTGCCGCCGGCGTCCGGTCTTTCAGGTGATGGTCGATAGCCTTCCACAAGCCCTCCCTTCGACTGCAACGGGTCACAGGTCCCTGCTCACCATGTAGGAGATGACCTGATTCAGAAATCTCTTCTCGTCCGAATCCGGGACGTCGCGGAACGCCTGTGTGAACTCGTAGAGCGCGGCACCGGCGAGTTGCCTCGTCACCTTTCGCGCGTGCTCCAGACTTCCTCGCAATCGCATCAGATCCAGAATCCAGCGCGTGTCCCGCATCGACCGCAGCGCGCGCGGCTGCCCGAGATAGGTGGCTACCCGGGCTGCTTCTTGCGTGTCCAGTTGGCGCAGCAGATGTATCAGCATCAGCGTGCGCTTTCCCTCGAGCAGATCTCCGCCGATCTCTTTCCCGTAGCGCTGCTCGTCGCCGGTGAGATTGAGAAGATCGTCCTGAACCTGAAATGCCGTGCCGAGATAGTATCCGAAGCGATTGAAGCGATCCAGGTCGACGCCATCCCTCGTGCCGATGAGCGCGCCGATGCGGCAAGGATGGATGAAGCTGTACCAGCAAGTCTTCTTCAGCACCATCCGCAGGTAGTCCTCTTCGGTGATGTCTCTGCGGTTGTCACGCACCCAGCCCAGCTCCATGGCCTGGCCCTCGAGCGATTCCTGCATCATGTGTTCGAACTCGTCGTAGACCCGCTGCGTCAGCGTCGGGCCCAAGACGGGAAGGTTTTGGCGGAGTATGCGGACGCTGAGCGCCGTCAGCATGTCGCCGGCATTGATCGCGATGGGTACGCCGTGCTCGGCATGCAGCGTGGGGAGACCGCGGCGCAGTTCGCTGTCGTCCTCGACGTCGTCGTGCACCAGGAACGCGTTGTGCAGCATCTCGATGGCGGTGGCGGATGCGAGCGCGTCGGAAGGGTCGCCGCCGAACGCCTGGCAAGTGGCAAGGCACAGCGCCGGTCGAATGCTCTTGCCCGTCCGCGACAGGTAGGACATCACGGGCGCGTACAGATAGCGCTGCGGCTCCCGCTGCGGCACGGCGGACATCAAGCCGGCCAGGGTCGATTCGCGATAGCTCGAGAGCCGGGCATGAAACGAGTCGAGCGTCATCTGTCCATGACCTCAGTTCGGGATGATCTCGACTCGGCCGGAACCCCCGCCGTGGCCGGATGTCGTGGCGGCGCCTTGCGTCGACGCCCGCTCCTCGGCGAGACGGATTGCAAGCAGGCGAACCAGCCGCTCGACGAGTGCAGTGGCCTCGCGCCTGAGATCCGACGTCACGCCCGGCTGCTCCTGACGGTCGAGGAAAAACAAGGCCGCCTGAACGGGCAGCGGCGAATCGGCTCGATACGCTCTTGGCGTTGCATCCCCGGAGCCCTGCTCCAAGGCTTGTATCGATTTTCCCAGCAGTTCGGTGAACGAAAGCCCGAGGCGCACGAGCGTGTCGTCCCATGGCAGCCCCTGCGCGAACCGGATGAGATCGAGCTCACGCCACGGCGCGAAGATCTCGGGCTCGTACAGGTCCCACACACCGCAGCGGGTGGCAACGGATCCGGCCGCGTCGAGGATCCCGTTGACCGCGCGGCGAGCGGCTTCGTTGGCCGCCTCCATGGTCGCGAGGTCGGTGTAGGTCCGGACGTAGTCCGAGGCCAGGAACAGGTTGGGGATCTTCGAGACGGCTTCGGGGCGAAGCTTCCACGTGTCGACGAGATTGACGAGCAACGGCTCCTCGTTCGCCGTCGTGCCTTGGTGACGGCTCAGACTCGGGTCCAGACTGAAGCTGTGGAGCTGCTCGTCCTTCAGCTTGGCGATGTCTCCATAGTTCACGCTCCGTTTGAGCTGCTCCCAGACCTCCGTCTTGATCTCCTCGGGCGTGCAGTCTCTGGCGGCCTTGCCGTTCAAGCCTGGTTCCTCCCATTCGGAGATATCGACGGAGATGATGCCTTTCACGGTGCCGTCGCCGTATTCCGAGAGTGGCGTGTCGCGCCAGAACTGCGGCTGGGAAATCGACGTCAGCGCCCATGGGGAATCGACGTAGATGCTGTGACCGTGTGAGAGCGGCACATCCTCCTTCAAGTAGATCTGGATGCCGTTCATCCATTCCGTGATGTCGTCGAGCGTGAACAGGCAGGTCAATGCCGGGTCCGCCCGGACCATCTCGGGCGTGATCAATTCGATCACGTCTTCCACCGGCAGTGCGAAGATGAAGTAGTCGCCCTGGACGGTGACGGTCGACCCGCCTCGCTCGAGGGTGGCCGACCGAATGCGCTGGCCATCGAACGACACTGCGACCGCCTTCGAGTCGAGGTGATAGGCGACCCCGCGTGACGCCAGATAGCGCCGCCAGGGATCGATCCAGACGTCATTGGTCGGGCCGTTCAGCACCCGGTCGGTGCTGGGCCCGGGCGTGACGATGTCGAAGAGCAACTGGACGAAGATGTCGCCGATGGTCTTCGTGCTCGCGGTGCGCGCTTTCGCGGCGACCAGCGAGCGCGTGATGCCGTGGCCGAGCAGCTTCTGATAGGCGAGTGAGCGCTGCTCGGCGCCGATGAAGTCCCACCACCCGATCTTTTCGTACTCTTCGTTGCGCCGTTCCCGGCACGAGGTGACGATCTGCCAGATCTTCGAGCCGAAGAAGCGCAGGTCATCGTGGGTCAGGTCGAGGTCGCCGTTGACAAAGCGGCCGACGTTGTCCAGCAAGGCGCGCACATCGGTGATCGTGCGGGGCGAGCGGGCGATGAGATCGATGGGAAAGCGGCCGTATCGATTCAGTTGGCATCGCGTCGTGTCGACGAGGTTGTTCGCGACATTGCCCGACGGCCCGAACGGGATGCGGGCCATCGTGTCGATGACGTGACGGTAGAAGCGGGGAAAGAATCGGAACCCGTGTTCACCGGGCAGGTCCTTGCGACCATCCTTTCCCGTGTTCGGCACAGGAAAGCTGCGGGCCTTGCCGCCCGGGATGGAGAGCAGTTCGTGGACTTCGACGTCGAAGTTGCGCTCGATGAGTTCGTGAGCAGCGCTGAGGCCGGCGATGCCACCGCCGAGGATGATGACCTTGGGTTTCACCGTTCAAGCCGATTGACTTTCGATTTCTGGTTCTGGCCACTTTTCAGATGGCACACCTTCGGCGCCATTTGCCGAATCGTGCTTGGTCACCTATGGCTTGTTCTTGGCGCGAATTTCTTCAGCCGCAGCGATGATTGCCCTCCTCAACGCGTCATGGTCGAGATTCGAGGCCCGAGAAGCGGGTCCCTTCGGAGCTTGATCATCGAGCCTCGCCAGCACCCTGCGGAAAGGCCCTTCAGTAGCTTCAGCGGCCAAATCCACCAACCTTGCTAACTCTTTTCCGAGTGTTGATCCGCCCGGGTCGATTCTGAAACCAGCCACAGGCAGATCTTCCGTGTCTCTGATCCTCAAAACGAACCGCTCGTACACGCGGAACAAATACTTGGCGTTCAGTTGACGTTGAAGAAACTGGGCGATTGGCGGCGTGCCGACGACGATGTCGACTGCGTTAGCGGCGAGTGAGACCACGACGCCCGTATTCACGTCCATCATTCCCGAGCGGAGTAGCGGCCCGCCCTTCAGCTGCGGCGTGATCCTGTCAGCGGGAAGCACGAGGGCCTCGGACGGAGTGTGCACGCTGTTGAACAGCACGTCTCCCAGCACACATGCGAAAGGGCCAGGATTCGAGGACGCCTCGAGCTTTCCGACCGCAGCTACCACCTGGGACACAACGTCTTGCCCTATTTTCTTGGGATCCTTGGAGTCGATGATAGTGGGGAATGCGTATCGCGTAGGCAAATCTGCGAGTCCCTGCTGGGGTCCGACCCGGTTCGCGATGTACTTCGAGTCCTTATCTTTGAAGTCGCGGTGGTGACCGCTGAATACAACGAGATCCTCCTGCAACGCGAGAATGTTCGCCGCGCGTCGGAACGCGAGCAAGGCATTTGATAGTGTCTCATCGGCGACCTGTTCGCTCGACAACTCGACGTTCACCGTCAGATTCACGAGCTTCAGGTTCACCGCAGGATGATCTGTATCGAGGCTGATCGTGCCCAGTTGCGATGCATCCGGCTGGGGATCTTTCAGCAGGAGGCGCTCGTTGCGCACGGTCTCGGCGCTTCCGACAAGCGGCCCGTACATCGGAAGGAATGCGCTTGCGACACTGGCCTTGCTGAATGCCTCCGCGACGGCGTCGTTCACCTTGTGCCACTGGGCATCGCTCCAATTCAGTTCAGCCAACGTGAGCCTCCCTTGCGGACGCAGAAACTTCCTCGGTCACCATTCTCGTGCCCTCCAATCTTGTCGGTAGCGCTTCGCGCTGCACAGGCAGCACCCAGTCGGCCAGCGCTCCCAACCGTAGCATGCGAGCCCACCCGATGCAATGCAGGCGGTGCGATTGGAGAAGCGGAGACTGCAGCCGACCCGCCACTCGTCATCAACTTAGAGGATATCCCCGGCCAGGTCCGAGCCGTTGACGCGCGGCAAGCCTGACGAGGCCAACGGTTGCCCCGTCCGAATGGCGTAGATGTCCAGGCGCACGGTCAGGTCCGCCATGGTTGCACGGCCCACCGCGAGGCACTGCAGACGGTTCAGCCAGAGCCAGTCGGGGTGCGACGTGATGAACTGCGGAGCGAGCACCAGCGGCGGTACGGGATCGAACTCATTTCGCACCGCGCGCGCATATCCGTCGGGCCCCAGGTCGAAAATGCCGTAATAACGCGAAAGAAGCAGCGCGCCGTCATCCGTCTCGTAGGTAATACGTGATTCGGCAACACCCACGCCGTCCTGCCGAAGGACCATCCAGTCGCCTCCGCGGACCTTGCCATTGATCTTCGGGCCGTGAATCTCCCCGGATTCGATGTAGTACGTGATGTGCATGCCGTCGGGGCCGGGCCCGAATGACTCCGGTGGCTTGATGAGCCGTACCGTGAACGCTCCTAGGAACTCAGAGGCCCACTCATAGCGCGGCATCGCCGCGAGGGGGGCCTGAGCGCTGTCGGGCGCGGCCGGTGCTGCGGGGCAGTGGATCCCCCGCGTCGAGCGAAGGGGCAGCGCTTGAACCACGAGCCCCGCGCGCTTCAGGACCGGCGAATACTCTGCCGTCTCGTCCGGCGCCAGCGGCGGCATCTGGACGCGAAAGCGCTGCGCCCCGGTGGCAGGATCGACGCCATCCGGCCACGCCCGCACCGCAGGGCGCTCGAGGCCGTTCGACCTGCGCTCCACGATCAGTTGATTGCTCGGATGCGCCGGGAATACGGTGAACGACAGCTCCAGCGGCACCGCCGCGCTGACTTGCGAGGGGAGCGCCTCGAACGCCAGCGGCGGTTCCGCAAGAGCGCGCGACCTGGAAAATGCCGTATTCGAAGTCATCACAAATTCTCTCGAGTTCGTGAGGTGCCGTTTGGCAGGCGATCCTATTTGAAATTGCCGCAGTCATGACAACCGCGGACATCAAAAGACGCGCGTCTTGCCAGTCGATCCTTGCCCGCGCTCGCCGGCCCGTCGTCGATCCGCCCGATACAGCGAGAATGGCCCATCGACAGCTTCAACCTTGGAAATTCCTGATGAATTCGAGTACCGCCCTCCGGATCTGCCTTGCCATCGGCCTCGGCACCAGCCTGCACGCTCACGCCGAGAGCTTCGCGTCATCGGCCTCCAGCGCCGGCTCGGCCTCCAGCGGCAGCGTGTCCGATTCGTTTCGCGGCTCCAGCAACAGCTCGAAAGACGATGACAAGAAGGCCGACGGGGACTACCGCATCATCGAGGTGGCCGACTCGCCGGACCGTGCCGGCATCGCCCGGGTCACGATGCAGGCCGACGCTCCCGGGCAGCGCATCGTGCTCGACCTGCCGCGGGAGACCTTCGCCCGCCAGCACCTCGGACAGGGCGACATCGTGCATGCGCAGCACCGCGTGTACGGCATCGAGTTCGCACGCGGCGACACGCGCGAGGCCTTCTTCCTGGTGCTCGACGACGACTGGCACGGTGAGCTCGCAGCGCGCCCTCTGAGTCTGTGAGCCTCGGGCGCGGGCTGGCACTGGCGGCCGCCCTGCTCGCCGGCGCAGCCCAGGCTGCGAGCGGATCCTCCGCCTCATCGCGCTTTTGCGACCGTCCGCAGCCGCTGACCGCGACCCAGCAAGACCGGCTGTTGCGCTTCACCGAGGTCGTGCGCGAAGAGCTCGCCGCTGCCGACAGCGGCGTCGTGCTGATCAGCCGCTCGGGTCTCGACCTCTCGCGCTTTCACATCCGCTATTCGCACGCGGCCATCGCCTGGCGCTCCGCGAGCGGCGCATGGTCCGCACGCCAGCTCTACTACGCCTGCGACGAAAGCAGGCCGCGGATCTACGACCAGGGATTGGCCGGCTTCGCGATGGGCATCGACGATCCCTCGATGGGCTACATCTCCATCGTTCGCCTGCCGGCCGAGGACGCGGTCCTGCTCGAACGCACCGCCCTCGACAAGCGGCTCGCGCTCGATCTGCTGGGTGCGAGCTACAGCGCCAACGCGTACCCCTTCAGCCTGCGCCACCAGAACTGCAACCAGTGGGTGATGGAAATGCTCGCCGCCGCCTGGGGCGAGCTGCCGGACGGCGACGACCTGCGAGCGCGCGCCCAGCTGTGGCTGCGCGATGCCGGCTATGCCCCCGAGCCGGTCGACGTCGGCTCCCACGCGCTGATGTTCGTGTCGAGCTTCATCCCGTTCCTCCATCTCGACGATCATCCCGAGGACGACCGCTTCGCGATGAAGCTGAAGATCAGTCTGCCCACGACCGTCGAGACCTTCGTCCACGAGCGCCTGCCCGCGAGCGAGCGGGTCGAGCTGTGCCACGACGGCCGGCAAGTCGTCGTGCACCGGGGCTGGACACCGATCGCCGATGGCTGCCGGCCCGGCGAAGGGGACCGCGTGTCCGCGCTCGATTGACGGCGCGCTCGTTCCGGCCACCCACGGTGCGCCTGAAGGTTGCCGGCATAACATGGCTTCCGACTGGTTCGACGACTGATGCTGCAAACCCTGGCCATCACCGGCCCGATCTACCTCGTCATCGCGCTCGGCTTCCTGGCGGTGCGCTTCGCCGTCTTCACCAAGCTCGACATGCGCGTGCTCGGCACCTACGTGGTGCGCTTCGCGCTGCCGGCGCTGGTGTTCACCGCGCTCTCGCAGCGCCCGGTCAGCGAGGTGATGAACGGGCGCTACCTGCTGGGCTATGCCGCCGGTTCGCTCAGCGTGATGCTGGCCGCCTTCGGCTGGGGCTGGCGCTGGCAGGGCAAGAGCTTCACGCTGAGCGCGCTGTGCGGGCTCGGCACCGCGAGTTCGAACAGCGGCTTCATCGGCTACCCGATCGCCATCCTGGTCGCCGGGCCCTCCTCCGCGGCCGTCGGCCTGGCGATGTGCATGCTGGTCGAGAACCTGCTGATGATCCCGCTGACGCTGGTGATGGCCGACAGCGGCCATGCCGAAGGCGGCAAGTGGCATCGCATCCTGGTCCAGTCGCTGATCCAGCTGGCGCGCAATCCGGTGATCCTGGCGATCGTCGGCGGCTTCGCGGTCTCGATGATCGGCATCCCGATCACCGGCGTCCTCGCGCGCACGATCAACATGCTGGCGATGTCGTCGGCGGCGGTGTCGCTGTTCGTCATCGGCGGTACTCTGGTCGGCCTGAAGACCAAGGGCATGCGGCGCGACGTCACCGCGATCGCGCTCGGCAAGCTGGTC
>Ga0105240_10011859_pt1 | contig 12099 bp, 9 predicted proteins | sample KBSC54metaG_FD_80426 | JGI IMG/M metagenome (GOLD analysis project Ga0105240, IMG submission 80426) | Corn rhizosphere microbial communities from Kellogg Biological Station, Michigan, USA - KBS C5-4 metaG | ecosystem: Host-associated > Plants > Roots > Rhizosphere > Soil | place: Michigan, USA...
CTGATCGTCGTCGTCGCCGCGATCGTCGGCCCAATCGCCGCGGTCGGCGTCGGCGGGCACCACGACGCGATCGTCCTCGCCGCCGGCGGTATAGTCCCGATGGTATCGCAGCACGATCCTGCGGGACTCGTCGCGGCGGTCGGCCGCGCGCTCGAACTCCGGCTCATCCACGCGCCGATCCTCCCGCACGTCGGAAGCCCCCGCGCGCAGGTCGCCTCGATCGAGGCGCTCGGGCTCGCGTGAACGCGAGGCCTCCTTGGCGCCCGGCGGGCTGACGCAAACCTGACGCGGGCCGGAATAAGGCTGATAGGTGCAATCGGACTCACGGAACGAACGATAGGCGCTGGCGCAGGCCTGCACGTCGCAAGCATTCCTGGTCTGGAGCGAAACCGGAGTCGCCGCTTTCGGGGGCGACACGGGCGCGGCAGCCACAGGCTTTGCCGACGCCGCGGGCGAGACGTCAGCCTTGGCTTGTTGCGTCGGCGGCGCGGCCGCTTGCGCCTGTTGCGGGGTTGGCTGCTGCGGCTCCTGCGTCGGCTTTTGCGCCGCTTGCTGTTGTGACGGAGCGGGCGGCTGCGGGGCCGGCTCCGCCTTGGCGGCCGGCGGCGTGTCCGCGCCGGCCGGGCGCGCCGGATAGATCGGCGTCAGCGCGCGGTCGTCATGCGTCGCACTGCCCGTGGTCTCCTGCCGCGCAACCTTGGTCGGCGTCGTCGTGACCGCGATCTGCTTGTGCTGTTCGGGCGATGGCGTGGACATCACACCGAGGCCGAACAGCAGCCCGACGCAGAACAGGAGTCCGGCGCCGGCGACGGACATGAGTACGATGGCGAGGCGGGACTGCATGACGTCCTCGTGGTTTGTTTCGGCTCGGCAACGCTGGAGTACGAGGCTGGGTTCCTGCCGCGCCCGCCGGGTTCCGCCATCACGCTGTGGTGAGCCGGCTTTGTCGCCACATCGCGGCGGTGTAGCCTTGGTTTCAAGGCAGGAACACACGCCGAAGCCCGCCAGCGGGCCAACATCCGGGGAAACGCCATGATGCCGTTCAAAGCCGCGGCCGCCGCGCTTGCTTTTGCGTTCACGTTGGGCGCCGCGCAGGCCGCCGATTTTCCGGCACCGCAGCAGGGCGAGTGGACCGTCAAGGATTTCAAATTTCATTCCGGCGAGACGATGCCGGTGAAGCTGCACTACACCACCGTCGGCGCGAAAACCGGCGAGCCGGTGCTGGTGCTGCACGGCAGCGGCGGCTCGGCCGCGAGCATGCTGACGCCAGCCTTCGCCGGCGAACTCTACGGTCCCGGCCAGCCGCTCGACGCCAGCAAGTACTACATCATCATTCCCGACAGCATCGGCCACGGCAAAAGCTCGAAACCATCGGACGGGCTGAAGACCGGATTTCCCAAATATGACTATGCCGACATGGTCGAGGCGCAGCATCGCCTGGTGAGCGAAGGTCTCGGCATCAAGCATTTGCGCCTCGTCATCGGCAATTCGATGGGCGGCATGCAGACCTTCCTCTGGGGCGAGATGTATCCCGGCTTCATGGACGCGTTGGCGCCGATGGCGGCGCAGCCGACCGCGATGGCCAGCCGCAACTGGATGCTGCGGCGGATGATGCTGGAGGCGATCCGGAACGATCCCGGCTACAAAAACGGCAATTACAGCGAACAGCCGCGCTACCTGAAGATCGCCAGCGTGTTCTTCGGCATCGCCACCGCCGGCGGCACGCAGAACTACCAGAAGCAGGCGCCGACCAACGCGCTCGCCAATGCCGTCGTCGACAAGCGCCTCGCCGCGCCGATGACGGCCGACGCCAACGACTTCCTGTGGGCCTGGGGCTCGTCGGCCGATTACGACGCCGCGCCGAACCTCGGCAAGATCCAGGCCCAGGTGCTGGCGATCAACGCCGCCGACGACGAGCGCAATCCGCCGGAGACCGGCATCATGGAAAAGGCGATGAAACAGGTGAAGCACGGCCGCATCTATCTGATCCCGGCGAGCGCCGAGACCAGCGGTCATTCCACCACCGGCAACGCCAAATTTTATAAGCAGCAGCTAGAGGAATTGTTGAAAAGCGCGCCGCACCGGGCGATGTAGCCGAACGCGGGTCCGCAGCTCAGCGGTCGCCGCCGAACAGATCGAAGCTCCAGCCGCTGCTGCGGTCGTCGTCATATCCGCGACGATCGGTCAGGCGGCGCGTGTCGCGCAGGTCGCTATGATGCACCACGCGCGGGCGAGTAGCCGAGGCGATCTTGCCGGTCACGCCCGACTTGGTGCAGGCGCGGCGCTCGCTGCCGAACGGTTGATAGGTGCAGTCCGCTGCCCGGAAGGAGTGGTAAGCCGCCGCGCAGGCTTCGACATTGCAGCGGCCTGCCACGGCGGCGGCCGGCGCGTCCGTCGTGCCTGTCGGAGCGGCCTCTTCATGCGTCGCCGAGGCCATCGCGGTCGCGGCACTGCCGGCGGCTGGAACCGTGGCGGGCGACGGCTGCGCGCTAACGGTGCGCGCAGGCGCCGGAGCCGGCGCTTTGGCGGCCTGAGCCGGCGCGGACCGCTGCGCAGTCGCGGGCAAGGTCGCGTAAGGCGGCGGGTTGAGCGGGGCCTGCGTCATATCCAGCCCAAATATGACGCTGCCCGCAGCCACGAGCAGCACGAAGAAATACACCAAAAACGACATGACCCAACCCGGTACCCTGGAGTTCAATGCAGGCAACGCTTGCGGCGGGGAGCCGTTCCCCTCATGCCGCATACACCCGATGTAAGTTCCGCAGGACGCTGCGCAAGCGGGCCGCGTCGGCCGGGGCGGCGCTTTTCTGGTCGTTGTCGAAATAAACATAGACCGTGCGGCGCTGGCGGTGCCATGCGGCAATCTTGCGCGCCCAATGTTCCAACGCGGTGTCCGAGTAGCGCCCTTTATAGGCGCCGCCGGGGCCATGACCGCGGATGTAGACATGGCCGGCCGTCGCCAGCCATGGCGACGGCGCATCGCGGTGGTCGGAGATGCACAGCGCGATACCGCGTTTGCGGAGGATTTTATAGATTTTCTCGTCGTACCAGCTCGGATGGCGGAATTCGAAGGCGTATCGGCGCTTTCTGTTGAGGAGTGCAACGAATGCCGCGAGACGTTCCGCGTCGGCTTCGAACCGCGCCGGCAATTGAAACAGCACCGGCCCGGCTTTCGGTCCGAGGATCTTCAAACGCTCCTCGATCAAGGCCAGGCTGTTGCGCGAGCGCTCGCTCAGCCGTTTCCAGTGCGTGATGAATCGCGACGCCTTCCAGGCGAACACGAAGTCCCGCGGTGTGCGCGCACGCCAGTCGCGTACGGCGGCGAGCGACGGTGTGCGGTAGAACACGCCATTGAGCTCGGCGGTGATGAACTGCGTCGCGAAATAAGCGAGGTGGTGCTTGACCATGACCTCGCGCGGAAAGAACGGCCCGCGCCAGGAGGCATAGCTCCAGCCCGAAGTGCCAATGAAAATCCTGGGTGACGAAACAGACCGGGCCACGGACTCGAACGCCCCGACGAGTTGCAGGTAACGGCACGAGGCAACGCGCGCCACCGCACTTTTGTTCGCCGGCGGCCCGGAGCCGAAAGCAATCGACAGCGGCGATGCGAGATGCGACTTTTGCCGACATCGTGTCCGTCGGAGCGGTTCGGGGATGGACTCCAATCAAGCGCTTGCCGGTGCCTCGGACCTCCCCGCCGGCAACGGGATTTCCGCTTACAAAGCGACGCTGGCGATCGTGCTCGCTTACACGGTCGCCGCGCTTGCGCTCCTGACCGTCGCCGCCCGCCCAGGGCCGCCGATCCCGGGCATCAGCGCCTTCTTCGCCGCCGGTGTCTTCGTCACGGAGATCGCCACCGCCTTCCTGCTCTTCGTGCGCTTCCGCGAGGCGCGCTCCTGGTCAGTGCTCCTGCTCGCCGGCGCCTATCTCTATTCGGCGCTGATGGCGCTGCCTTACCTGCTGACCTTTCCCGGCGCTCTGCTGCGCGACAGGGCCGTCCTCGGCGGCACCCAGGCGGTGGCGTGGATTTTCATACTGTGGATCTTCGGCTTCGCGTTGCTCAGCCTGGTCGCCGTCATTTTCGAGGCTACGTCGCAGCGCCGGATCGCACCTGGGGCCGTCACGATGGTCACCTGGGTCGCCGTCAGCACCGTGATCGCGACCGTCATGACGATCGTCGCGTTTGCCGTCACCGCGGCCGACAGGCTGCCGCAGCAGGTCGGGCCGCACGGCTGGACGCTGTGGGACGACGCCTTCAGCTATTTCAACATGGCGATGCTGCTGTGCGCCACGATCATCATCCTGACCGCAATCCGCGAGCGCAACGAGATATTCCTGTGGGCGTCGATCGCCCTCACCGCGATGTTCTTCGGCAACCTGCTGGCGACCTATGGCGGCGCCCGCTTCACCGTCGGCTGGTCGGCCTCGCGGCTGAGCTGGGTATTCTCCGGTTGCGCCCTGTTTCTTTATTTCATGGGCCAGTTCGTGCGTCAGCAACGCCTGCTGGGACGGACACGCGAAGTGCTCGAGCAACGCGTCGGGGAGCGCACCGCCGACCTCACCAACATGATCGGCCAGCGCGATTTGTTGCTCCGCGAGGTGCATCACCGCGTCAAAAACAATTTCCAGGTGATCAACAGCCTCATCAGTTTCGAGTCGTCGCACGCGGCGAGCGACGAAACGCGCGAGACGTTGCGCAACCTGCACGGCCGCGTCTACGCGCTCGGCCTCGTGCATCAACGGCTGATGCAATCGAGCAATCTCGCCACCTTCGACATCCGCGTCTTCCTCGACGACCTGTGCGGCAATCTCGCTTCGCTGTCGTCGGCCGACATGCGCGGCATCACGCTGGTCGCCGAAGCCGATCCGCTGCAGACCGATCTCGACGTCGCGGGGCCGCTCGCACTCCTGGTGACCGAACTCGTCACCGCCGCCTTCGCCCGTTACGGCACGGGCGAGCGCGGCGAGATCCGCGTGTCGTTGCGGCGCGCGCCGGACGCGAAGTTGTTGCTGGTCGTCGGCGACGATGCGCCGCCGGGCGAGGCCGGGGACGCCAGCGAGTCGCGCATCGTCCGCGCGCTGGTTACCCAATTGAACGGCGAGCTCGCACTCACGCGCGACGGCGGCACGATCGCAACAGCGACGCTTCCCGACACCGACGCCTGAGATGAAATTACGCGGGGTCAGCGGAACCAAACGGCGATTTCCGTAACCCCCTGAAAGCCTTCATTCATCTTCAAAAGCCCGCATTCTCGCCGCGAAAGCGCTTGGGCGGCTGGCTATCCGACGCCTCCATTCGGGGACATCGGGAGACATCTGCATGAATGTTCGCCTCGCCGCCGCGCTCTGCGGCGTATCGACGCTGCTTGCCTTTTCACCTGTCGCTCACGCCCAGTCGGGCATTGCTTCAATCTACTCCGGCGGTCGCACCGCCAACGGCGAGCACGCCTCGCCCCACGGCCTCACCGCCGCGCACCGCAGCCTTCCCTTCGGCACCCATGTCCGCGTCGTCAACCGCCGCAACGGCCGCAGCGTCGTCGTGCGCATCAACGACCGCGGGCCCTTCGTGCATGGCCGCATCATCGATCTGACGCCGGCCGGCGCCCGCGCACTCGGCTTCTCCGGCCTCGCGCCGGTCGAAGTCATGCCGATGCGCGGCTAAGGCTTCAACACCAGACCTTCATCCGGCCGCAGCGGCGTCGCCTCGAGCGCGCCGGTGCGGTCGCGATGCGTCGACATCAGAACCTGGGCGCCGACAAGCACGGCGGGCAGCGGCTGGGCGCGCGCGCTGAAATTCAGCGCCACGACGACGCGGTCGGCCTCTGTGCCGCGCGCGTAGATCAGCACATCATCTGTCACCGCGACGAGACGAAACGCACCGACGCTCAAGGCGCGATGCGCGCGCCGCAGCGCGATCAATGCACGATATAAGTTCAGGATCGACGACGGATCGGCGTCGAGCGTAGCGACGTTGCGCACATCATGATCGTCGCTGAGCGGCAACCATGGCCTGGCCGTGCTGAAGCCGGCATGCGGCCCGGCATCCCATTGCATCGGCGTGCGCGAGGGATCGCGGCCGTGGCCCGGTTCGTTCCGGCCCCAAGGGTCCTGCACCGCATCCGGCGGCACCTCGACGCGCCCAAGTCCGATTTCGTCGCCGTAATACATGGTCGGCGTGCCGCGCAGTGTCATCAGCAGCATCGCCGCGACACGCGCTTGGGCGGAGCCGACGCGGGCCGCGATGCGCGGCCGGTCGTGATTGCCGAGCACCCAGTTCGGCCAGCCGCCCTCCGGCAGCAGCCGTTCGTAATCCTCGATCAGCCGCGCAATGGCGCGCGCATTCCATGCCGTCTCCAGCAGCTGAAAATTGAAGGGCAGATGCGCGCCGTCGAGGTTCTTGCCGTAATAGGCGACAAGCCGCTCGAGCGGCAGATAGATCTCGCCGATCAGAACACGCTCCTTGTAGGCATCGAGCACCCGGCGCATGTCGGCGATGACCGCGTGCACCTCCGGCCGGTCGGCGTTGTAGAGGGCGATGAGTTTGCCGATCTCCTGCGCCGGCGATCGCCAGTCCGGATTGAGCGGATTGTCGCGCAGCGCTTCGTCCTTGATCATGAGCCAGATGACGTCGACGCGGAAGCCATCGACGCCGCGATCGAGCCAGAAACGCAGCACGTCGTACATCGCCGCGCGGACTTGCGGATTGCGCCAGTTCAGGTCCGGCTGCTGGCGCAGGAACGAGTGCAGGTACCACTGGCCGGTCGTTTCATCGAAGCTCCAGGCCGGGCCGCCGAAATGCGAAATCCAGTTGTTGGGCGGGGAGCCGTCCGGCTTGCCGTCGCGCCAGATATACCAGTCGCGTTTCTCGCTCCCGCGCGACGCGCGGCTGTCGAGGAACCAGGGGTGCCGGTCCGAGGTATGGTTCGGCACGAAATCGAGGATGACTTTGAGGCCGCGCGCGTGCGCGTCCGCGACCAGCGCGTCGAAATCGGCGAGCGTGCCGAACAGGGGATCGATGCCGCAATAGTCGGCGACGTCATAGCCGAAATCGGCCATCGGCGAGGGATAGACCGGCGAGATCCAGATGGCATCGACACCGAGCGCAGCGAGGTAATCGAGACGCTGGCGGATGCCGGCGAGATCGCCGACGCCGTCGCCGTTCGCGTCCTGGAACGAGCGCGGATAGACTTGATAGATAATGCCGCGCTGCCACCACAAGGCGCCTGTAGCCGGTCCGCCCAATGCCCGTTTCTCCCGATCGACGTCCCTTGCGCCGCGCCGCGCGCCTCCTTACAGGCGGACGACGACGATGAAACGACGGCCGCAGCCAATGGTGCCCGAAATTCGTCAAGCCGGTGATCCGCGCGCGGGCGCCGGCCGTACCGGGGCGTCATGACCACCATCGTCTGGTTTCGCCAGGACCTGCGCATCAGCGACAATCCGGCGCTCGCCGCGGCGGCGAAACGCGGGCGGGTCGTGCCGCTGTACATCCTCGACGAAAACGGCCGCCGCCCGCCCGGCGCGGCCAGCCGCTGGTGGCTGCATCATAGCCTCGCGGCGCTCGCCAAGAGCCTCGGCGGCCTGGTGCTCCGGCGCGGCGATCCGACCGCGATCGTGCCCGCGGTGGCCAAGGCGGCCGGCGCCGATCGGGTCATGTGGAATCGCGGCACCGAACCGGACACGGTCGCCCGCGATCAAGCCGTGTTGAAAGCGCTGACCGATGCCGGCATTACCGTCGAAAGCTTCAACGGCAACTTGCTGCACGAGCCGGCGGCGATCCGGACGCAAGCGGGCGGGCCGTTCAAGGTCTACACGCCGTTCTGGCGCGCCTGCCGCGCGCGAACGGTAACACCGCCGCTGCGCGCGCGCGTGCCGACACTCGCGATCGACGGCATCGACAGCGACGCGCTCGACGCGTGGAAGCTGTTGCCGACTAGGCCGAACTGGGCCGCCGGCTGGGACAAATTCTGGACGCCCGGCGAACAGGGCGCGCAGGCGCGGCTCGACGCTTTCCTGCGCAGCGACTTGAAGAATTACGCCGCCGCGCGCGACCGCCCCGCCGGCCGCAACACCTCGCTGCTGTCGCCGCATTTGCATTTCGGCGAAATTTCGCCGCGGCAGGTGTGGGCGCGGGTCTCGTTCGCGGCCCACAGGCCGGCGCTGGCCCAAGCCGCGGCGAAATTCGAGGCCGAGCTCGGCTGGCGCGAGTTCTGCGCGCATCTGCTTTATCATTTCCCGACGATCGCGACCGAGAACTGGCGCCGGGAGTTCGACCGCTTCGCCTGGCGACGCAGCCCCGGCGACCTCGAAGCCTGGCAGCGCGGCCGCACTGGCTATCCCATGGTCGATGCCGGCATGCGCGAACTGTGGCACACCGGCTGGATGCACAACCGCGTGCGTATGATCGTGGCGAGCTTCCTGGTCAAGCACCTGCGCATCGACTGGCGCGAAGGCGAGTCATGGTTCTGGGACACGTTGGTCGACGCCGACCTCGGCAACAATGCCGGCAACTGGCAGTGGGTTGCGGGCAGCGGCGCGGATGCCTCGCCCTATTTCCGCATCTTCAATCCGATGGTGCAGGGAGAAAAGTTCGACCCCAAGGGAGAGTATGTGCGGCGCTGGTGTCCGGAGTTGCAAAACCTGCCGGACAAATTCATTCATGCGCCGTTTGAGGCCAATGCCGATGTGCTTGCCGAAGCGGGCATCAAGCTCGGTCGCGACTATCCCGCGCCCATCGTCGATCACGCGCGAGCGCGCGAGGCCGCGCTCGCCGCCTATCGAAGGCTGAGCACGCCCTGAACGGCATACCTGCGCGTAGGTAACATGATCGGAACGACGCGGCGCATTGCCGAATTGTATCGTTTTTGTAACGTGCACCGGAGGCTGCGGTGCACTATCACCGCGGACTTGCGCGGCCGAAAGGATGACAGCGACAATGCACGATGCGGCACGGCACCACGCACTGGCCAAAGTCCCGGAAGTCACGCTCGTCTTCTGGATCATCAAGATCGCGGCGACCACGCTCGGCGAAACCGGCGGCGACAGCGTGACGATGACATTGAACTGGGGCTATCTCGCCGGCACCGCCTTGTTCCTCGCCATTCTCGTCGTGCTGGTGATCGCGCAAACCGTGGCGAAGCGGTTTCATCCCGTTCTCTACTGGGCCACGATCATCGCCTCGACGACGTTCGGCACGACGATGGCCGACTTTGCCGACCGTTCGCTCGGCATCGGTTACACCGGCGGCGCGTCGTTGCTGTTCGCAAGCCTCATGGCGGTGCTGTTGCTCTGGTACCGGTCCGAGGGCACAGTCTCAGTCAACACGGTGAGCACGCCAAAAGTCGAGGCATTCTATTGGGCGGCGATCACGCTGTCGCAGACGCTCGGCACCGCGCTCGGCGACTGGCTCGCCGACACCGGCGGCTTCGGCTACGAGGGTGGCGCGCTGGTTTTCGCCGCGGCGATCGCGATCGTCGCCGCGCTTTACTATTGGACCAATGTCTCGCGCGTGCTGCTGTTCTGGGCGGCGTTCATCCTGACGCGGCCGCTCGGCGCCACCGTCGGCGACCTGCTCGACAAGCCCGTGCATGACGGCGGCCTCGCGCTCAGCCGGCCGCTTGCCTCGGCGGTGATCGCGGCCTTCATCGTGCTGTGCGTCGTGCTCCTGCCGCAACGCGCGGGACGCCATCCGTCTTCGCAAGCTGCAAATTGACAGCGGCCGGCGCGGAACCTGAACATGTATTCATAGGAACGAATTTGTCCGCCACCGCGTTCGCGTGTGTTGGAGCGCTCGACATGCGGCGGGCGCGGAACCGACTTGTAAAGGAGGACACACATGAATCGCACATTGCTTTTGAGTAGTGCCGCCGTGGCGCTGACATTGGGTCTCGCGCCGGCGTTGGCGCAGGACCAGAGCGACACCAATATGAAACGCGACCAACCGACGACGGAGCGGCAACACGACCGGAACCCGGCGCCGCAGGCGCAGAAGCCGGGTCAACACCCCGCGCGCGCCGCGGCGGACAAGGACCAGACCGGCCGCAGCACCGCCGGCCAGGCGAACAGCGAGAATACCGAGACGCCGAAGGCGGCCGACACGAACACGACCAAGTCCGGCGCCGAGACCCCGAAGAGCGCCGACACCGACAAGTCGTCCTCGCAGCCCAAGCGCGCCGAAGAGCAGAACCGGAAGCCGTCGAGCAACGCGGCGACCAACAAGGCCGGTGCCGCCACGCCGTCCAAGAACGCCGAGCAGAACACCACCCACTCGCCGAACGCGCAGAAGTCGACCGAGACCAACACGCCGAACCGGAACGCTCAGAGCAACGAGCCGAAGCGCAATGCCGCGCGCATGACCAACGACAACAACCAGTCGAAGACGCAGGTGTCGGCATCGCTCGACCCGAAGAAGAAGACCGAGCTTCACGCCGCCTTCGCCAAGATCGACGTCAAGCCGGTCACGCACGTGAACTTCTCGGTCTCCGTCGGCACGGTGGTGCCGCGCACGTTCGATCTGCGACCCGTACCGACGACCATCGTCGAAATCGTGCCGCAGTATCGCGGCTACGACTTCTTCGTCGTGCGTGACGAGGTTGTCATCGTCGAGCCGCGCACGCACCGGATCGTCGACGTGATCGAGCGCTCGGGCCCGTCGCGCGCCCGCGCCGAGACCACGACCGTGCGCAAGCCGCAGTTCTCAGCGCACCAGCGCGAGATCATTCGCCGCCACGCGACGTCGCGACGGACGGTGACGACCGGCAGCGCGCCGCGCACGACCACCGAGGTCACGATCGGCGAGACCATCCCCGACAGCGTCGAGATCGAGAGCTTCCCCGAGGACGTCTATCGCGAGGTGCCGGACGTGCGCTCGTATCGCTACATCGAGCGCGGCGGCGACGTCTATCTGGTCGACCCGTCCGACCGCCGGGTGATCGAGGAAGTGCGCTAACGCGCCGGAACGCAAGCCACAGGGGGCGGCCGCGAGGCCGCCCCTTTCGCATGGCCTCGCGGCCATGACGGCCCGGCAGGAGCCGTGCTAAAGACCCGGCGTTCGCCGACCGCTTCGACTGTTTCGCCGGGACCCATGTCGCAGACCCCCACCCTCGCCGCCTTTCGCCGCATCGTCGTGAAGGTCGGCTCATCACTGCTGGTCGATCACGCCGCCGGCGGCCTCAAGCGCGACTGGCTCGCGGGACTCGCCGCCGACATCGCCGGCCTGCACAAAGACGGCCGCGACATCGTCGTCGTGTCGTCGGGCGCCATCGCCCTCGGCCGCGCCGTGCTCGGCCTGCCGCGCGGTGCGCTCAAGCTCGAGGAGGCGCAAGGCGCCGCCGCCGTCGGCCAGATTGCGCTGGCGCGCGCCTGGTCGGAGGTGCTCGACACTTACGGCATCACGGCCGGCCAGGTGCTGGTCACGCTCGGCGACACCGAGGAGCGCCGCCGCTACCTCAACGCCCGCTCAACCGTCGACAAGCTGATCGAATGGCGCGCGGTGCCGGTGGTCAACGAGAACGACACGGTGGCAACCTCCGAAATCCGCTACGGCGACAACGACCGTCTCGCCGCGCGCGTCGCGACGATGGTCAGCGCCGACCTGCTGGTGCTGCTGTCCGACATCGACGGCCTCTACGACAAGCCGCCGGTGCCCGGCAACGACGCCAAACTCGTGCCGGTGGTGGCGCGCATCACGCCGGAGATCGAGGCGATGGCGGGCGTGTCCGCGTCCGAACTGTCGCGCGGCGGCATGGTCACCAAGATCGAGGCCGGCAAGATCGCCACCACGGCGGGCACGCACATGGTGATCGCCTCGGGGCGCGTGCAGAATCCGCTCAAGCGCATCGCCGAGGGCGCGCCCTGCACCTGGTTCCTGACGCCGGCCAACCCGGTGACGGCGCGCAAGAAATGGATCGCCGGCTCGCTCGAGCCGCGCGGCGCCGTGCACATCGACGCCGGCGCGGTGCGCGCACTGCGCGGCGGCGCCAGCCTGCTGCCGGCCGGCGTGGTGCGCGTCGAGGGCGCGTTCGGCCGCGGCGACGCCGTCGTCGTGCGCGGGCCGGACGGCGCCGAGATCGGCCGTGGCCTGATCGCTTATGACGCCGA
>Ga0105240_10011861_pt1 | contig 12098 bp, 11 predicted proteins | sample KBSC54metaG_FD_80426 | JGI IMG/M metagenome (GOLD analysis project Ga0105240, IMG submission 80426) | Corn rhizosphere microbial communities from Kellogg Biological Station, Michigan, USA - KBS C5-4 metaG | ecosystem: Host-associated > Plants > Roots > Rhizosphere > Soil | place: Michigan, USA...
GGGGAATACCAAGTATCGCTGGTGCCAAAGAAAGTTGCCAGATCGTAGTAGTAGGGCAAGTCCTGTTCAGTGTAATAGGCCATTGCCCTTGTGCCATTGGGATCATTCTTGTCGGCAAACGCTGTCGCGCTGTCCAGGAACCCAGACATACCGAACGAATTCGGAGCGTAAGTCGTTGTCGTAGCCCACGCCTGATCACCCCCGGCAAGGGCCACGTCATGATGGCTTTCATCCCATGTCATCCGGACGTTTCCTGTGCAAACACTGGCCTCGTGGAATGGCCGAACCTTTGCGCCGGTAGTCGAGTTGGTGAGTGTTACGTTTGGATCGAAACCATCAACGGTCTGATTATCGCTGATGCCGGATTGCGCGAGGCGGCCCGCTCGGTACGGTCCCAGCCGCCCAAAGTAATTATCGAAGGAGCGGTTCTCCTGCACGAGGAAAAAGATGTGTTTGATAATTCCTGCTTTCGCGGCACTCACAGTAACGGTCGTTGATTGGGTGATCGAATCGTTCGCCGGCATCGAGGCCGTGGCAGTGTAAGTGTCAGTGGCGGCCGGAGTCACCGAAGCCGTCCCGTGTGGCAGAGGACACGGATTACATATCGTCGCGCCGGAACCGTCCGTGATACTGAGCGAAGTTGGACTTCCGTGCGTAACTTGCCAGGAAAGGGTAGAACTTTGTCCCGGCACGATGGTGTTCGGACTGGCGTTCAACGCCAAGGTGGCGGGAACGGAGACCGTCACTGTTTGCGGCCCAGTACTTCCACCCGGACCGGTCGCCGTGATCGAAAATATGGTGGTGTCGCTAACCGGGATAACGGCGGAAGCCGATGTGGGGAGCGCTCCTGAATCCTCGGGTACCGAAACCGTGGGGGTAATTGTCACTGACGTGGCATTCTCGGTAGCCCATGTCAGCGTGGTGGTCTGGCCGCTGTTCACCGTGCTTGGGTTGACGCTAAATTGGGTGATAGTCGGAGGCACAGGTTGCGCGACCTGAACCGTTGCGGATTCAGCCGGACTGTTCCCACCAGCCCCTGTCGCGACCGCGGAATAGGTAGTCGTCTCGCTCGGAGAGTCTGTGACCGAACCGGCAAGCTGCGAACTGGTCGTCAGCGTCCGCGTGGAGGATCCGACCGTAGCAGTAATGGTGGTCGAGGTGGCGTTTGTGGCCTGCCAATTCAGGGTAACGCTCTGCCCCGTACTGATCGAGTTCGTATTCGCAGAGAAAACGAGGGTTGGTGGATTGGAACCTTTGCTGGTGCCGGTGCTTGTGCTATGGCTGCCGGAACAGGAACACATGTACAACCCTGTCACGATCAACCCGAAGGCAATCCCGCGAACCCAGTTGTTTGTCATTTCGTCGTGTGCGCGTTAAACGGAAGTCGCTGTCGACGTGCGGCAAAATAGATGCCAAATTGGCTGTGTACAGTTGCCGTAGGCTCGACCTTACTCCTGAAACGATTATGAGCCTTAAAACCCCCTTATGCCGAAGGTGAGGCCGAAGCGGTCGCTCACCTATGTCCACGTACTCCCTGCGGTCGGCTGCCACATCCTCTTTTTGGGAATGCGATTCGACTTTCGCCTTGACGCGCGGCGTCATCTGCTAAGATCATGAACTGCCTATGGAGATGGTGAATTTCGCTGCTCTCTCGGCCGAGCAGGCGAGAAGCTTATGTATGCGGCCAGGGCAGTCGTCTGCCGTCAGCTTGATCTTCGGCGCCCCAAAACCTAACTTTCTCAGCTGTCCTTCAATGCTGGCAGACCGTGGGACGCCGGTCTACCAATCCGAGTTTAAGACAAACTGAAACGCTTACGGAGACCTGCAGAATTATAGATTTTATCGACGGTTGCCTTAAACCAGGGTGGTATCGCATAAATCATGGCTAAACTTTACATCTTGGGTGGAAGGGAACAAAAACTCTCACTCACGCATGATCGGCCCCACTGGGCCTGGTATGAGGCGGCTGTAATCCTGCAAGTCGACACTGTGTCGGGAGAGGTTCGGACCTGTGTAGAGTACGTCACTCCCGCGGAAGCACGGGCGAACTCGAAAGCGTCCGTAAACTTCCACAGTGGGACCGTGGTTGGCAACACGCTCTACGCTTGTACGACCACTGAAGTTTTGATCTTCGAGTTGCCTGAATTCAGACAGGTCGGATACATTTCTCTGCCTTGCTTCAATGATGTTCATCACGTTACGCCTACTTCCGATGGCAACCTCCTTGTCGTCAGTACAGGGCTCGACATGGTCGTCAAGATCACACTCCACGGTGAGCTTGTAGCCGAGTGGAGCGTCTGCGAGGAAGTTCCGTGGACCCGGTTCAATCGGAGTATTGATTATCGGAAAGTTGAGAGCACCAAGCCCCATAGGTCACATCCCAACTTCGTGTTTGAGCTGGACGGTGAAATTTGGGTGACGCGCTTCAATCAACGCGATGCCATCGCCTTAAATGGCTCGGGAAAGAGCATTGCAATCGGGGTCGAAAAACCCCACGATGGCCTTGTCCGCGGTGATCGAATTTATTTTTCTGTGGTAGATGGAAAAATTGTGATCGTGAACCGTCATTCTTTGAAAGTCGATCAAATCATCGATTTGAGAGGAATTGAGGGTGATCCCGATCGAGTTTTGCCGGCGTGGTGTCGAGGTTTACATCCCGTCGATGAGCAAACGATCTGGGTAGGATTTACCCGAATCCGCCAAACCCAGTTCCACGAAAACATTCGATGGGTTAAGACTGTCCTGCACAAGAACACCCTCGCACCCACCCATATTGCCCTCTATGACATGGTCGAAAACCGCCGTTTGAAGCAGTTCGACCTGGAACGATATGGCATGAACACCGTTTTCAGTATTCTTCCGGCGCACGAATAGTCATTTAACGGAGTATTGGCGATAGGACTCCACGATCCTGCCGGCTTCGCGATAGGCGCGCAGCTGGTGATGGAATCGGCGCTTGGGATTCAGGCTGAACATCCATTTAAAAGAATTCACGAGTACTCCGCGCAGGCTCCAGCGAGGGATGCCAAAGTAACGAACAATGTCGGGCGGCGGGGGAAAAGCTCTCGCCATGGACCGGCCGTCATTGTAATACCATTTGCGAAAGTAGGCCTTGGTTGCTCGCCTGGGGTCGACCGGATGATAAATAATGGCATCAGGCGCATAGACGATTCTTTCACCGGCACGAAGAAGGCGGGTGGCAAATTCTGTATCCTCGCACGTAATCCCACGATTTTCGCCACTGACACCAAGGTCCAGGCGAAAAGTCCCATACTTCATAAACTCGTTTTTGCGGTAGGCACAGTTCGCGCCCATTGGGGGATGATCTTTGAGCACGTGCGGCTCATTTCCAGGTTCGTAGTGAACGATGGCCTGCTGCTCCTCCATTTCCAGCCAGTCCGGTTGAGGCTGCTGCCATACGGGGATGATGCGGCCGCCGACGCCAGCGCACTGAAATCGCTCAAAGGTGCGTTTCACGGTTATCAGCCATTCGGGATGCAGGGTCACGTCATCATCGGTAAAGGCGATGATCTTGCCTGCGGCAGCGGCAATTCCGGCGTTCAGAGCCGGCGACCGGCCTTGTTGACGCTCGAAGATATAGCGCACGCGGAAAGGCGCACCGCCCGCGAAGTCCCGGACGACCTGAGGAGTGTTGTCGGTGGAGTTGTTGTCGACGACTATGAGTTCCCAGGCGAGATCGGGAGGCAGCGTAAGGTGGGAGAAGCTGTCGAGGGTGGTTTGGAGGGACTCGCCGCGATTGAAGGTAGGGAGAACGACGGTGATCTCCACCACCTGCAATTGTTCGGCTGTTTGGATCAAGTGTTCGTGCCCCTGTAAAAGACACAACTATAAATTATTCCTCCGCGCGAGGTGGGGGATCGGGCACGAGTTGCAGGCACGCTACTGCTTTCCCGCGGCCTTCGGGAGATCGATGGAGCTATCGCGTGTCTGGCTGGCGGCGGGTTTGCGGGTTGCCGGGCTGGTTAAGGAATTGGGTGCGTTTACATCTGCTCCCTCGTGTACACCGACACCCAGCCGGTCTACCAATTCTCCTCCCAGCCATCCTGTGACTAAGGCAAGGCCCGCCCCGGTCGCCGACAGGATCAGGGCAGATCGAGGCGGTCGCTGCGGGCGTGGTCTACGCGTCGCCCAGCTTGCCGCGAACAGGCCAGCTACGATCAGGTTTCCAATTCCGTGCAGCAACCCGATCCTTCTTGCCCGCGTGTTTTGAGGGATGCTGAAGTAGTCCACTGCGCCGGGCACCGCCGCGCCTGTGGCCGTGATCAATCCCGCGCCCAGCATATAGTGGCTGGCCCGAAGCAGGTCGCGATTGCGGCTTGCGGCGCCAATGAGGTCGAACGTGGCTGCGGTCGCCAGCAGGCCCAAGGGAAGAACGATCACCATCTGATGGATGGGATGTCCGAGAACTTCTGCGCGCGTTTTCATCGCTGCCTCACAAATGCGGTTTTCTCTTGGATTCCGATCGTTGGCGGAGTGATGGTTCGAAATTCAGAGCAGAAGGTCGTTCGCCGAAGTTTTGCGCCTCGCCGGCGCCTTGCTTTTCCACGTGCGAAACGTGATGGAGTACCGGAGGGTCTTCACCGCCGGTATGCTGTGCTGGTATTGCCAGCGTGCCGCTCCGCGCAGAATGTAAGCGGAACGGGGTTCGAGAGAGGTTGCGACCATTTTGCCTTCCCCGTGGAAGGGTTTAAAGCGGAACCGGCAGCTGCTCTTTAGCGAAATTCCGATGATGATTTCGAACTGTGGAACGTCGCGATGCCACCCAATCGGAGAGCCGGGTGAGTATTCGGTGATGACCGATTCGATGATCTGGTCAGCACGAATTCCGGCCCATGCCGCGGCTCGTACCCTGAACGCATCGAGAAATGCTGGTAGGGGACGCCGTCTGCGCCTGGCGCGAGGTGAAGTCGTATTCGAATCCATATTCCACGATGCGGCGTTTCGCAATATAACCATGAAAATCGAAGGCTCGAAATTCCAGGTTTGCAATCTGCCGCAGCAGTTCATTCTCTTCTTCGCTGCTGATGAATTCCGGACTGTAGAGAAAGCCGTCTGGCAATTCAGAGGGGATTTGCGGAAGCGCGGCCATCCACTTTCGATGTCACTGTTGTTCGTTAAGTTGACCGAGTGCCGTTATCGGATTCCCGTATAGCGCAATCTCGTCACTGCCGGATCCGCGGATTCGCGACCGAGTACAGCATATCGGTGAGAAAGTTCACTGCTACGTAAGTTAAGCCAATCGCGAGAATGCACCCCTGCACCAGGTAGTAATCGCGGTTGGAGATGGCTTGAATGGTGAGGCGTCCGATGCCGGGCCAGGCAAAAATCGTTTCGGTGACGATGGCTCCCGCGAGCAGCGCACCGAATTGCAAACCCAGAACCGTAAGAATCGGGATCATGGCGTTGCGCAGCGCGTGTCGATAGACAACGGTCCGCTCAGGCAGGCCTTTGGCGCGTGCGGTGCGGATATAGTCCTGGCTGAGTTCCTCGAGCATGGAGGTGCGCACCATACGGGTCAGGATCGCAGCTAACGCTCCCCCCATGGTGATCGCAGGCAGCACCAGGTTCGCCAGCGATCCTGCGCCGGAGACGGGCAGCATTCCCAACTTGATGGCGAACAGCAGGATGAGAATTGGACCCAGCGCGAAATTTGGGAACGAGAGGCCAAACAGACTTACGACAGAGAGCAGTCGGTCATCCCACCGGTTGCGGCGGCGCGCTGACCGGACTCCCGCCGGGATCGAGAGCACGATGGCCACCAGCAATGACGCCAGCGTCAGCCGCAGCGTGTAGGGATAGCGCTGAGACAAAAGTTTTGTGACCGACTGGTTGTAGCGAATGGATCGCCCGAGATCGCCGTGCAGCACGCCTTTCCAATAGCGGACATATTGCTCGCCCAGGGGAGCGTCGAGGCCAAAGGCATGCCGGGTCGCGGCGATATCGGATGGGGGAGCGCCTTCTCCCAGCATTTGCGCAATGGGATCACCCGGGACCAGGTGAATCAGGAGGAAAACGAAACTGACCACCAGCCAGATCACTGGCAGGGTGTAGAGCACGCGTTGGAATAGGGGTTTCAGTTCTCGGTTCTCAACCGCCGGCGCCCTTGGCGGCTTCCGCTCCGCCTTCCGTTGGCGATGTTTTCTCGATTCGGACTCGAGCGATACGATGCCCGTCCATCTGTTCCACCGTGTACCGTCGGCCTTCGTATTCGAAGGTGTCGTGGATTTCAGGGATGCGTTGCAGCCGCGCGAGAATAAATCCTCCCAAGGTCTCGAACCCAGCCTCCCGCGGCAGGATCAATCCATACTCCGTTTCCAGGTCGCGTATATTGGCCGACCCTTCCAGCAACATTACGGATTCATCCTGCAGCGCCGGCTGGCTGGGAGACACGTCGAATTCATCTTCGATATTGCCCACCAGCTGTTCCAGGACATCTTCGACCGTAATAACCCCTGCGGTGGAACCGAACTCATCTACCACTACCGCAAGATGGCGGCGGCGCTCCTTGAATTCTGACAGCAACTCCGCAAGAACCTTGGTTTCCGGGACGACCACCACATCGTGCATGATTTGTGCGATCTGCATGCGCGAGATGCGGGTTGCCGTGGTCTGGCCCAGGTTGCTCAAACGAAGCCGCATCCAGCGCATGAGGTCCTTGTAATAGAGCACTCCGACAATGTGTTCGGGCCCGCGCTGCGGATCGTACACCGGGATGCGCGAGTGCTGACCCTCAACCACTCTAACCAGGGCATCATCGAGCAGCAGGTCCGAAGGCAGCGAAAAGATGTCCGGGCGTGCAACCATCACTTCGCGCACGGTGATACTGTCCAGTTCGATCGCGTTGTGGATCATCTCTTCCTGGAACTCTGGAATCTGGCCGAACTGGCGGCTGGCGGTAACGATCAATTTGAGTTCGTCCGGCGAGTGTACCGCCCCACCGCGCCGGGTTGGGTGTGCGCCAAAGGCACGCAGAACAAGTCCCCCGGACCGCCGCATAAAAAAAAGGAGGGGGCCAGTGATGGTGAGGAACGCTTCCATGGGCGCGCCCACCGCTAACGCGATCTGTTCGGCTCTCTGAAGCGCCAACGTCTTGGGCACGAGTTCGCCCAGGATTACGTGCATATATGTAATCAGGGTGAAGGCAATGGCGATCGCGATTCCGTGGGCGTATATGGCGAGATGAGGAAGTCGCTGCAGGAAACGAAGGTTACCGACTAATCCGGCAACCATTGGCTCGCCGATCCAGCCCAGGGTAAGGCTGACCATGGTGATGCCGAGTTGCACCCCGTTTACTACTTCGTCCAGGTTGGCGTGCAAGCGCTGGACGACACGAGCGCCGATTCGTCCGGCTTCAATCAGTTGCTGGATCCGTGTATCGCGGACACTCACCAGCGCAAATTCAGCCGCGGCGAAGAACGCGTTCGCCGCTACCAGAAGCAGGATCAGAAAGACCCGGAGCAGCACGAATGCGATCATTGGGGGGTAATTTTAAATGAAACCAGCAGTTAGCACCCAGTATTCGTCCATCCCGGGACACCGCCTTCGGCGGTCCGGGCGAGCCAAAGCTCGCCGAGGTTACTCTGAAAGTCCAATAGTTAAGTGCGGGGGATCACAGGATTCCTCAACAATTTGCGCTATCCTTTCGAGAGGAAGATGGTCTAACTGGCAGATGGCAGAACGGGTTGAAGCGTGACCACCCTCCGTCATCGCGGACTGAAGTCCAGCTTTTCTGCGGACTTCAGGACACTCGCCGAGAACAGGCGTGCGCGGAAGTCACTTCGCAGGCAGGGCCATTTCGAAACAATTTCTTTTTTTTCGTGAGTTCAGGAACAAAAAACAGTCGTCCGGCGTACATACGAGTGAGGGTGCAATGGCTCCCAATCTCCAGCTGGCGGTACATCGAGGAGGAGTTGTGAACGGTAACGGCACTAATGGCAAAAAGAAGCGTCGCAGACTAATTATCTGGGTCAGCGTAATCGCGGTGATCGTGCTGCTCATCGCTGGAGGAGTGTTTGCGGCGACCCGCGGCGGCACCAAGATCGACCCCTCCAAGCTCGCCAAGGTGGAAAAGGGAGACCTCGCCAAGAGCGTGGTGGCGACCGGCAAGGTCACGCCGATCACCAAGGTTGAGGTGAAGTCCAAGGCCAGCGGCATTGTAAAGAAGCTGCTGGTCGATTACGGCGATCGCGTCAAGAAGGGTCAACTGCTGGCGCAACTCGACAAGATCGAGATCGAGGCGCAGGTTGAGCAGTCCAAGGCAGCTTTGGCGGCAGCCGAGGCGAACCTGAAGAGTTCGCAGGCTGACTTCGAACGCGCGAAGGTGGATGCTGAAGGCCCGGATGTACCACTGCTGAAGCGAGCGTACGATCGCGCCGTCAACATGGCGAAGGATGGTGTCGTTTCGACTTCCGCCTTGGAAGATGCGCAGAAGAATTATGAGCTGGCGTTGAACAAGCAGAATGTGTCCAAAGCCCAGGTCACGGTACTCAAGGCAAAGATCGCGCAGTCGCAGGCGGTGGTGGCGGAAGATGAAGCCAATCTGAAGCAGTTGGAAGAGCAGCTCAGCTATACCGACATCGTTTCTCCGATCGACGGAATCGTGCTTTCGCGCGATGTGCAGATGGGTGATGCAGTCAGCTCGATCCTCGTATTGGGATCGTCGGCCACTCTCGTCATGACCCTGGGCGATACCAGCGAAGTGTATGTCAAGGGCAAGGTGGACGAGAGCGACATCGGCAAGGTTTATCTGGGACAGCGCGCCCGCATCAAGGTCGAATCTTTCAAAGACAAGACCTTCGACGGCAAGGTGACCAAGATCTCTCCCATGGGTGTGGAAAAGGACAACGTCACAACGTTTGAAGTGCGCGTCTCGATCCAGAACCCCGGCGGCGAGCTCAAGGCGGAGATGACGGCGAACGCGGAAATAATCCTGGAAGAACACAAGAACGTACTGCAGATTCCTGAAGGCGCCATCCTATACGACAAGGACAAGAAAGCGTCGGTAGAGATCCCGAATCCCAAGGCGAAAGAGGGCAAGGAGAAGCTGGCCGTCAACATTGGAATCTCCAACGGGGCGAAGACGGAACTGCTGAGCGGCTTGAAGGAAGGGCAAGAAGTAGTGCTGCAGTAGTCGCGAGTGCCCAGTAGTCATGAGTCCCGAGTGGCGAGGATGCGGGGACAAACGTCTGATCGTTCGCAAGAAGGGAATGGAATTGAGACGAGTTCTTTTTGAGTTGATCAATTCCCGAGTAGCCTCGTAGTCACCGCAACTCGGGACTCGACTCGGGACCCGAGACTGTCATGACTCTGCGCGAAATCCTCCGACAAGCGGTGGCCACGTTCCGGGCCCACAAACTGCGGACATTCCTCACAATGTTCGGCCTGGTTTGGGGAATCGCCTCGGTGATCCTGCTGGTGGGATTGGGACGCGGATTTATCGTCGATCAGAAGAAGCACATGGAATCCCTGGGCAAAGACCTGGTCATCGTCTGGGGAGGGCGCACCAGTGCCCAGGTGGGTGGACGGGCGGCGGGTCGCGAGATTCATCTGAATGTCGACGACGCCCGGCTGATTCGCGACGAGTGCTATCTGGTGAAGAACGTCAGCCCCGAGTTGCGCAGAACCATCCCCGAGGTCAGCCAGTTCAATTCCGCCAATCGCGGGGTGGTAGGGATGTGGCCGTCCTATCAGGAGTTTCGTTCCCTGAAAGTTTCCGAAGGACGCTTGCTCACCGACGACGACGAACGCGAAGGCCGCCGCGTGCTGGTGCTAGGCTCGAAAGCATATCGTCAATTGTTCCCTGGACAACCGGCAATTGGTGCGACGGTATTGGTGAAGAGTGTTCCTTACTGGGTAGTGGGAGTTCTGCAGGAAAAGAAGCAGAATTCCAATTACAGCGGGCCCGACAACGATTATCTTTTCGCGCCATATTCGGCAGTCTCGCGCGATTTTCCCCCTCCCGAGAAGCCCGGCGCTGGAATCACCAAAGGTTATCTGGACGACATCGTTTTTGAAGTTGTGGATCCGGAAGAACACGAAGCGGCGGTGCTACAGGTGCGGCGATCCCTCGCCCGCGTGCGCCATTTCGATCCTCAGGATAAAGACGCGCTCTTCATCTGGGACACAATGGATGGCGCCAAGCAACTGGCAAAAATCTTTGGCGTAGTCACGCTTTTCTTCGGCTGCGTGGCGATCGTGACCTTGTGCCTTGGTGGTATTGGCGTCATGAACATCATGCTGGTCTCGGTCACGGAGCGCACCCGCGAGATCGGTACTCGTAAAGCCATGGGCGCGACCAAGCGCGACATCCTGCGCCAATTTTTTGCCGAGTCAGCCATGCTGACTGTAGTCAGCGGTTGTCTAGGCCTGGGATTCGGAGTTGGCACCTGCGTCCTGATGAAAGCCGTGCCCCTGCCCGATTTCGTCCCGCATCCGATTGTCTCGCCGATATCGATCGTGCTTTCAATTTTCACTCTTTCCCTCATCACCGTGACCGCGGGCATGTATCCTGCCCAGCGCGCTGCGGATATGACCCCTGTGGAGTCGCTGCGCTATGAATAAACGAAATTATGCTGTCGCTCAGTTTCCCCTTGCCTGGCGGCTGGCCTTCTCGGCGGCCGCACTGGTCGTGCTGTTCGCATCCACAACACTGTTTGCGTCGAACCCGCAGGGAACTTTTGAGAAGACTCTGCAGGTGAACGGGCCGGTTGACCTGGAAGTGCTCACCCATTCCGGCGACGTCACCGTGCGTGCCGGATCCTCGGGATCGGTTTTCATTCGCGGGAAGATCTTTGTTGGCGATCGCTGGTTCGGCGGACGTCGTGAAGACGACGTGCATGCCATTGAGCAGAACCCGCCCATTCGCCAGAGCGGGAACAGCATTCACATCGATTACGTGAACTACCGCAACATTTCCGTGGATTACGAGATCACGGTTCCCGTGGATACGACCGTCCGGTCGCGCAGCGGCTCGGGCAATCAGACCATCGAGGGCACAAAAGGGAACGCCGACGTTCAAACCGGCTCCGGCGATGTGAAGCTGGCGAAGCTGAATGGCGAGATTCGACTGCAGACCGGGTCCGGCAACATTCGAGCGCGGGAACTTTCCGGCTCGGTAAGGGGCGGAACGGGCAGCGGCGATGTGGAAATAGAAGAGACTGGGTCGGGAGATGTGGACCTGCACACCGGATCGGGGAATATCACCGCACACGGCATCCAAGGCGGCTTCCACGGCGACACGGGCAGTGGCGATGTTACGGCCGAGGGCACGCAAAGCGGCACTTGGGATATTCGTACCGGATCAGGGAACGTGCATATTCGCCTGCCTCAGAATGCTGCGTTCGACGCGGACATCTCAACCAGTTCGGGTTCCGTGGATGTAGGGCAGCCGATCGAAATGACGGTGCAGGGAAGAGTAGGAGACTCGCACAAATCCATTCGTGGGAAAGTGCACGGTGGCGGGCCAACGCTGAGGGTGCACACCGGATCGGGCGACATCCAGATTCAGTGATTCATGGAACGCGGAGGCGCGGGATGAGCGCAGTACCACCATTGACGGGGGAAAATGCCGAGACATCGAGACGTGGATCATTCGAGTGCGGCTCTCCGAAGGTTGTGGTGCTCCGAGCCTCTCGCGTGAGAATCACATCAGGGATTTTTCTAAAGGAACTCGTGCTGCAAGGCTGGCAGGCTCTGATGCGGGATCGCACTCGCTCTGCGCTGACTATGCTGGGCATCGGATGGGGTCTGGTTTCGGTTGTTCTGCTGCTCGCCTACGGCCAGGGACTGGGCGGCTGCGTCCTTCATGCCTTTTTAAACATGGGAAACAACGTCATCGTCCTCTGGCCGGGGCAAACCAGTTTGCAGGCGGGCGGGCAGCGCGCCGGCAAGAAAGTCACTTACGAGCTCGAGGATGTCGAAGCCATTCGCGATGAAGTGCCGTTAGTCCGGGCAGTCAGCGGCGAGATCGATCGCGACTTTGGTTTCAAAATCGGCACCCGCGTGGTTTCGATCATGACCCGCGGCGTGGATCTGCCCTATGGGCAGATGCGCAAGCTCGACATCGAGGACGGCCGCTA
>Ga0105240_10011862_pt1 | contig 12097 bp, 8 predicted proteins | sample KBSC54metaG_FD_80426 | JGI IMG/M metagenome (GOLD analysis project Ga0105240, IMG submission 80426) | Corn rhizosphere microbial communities from Kellogg Biological Station, Michigan, USA - KBS C5-4 metaG | ecosystem: Host-associated > Plants > Roots > Rhizosphere > Soil | place: Michigan, USA...
CGGCCGAGCTCGAACGGGGAGTGAACCTGGTCGGTCCGCACCGTGACGATCTCGAGCTGCGTATCGGGGAGTTGCCGGTGCGCGGCTACGCCAGCCACGGCGAATCATGGTCGAGCGCCCTTGCCCTCCGGCTGGGCTCCTTCGAACTGCTGCGTTCAGAGGGGGCCGAACCGGTGCTCATACTGGATGACGTGTTCGCCGAACTGGACGCCGGCCGCCGGGAGCACCTCGCCCTGGTCGCCGGCCGCGCCGAGCAAGCGGTGATCACAGCCGCGGTGGCCTCTGACGTCCCGGAAGCTCTCGGGGGCTCGCGATTCGATGTTCACGACGGCCAGGTGCATCGTGTCCGGTGAAGGCGAATCCGGAATGGGCGATTACTCGGCTGGTTCGGATGAGTACTTACCGAGGCCGATTTTTCGTGCGACAAATCAGGACAGTGCCCCGCATTCCGACGAGTTATCCACAGTGGACGGTGGAAAAACAGCCCCTTCTGTGGAGGAGCAGAAGTTCGTGCCCAGTGACCTCACCCGGGACGCGCTCAATCAGGCCCGCGGCCTCGGTTCGAGGCCAACCGGGGCGAGGGCGAGGCGGGCGCGACGCGGACGTGAGGACACCACCTACAGCGGCCCGGCGCCTGACGAGCGGGATCCGCAGCTGCTCGGATCGGTGTTCGACGGGTTGCTGGAGGAACGTGGTTGGCGTCGTTCGGTCACCGAGGCTCGGGTCTTCGCGGACTGGGCCGGCCTCGTCGGAGACGAGCTCGCGAGGCACTGCGAGCCGCAGGCTCTGCGTGGGGGAGAGCTCCGGATCACCGCGGAGTCCTCGGCCTGGGCGACCCAACTTCGGCTGATTTCCACGAAGGTTCTGGCCAGGTTGGCCGAGGAACTGGGCAGTGGGGTGGTCATACGACTGGTAGTCACCGGTCCGACCGGCCCCAGTTGGAAGCACGGCGCGTGGTCCGTGCGCGGCGCCCGCGGCCCCCGCGACACCTACGGTTAGTGGCGACCCCGAGACCTGATCGGCTCAGTGATTCCTGACGGCCTGGCGTGCGCCATTCGCATACAGGGAGTTGTCCAGGGTCCCTTTGGTAGCGCCACGACTCAATGAGAGGGCTGCTAGCCGGTCTTCTAGCCCCGCTTCGACTAGACTGGACAGCTGTGAGTGAGTTGCGCTCGCCAGTCCGGGATCGGGACAGGCAAGCGTAGCTATTATCCGCTTTTGATGGTTTATGCCCGGCCGAAACTGCCGGGTGCGAAGGAGTTGCCTCCGTGGCGAGTAGTGCAGCCCAAGCCGGCAAGGACTACACCGGAAGTTCGATCACAGTTCTAGAGGGCCTGGAGGCGGTTCGTAAGCGCCCCGGCATGTACATCGGTTCCACATCCGAGCGCGGACTGCATCACTTGGTGTGGGAGGTCGTCGACAACTCCGTCGACGAGGCGTTGGCCGGCTTCTGTGACCGTATCGACGTCACTCTGCTGGCCGATGGCGGAGTGCGGGTGACCGACAACGGCCGTGGCATGCCCGTCGACATGCACCCGACCGAGAAGAAGCCGACCGTCGAGGTGATCCTGACGATCCTGCACGCCGGCGGAAAGTTCGGGGGCGGGGCGTACGCCGTGTCCGGTGGCCTGCACGGCGTCGGCGTTTCGGTGGTCAACGCCTTGAGCAGCCGGCTCGAAGTCGAGATCGACAAGGACGGCTACCACTGGTCGCAGCCCTACGTCGACCAGCGCCCGGCGGAGCCGCTGAAGAAGGGGGACAAGACGACCCGGACGGGCACCACCGTCACCTTCTGGGCGGACTCGTCGATCTTCGAGACCACGACGTACTCCTTCGAGACGATCAGCCGGCGCCTTCAGGAGATGGCGTTCCTCAACCGGGGACTGACCATCACGCTGCGCGACGAGCGGGCCGAGCATGTCGTCGACGAGGACGACGAGGCCGCCAAGCCGACGTCCAAGCCCAGCCAGAAAGAGGTCAAGTACTTCTACGCGGGCGGCATCGCCGACTTCGTGAGGCACCTCAATGCGACCAAGTCGCCGATCCACAAGTCGGTCGTCTACTTCGAGGCCGAGGACAGCGACAACCATCTCTCGCTCGAGGTGGCGATGCAGTGGAACGAGTCCTACTCCGAAAGCGTCTACACCTTCGCCAACACGATCAACACCCACGAGGGCGGCACACACGAGGAGGGCTTCCGGGCGGCGTTGACGACGGTGGTCAACAAGTGGGCCCTGGACAAGAAGATCTTCAAGCCCAACGACGACAAGCTGACCGGGGACGACATCCGCGAAGGCCTGGCCGCCATTGTGTCGATCAAGCTCGGTGAGCCGCAGTTCGAAGGCCAGACGAAGACGAAGCTCGGCAACTCTGAGGCCAAGTCCTTCGTCCAGCGGGTCTGCAACGAATGGCTGGCCGACTGGTTCGAGCGCAATCCTTCCGAGGGCCGGGTCGTCGTGACCAAGGCGTCCCAGGCGGCGCGGGCGCGCAAGGCGGCGCAGCAGGCCCGCAAACTCGCTCGCAAGAACGCCCTCGACACCATGGGCATGCCGGGCAAGCTGTCGGACTGCCGATCCACCGATCCGGGGGAGAGCGAGCTCTACATCGTCGAGGGCGACTCGGCCGGCGGCTCGGCCAAATCCTGCCGCGATTCGATGTTCCAGGCGATCCTGCCCATCCGCGGCAAGATCATCAACGTCGAGAAGGCCCGCATCGACCGGGTGCTCAAAAACACCGAGGTGCAGTCGTTGATCACGGCCCTCGGAACTGGAATTCACGACGACTTCGACCTGACCAAGTTGCGCTACCACAAGCTCGTGTTGATGGCCGACGCCGACGTCGACGGCCAGCACATCGCCACCCTGCTGCTCACGCTGCTATTCCGCTTCATGCGGCCGTTGATCGAGAACAACCACGTGTACCTGGCGGCGCCTCCGCTCTACAAGATCAAGTGGGCCAAGGGCGATCCGGGTTACGCGTACAGCGACAAGGAGCGCGACGGGCTGATCAAGGTGGGCCTGGAGGAGGGCCGTCGGCTTCCGAAGGAAGAGGCGTTGCAGCGCTACAAGGGCCTCGGGGAGATGAACCCGAAGGAACTCTGGGAGACGACGATGGACCCGGCGCGCAGGATCCTGCGCCTGGTGACGTTGGACGACGCCGCGACCGCGGACGAGTTGTTCAGCGTGCTCATGGGGGAGGACGTCGAGGCCCGGCGGTCGTTCATCATCCGCAACGCCCGCGACGTCCGCTTCCTCGACATCTAATCGGCCGAGGAGGGACCTCCCATGACTGAGAGCACCAGTTTCGATCGCATCGAGCCGGTCGACATCCAGACCGAGATGCAGCGCAACTTCATCGACTACGCCATGTCGGTGATCGTCGGGCGCGCGCTGCCGGACATCCGCGACGGCCTCAAGCCGGTTCATCGCAAGATCCTGTACGGCATGTACGACTCGGGCTTCCGGCCCGACCGCAACTTCGTGAAGTGCGGCCGCATCGTCGGTGACGTGATGGGCAACTACCACCCGCACGGCGACTCCTCGGTCTACGACGCTCTCGTTCGGATGGCTCAGCCGTGGTCGCTGCGCTATCCGATGATCGACTCGCAGGGGAACTTCGGCTCACCCGGCAACGACCCGGCCGCGGCGATGCGCTACACCGAGGGCCGCCTGGCCAACCTCGCCATGGCGATGCTCGCCGACATCGACGAAGAGACCGTCGACTTCATCCCGAACTACGCCGGCAACACGGTCGAGCCGGTGATCCTGCCGGCGCGCATCCCGAACCTGCTGATCAACGGCTCGGAGGGCATTGCGGTCGGCATGGCGACGCGGATACCGCCGCACAACCTGCGCGAGGTCGCCTCCGGTGTCGCCTGGGCGCTCGACCACCCGGACGCGACGGACGAGGAGCTGCTCGAGCAGCTGATCCAGCTCATCCCCGGACCGGACTTCCCGACCCGAGGTCTGATCGTCGGCCGAGACGGCGTCGAAGAGGCCTACCGGACCGGCCGGGGATCGGTCCGGATGCGCGCGGTCGTCACCGTCGAGGAAGACGTCAAGGGCCGGACCATCCTGGTCGTGACCGAGCTGCCCTATCAGGTGAACCCGGACAACCTCGTCGAGTCGATCGCATCGCTGGCCAAGGAAGGCAAGATCGCCGGCATCGCGGACATCAACGACGAGTCCTCCGACCGTATCGGCATGCGCATCGTCGTCACGCTCAAGCGGGACGCGGTGGCGAAGGTCGTGCTGAACAACCTGTTCAAGCACACCCAGCTGCAGACGACCTTCGGCGCCAACATGCTGGCGATCGTCGACGGTGTGCCCCGGACGCTGCGCCTCGATCAGTTCGTCTCCTACTACGTAGAACACCAGATCGAGGTCATCGTCCGCCGCACCCGCTTCCGGCTGCGTAAGGCGGAGGAGCGCGCGCACATCCTGCGGGCGTACCTCAAGGCACTCGATCAACTCGATGCTGTCATCGCCTTGATCCGTCGCTCGCCGTCGGCCGACGAGGCCCGGTCGGGCTTGATGGAGTTGCTCGAGATCGACGAGATCCAGGCGGTCGCGATCCTGGACCTGCAGCTGCGGCGACTGGCCGCCCTAGAACGGCAGCGGATCATGGACGAGGCGGCCGAGATCGAAGCTCGGATCGCCGATCTCACCGACATCCTGGCCAAGCCCGGCCGGCAGCGGCAGATCATTCGCGACGAGATGAACGAGATCGTCGACCGGTTCGGTGACGAGCGGCGAACGATACTCATCCCGGCCGAGGGCGACGTCTCGAACGAAGACCTGATCGCGCGCGAGGAAATGGTCGTCACGATCACCCGCACCGGCTACGCGAAGCGCACGAAGACTGACCTATACCGGGCCCAGAAGCGCGGCGGCAAGGGCGTCCAGGGCGCGGCGCTCAAGACCGACGACCTAGTCGCGCACTTCTTCGTGTGCTCGACGCACGACTGGATCCTGTTCTTCACCAACAAGGGTCGGGTCTACCGGACGAAGGCGTATGAGCTACCGGAGGCCAACCGCAACGCCCGCGGGCAGCACGTAGCGAACCTGCTCGCCTTTCAGCCCGACGAGACGATCGCCGAGGTGATCACCATTGGAAACTACGAGGTGACGCCGTATCTGGTGTTGGCTACCAAGTCCGGCTTGGTCAAGAAGACGAAGCTGACCGACTTCGACTCCAACCGCTCGGGCGGCATCGTCGCGATCAATCTGCGCGAGGACGACGAGCTGATCGACGCAGCTCTGATCTCGGCCGAGGATGATCTGATCCTCGTTAGCCGCAACGCGATGTCGATTCGCTTTAAGGCCGATGACGAAACCCTGCGGCCCATGGGGCGGGCGACGTCGGGTGTGATCGGCATGAGGTTCAGCGGAGACGACGAACTCCTGGCGATGGAGGTCGTCGATCAGGGCGAGGAATCCAACCAGGAGATTCTGGTCGCAACGGACGGTGGCTACGCCAAGCGAACGAAGGTTTCTGAGTATCCGCCTCAAGGTCGGGGAGGCAAGGGGGTGCTCACAGCGCGTATCGTCTCAACGCGAGGTGGGCTGGTCGGCGCGGTTGCCGTCCGCCCTGAGGACGAGATCTACGCGATCACGTCCGACGGCGTGGTCATCCGCACGAAGGCCGCGGAGGTCCGCCGGGCACAGCGGCAGACGATGGGCGTACGGCTCATGAATCTGCCCGAGGGCGTCAACTTGGTCGCCTTGGCCCGCAACGCCGACGAGCCGGACGACGAGCAGGAGTGAATGGATGACCCAGCCGGGGAGCCCGGGCAGCACTGACGACGACGGTTTCGGACCGACCCGCATCGAGCGGGGGGCCCAGGCGGTCGCTCCAAAGGCGCCGCCGGCCGGAGCCCCGCTGGTGCGGGGTCGTTCGGCTCCGGCATCCACTCCGGCGCCGTCGGCGCCGCCTAAGGGCACGGGTCCGACTACCACTATTACCGTGCCCCAGAATGGGGCGAGGTCGGTCAACGACAGGCCGGTCAACGAGAAGCAGCTCAGCGACCTGCCCGCCGCCGGACCGGCCATCGCCGACGCGCCGACGACGGCCGTGCCCAACGTCGCGCCGAAGCCCGGCGCGAACGCCGCCAAGGCGCCCGGCAAGGCGACGGCCCGGGGGCGCGGTCCACGACGCGCCCGTCTTCAACTCCGCAACGTGGACGCCTGGACCGTCTTCAAGTTCTCCTCCGTGCTGGCTGTGTTCCTGTTCCTCGCCTGGCTCATCATCGTCATGCTGTTGTTCGGGGTCCTGAACGCCAGCGGCGTCATCGGTGACATCAACCGGTCGGTCACCACGATCAACGGTCCCGGATCCAGCGGTGTGGTCAACGGTGGCCGGGTCTTCGCATACGCGCTGATCATCGGCGCGGTGAACGCGGTGCTGTTCATCGCGCTCACCACCGTCGGGTCGGTCGTCTACAACCTGTGCGCCGATCTCGTCGGCGGTGTCGAGGTGACGCTCTCCGAGCGCGACAGCTAGTCGCCGATCTGCTTTGTGCACGGATGCCGCGTCCAGGTAGGGTGGCTCTTCGTGTTCGCGGGCCTGTAGCTCAGACGGTTAGAGCGCATCCCTGATAAGGATGAGGCCGGAGGTTCAAGTCCTCCCAGGCCCACAACAACACCTGGTCGACTCGACCAGCGCTGCTGGAAGGCGGGCCGCTATGAAGAAGCCACTACTCCTCGCGGCGCTGGCCGCTGGAGTCGCGATCGCGGTCAAACGGCGAGGCACCGGCAGCAAGGCCGACGCGGCGTTGTGGGCCGAGGCCACGGCTGCGCGGAACACGCCGACTGCCAAGGACTGAGCGCGCCGGTATTCTTCGCCCCATCCGGGACGTACGGTGTAGTAGGCCCGGGGACGTAGCTCAATTGGCAGAGCACCGCCTTTGCAAGGCGGGGGTTGAGAGTTCGATTCTCTTCGTCTCCACTCATGAGATGCCCAGCAGTCATCAGCTGGTGTGAGTCCGGATCTCCCGCCGACGACCCAGCCAGATGCCAGGCCACGCCCTCCAGGATGCGCCGGGGGAGGGCCCCCACCGGCGCTAGCGCTATCTCGCCGCCTCACGACGATGGCCTCCGTCACCTCGTCGCGCAGACCGAGGCGTTTGCCGAGGCGCGATTCTGCGCGCTGGCGAGCCGGGGCACTCATGGTGTGTCGAAATCCGCCGATAGAGCTAACGGGGGGGTAGCGAAGTCAGTGCCGTCCAGGCACAGCGCAGGGGATCGAGAAGGGACCCGCGTCGAAATGAAGCTCCGTGCGCGCGCCACGGCGACGGAATACCGTCTGCTGGTCGCGCTCGTGTCCGTCATCGTGGCTAGTTACCTGCTGACGCAGTGGCTCCTGGCGGAGTTCGTACCGGACGCCGGCAAGGCCGTCGTCGACCTGGCCGAAGTCGCGGCGATCACCGTGTTGTCCTCGGTCGGGCTGTGGTGGACCGTCATCCGGTACCTGCGGGACCGGCACCGCAGTCAACTCTTCGACCAGCAGTTACAGGCCGCGCTGAACATGGCGCCTGACGAAGCGGCCGGATACGACGTTGTCGCTCGCGCGCTCGACGCCGTGGGCGTGATCGGGCATGCCCAACTCAAGCTGGCGGACTCCAGCGAAGCGCACCTGAAAGTCACAGTCGAGCACGAACGGGGCCGCGGCGTCACCGCGTGCGACGTGACGGGGCCGTTCCAATGCCCGGCCATCCGTCGCGCCCAGACGAGCCGCTTCCCGGCGCATACGGCACTAGACGCGTGCCCCTGGCTGAGCACCGCGGCCACGCAACGGCCCGTCGGCGCGGCGGTCGGAGCGGTATGCGTGCCACTGAACGTTGTCGGGCGAGCGATCGGCGTCCTACACGTGGCGGCTCCGGCCGAGGCGCTCCCCGGTCAGCGCGCTGTCCGCGACCTTGAGGCCATCGCGGAACGCGCCGGCGCCCGGATAGGAATGCTGCGGGTGCTCGAGCAGACTCACCTCCAGGCGGCCACCGATCCGCTGACGGGCTTGCTGAACCGACGAAGCCTGGAAAACCAGCTCCACGAGTTGATGCGCAGTCACCGGCAGTTCTGCCTGGTGATGGGCGACCTGGACCACTTCAAAGCCCTCAACGACACCCACGGCCATGAAGCGGGCGACCGAGCGCTGCGAGTCTTCGCGAAGACGGTGCGATCGGTGCTGCGCTCGGAAGACATAATCTCCCGCTACGGCGGCGAGGAGTTCGTCTTCGTATTGCCGGACCGGTCGGTGTCGGAGGCGGCTGGCGCGTTCGAGCGCGTTCGCGAGGCGCTGGCGCTCGCAGCCAACGCCGGTAACGTGCCTCCGTTCACCGCGAGTTTCGGCGTAGCGCACAGCAGCGCGGCGGAAGGCCTCGACGAGCTCGTGCGAGCGGCCGATCACGCGCTGTTCCGGGCGAAACGCGGCGGACGCAACCGGACCGTCGTCGACGGCGAGCCGGAGTTCCTCGGCGCGCGCGCACCTGTGACGGAGAACGGACGATAGCTGGCTCAACCGAGCAGGTAACTTCCGGCAATCCCTGCCGCGAAGCCGCTATCGATGACGTCGCTGGCCCCATGATCCGGCGTCGGACGCGCGGATGAGGTAGATCGACGCCTCACGAGACTCAGCCGGAGCTTCGGTCACCGTGACGCGGGCGACGGCCCACGTGTAGCCGAAGCGGCTGATGATGCGGCCCACGCGCGGCGGTCCTGGGAGCAACTCCTCCTCCCAGGGGCCGAAGAGGTCGCCGTCGACGTAGAACGTGCACCGCATTCACGCAAGATAGGACCCCGGACCGGGCGCTGAACAGAGGCGACCTCAGTGGGGCCGTTCGCCCAGTTCATAAACCTCGCTGGCCCGGCCGACGACCAACGGATCGGGGGAGCCGACGACGGACGCGTCCTTGTCGTCGTAGTCGACCTTGGCCAGGACGTGGCGCATCGCTTCGAGCCGGGCCCGCTTCTTATCGTTGCTCTTGACGACCACCCACGGCGCCCGGTCAGTGTCGGTGGCCCTGAACATCGTCTCCTTGGCGTCGGTGTACTCCTGCCAACGATCCAGCGAGGCCAGATCCATGGGGGACAGTTTCCACTGCCGGACTGGATCTATCTGGCGAATCAGGAAGCGCGTGCGCTGCTCCGACGGCGACACCGAGAACCAGAACTTCGTCAGCGAGAAGCCGTCGTCGAGCAAGAGATCCTCGAAGACCGGCGTCTGGTCGAGGAAGTTGCGGTATTGGGTCTCCGTGCAGAAGCCCATGACGTGCTCGACGCCCGCGCGGGTATACCAGGAGCGGTCGAACAACGTCATCTCGCCACGGGCGGGCAGTCGGGCGACATAGCGCTGGAAATACCACTGCCGCTCCTCGTAGTCGGTCGGCTTCTCCAGCGCGACGACGGTGGCTCCGCGCGGGTTGAGATGTTCGGTGAAGCGCTTGATCGTGCTGCCCTTGCCGGCGGCGTCGCGCCCCTCGAACAGGATCACGTGCCGGCCGCCCGTCGTCTTGATCCACTTCTGCAGCTTCAGCAACTCGATCTGCAGCAGGCGCTTTTGGTGCTCGTACTCGTCGCGGCCCAGGCGCTCGTCGTACGGGTAGCCCTCCCGCCAGGTGTCGACGAGTCGGCCGTCGGCCGAACTCAGAACCGGGTCGTCGTCGTCGATGTCGTGGACTTCGAAAGGCCCGGCGCCGTACTTGTTCGACAGCTCCGTCAGCTGCTCGGCGAGGTCGGTCATGACGCGAGTATCCGCCGCCGGGTAAGCGTCAGTTGGCCGGTAGTTGAACGGATGGGGTCACGCTCGCGCGTGGGCAGCGCGCCGACGCGAACGCCGTAACGTGCACTCGTGACCGATCGGTTGGCGCGTGACGGCGTCGTGCTCGGTCATCGCGCTCAAGCTCCCGCGCCTCGGACATTGATGGCCGTCTTCGCCGAGACCGTGCGGGCCTTCCCCGAGCGGCCGGCGCTCGAGGACGGCGAAGGGGCGTTGACCTACACGCAGCTGGCGGAGGCGGTGCGGGATTTGGCCGCCCGCCTCACCGGAGCGGGAGTCGGGCGCGGCGACCGGGTCGGCGTCCGCATGCCGTCGGGCTCCCGCGAGCTGTACATCACGATCTTGGCTGTGCTCCGGGCCGGCGCGGCCTACGTTCCTGTCGACGCCGACGATCCGGACGAGCGCGCGGCGTTCATCTTTCGCGAGGCGGCGGTCGGCATCGTCGTGACTCCCGATCTCGTCCTCGCCCCGGCGGCGGCCCCTCCGCAACAGCCGACCGTTGCCGACGACGCCTGGGTGATCTTCACATCCGGCTCGACCGGGACTCCGAAGGGAGTTGCCGTCAGCCACCGCAGCGCAGCGGCGTTCATCGACGCAGAGGCCCGGCTGTTCCTGACCGACGCTCCGATCGGCCCGGGCGACCGGGTGCTCGCCGGCCTCTCGGTCGGGTTCGACGCGTCCTGCGAGGAGATGTGGCTGGCCTGGCGTCACGGCGCATGCCTCGTTCCAGCGCCGCGATCGCTGGTTCGCGCTGGAGTCGACCTCGGCCCGTGGCTTGTCGAGCAGCGGGTCACCATCGTCTCCACGGTTCCCACCCTGGCCGCTCTCTGGCCGTCGGACACTCTGGACGGCGTGCGTTTGTTGATCTTCGGGGGCGAGGCCTGCCCACCGGACCTGGCGGAACGGCTGGTCGACGACGGTCGTGAAGTCTGGAACACCTACGGCCCCACCGAGGCCACCGTCGTCGCCTGCGCGGCGCGACTTGCCGATGACGAGCCGGTTCGCATCGGCCTGCCGCTCGATGGCTGGGAGCTCGCCGTGGTCGACAAGGACGGGCGGCCGGTCGAGTCCGGCGAGACCGGCGAGTTGATCATTGGCGGTGTCGGGCTGGCTCGTTACCTCGATGCCGCGAAGGACGCTGAGAAGTTCGCCCCGATGCCCGCCCTGGGCTGGGAGCGCGCGTACCGAAGCGGCGACCTGGTGCGCTTCGACGGAACTGGCCTGTTGTTCGGGGGCCGAGCCGACGAGCAGGTGAAGATCGGCGGACGGCGGATAGAGCTTGGCGAGGTCGACGTCGCCTTGCAGGGCCTCGCCGGAGTCGCCGGCGCCGCGGCCGCGGTTCGGACGACACGCGGCGGTAACCAGATCCTGGTCGGCTACGTGGTTGTGAGCCCCGGCGTCGAGTTCGACACATCGCGCGCGAGCAGCGCGTTGCGTGAGCTGCTGCCGGCTGGTCTCGTCCCGATGCTCGTGACGGTGCAGACCCTGCCGACCCGCACCTCTGGCAAGGTCGACCGGGACGCGTTGCCCTGGCCGGTGGCGGCGGCTCCCGGGCCGACTCCGGAGCACGGACTGAGCGGCGTCCACGCGTGGATCGCCGAGTTGTGGGCGACGATCCTCGGCGCTTCGGTCAGCGGGGTCGACGACGACTTCTTCGCCCATGGTGGTGGCAGCCTGGCCGCGGCGCAGCTGGTCTCCAGTCTGCGCACCCGCTTTCCGCAGGTGACCGTCGCCGATGTCTACGCCCATCCGCGCCTCGCAGACCTCGCCGACTTCCTGGACCGGGCCAAGCCGGTCGAAGCCCTGGTTGAACGGATCGTCCGGCCGACGCCTCTCGGCGCGCAGGCCGCCCAACTGGGCGTGATGGTCGTCGTCAACACCATCGCCGGACTGCGCTGGCTCACCCTGTTGGGCGCGTCGAACAACCTGCTGCAGCACTGGGCCGGCCCGCTGCCGTGGGCGCCCACGATCTCCTGGTGGTGGCTGCTCGGTGGGTTCCTGTTGTTGATCAGCCCGATGGGGCGGATGGCGGTGGCCGTCGCCGGCGCCCGCCTGCTGCTGCGAGGCGTGCGGGCCGGCGACTACCCCCGTGGCGGAGGCGTGCACCTGCGGTTGTGGGCCGCCGAGCAGCTGGCCGAAGCGGTGGGCGCCGCGAACCTGGCGGGGGCGCCGTGGATCTCCTACTATGCCCGCGCCCTCGGCGCGAAGATCGGCCGCGGCGTCGACCTGCACGCCCTTCCGCCGATCACCGGCCTGATGACACTCGGACGGGAATGCGCGATCGAGCCCGAGGTCGACCTCTCCGGATACTGGGTCGACGGCGACC
>Ga0105240_10011866_pt1 | contig 12096 bp, 10 predicted proteins | sample KBSC54metaG_FD_80426 | JGI IMG/M metagenome (GOLD analysis project Ga0105240, IMG submission 80426) | Corn rhizosphere microbial communities from Kellogg Biological Station, Michigan, USA - KBS C5-4 metaG | ecosystem: Host-associated > Plants > Roots > Rhizosphere > Soil | place: Michigan, USA...
ATTCAGGTGCCTATATCGGCGGTGTCCACCTCTTCCCATTCCGAACAGAGAAGTTAAGCCCGCCAGAGCCGATGGTACTGCAGTAAAATGTGGGAGAGTAGGTCGGTGCCAAATCTTATCAAGGTTAAACCCTTTCATCTAGCGATGAAGGGGTTTCTTGTTTTACCGCGTTTTGTAATCTGTGGCGCTGCAAGATTCTTAAAAAATTGGGGATAAAATGATTGTTAACGCCCTATCTTTAGTTCAAAATTAAACAGCAATTATAAACCGAAAACACTATCAATGAAGATTAACAAACGCATAGCCTTATTTATGCTGGTTATAAACGCGTTGTACATTTTATTCGGCGTTGCCAGTTTTTTTAGGCTTGGCGGAAAAGTGTTTAAAGATTTTAGTGAGTATGCGCCACAACAGTCGCAGCTTGAATTCTATTTATCAATAACGATATCCGCTATTCTTTCGCTTATTATTTATATTGGACTGTTTTGGGGGATGAAGGTTTTTAAAGAGAAGAAATGGGTTAAATCAGGCTTAGTTGTATTCTTTTGTATCGACGCTTTTGTTATTCTTTGGCCATTTGCAATGTATTTTTATCATACGCCGCAGGTTGTTATCGACATGGAGCTAATCACACATTTATTAATTAAGGTCAATACGCTATATTTACTTTTCACCTTCGCGTTCGTACGCAACCGTACCATAAGAAGATACTATTGGGGATTTGCAGGATTAATGCTCCTATGCCACTTGGTCTCATATTTTGGCCCGGTGCTATACGATGATTATGGATACGCCTGGCTAGTGATTAACGATGATGTGATTTTTTATATTCCCTTTTTATGCTCACTGACTCTTTTCGTTGAAATTTTTAATTTATCGCGGCAGCAAAACCTGGCAAACATTGAAATTGAAACAACCGGCTTAACCGAATAATTATTTAACCTGGTCAAACCTCACTAATTCGAAAAAGCGCCCCGGATTGGGCAAGTAAATGAAGCCCTGTGCATTTTCTTCATCTAAAGCCTCTTCTGTTTGTTTTGAAGAAACTTTAATAAGTTTGCCGCCGGCATATTTGTAAATCCCGGTCGGTACAGTTTGGTAATTAATTTCAGGGGCATTATGCGGCACCGAATCCGTGCTATAGAAGGTTGTCCCACCGCTACTGCGTCTGTAAAACCACAATCCTTTCACCCAATTTACAGTATCACCAATTACCAGCAACGGCGAGCCATACATAATAAAAGTAGAGTCATTTTTTACTTCTACATCTCCCTGCATTTTATAAAGGGCAGTTTTCTCACCATCTACGCTCTTTTCAAATACCAGGAAATCATTCATAAAACGCCGTTTCGAACGCTTGTATGCATGATATACCTTTCCATATTTTGATTTTACAGACACTACTACAGAATCATAGCTGGCAAATTCTTCCGGCGAAATCCTGGTATAGTATTTTTTTAAGCCGGTGCGCTCACAGCCGGCCGACAGCAATATGGAAATTATTCCCAAAAAGCACGTCAATTTTCGCATGCTTAAATATATAAGATAGCTGCGGGTTTTTAACATCATTCCCGGATAAAAATTGACCACCCGTGAATTAAAAGCAACCCGGTCCCAATCATTTAATTTCCACATGTAAAACAAACGCAACGATCTCAGGTTCAGTTACTATGAGAAGTTTACTTTATATTATCGTAGTTATCCTGGTTATCAGCTGGCTACTCGGGGGCTTTGCCTTCCACGTTGGTGGTGACGCAATACACATAATCATTGTAATTGCCGTTATCCTGTTATTATTGAACCTGTTTAATGGCGGTGGCAGATCGGCGCGGGGACGCTGGTATTAGCCACAAATCCTGCATGTTTAACAGCCTTAGTTCAATCGGACGAGGCTTTTTTTATTTAACGGGTAAGCTATCAGGCAATCTTTGCAGCAAATTTTATAAATTGGCGCCCGCAATATTACTATGGCCCTCATTATAATAAATATCATTTTCTGCATAGCCTTCCTGGGGTTTGCTTATGTAAACCTTAACGATGTTGATGCAGCCCTATGGGTAACTATTTATATGGTTGCCGCCGTCTGCTGTGGACTGGCCGCATATGGATTATATTACCCGGTAGTTTATCTTACTGCCATCGCTTTTTACCTGGTTTATGCAATTATTTTGTTTTTCGCCAAAGATGGGGTGCGCGATTGGATCGTGAAATATAACAGGCCCAGCATTGTTGAAACCATGCAGGCCGAAAAACCTTATATTGAGAAAACGCGTGAATTTTTTGGATTGTTAATAGTCGCCGGTGCGTTGGCAATCGACTACTTAACGCTGTAGGAGCTTTGTCAACTTCTTTATGTCCAATCGTGTTGTGCTCCCTATAACCGTTTGATTTTAAGTATTTAAATGCCTAAGTTTGGACATTAAATAACCTGGATCGACAATATGAACCCTATCGCCCAAAAAATAATTGACACTTGTGAAGCAAACTTCGATGCAAATGCTGATAACTGCAGTGGCTTTGTAAAGGCTGTTTCTACGGATTTCTCTGTCACTTTAACCGGGCAGGCAGATGATATTGTGGACCAGATACAAACAGCCGACTGGCAGCAGCTAGCCGATGGGGTAGAGGCAAAGGCAAAAGCCGATGATGGCTGGCTGGTTGTGGGTGGATTAAAAGGTAGTGAAAATGTGCCTCCGCAAAGCCATGGCCATGTGGTTATTGTTGTCAGCGGGCCGCTTGCGCACGATTTGTACCCATCTGGTTATTGGGGAAAGCTTGGCAGCACGGGCAAGAAAAATACAACCATAAACTGGGCCTGGAATACAGACAGCCGTGACAAAGTAATTTATTCTGCTGTGCAGATTTAACCCGGGCAGTTATTTAGACCTAAAAAAGAACGCCGGCCTCTTTTCGGAAGCCGGCAATTCAGTGAATTTAATTTAATCAAACCAAAGACAGGATTAATCCTTATCCCGGGCAGTTGCAATTATCCTTCAACCGCGTCTTTAGGTGCCTTGCGCTCCTGGTGTTTCATTTTGTGCTTTTTTTCCCAGGCCGCGAACTTGGTTTTCTGTTCGTCGTTCAAAACAGCAAATAACTGTTTTTTTGTTTCCAGCCTGATACTTTTGGCAGCCAGTTGGGTAGCTTTTTTGTCGGCTGAAGGGTTGCTGCTTTTCAGGCTGTCCATGCGGGTGGCCTGTGTTAAAAATAAAGCATTTACCTGCTTGGCTTGTTCCTGGCTAAGGTTAAGCTTTTTTTGCAACGTCTTAGTATGATGAGCTGCACGCTGCTCCGGCGATTTTTTAGTAACCTGTGCGCTGGCCATAAAGCCTAATCCTATAATAAAGGATGCTATTAAAATTAATCTTTTCATTTTTGAGTTTTTAGTAATTAACTCAAGATAGGACTAGTGCATTGCCAGATGGTTTAATGTCGGAGAAGTCCGGAAAGTCGGGAAAGTCGGGAAAGTCGGGAAAGTCCGAAAGACGAAAAGGAAGGTCAGCGAAAGTCCAAAAAGTACGAAAGACAAAAAAAGCAGGAAAGATTGCTTTCGATCACACCAAAATAAAAACGTCCTGGCGAATTAACTCCCGGACGTTCTCTATTTCTTTCGGTCTTTTCCGACTTTCCGGACTTTACCGACTGCTATTCATACACCTTATACAACACCCAATCAGTGGTTTCATAAACGCGGTGTAGTTTTAATGCGCTGTTAGCTTTTTTAATTACCGGTATGTATTTATCATTAAGCTGTGTAAAGCCGGTCACTTCATTTTTCGGGTTCGCCAATACAATATAATCAACGTACTTTTCGGGAGCTTCTATAGCACTCAGAAAAGCATTTTCGTAGGGCAAAGTATATTTTTGCAAATTCTCCTTAGCTTCTATTTCATTCGTTTTCTTTGAAAACGCAACAACAGGGAATGCAATAGCATCGTCAACCAATACATGTGTGCCCTTAGGTAAACCGTCGATATACCTTGCCAGCTGGCGGTTTTCATCCTGGTGAGTGTCGGGCTCACGGTTAAGCAGTACAGTAATAAAATTCTTCTCCTCTGTAATCGATGAGTTTTTAAGGTAGATGTAACCCGTATACAATTGCACCAGCGTTAAAACACCCACTACTGTTTTTAATATGGTTTGGTTGCGGATGGTCTGCGCCTTATACAAAATACAAAGCAGGGCCAGTACCACAAATATTAAATAGTACTCATGAACTAAAAATACCTTTTCGTATTTAATGTGCAGGAACTCGATAAACGCAAACGGAGTAAGCAGCGTTAAGATCTGGTACATACTGTTCCTGAACAGGTAAATGGCCACCAAAATAAGCGGACAAAACAGCAGCACCCTCGCGGATATTAAAATCGACGTTTCGGGTATCTGGTAAACGGTACTGGTTGATAGTTGGTCGAAGCTCAGCTTGTCTGACAGTACAGTCCATGTAGCGTAAGGGCTTTCGCTAAAATAGTTCAGATCCTGTGCGTGTGTTAGGTTCAGCAGTTTGTAACAAACGATACAAGCCAGTGGCAACACGAATAGGATGATATAAAGTGCAAACGTTTTGTTGATCAGCTTTCGCCGCAGCGACGGGTTGTTAAAGCTGATAAAAAGCCTGAAAATAGACTCCTGTTCGCCCAGGTTTAAACTTTTTATGGTTATTGACAGTACCAGCGGGATAAAGAATAAGGTAAGCCAAATGAACTTGTAATCGCAAAATATGAGCAACACCAAACTTATACTGGCAATTGATACGTGGAACGTAGTATTTGAATTGTAGAACTTTAACAGGTTAAAAAAGAACAGGAAAAAGAACACCATTACCAGCGCTATTGATTTACCCGAACAGGCCGCGTACAAAATACCCGGATGAAATATAAATATGATGAGGAGTATAAACAGGTAAAATTCATCTTTAGCCCTTTTCATTAATGCGCTGCCTATTAAAAAGAACAACACTGCCGTAATAATTGAAGAAGCGATAACCGGTGCAAGCGGGATGCTTATTGCCGAAAATATAAATGAAGCATAAAATGGCAATATAGGGGCAGTTAACCCCATTACCTTAAGCCTGTTGCCCAAACCGTCGACAACGATTTTGGTTTTTTCAATGTAAAACATTGCCTCCTGGCTTATATAACCTAGATGATTTAAGTGTATACCTAATACCAGGTAATAAATCGCCAGTAAAATGGTGATAAGTAACAGATATCTGGATTGATTTCTCATTTAACAACGTTTGTTGGATTGTTAACTTTACTAAGTCCGTGTTCAGTTTTTTCCCAATAAAACGGCTTAACTATTAATTGGTACAGACCCTTAAAGGCGGCAACCGAGTGCATAAGCCAGTATACGGGGTTGGCGATAGAGAAAAGGATAAGCTCGTAATACCGCCTTTTAAACACTGCCATCATATTTATATAAATCATCAATATATTACCTACCATCAGGTTAAATATCGACATAAACAAAATCCAGTCGGGGAACAGTGTGCGGATGGTCGAAAGGTCGAACACCAGGTAGCTGATGAAAATGGCCAGCAAAAACGGGTACACCAAAAAGGTAAGTGGTGTAGCACCGATAAAGAAGTTAAAGCCAAGGAAACCTTTCCAGCCTAACTTTTTCCAAAGTGCAACCGGGTTACGCATGTGTACCAGGTAGGTTTGCATGTAGCCTTTAATCCACCGTGAACGCTGGCGAATCCAGTTGATAGGCTCGTTGTTAGCTTCCTCGTATGTGGTGGAGTTAATAACAGCAATTTTATAGCCTTTTGCATAAGCGCGCAGGCCCAAGTCGGCATCTTCAGTGACGTTAAACGGATCCCAGGCGCCAAGCTCAACCAGGTTCTCCAGTTTGAAGTGGTTACTGGTACCACCCAGGGGGATAGGGATATCCAGGGTATCAAGCCCCGGCAGCATATAATCAAACCAATATGAATACTCGAGGGTAAACATACGGGTCAAGAAGTTCTCGTTTCGGTTAAAGTAGTTCAGCGCGCTTTGGATACAAATATAGTTTGATGGCAGCTTGCCAAACATTGATACCACCTTTTTCAGCTGGTCGGTATCGGGGATATCTTCTGCGTCGTAAATGGTCAGGTATTTACCGCGTGCAAAATGCAGGCCGTAGTTACAGGCTTTTGGTTTTGTTTTAGGCATGTGGAACGGTACCACTACTACCTCAAATATGGCGGGGAAGTCCAGGTTGCGAACTGCATTTAATGTTTTATCGTCATCCTCTTCTATCAGCAGTTTTACATCCAGCTTTTCGCGTGGGTAGTCGAGTGCCTGCAGGTTCCATATCAGTTTCTTTATCAGCTTATCTTCCTTATACACCGGTAATAAAATGGTATATATGGGCAGTTCATCTTCCACAATCTCGCGTAAGTCCTCACGGGTTACCGCCTGGTGCAGCTCGAAACGCGAGCCCATGAGCGCCAAAAACAGCTTAAACAATATCGCCACCAAAAAGAACGAGCTGATGAGGATATTGATAATAATAGAGGTGTTTTTAAAGCTTACAACCAACCCGATGGTAACCAAACCTAACAGGATAAAAAGGAACGCAAGCTGACCGGTTGAAAAGGTGATAAATGCCGAACTGTTAGGGTCGCGGTTCAGCAATTCGAAAACTGCTGATTTTACATATTTGTCGCCTGTTAACCTGTGGCTTAACCAGGTAATATCAAGGTCGGACGCTAATATAATTTCAGGCTCGCAATCGTAAGTAAACCTGATGAAGTCAATAAATAACTGATTCGACGGGTCTGCCATTACAGTTATAACCCTGCCGTTTTCAATACGTAAAGGGAGTGCTACGTGCTGGTCGGCAAATTTTAGTTCTATTTTGCTGAGTACATCTGCGTCATAAGCAAGTTCCCTGATGGGCTGGAAGACGTAACCTGCATTTGTTAAGGAGCGTTCGTAATTTTTACGGGAAATGTACCCGAAGTTTAACGCTATTTTGATAAATGACTGGCCGGTGGTGGCAGATAAATCATTAATCTTTTCCCGATCTTGCCTGGATATAAAACCATCATTAACCAAAAGTTCAGGAATTGACATATTATTCAGTTTCAGTAAAGTGTTAAAACAATTTATCAAGTAACCTTAGCCTATGCGGCATATGCTAAGGTTACTCATATAATCAATTGAAGCTATTATCCAGCCTTGAGTCAGAAGTCCAAAGCCTTGAGTCAAAAGAACCAGAGCGGGCTTTAGACTTGGGACTCAAGACTAACGACTATTGACTTGGCATTAGTCGTTATATAGTTCCTGCGACCTTTGTACTCTTGAGCGAACAAACAGGAACGATAGCAGTATCAACACCAGTATACCCAGTAATATGTATAGGTTGTATTTTTCCCAGAACTGTGTGATAGCGCTCTTGGTATCAACATACTCAATATTTTCGCTTGATTTATTGATGTTGAACAGGTATTTGTTTGAGTTAACGTCAGTTACGCACACGTTGCTCGATAGGGTTGAAAGCTGCTCAGTAATTGAACGTGCTGCTGCTATCAATGCGTCGGATATGTGTGTGCCGGTTGCAGTTAATACCAGCGTAGCGTTGTTGCTGCGGCCGTAGAAAATCTGCGCCAATCCGTTTGATGTGGTATCTGACAGTGAATATACCGGTTTGTTATTTTCTGCATTATATAAGCGGAAGTTCTGTTCGAAATGAATAGGCGCATCCGGAAACTCCTTCATCAACTTATCGTCTTTGCTTAACAGCGCAATAATGTTGTATTTTTTCAAATCGCCACTAGGCACATCGCTTGAGTATGCAAATTCAGGGAAGTTATTCGAGTTGATGTTGTTGTTTAACTCGTAAATAATTTCGCCGATTGCACCGGCTGCATATTTTGCGTATTCTTTTGATACGATGATACGGGTAGTACCTGTATTGAATGCTTCAGGATATTGATAGAAACTTAAGTCGCTCGATATGAAAGGGTTTTTTGATTCAAGATATGATTTCTCGGCATCAACCTCGCCAAAGAAATTGATGAAGCTGTTTTTACATAAACCGTTCGACGGGAAAAACCTGAACTCGGCCTCCAGTGTATTGTACTTGTGGTGCTGGTAACGGTTAATAGTTACCGAAGTATTTAATTTACCCGAAGCATCAAGCTTTTCGCTGCTTATCAGCAAACCGTTAAGGTAAATATTAAAGTAACCCCTATCACCAGGGCTTAAACCGCTGTAGTTACCAATAAAACGTATTTCAACTTCTTTTGGCGTAAAGTTAAAGTCGCTGTTTTTGAAGTTGTAAGCACTTTTTAACGAGCCTATACCCGAAAGAAAATCGCTTGAGCCGCCAATTTGTTTCAGCGATAATTTCGAGCGGTTTTCGTCGATAGTTTTAAAGTAAGTATTTGAAGCTGCGTCAATTAAAAGGTAATCGCCAAAAGTTGAATTTAGAATATTGATGTTACCTAAAGCGGTAATGGCTTTTTCGTAGCCGGCATCATCGCCTCCGCTAACAAATAATATTTCGGCAGGTGATGAGGTTGTAGCAACCGATTTGTGGGCAACCATCACACCTTTTTCGTTAACCATTTGAGTAATGGTATCGGTAGAAGACGACATTGATTTTGAAAGATATAAGATACCTTCGTTTGACTGCGGCGATACTTTAATCAGCGAACGCTTGTCTTCGGGCAATGCGCCTAAGTTACCAACCTGGATATAGTTTTTAACACTATCAGGTACAGCTGTTGCTTCATAAACAGATATCTTTCTGCCTGAAATTCTTTTCAGCCTTGCATAAGCCCATGCAACAGCTTTTAAGTCCTTAAGACTTGGGTCGGCCGGGTAAACAATTGCTCTTTTTGAATCGAAGCAGTTGCTGATGTTTACGTCGCTTAAGCCGGTTTTGGTGTTTTTAACCAACGACAAATAGGAGAAGTCCTTAACCTTAAGCCACATGGCGGGGTTATCCAAATCCTTACAGATATCATCACTGATGGCTAACAGCGTTTTAACCTGAATTTTAAGGTAATGATCTGGCGAAAGGTCGGCCCGGCTAAGGTTAAGTATTACCTTTTGAATGGTATCGGCACCTAAGCGTGCACTGTAAGCGGGTTTATCATTGATAATTATATTGATAAAAGAATGATCTTTTAACAAGGCCTGCGAAGGCTCAAAATATAATACCAGTTTGCTCCCGTTCATTTCCACCATAGGCGAAATCTTAACGTAGATAGAACTTGCGCCGCTCATTCCGTAAATGGCGTCGTCAGCGTGCCCTAATGATTTGAAGGAGACCACACTCTGGGCCAATGATGCCTTACTTAAAAGAAATACAAGGGCTAATAAGGTAAAAAATTTGTTCATTGGTTTGTCAATATTAGTTTATTACGTAAAATTCAACTCTAAAATAGTTTCCGTGATCATCGCTTCTGTACGATATTTCACCGCCCATTTCCTGGGTCATCAATTTTGCTATCGAAAGGCCTAACCCAACACGGTTTTCGGTATGTTCAGATGCCTCACTTAAAGCATTAAGTTTGTTAAACATATCATCAAGTTCCCGTTGGCCAATTGAAATGCCTTCGTCTATTATTTCAAAAACAAATTTCTGGCGCTGTAAACTGGTTACAACCCTGATGTTGTTGTTTGTTTGCGAAAATTTAATAACATTTGATAATAAGTTCTGGAAAACCTGCCCGGCAAAAACGCGGTCGAGGTTAACGTTTATTGGTGTTTTTTGTATCTCGTCGACCAAATGAATATTTTTCATTTGAGCAGTTTCAGTTAGCCCTTTAAAAATATGCTGAACCTCGGCGTTAATGTTGAATACCTCGAGCTTAAACCGCATTTCGGGCGACTCGATTTCTTTAACATCCATTAGCTTATTAAGGAGGTATTGCATTTTTGTGGCCGATTCTGCAATATAACCTACAAACTCGGTTTGGTCGGCGCTAAGGCGATATCCTTCTTCCTTAATCATATTGTTACTCATGATTATTGAACCTGCAAGGTTCTTCAAGTCGTGGCCCGCAATATTTATAAAGTTGTTTTTGTGGTTATCAAGCTTACGCAGTTCTTCGTACTGGGCGTCAATAATGTTGTTTTTCTCGGCAATGTCGCGATTTTGCTCTTTAAGCTGCTCGTTCGATTTGGTGATAAGCAGTTGTGAGCGTACATCGCGTTCGATAATTTTATAACGCGCACCCGGTACAAAGCATGATATTAATGCGATAACAAAGAAAAACTGTCCGCCGTTTTGAATTACAATATCAAGTGTGTATTGGCTAAACAGGATAAAAAATATGCCCAGCAGCACCAATGCAAGCAATGCTTGTAAAACTGAGTTAATGGGCTCCCAAAACACCTGCAGGTTAAAAAACAGGAATATCGCGCCGAACAATAAATAATAAACGTTTAACTGGCCAATGTCGACTATATTACATAATAAGGCGGAACTGACAGATATTAAAAACAACGATATATGTAATAATATACGGAAATTATAGTTCTTACGTTGAAAAATGCTGTAAAGCCCTAAAATAACAAGGTCGGTAATAATACGTACGATAAAGAACTGCAGCCAGACATTATTAGCGAATATAAAATCAACAATGCTTAACAAGGGATAAACAAACAATATCATCCAAATGATATTATTGGTCTGGTACCAGGCCTTTTTTGAGATTTCTTTGTTTAGTTCTTCTTTTGTTAGTTGGACAAACATTATTTAGTTTTTCTTAAATTATGATAGGATTGTTGTTATCAATAAATTTAATTCGTATAAAGTAAACCAAAATATTCAATACGTTTGAAAACATGTTTTGCACATATAAACATATTCCTTACACTATTGGTGCGTTAATAAAAAACATATTTATTTTTATGTTATTCATCGTTACGCCTGCTGGTATAGCAAAAAGTAATCCAACCGCCCCAAATCTTCGCCAGCTGGCATTTAAGCGCGCCAAAAGCCTTGATAACGGAATCTCTATTTCGTGGTACGAACAAACCTGGAATAAAGATATTTTAGCTAAAACCCCGTTAAAAACAGCTGATTTTGAACTTTTAAAACGCATGGGTATTAAAAGCCTCAGGCTGCCCGTAGCGTTTGCGTATTTTGAATCCCAACAAATTCCGTTCGGGCAATTATTTTCCCAAATTGATAAATTTGTTAAACAGTGCCATGCTTATGGGTTTAAGGTTATAATTGATTATCACAATGGTAACTTTAATGATGCAAATTACAACACCGAGACCCCGAAGCTGATTGATTTGTGGACAAAACTCACCAAAATGTACCTGCATGTAAATCATGACAACCTGTTTTTCGAGTTATACAACGAACCACCACACATGAACCCCGAAACCTGGAAAGATGCCGCTTACAACATTACTACCGCCATAAGAAAGATTGATAAAGAACGAACATTGATTATAGGTGCCTCAAATTATAACAGCATCTATGAATTGAGCCGGTTTGTACGGCTGGCCGACGAAAATGTTATATATACCTTCCATTTTTATGAACCTTTTTTGTTTACGCACCAGGGTGCAGAGTGGATCGGCGCCCAGGAAAGCACCACCGGTGTGCCGTTTCCATACAATCCGGCAACTTTTCCGGTGCTTAACCCGAAGGCAAAAAATACTGATGGCGAGAAGAATTATAATAAATATAATTTAGACGGGAATGAGCAATCGGTGCGCGATAAACTCCAGATTGTGAAAAACTGGGGGGCAAAATATGACGTACCGATATTATGCGGCGAATATGGCGTATATAATAAATATGCCGATATTGACAGCCGTTGCCGCTATATTAAAACGGTACGGCAAACGCTTAAAACATTAAACATCCCTGGTATGTTATGGGATTATAGCGGCAATTTTTCTATTTTTACCGGCGAACCGTCCATTAGCAATTTACCCCCCTGCATGAAAGATGCTATCGGTTATACCACGCAAAAATGATAAATTTATTGTGGTTATAAATAGCTAACTTTGCACCATTAATATTTACTATGAGATTTTTTGACGATAAGCGACGCGAGGTGATGCAACACATCGAAAAATTCATGCTTGAAAAAAAGGATGAATACCTTAAACCCATCGATACCATCTGGCA
>Ga0105240_10011868_pt1 | contig 12092 bp, 8 predicted proteins | sample KBSC54metaG_FD_80426 | JGI IMG/M metagenome (GOLD analysis project Ga0105240, IMG submission 80426) | Corn rhizosphere microbial communities from Kellogg Biological Station, Michigan, USA - KBS C5-4 metaG | ecosystem: Host-associated > Plants > Roots > Rhizosphere > Soil | place: Michigan, USA...
AAACCACCTTTTCGTATTATAGCTCCTAAAGGCGCACCAATAAGGAACAATAATATACATGCAAAGGAAAGTGTGAATTTGCGATGCAGCTCTATATTAAACTTTATATAGTTCTCATCCTGTATTGCTTTGTCAGCAGAAGCAGGTAATAAAAGTGCAGTTACATTGCGTGAATTGTTCGTGGCCTGTTGTACAACCTTTGACCGTAATGTATCATTTACTAACTGTATAAAAGATGTATCGTAGTTTCTTATTGTTACTTTTCCCTTTTGCAGCACATTAGCCAGAGTATCTTTATCGCGCAGGCTATAGGCCGTTACATAAGGGCCTACGTATGCATTGACATTATCATTTAGCCTTCTGCGCGAGCGCCGCAAGCTGTCTATTCCTTCTCTTAACTGCTCCACATTCATCATCTGGTAGGCGTTTTTAAACAGATCTTCGTTAGTACGGGTGAGCTTAAACGAAGATAAATCGAATACTTTATCCCATTGTTTAAAATGCAGCCTGGTTTGTTCGTAATCGGCAATACCGCTACTGTTATTGCGCTGTTCCATGTAACGCCAGCCATCATGCAGCCTGAAAATAAGATACTGCTTATCGGGTGTAGGTATCATCTCGCCTTCTTTTGCAAGTACAACCTCGTCATTTCCAAGGCCGGAGCTATGGTCGTAGATAATGATGTTGCGTATGGTATGGCCGTCCTGATCTTTACTGCCGACACGTATAGCATAGCCGTCAATATCCCTATTAAACTGGCCGGGACGTATATTTAAAGCGGGTTTGGAGTTACGAAGGTCATACAATAATGACAGGGCTTTGAGGTTGGCTACCGGTATTACATTGTTATTAAAAAGAAACGCCAGGCCGCCTATTAATGTAATAAATATGAACAGGGGCCTCATGAACCGAAGCAAGGATATCCCTGCAGCCTTAATAGCCACGAGTTCGAAGTTCTCACCCATGTTTCCAAAGGTCATAATAGAGGCCAGCAGTATGCCTAATGGCAAGGCCATAGGCACCATGGTAGTGGACATATACACAAGCAATTGCAGTATCATCCAAACGCCCAATCCTTTACCTATCAATTCATCCATATACAGCCAAAAAAACTGCATAACCAAAACAAAGAGGGTAATAAAAAAGGTAACAATAAATGGCCCTATGAAACTGCGAATAATGAGTATGTCCAGTTTTTTAATCAAAATGCCGACCGAATTTGTGCAAACCTACTAAAACAATAGCTTTTTACTATTGCATATATAACACTATTAACCTTTTGTTATAGTGCATTTATAAAAAAGCCTGCTTCCTGTAGAAGCAGGCTTTTATTGTCCTTATAGCTTTTTAGCTACCTATGCGGTGTTTCAGGTCGCTTATCTGTGTATTCCACAGCTGCTCCTGGTCCTTTATTTCATTTTTTTCTGCGAAATCTGTTATTCGCAGTATGGTTTCATTTGTTATTGCGCTTTGCTCTATGCGAAACTCAAAAAACTCGTCATCAGTCTGATGATCCCAACGATAAATAATATAGTCATTTTCCATTTGCTCTACCACTTCTGCGGTGTCTGTAGAGCCATTCCAGCTAAAGTAAAATGTATGATCTCTTTGATCTACCTTATCTGCAAACCATTCCTGAAGTCCTACCGGTGTTGATAAAAATTCGTATAAAATAGACGGAGAGCAACGTATTGGGTATTCTAACGTATAAATTGTCTTTTTCTTATTCATTCTACTGCGAGTTCTCTATTGATTGTTCGTTATTTAGCTGCAATAATAAAAAAAGCGGGCAACAATCAAAATTTTTTAAGTAAATTATTTGATTATTTCTTGTTAAATGCTCAGTTTAGTTTAAATTGCTGCTGTTAAGAATTTCTTAATTTTTTTTGGGTCGAATTATCATGAGCCTTAGATTTGCTTTTACAATGTCGTCCAGTACCCGTCACCACGAAGATTCAGACTATTTATTTTCAAATCATTTAATGCTCTGCCTATGTCGATGCGTCAGCTAAAAATCACGAAGTCAATAACTAATCGTGAAAGCCAATCCCTGGAGAAGTATCTGCAGGAGATAGGTAAAGTAGATCTGATCACTCCCGAAGAAGAAGTGCAATTAGCCATCCGTATTAAACAAGGAGACCAACGTGCACTGGAAAAGCTAACCAAAGCTAATCTTCGCTTCGTGGTATCTGTTGCAAAGCAGTACCAGAACCAGGGACTTTCTTTAAGTGATCTGATTAACGAGGGTAACCTTGGCCTTATCAAAGCCGCACAGCGCTTTGACGAAACAAGAGGTTTCAAATTCATTTCCTACGCAGTGTGGTGGATACGTCAATCTATACTGCAGGCCCTGGCTGAACAATCCCGTATTGTGCGCCTGCCGCTGAATAAAGTAGGCCTTTCTAACAAGATAAGCAAAGCTTATTCTCAGCTGGAACAGGAGTATGAAAGAGAACCTTCTACCGAAGAGCTGGCTGAACTTCTGGAAATTGGAACTGAAGAAGTAGAAACTACACTGGGCGTAGCAGCACGCCACGTATCTGTAGACGCACCTTTTGTGGACAGCGAAGACAATACACTGCTTGATGTACTTGAAAACCCTAACTCTGACTCTGCAGATTCTGAACTGGAGCATCATGACTCACTACGCTGCGAAATAGAACGCTCTCTGAGCACACTAACTGACCGCCAGCGCGATGTGATAAAACTATACTTTGGCATAGGTGTAGAGCACCCGATGAGCCTGGAAGACATAGGCGAAAGGTTTTCACTGACACGCGAACGTGTACGCCAGATAAAGGATAAAGCTATTACTAAACTGCGCACGGCAAGCCGCTGCAACTTATTAAAATCATATTTAGGCAATTAAATTTTTACACTGAATATAAAAGAGCCTCCCTTCCGGAGGCTCTTTATTTTTTCCTATCGTATCTAGCTACCTTATTCCTGTATGCCCCATTTATTTGCAAGAGCATTGTATTGCTCTATCGGAAGTCTGCCAGTGCCTGCATAATAGCCTGCTATCTGACGCTGGCGGAAGGCCTCATAGAGTGTGACTGCGCAGGCTACAGATATATTAAGTGATTGCACCATACCTACCTGCGGGATAATAAAATTGCCATCGCAATAAGTAAGACATTCTGCCGTGACACCATCATGTTCATTGCCAAAAACAAGGGCTACTGCTTCTGTAAGTTGCAACTCATACAAGGAATGTGCCTGCTCGCCAAGATGGGTAGCATATATTTTATTGTAGCGTTGGCGCAAAGCTTTCATACAGTCTTCTGTATTATCGTACTCATGTATGGTGAGCCAACCAGCCGCACTGGCCGAGCTTTTTTTGCCAAAACTTTTATGTTGGCTGATTTGTGTGTTGAGCACGTATATATCCTGAATGCCCACAGCATCGCAGGTACGCATCACCGCGGCGATATTATGGGGGTCGTGTACATTCTCCATCACTACTGTGAGATCAGGCTGACGATGGCTTAATATGCTGTTTATTCTGGCTTTGCGTTCAGGTGTCATGATATAAGGCTGCAAAGATAAAACAAGCAACATTATACTAAAAACAATGCCCTTCTTTTCAGAAGGGCATTGTAGAAAATGGTTTATAAACTCTAATTAATCAAGACGTAATTTTTCTTTTACATCCCCAGGTATGCCGCCCTTATTGAGCAGGAATGCTGTGGTTTTATATTGCACATAGGCTTTGCTCACATAGAGATAGCCTTTATAATCATTTTTAGTACCCCATGAATTCTTTACTATGTAGTATTCTTTGCCATTCTGATCTTTGGCAATGCCCACTATATGCATACCATGATCGTCTGTAGTACTATAATTATCGTATGCTTCCTGGCGTATTTCAGGTGTTATTTTAAGCTCGGGTTTAGGACCATTGAACATATCATTTTTCTCGCTGTCGCTCATATCTTCCATATCTTTTTCCGGCACATATGCTACACCATTCTTCCAGCTAAAATATTTTTCGCTTACGTCGGCAGCCCAAGCCACTGTATAACCATGATTCAGTGCATAGTCTATAACGTGTGTCATATCTTTTAACTTGATATTATATACTTTCTGGAAAGTCCAGTTATCCTGCACCAGAAAAGGCACTTTGGTATAGTATGGCTGATCGCTGAAAGATGAAAGTTCCACATAATCTTTTGGGTTTATACCAACCACTTCATTGGCAAATGACTTTGGTGTATAGGTTTTGCCCTGCCAAGTAAATGTTTCAGGTACCGGGCCGAGATATGCATCAAGTACCGCATCAAAAGCTTTTTTCCAGGCAGTGGACAACTTGCCATTAGCATTACGTACTACCCCATCCAGCATGCCCTTAAGCACAGCTTGCAGTTCACCAAACTTATTCTTTGATGTACCATAGTGAAGGCCTGTATAAACAGACTGTGGCATGGCACCATACTTAGCATACATATTTATTACATCATGACACTCACCACCATCGCCCCAGTTGAGACCACCATGCAGACGCACATATACATCCGCTTTATCCTGATACTCACAACGGGCAGTATATATTTCTGAAAGGTCAACAGACTTCTTACCCATGCGGATCATTTCACTTTCCAGGAAGGAATTGGTAGAATAGCTCCAGCAAGTACCGGAGCTTGCCTGATTTTTTACAGAAGTGTTTTCAATGTTAACCACATCAGTAAAATGGTATTTCTTCTTCGCGCTGTCACTTTTATTGTTATCCAGCTTTTTTACAAGGTCGTCCTGCGCAGCAGCCACCAAAGGCAGCGCAGTGACAAAGAGCATTATTATTTTTTTCATTTATATTTTTTGAAGCAGGGCGAAAATACCCAATTATCAATTAATTACTAATAACATGACAGGGTGAAATGAGGGGGTAAATTGACTTATACAAGATCAATCTCATATAGCAGGTCGCGATTACCTGCCTTAACACCATATAGCTTCTGATCGGCTACTACAAATGAGTCATATAATTCCAACAGCTTTTCCGTGAGCCTTATATCACGCTCTTCATTATATAGTTCATCCCGATCTTCTTCGTCCTGCAGAGAATTGCGGTATTTTATATACTCGGTATTATTTTCCAAATCAGCATTGATATCAGCTATAAGCTGCTGTACAATAACAGATGGATCACCCAGTGCAAAATCGAAGAGCATCTCCTGTAAGGTCTCTTCGTCTTTAAAGGTTTGGTTCTTTATAAACATTGTGCTGCAAAGTTACAAGCCCGTGGCTGATTAAAAGATAAAAATGCCGCAAAAAAAATTCCCGGTTGTTACCGGGAATTTATAAACTGTACAGATTGGATTCTAAGCCATTATTCAACCCGCCATCTTAACGCCAAGCATTTGCATCAACATATCCCTTACTGAAGGATAAAATAATTGGTATGCATTCTGCCTGTTATCTGGCACATCAGTGTGCTGCATAGCGAGAATATATATCAAGGGTTCTGGCACCTCCAAAACTTCGCATATCTTAGTGAGGTTGCGAGAGCTTGGCCTTTTAATGCCGTTTTCAATTTGCGATACAGAGGTAGGAGACAATTCACACATCTCGGCAAGTTCATGTTGTGTAATGCCACGCTCTGTTCTTATTGATCTGATACCTATACCTATATTCATTTATATTGATATTTTATTGTTATAAAATTTATTTACTACGTATAACAAAATACTATTTAATCAACATTAGTTCACCTTTCTGTTCATAGATTTTACCATTGGCACATACATACTTAATAAAGTAATAGTATGTACCTAAATCCTGCGGAACACCGCCGTATTTGCCATCCCAACCATTACGCTGATCTACAGATTCGAACATTGTCTGACCCCAGCGGTTTACTACGCGGAAATCCTTTATCTGCTGACGACCATTGGATACAGGACGGAAGACATCGTTCTTACCATCACCATTTGGCGTAAAGGCATTAGGGAAGAAGACTTCGCAACATGCTTGCGCATTTATCTGTATGCTATCTTCTGAAGTACAACCATATTCTGTTGTCACCTGTAGTTTCACAAAGCCTGAACGGTCGATGAAACCATATACCTCACCCATGTTGGTTACATTATGGAAGTATGATGCAGGTAACCACTGATACAAATAGGCCGGGTTGTAGCTTTCTGCTGTGAAGTGAACACTATCGCCTGAGCAAATATTATTATTGCTCGCAAACTGTATATGGGCATCACCGCGTGGGTGTACATAAACAGTATCCCTTAGTTCAGCAGATGGACATAAGTTAGCTGTAGCAATGAGTTTGACTACAAACATACCTTGGGTGCCAAACCTGATACCATAAGGACCTGCACCATTTGCACCATATACTACCTGCGCTCCTGCAAAATCCCAATTGTAATCGTCAATTTTTTCATTTGGCACACCTGTAGACACATTTATAAGATCGCCCTGACATACCTGGTTATTCATTACTACCGGTACAATAGGCGCAAGACGCACATCTACCGTGTATGAAGTAAGCGGACTCTTGCAACCGTGGTTGTCTACTGATAATAATACTTTGTAACGGCCTGCAGAATCGAAACGAGCTGTGATTGGCCCCTGACCATAACCGCCAATAATGCTGGCACCTTTTGGCATTGTCCAGTTGTAAGCAGCGTCAGTAGTACCATTGCCATAGTATGTGAAGTTCAATGTATCATACTGACAAACATATGGAGCACTACCTACGATAACAGCATTTGGCTTGTAGTATGTATAGATGTCGATCTCTGCTCTGTCGCTCTGGCAACCATTTACTGTCTGAGTAACATAATAGTACGTGCTATCAGGGTAAGAGGTAACCGGAGTTGGCGCTATAGGGGAACCAATTCCACCGGAAGAAACATTATACCACAACAAGTTAACACCGCCGGCTGTAAGAGGAGTGGCTATGTCGCCCTGGCAATAAACAAGTGGGTTAGTAACTGTTGGCGGATTAGGTTTAGTTTTTACATTCACTACAATATGCTTCCTGTCACTTTCGCAACCATTTACTGTTTGGGTAACATAATAGTCGAATGTACCAGCAGCAGCAGTAGATGGTGTAGGTGTAACAGGGCTACCTGTACCACCTGTTGGGCTGGTATACCACAGCAGGTTAACGCCAACTGCTGCAATAGGCGTAGCATTATCACCCTGGCAATAAGTATATGTAGCCGGAGCGGAAGGCGGTAACGGTTTTGTTTTTACCAGTACTGTATCATTAGATGGCTGACTTTCGCAGCTATTGATAGTTTGCGTAACATAGTAAATAAAGAAACCAGCAATACTATCCTGAGGAGTAGGCGTAGAAGGGAAGCTAATACCGCCTGTAGGTGCAGTATACCAGCGCAAACCAGTACCTGTAGCAGAGAGCGGTGTTGCGATATCGAACTGGCAATACTTTGTAAACGTAGGACTTACTGCCGGACGTACAGGTGTAGGTTTAATAACAACACGCTGAGATGCAGGCAGAGAGTTACAACCATTCAATGTTGCATACACTGTATAAATACCCGAATCTAAAAACGGAGGATTAATAATGGACTGCGTTGTAGCTGGGTCGTTAAATACAGAGAACGCATTAGGCCCTGACCAGGAATATGTAACACCTGTACTGGTATCGCTGACATTCATAGTAAGTATATTAGGATTGTATCCCATGCCGTTACAAATAGGAGAGTTGGTGGTAAGCGTAGGCGTACCAGGTGTCCATTTTACATATACACTCACTGTAGCAGGCAATGTTGACTGACAGCCATTTAACACAGCATACACTGTATATAAACCAGATGCCGTAGGTGGGACATTGGCAATAGCCGGGTTTTGCAATACAGAGCCTGAAGGGAAGCCAGGACCTGTCCAAGCATAAGTTGCACCAGTGGTTGAATCGTTTGCATTGAAAACAAGTGTTGAGCCTTGACAAACAGGGCTATTACTACCAGCAGTAGGATTAACAGGTATAGGTTTAACTGTTACGTTAAGCGTTACCACATTAGAAGTACAGCCACTGCCATCTGTTGCGAATACATAGTATGTACCGGAATCAGCGAAAGGCACATTAGTACGTGATGGACTTGAGACACTTGAAGAGAAGCTATTAGGGCCCAGCCATGTCCAACTTACACCTGCTGTAGCATCTGTAGCGCTAAAGGAAAGTGTGGAGTTTTGACATACCGGGCTATTGCTGCTGGCTACAGGTGTAGCAGGAGCCGTTGGGTTAACCAATGTAACAGAAACAGGCGCCGATGGGCATGCATTTAATGTGACCGTAATATTGCCATATATAGCGGCGCTAAGACCAGATACTGTGAGATTACCCGAAGCGTCGGTTGTTTTGATTACAGGCGTTACTGACACCCCATTTTTCTGATAGCTAACCGTATAGGCGGTGGAAGCATTGAGGCCCGTAAGGACAAAGCTACCACAGTTACAAGAACAACTGGTAGGATTATTGCCGCTAACACTCGCAATAGACGGCGTCTGATAAACAGTGGCGGTAGTATTAGCTGAGGTATTGCAGCCATGATTGCTTACCGTAACTGTATATGTACCAGACATAGAAGCTGAAGTAGGTGTTAATACCGGGTTTACCGCTGTAGAAGTGTATGTTAGTGGCCCCGTCCAGCTCCAGGTAGCATTTGCAGGGTCTGCATAACCACTAAGCATTAATGGGCCAGGTGTGCAAATAGGAGAATTGGTAGATGGGTTACCTGATGTAAACACCGGGTAAGGCCATACATACACTGTATCTGTAGCAGGTGATGAAGTACCGGTAGAAGATGTAACACGAACTGTGTAAACACCGCTATTGGCAAAGGCAGCACCTGTGACATTAATCGTATTAGAGCTAGCCGTTGTTGAAGTGCTGGAAACAAAACCATTAGGCCCTGTCCAGTTGTAGGTAAGTGTACCAGTAGCAGTAGTTGATGCTGTTATTGATATAGTATTGCCACTGCATAGATTTTGCATTGTAGCGCTAAGGGTAGGCGTAGGCTCAGAACTCTGAACATTAACCAGGTAATCGGCAGTGTTACCATAATAATAGGTAGAGCCAACAGTACATGGATCTATGGAGCCAGGTGTGCTACAGCAAATATAAACATCGCGGATGCGCATAAGATGCTGACCAGTGGCTGCTGTTGCAGGAATATTCAAAGTAATATTTCGCGTGGTAGTAAATGAACAACAAGAAGTAGTAGTTGTAGGCCCTGCCATCAATTCACTTGATGAGAAAGTTCCGTCATCATTAAAGTCTATCCATACTGCGGCAGACTGGTAGTAATAATGGAAAGACAAAGTGCCGGAATAGCTGCCCCCCTGCAGCACATTTAGTGGCGCTACAACAGCCGTCCTATCTGAATAGCCGGTGGCAGTACTTGTTGGTACGTTGTCATTTATAGTAGAGCCTGAATATCCATTTATTGTAACATGGTACATATTATAGGAAGATGACGGCGAACCGTAATAATATGTTGGCGTGCAAGGGCAAACTGCTTTCAGATTTACGATAGTAATATTAGAGTTGGCAGATAAACCACTATTGGAACATGTTACTACACAACGATACCATAAAGAAGACGTGACAGTAAAAACGTAACTTCTATTAGTTGCACCAGAAATATTTGTCCAACTAACACCACCAGTATTCGATGATTGCCATTGGTATGTAAGCCCTGCTACAGGAATAGACAGCGCAGCAGTCAAGGTATCTGAAGTACCTGAACATAATGTTTGTGGTCCAACCGGGGTAATACTGGCTGATGGTGTACCGCTGCATGGCGGAGCCTGTAATATATTAACAACATAATCACGAGCTGCACCTTCGTAATAATAATCGCAACAAGTAGGAGAAGAAGTACTAAGCACACAAGGATCAATAGTGTTGCGGAAACTTTGGGTGGCTGTAATACTCGAACCTGTATATACATAACGTACACGCATACGATGCGGCCCAGTAGTAGCTGTAATAGGTATGCTCATGGAATAAGTGGTGGGCAAACCGCCTGCACTACCTCTTTGGTTGAATACCATTAATTCAGATGATGAGAAAGTACCATCATCATTATAATCTATCCATATACCGTAACCCGAGTAATAACCATAGCTAAAGTTAATATTACCTCCGTAGGTCCCGCCCTGTGTTAATTTCACAGTATCGAATGTTCTGTCGTAATAGCCGCTATAACTGGTTGAGCCAGAGCCACCGCATGACAGGAAACCGTCACTGATGCTAGAAGGTGATGTACCCGTGCAGGTAAAGTTGGTAATATTATAAGAACAAGCTGCAATACCGTAATAAGTGGAATAATAGTAAGCTGGATTACAAGGGCATAAAGCTGCAATATTCAGGCTTACAGTATCTACATTAGAAATAGAGATTGCACCTACGCTACGGCAAGTATCTACACAACGAAAGTATGTAGTACCTGTAATAGAAGTAGTATATGTTGTATTAGTAGCCCCCGCTATAGTTGTCCAGGGACCAGTAGCAGAGCTACTTGACTGCCATTGGAATGCCACACCGGATATAAGCGAAGGTGTAGTTGTAGCAGATAATGTAAATGAATTACCAGCACATACCTTTGAAACTGATGATATCGCGATAGATGCAGCCCCACTACAAGCAGGTATATGATCTACAGATACATCATCTAACAGCAGATCGTATCCATAAGCAGATACGCCTTTGAATATTACATATACACTTGATGAACTGCTATAACTTGAAGGCAGTGAATAGGTATACTGTTTCCAGCCTGAAGCACCCGGGCTGTAGCCATAAATAGAAGCTAAGAGGGTACCACCAGATGAAGCTGCGGAAGTATTTATGTACACATCTACCCTATCACTACCACCAGTATAGTAAAACCAAAATGACACCTGGTTACTACCACCTGTGTAGGTAGAAAAATTCATGGAGGGCGTAATAAGCTCTGCACTTCCAGATGTAATCCAGTAGCTGTTATAACCCGCCATACCAGCGCCACTATGAGGAGTAACACCTGTAGGGCCACTAATGCCGCTTGTAGTCCTTATCCAGTTGAAGCTGGAGGCAGAACCACCTGAACCACTTATTACATTTCTTGTCCAGCCGGTAGGTGGAAACGTAGTAGCATCAAAGCTGGAGCTTACATAGTTCTGCCCAAAAACGGAGCCCGAACCTAGTAAAATCAAAAAAGTAAATAAAATAAATTGGAGATTTCTATTCATTTAACTATATTTTACATGCCTTAACAAAAGAGCAATATTGAAGTGGCGTTCCACCCCCAAATCACTTTAACCTAAAATTAATAAAGCATTTATCAAGTACTTGTAGAGTTAATTCTATAGCATTATATTACACATTTATAAAAAAATACTACAGTTATATATTTAATTAATTAATTCAAATGTCAATGGAACCTAAAATTTTAATAACAGATGATCATAGCATGATCAGGAAAGGGATCAAGTTATTATTGCAATTACATCTGGGTTTTACTGACATTAATGAAGCATGTAATTGCTCAGAGTTAATGAGCGAACTGAAAAAGAAAGTATATACACACCTGATACTGGATATAGTACTTTCTGATGGGACAGCTTTGGAGGTAATACCGAACATACGAAAGCTATACCCCAACCTGCATATAATGATATTTTCAATGCAGAGCGCAGAAATATACAGCAGTGCGCTAAAGCAATATGGCATTAATTATTACCTTTCTAAAGACAGCTCAGAAGCTGATTCAATAATGTTTCTAAAAAAGTTTTTTAATGATGAGGTGCCGACGGCAGAAGTTAAAAAAGCAAATAAGAATCCATTTATAAACCTATCTGCCAGGGAATTGGAAATACTACACTATCTATTAAAAGGCATGGGGACTAAAAGCATAGCTGACACCCTAAACATAAAAATGAACACGGTATCGACAGTAAAAAATAGAATTTTCGAAAAAACCAATATTCACAATATGAAAGAACTAATAGAATTAGCTACTTTATACAACATTAACTACTAAGTATTGCAAATGCAGAAAACAATACGATTTTTCTTTTTTAGTTTTTCATTTTTAATATGCGCAGTATCAACACTGGCGCAAAAAAAATATGAC
>Ga0105240_10011869_pt1 | contig 12092 bp, 5 predicted proteins | sample KBSC54metaG_FD_80426 | JGI IMG/M metagenome (GOLD analysis project Ga0105240, IMG submission 80426) | Corn rhizosphere microbial communities from Kellogg Biological Station, Michigan, USA - KBS C5-4 metaG | ecosystem: Host-associated > Plants > Roots > Rhizosphere > Soil | place: Michigan, USA...
ACAGGCGGCAGAAACGTTTACGCGAACGAGAAAGATTATGCGCCGTTGTTTCGAGCGTTGGCGGAGGAAGTCAGTTCGGCTTATGTGCTGGCGTTTTATCCGCCTGAAGCAAAGCGACGAGACGGACAAGTGCACACGATCCGCGTGGAGGGGCCGCGTGGCTTAACATTGCGACAGAGCCGATCGGAATATAAGGCGGCAACTCGGTAAACGAACAGGGGCAGGAGCAGAAAGCAGGAGCAGAAAAAACCGAAGTTGTTGCTGCCCCGGCTACGTGCTCCTGCTCGTTGTCTGTTCAGTATTCGTCTTCGTCCTCGTCTTCGTCGTAAGTCTCCTCTTCTACAATGTCCAACTCGACGGGATCGAGTCCAACAACTTCCAGTTCAGTTCCACACTCTTCACAAGACACTATTTCGCCCTTATCCGTGTCCAGATCGACATGGACATCGGCGTCACATTCAGGGCACGTTCCGGTCGGCACTGTTTATTCCTCCCCGCAATAGTGAAGGCAAGGATGCACCCCAAGTCGGGGAGAGTTCCTCTACCTTGTAAGCGACCAAATCAATCTACCCGCGAGCGCTGGAATTTGCAATACTCTTTTTCTGACATTCCTGGCCCAAGGCTGGTACTTTTTTATAACGAAAGTATTTTTCGGAACTTAGTACTTTGTACTTGGTACTTTGTGTTGTGTTTGTGGTCGTTGCGTAACACAAAGTACAAAGCACCAAGTACAAAGCACTAAAACTGTGGTTCTCCACACTACCTCACACCGTATGAAACCGATCTGAACGCAGGGCTAACCGGACTATCCGGCGATACCAATCTCGTAGTCCAAAAAAACCGCGCGGCAAATAATGCGCACATGTTTCGACTACCCCAAAAACCAACGCGCCGGTTGGCCCTTCTACTCCTGTTTCCAGCGCTTCTGGTCCTCTCGTACTTCGCACTGGCCCGCTCCACCAACCGGCCGGTGCGATCTTCGGCGCACACTCCAGAAGCTGCTGTGAAACGGTCTGAAACTAAAGCGGTATCAGACTTGGACCATGACGGACTTCCAGACGTCGCAGAACTCAGAACGTTCAACGATCGCGAAAACTTTCGACGCTGGTTCACGTGGGTTGCCGAAATGCAGTTCTACAAACCGAGCGATCAATGGAACACGGAACAACGCGATTGCGCTGGTCTTGTTCGCTTCGCGTGGCGCGAAGCACTGCGCACGCACGACCGTCCGTGGTTTCAGAAGATGGGTGAGAACTACGCGTCCGTAGCGCCGGATCTGACTTCAAATATCACAACGCCACTTCATGGAAAACTCTTTCGCACTGCTTCCGGCACTTACAGTCCCGCAGATCTCGATGACGGCAAGTTTTCTGAGTTCGCCGACGCGCAAACTCTGAAGATGTTCAACGCCGAATTCGTAAGCCGCGATCGCGAACAAGCGAAACCGGGAGATCTACTTTTCTTCCGTCAACCGTGGGTCCAGAAGTTTCCTTTTCACGTCATGATTTTTATCGGAGAAGCGCGTATCGCGAGTGAAAACGCACACGACTGGGTGGTGTATCACACTGGCGCTGCGCCCGAAGATGGTGGCACCGTCAAGAAAGTGCGCCTGGCAGTGTTGGATGGTCATCCTGATAAACGCTGGCGCCCGGTTCAAGCCAATCCAAACTTTTTAGGTTTTTATCGTCTGAAGATTCTGATTTAGGCCGCAGATTTTCGCAGATGAACGCGGATCAGATCCGCGTTCATCTGCGAAAATCTGCGGCCTTAAATCTGTTTGGAGGAACGAACGTGTATTTGAAATCGGCTCTGATTTACGGTGTGGTTATCACTGCAACCGTTTGGATCGCTCACTCGCGAGTGCAATCCGTCACGACAGAAGCGCCACGGGTCACTCCGGCTGTCGAAACAGAGATCGACAAACCCTTCTTCTCGCTTTCGAGCAATCGTACGTTCGGCACTTCAGAGAAGCCAGCTCTATGGTTGGACCACCGGGGAGTGAACAGTCTCGATTTCCGCGTCTATCACGTGAACGACCCGCAGCGTTTTTTCGCACAGCTCAGCAACCCGCATCAAATGGGCCAGGATGAAACGGAGCACATCGCAAGCAGCCTTTCGAAACGAAAGTCGCTGCTCGAGCGCGTTCGCTCGGTTAAATTTTGGGCCTACTCCGGAATCAGAAACTATTTTCGAGAACAGCTAAAACACGACACGCGCGTAACGTTCAATCATAAGTTTCGAGCGTCGGAGATCGTGAATCGTGTTCCTTTGAACGTTGCGGATTATGCGCGCTTGCCGCTGTTGAATCCGAGCCAGTTGGTATCGAGCTGGCGCGAACCATTGCCCGCGCTCGAGAACGAATACGACCGGCGGATGATTCCACTCGGAAAACATGACCCCGGCGTGTATCTGGTCGAAGCTGTTGCAAACGAACTTCGTGCTTACGCCGTAGTCGTTGTAACGGACCTCGCGATGGTCGAGAAAGCATCGCCCAGCGGCGACCTGCTTGTTTACGCAGTCGATCGCAAAACCGGCGCACCGCAACCGGACGCGCGCGTCGACATTGTTAAAGCAAAGAACAGTATTACCAGCGGCAGGACAAACGAGGAAGGACTCTTTCGTACCAGGATCAATTCAGGTGACGAAGACCCCGCAGACGAAACAGGCGACAAAAACTTCATCATTCTCGCGTCGCATCGAGACAACTTCGCCATCTCCGATCTCGAGTCGTTCTACTTTTTCAACTGGCAGCCCGAGACCAATGATGTTCAGGGCTACATTTACACAGACCGCCCGATTTACCGGCCCAACCACAAAGTCTTCTTTAAAGGAATCCTCCGGCAATTAACGGAACCGAGCGCAGTAGCGCCGGGTCGACGCAGCGAGCGGTATGGTCCGCTAAAAAGCGAAACCGTAAACGTCACGATCAAGGATTCGAACGACGCTGCCATTTTCGAACAGGAACTGCGCCTCTCGAAGTATGGCACTTTCAATGGTGAGTTCACTCTTCCTGAAGAAGCACCGTTAGGTAATTACCGTATCGTCGCCGAGAGCGAAGAAGGAACCTCAACAGGAACCTTCGACGTCGCCGAGTACAAAAAGCCGGAATACAAAGTCAACGTGACTACACCGAAGAGGTTTGTGGCCGCTGGTAGTAAATCAAAGTTCGACGTCGATGCTCGTTACTTCTTTGGCGCACCGGTGGCCAATGCTGAAGTCAAGTATTACGTCTATCGCTCCCGCTATTACCCGTACTTCGGAGAGATGGAAGAACAGTCCGATGAGGAAGACGAGTATTCGGACTACGACAACTACTACGACGAGATGATGCTTGACGGCGAGGGAAAGCTCGATGCTTCAGGTCACCTCTCAGTCGAGTTTGACATCCCCGACAGCAACGAGAACGACGTTTGGGATTTTCAATACCGGCTTGAAGCGCTGGTTACAGATTCGTCACGCCGCAGCATCAACGGCAGCGCGAGTTTGATCGCGACGCGCGGCAACGTTATCGCTACGGCATTTCCCGATCGATATGTCTACAACAAAGACGAGACCGCGAGGATCACGGTTGAGACAACCGATTACGAGGGCCGGCCTGTGCCAGGCAAGGTGTCTCTGAGATTCATGTTGCGCACGTGGGCAAAGGTCGAAAACAAGGTCAACGAATACGATTCCGATTACGAGATGCGTGAAGAGGATTTGGGTTCCGGCGACGTCGTAACGAACAACCAGGGCCGGGGTTCTTTCGACTTTCGTGTCACGAAGCTCGGCAGTATTGCGATCAAAACCGTGGTCCATGATTCAGGTAGGGAGTACGTTTCGCTCGGCGGCTTCATCTGGTCCACCGGCGATCCTCATGAGTGGTCCGACTCGTGTTACTTCAACGAAAACTTCGGCTCGATCAAGTTAGTTCCCGACAAAAAATCGTACCGCCCCGGCGACACAGCGCACGTGCTGGCGATCCTTCCTGAAGATGGCGCCAATCTCCTGTTGACTACGGAGCGCGAAGGCGTCATGGCTGCGCGACACGTCAACGTGGCCGGCAAGACAGTGACCCTCGACGTGCCGATTGAGAAGAACTATGCGCCGAATGTTTTTCTGAGCGTCACGTTTGTAAAAAACGGTGACATGTACACGAGCGATCAGCGTCTCGTCGTTCCCGCGCGCGACAAGATGCTGAATCTTGAAGTCATCTCGAACAAGAACGAATACAAGCCACGCGAAACCGCGTCGTACACGATTCTTGCTCGCGATGCGAATGGCGCGCCTGTACCCGATGCTGAGGTGAGTCTCGGCGTGATTGACGAAGCTATCTACAGCCTGTCGCCGGACTACTCGGGCAACATTCGTCAGCAGTTTTACGGCATGCGCTACAACTCGGTCGAGACGCATCTTTCAATCTCGTATTACTTCAGAGGTTTCGCCGGTGAGAAGCCTGTCGATCTTGCGAGCACCAAACCTTCATATCAACTGGCGGACTTCAAGGCCGAAGGCGAACAAGTCCAGCCGATGATTCGCAAGGACTTCAAAGATACTGCGTACTGGGAACCGAGCGCGGTCACGGGCAAAGACGGACGCGCGACAGTGAAGTTTCGTTTGCCTGACAACCTGACAACGTGGCGTGCAACCGCGCGTGCCGTCACCACCGACACGATGGTCGGCGTGTCGCGGCATAAAGTCATTTCGCGGAAAGACGTGATCCTGCGACTCGAAACGCCCCGGTTCCTCACGCAGGGCGACACCGTCACACTGTCTGGAATCGTCCACAACTACCTGAAACAAGATAAGTCAACGCAGATCTCGATTTCCATTTCCGGTGCGCAGTTGGTTGGACCAGCGTTACAAATAGTAAACATTACGAGGCAGGGAGAACATCGCGTCGACTGGAAGATCTCTGCGCCGCAGACCGGTCAAATAACGCTTCTGGCGAAGGCTTTGACGGACACGGAATCGGATGCAGTCGAATTAACTCTCGACGTTGTTCCGCGTGGGCTGCACGAAAACAAAACTGAAAGATGGACCACGACTGACGACACGGCGCAACAGGAATTCTCTCTGACTCTGCCGGCGAACACTGACTTGAACTCGCGCATGCTGCGAATCGAAGTCGCGCCGTCGATTGCGGGAACTTTGTTCGGCGCTCTCGACTATCTCACGACATATCCATATGGCTGCACGGAGCAGACTATGTCGAGTTTTCTCCCGAACATCATCGTTTCGCAGACGTTGAAGGAGTTCAAGTCGACTTCAATTCGCAACTCGAACGATTTGAAGAAGAAAGTGGAGCAGGGTCGAAACCGTCTTTACTCTTTTCAGCACGCGGATGGCGGTTGGGGATGGTGGCAGAACGACGAGTCAGATCCGTTTATGACGGCATATGTCGTCGATGGTCTGACACTCGCGAAGCAGGCGGGGTTCGACGTCGATGAAGAGCGCCTGGCACGCGCGCGTGAGAAGTTGCAGAGCATGCTCGATGTGGGTGTTCAAAACGCGGAGACACGTGCGTTCATGGTCTATGCGTTAGCGGAGAGTGGTGGCGTTGATTCCAGGCACGTCGAGAAGCTGTTTGCGGAACGAAACAATCTTCAGCCGTACGGCCGCGCGCTGCTGGCGTTGACTCTGTCATTGCAAAAGAACCAGCGTGCGTTGGCGGTCGCGAACGATATTGAGCGCTCTGCCGATGTTGCGAAGTCATCCGCTCACTGGGAATCAAAGCGCCAGGCAATGCTTGATTTCGATCCGGAAAATTCGACTGAAGGAACGGCGTTGTCGTTGAAAGCACTCGCGCGCATTAAGCCGGATAGCTCGTTGCTTCCGCTCGCTGCGCGCTGGCTCGTGGCGGAAAGGAGAAATGGCTACTACTGGAGTTCAACGAAAGACACGGCGTTTGCGATCTTCGGACTCATTGACTACGTGAAAGTCAGCCGTGAGTTGACGCCGTCGTATACGCTGGAAGTTTATTTGAACGGTGAGACAGTGCTGGCGCAGCACGTCGGCGATGCGCAAACATTTTTAGTGACTCGCAAAGGCACTGCTGTTGGTGAGACAAATCACGTTCGCGTGGTAAAGCGCGGCAAAGGGGCGCTCTACTTCGCAGGAAACGTCGAGTACTACACGAACGACGAATACGTGAATGTACACAGCTCTTCCGACCTGGAGGTGACACGAGAGTACAGGCGGCTCGCAGTCGAACAGGATGGTTACAAGTTGAAGTGGGTCACGTCACCATTGACCGGTGAAATTAAATCCGGCGATCTGATCGTGGTGCAGTTGCGGCTGCGAGGAAAGAAGGCGCGGTACGTGATGTTGGAAGATCCGATTCCGTCCGGAGCTGAGCAACTCGAGGCTGTGGGGAATATGAATTTGGATTACACGGATTCGGGATGGAGCGACTGGTACAGCTCGCGTGAGTTTCGCGATCGTCGCACGGTGTTCTTCTTCGATCGGTTCGATGGAGATGTGAAAGTGCGGTACGCGATGAGAGTGCAGGTGCCGGGTGATTTTGTGGTTGCACCCGCGCGCGCGGAGCTGATGTATGAACCGTCGGTATTTGCGAATACGGCGACTGGGCGGTTCCAGTTTTTAGATGGTACACAAAAAGGCACAAAATAATGTTTACAGAATCAATTAACGCGATTGTTACCGCTGGGCGGGCACTCTTCAAAAATCGTCGAGCACTGGTGGTTATGCTGCTCTCATACGCAGGCTTGCTGACAGCTCTTTTTCTGCTTGTGAGCACACGCGAGGCCACGATGTCGCAATTAGTTTTGACGATGACGCTTGTTGTCGTCGCTCCCGCGCTGTTCTTCTTGTTGCAGGCTTTGAGTGTTAGCTACACGAGTGGTCCAGTCTCCCCACGACTCATCCGCAAGTGTTTTAAGTTGATTGTCGTTAGCGTGCCGGTGATCGGAATAACTCTTCTCAGCCTCTATGGTCTGAACAAAGTAGATTCATACGCGACGGTCGTTACCACATTACGCTACTTGCTGATCGGCGTAGTCGCTCCGCTGCTTGCGATTCAGCTCTGGATCGGGACGAGTCTGCGAAAGGTGTTTGCACCGCAGCCAGTGTTTGTTTATGCGCTTGGATTTCTGATCTTCGCGGTCGCTCCATATTTTTTAATCGTCAAAACGCTCCCGATGGAGCGTGCATGGCTGGAAGTCTCACTCCTGCTCCTGCGCCTGTCGACTGCCGCTCTTCTCATCCTGCTCGGGTGGGTCACCACCGTCGGCGCGATCTCCGTTCTAAACCACCGCAATGAGCAGATATAAAACAACTCTTGCTGCCATTGTGCTGCTTGTGGGTTCTTGTTTTGTGCTCTCTCGTGAGCCCTCACACAAGGAAACATCGCCTGTACGTGAAGACACACGACTCCAGGCAATCGCGACAGCCGCGTTGGGGAACCGCGAAGGCACGATCGTAATCGTCGATCCGCGAACCGGACACGTTCTGGCTGTTGTAAATCCGAAGCTGGCGTTCGAAAGTGCCTTTCCTCCGGGCTCGACGATCAAACCTTTCATGACGCTTGCCCTGATGCGCGCAGGAGTAATCACGGCCGACACTCGCATGCGCTGCCGGCACAGGTACAAGCGTACGGATGTCGTCGATAGTTGTTCGCATCCTCGCAACCTCGCGCCGTTCAATCCTTCTGAAGCGTTGGCCTACTCCTGCAATTACTACTTCGCCACACTCGGCGAGCGGCTGGAAGAAGATGACGTCAGTCGCATACTCACTGATTTCGGGTTTGAACAAATAGCTCGTGGGAGGTGGCAACCAGAAAGCACCGTCGGCGAGGGTGGATTTCTTCAAGTGACGCCGATGCAGTTGGCGATGGCATACGCGGCACTCTTCAATGGGGACAAAGTGCTGACAAAGGAGCGCGCCATATTGCTCGCCGGAATGCGCGGCGCAATCACATTCGGCACCGCCAGGAAAGCACAACTCGATTCTCTTCCCTCTTTCATTGTTGGAAAGACGGGGACGTCAACACCGCTTCAGGGTTTTCGGCCGCAAGGCTGGTTCGTAGGTATTGCGTTCCCTTCAATGACAAAAACCGATCCGCCAGATGCACAACTCCTGGTTGTTGTTTACCTCAAGAACGCGCATGGCTCCGAAGCTGCTGAACTCACGCGTTCGATCTTCGAAGAGTTTTCCGGTGCGCCGTCATCAAAAACATCTTCAACCTATGTGACGGTTAAGCAAGTGAGCGCGAACACCACGCGCCGCATGCCACTCGAAGATTACGTTCGTCAGGTCGTCGCGAGTGAAGCGAGTGTCGAGGACGAGCCCGAAGCACTCAAGGCACTCGCCATTGCCGCTCGCACGTATGCCTTGAAAAACCTCGGACGCCACCAGCAGGAAGGCTACGACTTTTGCAGCACAACGCACTGCCAGCGCTTTGCGACAATCGAAGCTCGGCCGGCGGTCGCCTCGGCAATCAAAGAAACGGCCGGTTTGGTGTTGCAGGATGGTCGCGATCAAATGGCCGATGTGTATTACAGCGCTTCGTGCGGCGGAATGACTGCAAACCTGAAAACTATCTGGGGCGCAGAAGATGCTCCGGAATATTTGCGTGGCGTGCGAGATAACTATTGCAACTCGGGTTCTCATTATCGCTGGACCGACGTGATCTCATCTAAGAACCTGGTTGACGCTCTACGCAGCGATCCACGGACAGATGTCGGTGAAACAATTCGCGACATTTCGGTGGCGAAGTACGATCAAACCGGTCGCGCCGAAGTGGTGTCGATTGTCGGCGACCGTTCACGGACGATAAATGGTTGGGAATTCAAGCTCATTGTCGGTCGAGCATTGGGTTGGCAGTTGTTGAAAAGCTCGCGCTTTAACGTTTCGCGATCTGGATCGGAATTTGTATTTCGAGGAGGTGGTTTTGGACACGGTGTGGGCTTGTGCCAGGAAGGGTCGCACGTGATGGCCCAGCGAGGACAATCATTTCAGCAGATCCTGGCGCACTACTTTCCCGGCACGCGCGTGAGGGCGGACGCGGAGACGAGGAGACGCGGGGACACGGAGACACGGGGACGCGGAGACACGGAGTACTTCCCCGCGTCAGCCCGTCGCCGTGTCTCCGCGTCGCACTTTACGTTGATCTATCCGCAATCAGTCGACGAGCGAGAGGCCGAACAAGTGCTCAGTCTTCTTGAGGCACATAGATCAGAACTTCTGCGTCGTGTTTCGGCGGCTGGAATTCAGCCTGCGTTTCCAGAGCTCGAAGTCGTTATCAACGAAACAACCGGTGACTTCACCGGACGCACGGGCATGCCATCCTGGGCCGCAGCCGCAACCAAAAACAATCGCGTCGAGCTACAGCCGCTCAAGCTACTGAAGCAGCGGCGAATTCTCGAAACAACCCTGCGCCACGAACTCGTACATGTACTCGTTGATGCGGTAGGCAACGCACAAACGCCGGGCTGGTTGACGGAAGGCATGGCAATCTATGTCGCAGGTGAAGGAAAAATGATTGCACAGCGCGCGCCAACATCTATCGAGGAAGTGGAACACGCACTTGCCGGTGCCAGATCGGCCGGCGACATGCAAACAGCCTACGCAGGGGCGTACAATCTGGTCCGGCGACTCATCCAAAGCGACGGCGAGCTGAACGTTTGGAAACGGATCGCGAATCGAAGATATAGTGCTTAGTGCTTTGTGCTTTGTGCTTTGTGCTTTGTGCTTTGTGCTTTGTGCTTTGTGCTTTGTGCTTTGTGCTTTGTGCTTTGTGCTTTGTGCTTTGTGCGAACCAAGTACAAAACACAAAGCACTAAGTACTAAGTACTAAATACAACAAAGGTAAAAGTAATGATTGTCATCATCCGCCCGGCAATGGCCGCATTGTTACTTCTGATCGCTCTCACGGCCACGACCATCGCGCAGCAAAAACGTCAAACGCCTGCGAAACCGCAACCAAAGCCTACGACACCTGCTCCTGCCCCGACGTTCGACACACTGGTCCCTGCAGAAAGCTACACGCTGTATGGTGAGGTCAGAAACGTAGGCACTTTGATTCAATCCAATGCTGTGAATGAAGTCCTCGAACCGATACTGAGCCTCGCTGGACCACCAAAAGAATTCAAGTCTCTCGTGAAGTGGCTGAACACGCACGCAGAAGATCTGATGTCGTCACGGTTGCTGGTCGCAACGTGGCCCACCAGCAAGAACGTACCCGAGACACTCGTCGCGATCGAATTCGCTTCAGCAGAAGACGCTGCTAAGTTTGCGACGAAACTCAATCAAATGCTGCCGGCAGTGCTGCCACCTGTTCCGGCGCCGACTCCGGAAGGCCAACCTCTAAATCCGAAAGCACCCGCTCCGCCACCTGAACCTGCTTATCGTTTGCAACAAGCGGGTTCGCTAATCCTGCTGACACAACGGCCACTGGATCTCAAAAAACTCAAACCTGCCGGCGGAAAACTTCTCGGCGAGGACAATAGTTTCAGGGCCGCGCGCAACCGTTTCAACTCCGAGCCAATCTTCGTGTTCATCGACATGAAGCTCATCCAGCGCCAGCAGGAAGAGAGTCGCAAGCAAATCGCAGAAGAGGTGGCACAGCGCCCCATCGTGGCCGTTAACCAGGACTTGAAGAAGCAGGAAGAGGCGCAAGCAGAAAAGAAGTCGGAAGAACCTCCGGAGCCCGATCCGGAGCCGGAGTTTGTGCCGGAAAAGCATATGGACTTCGAGCTAAGTGCGTCTGCGGAGACGGAAAAAATCGATCCAATCTCGAGTGCCTTAACCATGATGGCGTCTTCGTTCTTCAGTGGTGAATCAAATTGGCCTGATGCGATCGGCCTGTCTCTCTCGTTTGAAGGCGATTCGTTCGATGTACGCGCGTTGCTCGTCAACTCGCCGGGCGAAAAAAGCGATACGATTCCGTTTGTTCCAATGCTGGTCCCTGGTCCACCGCTCGCCTCTGAGGCCTCTACTATTCTTCCCGCCGACACCGAATTGTTTGCGACGATGTCACTCGACTTGCCTCAGATCTACGCAACCATGTCCAAGCCTCGGCCCAACGCGATGTACTACACGAGTCGCGGCAATGTTCAAACTGACGGACCTTTTGAGCCACCGTTTGCGGCGATCGAAAAGCAATTGAAGATGAATCTGAAAGACGATCTTCTGCCTTTGCTCGGTTCGGAGATCGCGATACGACTGCCAGTCACCGGCCTGGATGTGTTTGGAGTTCCGAGAGGGCCTGCGCCCGTATCAAATACGCCAGACAACTCAACGGCTGAGAAGTCATCACCCAAAACGCCGGTATTGGTGATTTCCGTGAAAGACAAAGAAGGCATGCGTGCTTTTATGCCGAAGTTCGTGGAGGCAGTTGGCTTCAAAGGAGCAAGCGCATTCGCGAACACGGAACGAAAAGAAGATACGGAGCTGGTCTCGTATGTAAATCTTTTCGCTTACGCTTTCATTGGTGACTTCCTCGTGATTTCGTCGGATGCGGCCGCCACGCGACACGTGGTCGACTCCTACTTGAAACACGAGACGCTTTCGTCTGACAACAACTTCAGAAGCTACACGCGCTGGCAACCACGACCAGCGTACGGGCAGCTCTATATCTCACCGGCGCTGATGGAAAGCTACAAGAGTTGGATCTTAGCGCCGAGCACGCGTCTGAACGATCAGACAAAGGCATTTATGCTGCGGCTGGTGGCGGGGGCGCAACCAATCACTTATTCGCTTTCGAACGAGGGCTTTGGACCATTACATGAACTTCATGTGCCGAGAAACCTGATCCTCATGGCAGTCGCGGGGATTTCAAGCGAAACGAATCCCACGCCGGTGCAGCGGAATGAGGGATCCGCGATTGGATTGATGTACGCGATCGCAAGTGTTCAAGAGCAGTTTAAGAAATATAAAGGCGCGGGAAGTTACGGGACGTTGGAGCAGTTGATTGCGGCGGATCTGATTCCGAAGGAGCTCGTTGAGAAAACAGGTTACAAGTTCGAGATCACGTTCACGGGCGATAAGTTTGAAGTGTATGCCGTGCCGGTGGAATACGGTAAGACTGGAACGATGTCATACTTTATCGACCAGACGATGGTCCTGCGCGGCGCCGACCGCGCTGGCGCCTC
>Ga0105240_10011870_pt1 | contig 12089 bp, 9 predicted proteins | sample KBSC54metaG_FD_80426 | JGI IMG/M metagenome (GOLD analysis project Ga0105240, IMG submission 80426) | Corn rhizosphere microbial communities from Kellogg Biological Station, Michigan, USA - KBS C5-4 metaG | ecosystem: Host-associated > Plants > Roots > Rhizosphere > Soil | place: Michigan, USA...
GCGCCGCACATGCCCGTCCATCTCGGCTCGATGGGCGCGAGCGTCCGCGCGGTTATCGATGCCCGGCGCGGGCAGATGCAACCGGGTGACTCCTGGCTCATCAACAGCCCTTACCATGGCGGGACGCATCTCCCGGACATGACCGTGGTGACCCCGGTCTTCATGGCGGCTGCCCGCAGCTCGCCGGATTTTTTCGTCGCCTCCCGCGCGCATCACGCCGACATCGGCGGCAGCACGCCGGGCTCCATGCCCCCTTTCAGCCGCACGATCGAGGAAGAGGGGGCTCTGTTCGAGCTGTTCCAACTCGTCACGGCGAGCGACTTCCACGAAGAGGCTCTGCGAGAAAAACTCGCCATCGGGCCTCATCCGGCGCGGAACCCGGATCAGAACGTCGCCGACCTCCGCGCCCAACTTGCGGCCAACGCGCGTGGCATTGCAGAGATCGAGCGCGCCGTGCAACGCCACGGACTCGATACCGTTCGCGCTTTCATGCGACACGTTCAAAACAACGCCGCGGCCTGTATCAAGGAGGCCATCGACAAGCTCCGACCGGGTCAGTTCCGGTACGAGATGGACAGCGGCCAGGCGATCGTCGTGCGCGTCGACATCGACCGCGCAGCCCGCCGGGCCCACGTCGATTTCACCGGAACCTCGGCCCAGGACCCGCATAACTTCAACGCCCCGCGCGCCGTCTGCCTTGCTGCCGTGTTGTATGTGTTCCGCACGCTAATCGACCGGCCCATTCCTCTGAACGAGGGCTGCCTCGAGCCGCTGGAGATCACCATCCCACGCGGCTCGATGCTCGATCCCCTACCGCCCGCCGCCGTCGCCGCCGGCAACGTCGAAACCTCGCAGTGCATCGTCGATGCGCTCTACGGAGCGCTCGGCGTGCTGGCCGCCTCCCAGGGCACGATGAACAATCTGACCTTCGGCGATGAGCGCGTGCAGTACTACGAGACGATCGCCGGCGGTGCCGGTGCCGGGCCTGACTTCCCGGGCTGCGATGCCGTGCAGACCCACATGACCAACTCGAGGCTCACCGATCCGGAGATTCTCGAAGCGCGGTTCCCGGTCCTGCTGCGGGAGTTCTCGATCCGTCGCGGCTCGGGTGGAGCTGGGCGCTACCCGGGCGGCAACGGCACCGTGCGACGGATCGAATTCCGTGCGCCGCTGGCAGGCGCCCTCCTTGCGAATCATCGCCGCATCGCGCCGTTCGGCAGCGCGGGCGGCCAACCCGGAGTTCCCGGCGCCGGGCGTCTCAAGCGTGCGACAGGGGCAGAGGAAGTGATTGGAGCAACGGCCAGCTTCAAGGTAGATAATGGGGACGTCCTGACCATCCTGACGCCTGGAGGTGGCGGCTTCGGCCCCAGATGAGTTTATGAATCCAACGCTGGCAATGTGGGAGAGGCTCTCGCAATCACGCCTCGGCCGCTGGCGGTTCGCGCGTGCGATGTATCGCCGCGCGCCCTACTTCGCTTCCATCAAGCCCCACTTTCTCGAGCTGCGCCCCGCTGTGAGCATCGTCTTCATGCCACGGCACCCGACGACCGCCGGCACCGCAAGGACGGTGCATGCGCTTGCGATCGCCAATCTGTGCGAGCTGGCTGCAACCACGGTCGCCGACGTCACCGTGCCTGTTGGTATGAATTGGCAGACGCGCGGCATGACTATCGAATATCTGCGCAGAGCGGAGTCGGACGTCACGGCGACGGCGCGCCTCGACAAGACCGAGTGGGGCGAGGCGCAGAATGTCGCCGTTCCCGTGAGCGCGGTCGACCGCAACGGAACGGAGGTCGTTCGTGCGGTCATTACCGTGCGGGTGGAGCCAACGCCCGGCTTCGCCGCGCTCGCCACCGAGCGGCGAGCACCGGGCCCGTCAGAAGTTCTTACGTAGCGAAACCAACACCTGGCGCGGCGGCCCGGGCTGAGCGTCCACCTCGTCGTAAGTCGAGAGCTGGTTCCGCATAGTGATGTAGTAGACCTTGCCCGTCACGTTGGAGACGAAGGCCGAGGCCTGCCAGCCCCCTTTGTCGGAATCCCACGTCAACCGGAAGTTGAGCACGCCATACCCCGGCTGCATGGAAATCAGCTCGTCCTGGGGATCGTTGAATACCTTCGACTGGTACGTGTAGTCGGCCCGCGGGGTGAGCGTGCCCAGGCTTCCTAGCGGGATCGCATATTGCGCGCCGAGATTGCCCTTCCACGTTGGAGTCAGTGGGGGGACGTCCGAGAGTGTTGGACCGCCCGGATTCGGGTTCGGGTTGGGTAAGCCGGTCACCGGATCGGTCGCCGACTTGTAGGCCGCGCCGCCGAGATTGAGGTAGCGGAAGTGGAGGTAGCCGACGGAGGCAATGATGTCGAGCCCCCCGACCGGCTTCGCTTCGAGCTCGAGCTCGACGCCGCGGATTCGCGCGTTACCGACGCTCTCCGTGAGGAAGGCGGGAAAGCCCGTCCCCGGATCAACCGTCGCGACGGGCAACTGCAAGGAGCTGTAGTTGTTGGTGAACGCGGCCACGTTGGCGCGCAGACGGTGCTCGAGCCACTCGCTCTTGAGGCCCACCTCGTAGGCCGTTACTTTCTCGGGACCGAACTCGGTCACCTGGCTACGTGTCAGGGGGCGCGGATTGAAGCCGCCCGACTTGTAGCCCGTCGAGTACTGCGCGTACGTCATGATGTCAGGCGTCCATTGCCAGGACAGTCCGACCTTCGGGTCCACGCGCGAGATGCTGACGTTACCAGTCGGGTACGGCGGCGCGAACCCGGCGAGGTAGTTACCATGATTGGTCGGGAAAAGGCCCGCGGGCACGAGCCCGACGAGATTGGGCTCATAGCGATAGAACGTGTAACTCTTGGTCTCGTGGGAGTAACGCGCACCGAGCTCGAGTCCGAGTTGGCTCGTTATCCTGTAGTTGAGATGCGCGAAGGCAGACTCATCCTTCGATGCGGCCGGATCGCCTGTCAGGAACAGGATGCCGGCGCCGCCGACGTTGGCCGAGTTGTCGACGATGCCGTTGTTGAAGTCCTGGCTGTCGAGATAGTAGGCGCCGGTCGCCCAATCGACTGCATCGCCCAATGCCTTGCCGCTGAACTGCAGCTCCTCGCTGAACTGGTGGTGACGGAGGAAATTGATCGGCAGGTTGCCGGTGATCGGCGCACCCGAGGTGTCCTCGGCAAACTCGCCGTGATACTTGCGATAGGCCGAGATGGATTTCGCGTGGACGCCGTCCAGGGGTGTGTCCCAGTCGATCGTGCCTGCCACGCCCCAAGAATAGACACTGCTCGTCAGGGGTCCCTGCAGACCCACGATCGGGTCAGTATACGTGCCGTACGTGGTGTACGGACTCGTGGTCAGGAACCTGGAATCCAGCGGAACGCCGTACTGGGGGATCGACTGCATCCTGCTGTATAGGAGCAGGGCGTTGGAAATCTGCGTGCCGGGTACGCCCGGGGTACCGTTTGGATTGTTAGGCAAGCCGAACGCGATCATTTTCGTCGCGGGCTCCTCGCCGTGATCGGCAGTCATGTCGGCCGATAGATTGAGCTCGAGCGTATCGGTCGCGAGATAGCGCACGGCGAGGCGAGCCGTCTGGACATTATCACCGCCGTAGCTGCCGATGCGGCAGTCGCCGGCGGTGGTCACCGGCTTGAGCTTGCCGGCAAGAGCCGGGTTGGCGCAGGCGAAATCCAACACATCCATGAAGCCGGTGCTGCGGTTCGAGCCGGCCGAGACGCGCACGAACAGACGGTCGGGGATCAGCGCGAAGTCGTACGCGCCGCGGAAACGCTCACGGCTGTAGTTGCCGAAGCCGGCCTCCAGGTAGCCGGTGCCACTACCCGTCGGCTTCTTGGTGAAGATGCGCACAGCGCCACCTTCAGTGTTCTTTCCGAACAGCGTTCCCTGCGGTCCGCGGAGGATTTCCACACTGTCGATATCGGTCAGGTCGAAGACGGAGCCGAACACCGTTCCGAAATACACATCGTCGATGTAGAAGCCGACGCCCGGCTCGAAGGTGTACTTGAAGTCGTTCTGGCCGACACCGCGGATCGAGACGAACGCCGATTTACCGAAACCGGAGCCGGCCGATTCGATGTTGACGTTGGGCGCGGCATGCGCGACGTCGGCGACGTTTACGTAACCGCGAGCGTCGATCTGTTCCGCCGACACGGCGGTGATGGCGATCGGCGCCGCCTGGAGACTTTCCGTCTTGAACCGGGCGGTAACGACAACCTCGCTCAGGCCCTCGCCTGTAGCTGGTGCTTCGGCAGGAAGCTCGGCGGCACCCGCGGCGCCCACAGCAGCCCAACACGAAGCCAGCACCCAGCAGCAACGACTCGATTTGCTCGCCATGCCCCCTCCCTGATCCGTTGGCTGGCGATACTAATGCCGGAATATGGAGGTTTCGATCTCCCACTCGACGCGGTGCCGCGAGGTGGTCAGCCGATTCACTGTCACGGGGCGCACGCGGCTGGCACCAGCCTGGTGAGTCACCATCCACGTGTCGAATGCGCCGGGCTTGCTGGTGGCAAACCCGAACAACAGGTTGAATTTTCCCTCGGCGACGCTCTCGGGCCGATTGACGCGCGCGTCGGCGATGACGAAATGACTTTCGTCGGGGGATGTTCCGACGAACGCGCCCTGTTCCGCGAGCTCGCTCAGGAAGGTCTCCGCCATGGCCTGCGCCCGCTCCCAGGTCGCCTGGCCGTTGTGCTCGAGCGTGACCCAACGGGTGCCCTGCTCGATGCTGGAGGCGATGAACAACGCCAGGCGCCGGGCGGCGAGATATTTCCAGTCCGAAATGCCGCATCCGCCCGCCGCGAGGGTGCGCGGACTGATCGGGGCCCGGATATTCGAGCGCACCGAGACGAGCGTGTTGACTCCCGCTTGCGCAAGTCGCATCCGGTCCGAGTCGGTCACGGGAACAGCCGGTCGCAAGCCGGGCCGTAGAATCGACTCTTCACTTTCGGCAGCCGACCACACCGGCGAGGTCTCATCCGATCGGGCAATCATGCCGGCGGCCGCGCCGCAGGAAGCAAACGTCTCAACCCGCCCGCGCAGGCGATCGAAGGCTTGCACGCGCGGAAAGTACATCACGGCGCTATCGCTGCGGAACGGCCAGATGCGCAGCGAATCGAGCGCGGTGCGCGCCGACAGCCACGCCGACGGTGGGTCCACAACCAACAGGGCCTGGCGCTCACGGCAGAATTTCGCGGCGACGAGCAAGCTGCTCAAGCCGATGTCGCTATCCCGGGTGAGCGGCGGGATGCACAACAAGTTGAACCGCGAAACGCTGTTCAGACAGAACAGTCCCGTTCCCTCGATCGCGGAGCCGATGACGTCGTAGTCGGTCAGGGGACCGCCATCGTCTCCGTCGGGGTTCGAGACGGCGTAACCGATGACGGCGCCGTTAGATCCGCTCGGCGAGCGGTCGGGACGTCGTGTGGGAATCGAGCCCGTGACACGCACGAGTCGTGACTCGAGCAGCATGTCGACCACGTAACGTCCGGAGTCGGGCACAATCGAGACGCGCCGGAAAATCTCCTGGTCCTCGATGAGCTCGGATGCCGCGGAGCGCACGCGTTGTACGACGAGATTGAATCGATCCGGCTCGCCTTCACCGATGCTGTCGTAATCAACAGAGGCCCGCAGGTACTCACGTGAGCCGGGATTCAACGCGATGAGTCGTAACGCGGCGCCTTGAGCGGGCAGTGTGATCGTGGGAGGCCGGGCGCCGTTGACGACGCGGACGATTAACGCCCGGCGGCCGCCGTTCTCGAAGTATTGCTCCAGGGCGTAGGAGAGCGTCGAGGGTTGCCACAGACCTCCGAAGATCTGTTGGAACTCGACGAAGCTCGCCACGGGCACCGGTTGGTTGACCGGTCCCTTGAGCGTGCGGCCGACGAAGGCCGCGATTCCAGTTGGGACGCGCTCAATCGCGCGGTCCGTCGTTCGGCTTTGTTCTGCGAGTTCTACGCCGGAAACACGGCTTTCGGCCACGTCGAGCCTCTGGAGGATTCCCACCCATTGGGCCGCCCGGACTCTAGCATAGCAATAAGTTGTGGTCGTCTCTTTTCGGAGACGGTGGCGTGGAGGGATCAGCGCCGCGCGGTACGCGCCTCCGTCATCGACGTGACGTTCGATGGGGGGCTGGAGGCAGACTTCTCCGCGGTGCGCTGCGTTTCCTCGGCGCGAGCGCGCTCGAGGTCGTCCTTCTTGCGGGCGATCTCGGCGAGCATGAGCTGCAGCCACTCAGACAGCGCGGGCATGTGCTTGGGTCCTATTGAGTCGATTGGGACGAGGAGCCTGCCGCACGCGTCACTGGCGGTCCAGCAGAACGTGGCCTGGTGACCGGTGTAGAGCTCGAGCTCGTGGGGGTCGCGTTGGCGGGCGACGCGCTAGCGGGGCTCACACTGGGGGGTTTAGCGGCACGCGGCGCGGCACCCGTCGCAGTTGCCGGTGCGGGCGTTGTCGGCGCGGCTCCGGACGAGGGCGCGGCGGACGTCGCTGCGCGCGACGAGGGCGCGGCCGCGGGTGCTGGCGTCGCGTCGCCTGAAGCGCCCGGCGCTGCACCCGCGTCGGTCTTTGGGTCGACATCCGACATCATCTGGCGGAAGGTGCCTTCGTCCATCGGCAGGTCGCTCTTACCATCCCACGTCGATCCGTCGGGGACCTTGTTCTGGACCGTCGTGGCGGCGGCGAGCACCTGCTCGATGCTGGCGTCCGTCGTGGAGACTGGAATCGCCAGGCCCCGGGGCTCCTTCGACAGCGTCGCGACGAGATCCCAGTTGACCTCCTCGCCGTGCGCCTTGAGCTGCTTCTGCTGGTTCGCGGTGATGGCCTTGGCCAGTCGCGCACGCGGCTTCTTCCAGTTGCGCGCGTCATCCTCCAGGACATCGAAGGGTTGCATGTAAAGGCTCCCCTCGTGCCAGCCGAACACGTAGGGCTGGTTCACCACGCGGACCTGGGTGCCGATCGGCACCGTGTCATATAACTGCGCGATGTCCTCGGGGTACAGACGAATGCAACCGTGGCTCGAGCGCAGGCCGACGCCGGCCGGCTTGTTGGTACCATGGATGAGATAGCTGGGCCACTGCAGGTAGAAGGCAAACTTGCCGAGCGGGTTGTCCGGGCCGGGGCCGATGACCTTCTCCAACTCCTCGCCCCGTTCCTCGCGATGCTCCTTGATGACCGAGGCCGGTACGCGCCAGGTGGGATCCGCCTGGCGTCGCACGATCTTCGTCACGCCTTCCGGAGTCGCCCAACCCATCTTGCCGATGCCGATGGGATGCGTGATCACGACCTGCGGCTCGCCTTTTTTGTGCGGCGGGTAATAGAACAGCCGCATGGCCGCGATGTTGATCACGACGCCGGTGCGCGGGGCGTCGGGAAGGACGAACTGCGTCGGTACGACGATCGGCTTATCGGCACCCGGCAGCCAGGGATCGACCTTCGGATTCGCGCGCAGGATCTCCTCGTAACCCACGTTGAAGCGACGCGCGATGTCGGTGAGCGTGTCTTCCTTGGAGGTCTTGACGATCTGGACCACGCCGACGATGTCCTCATCGGGGGCGACCTCAAAGCGCTGCGTCGCGACCGGCTCAGGCTCCGCAGGAACGGGCGGTGGTGCGGGCGGCGGAGGCGGCGCGGCGTGCTTCGCCGGGTGGAGGAGGGAGCACGCGGTAATCAGGACACAAAGGCAGGCCGCTACAGCGGCTCGGATCTGGGAGAGCTTCATGGTCTGGATTATGGCATCCCCGAAGTGGAGGCGTTCGGAACTGTCCGCCGGCTTCTACTACATAGCGAACGTTTCGTGAACATTGAGTGAACGCGCTTGAAGTCCTCGAGCCTGAGCCTGAGCAATTAGCTATTTGCCGGCCGCAGGCCCCGGGAGGTTGGGCTTGGGCCGGAAATCAAACACGCGGGCGGTGAGATCGGTGGGGAACGTGCGCACGGTGGTGTTGAAAGTGCGCACCGCCTCGATGTAACGGTTACGCGCATCCGCGATGCGGTCTTCCGTGTCGGCGAGCTGCGCGCGCAGATCCCGGAAATTGGCATCGGACTGGAGCTGCGGGTAGGACGCGGCGAGTCCGATCAGGTTGCGTAGCGAGCCCGTGAGCTGCTCCTGGAGGGCCTGGTAGCTCGCGAAGGCAGTCGGATCGTTGAGCACCGCGGGAGCGCTCTGCTGCTGCGACCCGGTGCGCGCGCCGGCTTCGGTGGCACCGATGAGAGCCTGCTCGGAGGCGGCAAATTCCTTGACGGAACCGGCCTTCACGGAACCGGCAAGGCTGGAGATGAGGTCCGCGCGTCGCTGGTACTGGCTGACGACCTCGGACCAGGTGGTCTTCACAGCCTCGTCCTGCTGCTGCAACGACTCGTAGCCGCAGCCCGGGAGCCCGAGCGCAGCGCTTATCAGCAGGGCGACGAGTCGTATCCTCATGCGATCCACTTTGACTTAATCCACGCGCCACACTCCACCCCGGTGGAGAGTGCCGACTCTGTCACAGCCACAAGCGTGTGACCTTCAAGCCGCACGGCACCCGAGCCGATAGTCTCATGACGATCGCGGCAGGCGAACACGGAGCTTTTGCGTTTGGTCGGCACCTACAACCCCTGGCTGGTCGTTCTGTCTATCGCAGTCGCGATCTTCGTGTCCCATACCGCACTGAGCCTATCGGCGCGGGTCCGGCGCACGAACGGCGCGCCTTCGACACGCCTGTGGCTCGCAGGCGGCGCCATCGCGATGGGTTGCGGCATCTGGTCGATGCATTTCGTCGGCATGTTGGCCTTCTCGCTGCCCATCGCCCTCGCCTACGACATCCCGACGACCCTCACCTCGCTGTTCATTGCCATCATTACCTCAGGCTTTGCCTTAGGAATAGCGAACCGCCCACGGATCAGCTTCCCTCATCTGAGCATCGGCGCACTGCTCCTGGGTGGCGGCATTGCAGCCATGCACTACGTCGGCATGGCCGCGATCCAGATCACCCCGATGATCACGTACGAGCCCGTGCTGTTCGCGGCTTCGATCGGCATCGCTATCGCGGCCTCGTTCGCCGGACTGTGGCTGTTCTTCCACCTGCGCGGCGGGCGTTCCTGGATGGTGCGCCTCGCCCGACTCGGCTCCGCATTCGTCATGGGCCTCGCCATCAGCGGCATGCACTACACCGGCATGGCGGCCTCGCGCTTCAGCGCCGGCTCGTTCTGCATCGGCGCGGGGAGCACCGATCAGCGCTGGCTCGCGCTCGCGATCGCGGTACCGGCCATCGCGGTCCTGAGCATCACCACCATCCTCCTGGTCTACGACAGCCACCTCGAATCGCGCACCCGCAAACACAACGAGCAGCTCGAACGCGCCAACGCCAAACTCGAACACGCCGCAACGCATGACGCGCTGACCGGTTTACCGAACCGGGTGCTGCTCGCGGACCGCCTCGCCCAGGCCACCGCGCAGGCCGAGCGCCACTCACGCGGCTTTGCTGTCCTCGTGGTGGATCTCGACCGTTTCAAATCGATCAACGATTCACTCGGGCACATCGCCGGCGACGAGCTGTTGAAAGAGGTCGCCCAGCGCCTGAGCCGGCTGCTGCGCAAGGCCGATACGCTGGCGCGTCTCGGCGGCGACGAGTTCGTGCTCGTGCTCAACGAGATCTCCGGCCCGCGCGATGCCGAGAGCGTCGCCAGCAAGGTGCTCGCCAGCCTGACCGACCCGATCGTGTTGTCGGGGCTCGACGTGCACGTCAGCGGGAGCATCGGGATCAGCGTGTTCCCGGACGATGGCCTCGACTCCGATACGCTGCTGCAACACGCGGATGCGGCGATGTATCACGCGAAGAAAAACGGCCGGAACTCGTTCCAATTCTTCGCTCCTGTCATGAACGTGTTCGCGCGCGAGCGGCTCGAGCTCGAGAGCGGGCTACGGCGTGCGCTCACGCAGGGGGAGTTCGAGCTCCACTATCAACCCAAGGTGGATGTCAGCACGGGCCGCATCGACAGCGCCGAGGCGCTCATCCGCTGGCGGCATCCGAAGAAGGGGTTGATCGCGCCGAGCGGCTTCATTCCGATCGCGGAAGAGACCGGGCTCATCGTTCCCATCGGCGAGTGGGTGTTGCACGAGGCCTGTCGCCAGGCGCGCGCCTGGCAGAAAAACTCCGCGAAACCGTTGCGCATCGCGGTCAACCTGTCGGCGCAGCAGTTCAAACAGAAGAGCCTGGTCACGACGGTGCGCGAAGCGCTGTCCACGGCCGACCTCGACCCGGCCTATCTGGAGCTCGAGCTCACCGAAAGCGCGGTGATGCAGGATGCGGAGAGCTCGATCCAGGTGCTGCGGCAGTTGAGCGGCCTGGGCGTGCGCATTTCGGTCGACGATTTCGGGACCGGGTATTCGAGCCTGAGTTATCTGCGGCGACTGCCGTTGGATAAGCTGAAGATCGACCGCTCCTTCATCCGCGAGGTCGCAGCGAGTCGCGACGACGCCGAGATCGTACGGGCCATCGTGTCACTCGCCCACAGTTTGCATTTGAAGGTCATCGCCGAGGGCGTCGAGACGGCCGAGCAACTCACCTTCCTGCGTGGCCTCGGCTGCGATCAATACCAGGGATTCCACTGCAGCCCGCCGGTGCCGGCGGACGAGTTCGAGAAGATGATGGCGACGATGTTGCGCGAGGTCGGCCCGGCGCCCGTGCCGGACGAGCTGTCTGACACGATCATGATTCGCGCGCTGCGGAAAGTTTGAGCGCGCGCTTAACGCTCGCGACTAGCGGCAAAACCACGCTTTTGCCGCGGGCCAAACAGAGCGACGCGCTCGACTCCGCCGAAAGCGCCGCAGGCGACTTTCGGCCAATCAAAAAAGGGCGCACTCAACGCGGCAGTGCCGGCTACGACACCTTGCCGGCAAAAACCACGGCTTTTTGCCGGCCGCTCAATCGAAGTGACACGCTCAAACTCCGACAAAAGCGCCGCAGGCGACTTTTGTCCAATAAAGAATAAAAAAAACCCCGAGGCTCGCGCCTCGGGGTTTTAAAATGCGGACTTTCGATGAAGGGAAGGAAGTCCGCTAGGGGATATCAGTGCAGCCTGGCCCAGTGCAGTATCTTGATGTCATCCGAGTCCAGATCGAAACTTTGTGCCAACAGCGAGCGCAGCTCGCGCGTCCCGCGGACATTCTCCAGCGGATGTCGCAGTTCAACTACGCCACTCCACTCGTTTGCCGCCGCCGCGGCCTGCACGTTGGAGCCCGTCACGAAGTGCGTGTAGTACTTGGTTGCCACGTTGGAAAGGTTAAGGCCATGGCCTTAGGCCGTCCGTGAAACTGTCCACAGATCACCGGGAGTTTTTGTTAAGCATTTTTAAGGGCTTTTTGCGACATAATCCTTTAGTCGTAAGGGCTTCTTAAAACCCGCCACGCATGACACGTTTCCGCCCGCCCCAGACGCCGGGGTCCAAGTACATCACCGCCGAGGGCGCGCGCCGCTTGCGCGAAGAGCTCGATCAACTCTGGCGCGTCGAGCGCCCGAAGGTCACCCAGGCGGTGACCGAAGCGGCGGCGCAAGGCGACCGTTCGGAGAACGCGGAATACATCTACGGCAAGCGCCGGCTGCGGGAGATCGACAGCCGGGTGCGGTTCCTGCGGAAACGGCTGGACGGCATGGTGACGGTCGATCAGCCGCCCTCGGACCCGAACCGGGTGTTCTTCGGCGCCTGGGTGTCGCTGGAGTCCGAGGATGGGGAGGAATCGCGCTACCGGATCGTAGGTCCGGACGAGTTCGATCTCGCGCCGGACTACATCAGCATGGACTCACCCCTCGGCCGGGCGCTCCTGCGGCGAGCGCTCGACGACGAGGTCGCGGTCGAACTTCCGGGGGGGACCCGGAAGTTCGTCATTGTCGCGATTGAGTATGGGAGCGCCAAGTAACCTCGCGGGCAAAAACCGCGCTTTTTTGCCCGCCGCAAAACGAAGGCAGGACGATGAACTCCGCTGAAAGCGCCGTAGGCGACTTTGCTCGGCCCGTCCTGGGCCTCGGCCCTTCGGGCCCGCCGAGCGCCGAGCCGCTCGGCGTCCAAAATCGCTCCCGGCGATTTTGTCAGCCAATCA
>Ga0105240_10011873_pt1 | contig 12086 bp, 12 predicted proteins | sample KBSC54metaG_FD_80426 | JGI IMG/M metagenome (GOLD analysis project Ga0105240, IMG submission 80426) | Corn rhizosphere microbial communities from Kellogg Biological Station, Michigan, USA - KBS C5-4 metaG | ecosystem: Host-associated > Plants > Roots > Rhizosphere > Soil | place: Michigan, USA...
AGCAAGATGGCGGCGCTGAAGGATGCTTCGCATCAGCTCCTGGCCAAACTGAAGACCGCGGCCGCTACCGGCGCGCCGGGCGACGTCAAGGTTGCGATTGTTCCTTTCGCCAAGGACGTCAATGTCAAAACCCAGAATGACGGGACAAGCAATCTTACCGCCACCTGGATCGACTGGACCGATTGGGAGAGCCCCGTCAAAGCGACCAGCAATACCGTGGTTCCCGACAGCACGGTCGGGTGGGGCAGCAATTGCCCCTGGAGCTCCGGTTGCGTTGCGAGCCCTGGAAGCACCTCGAACGTCAGCAAGATACCGTCGAGCGGCACCTACAAGGGCTATATCTGTCCGGATTCGATGGGCAGCGCCGACCCGGGCATGTCCGGCCATTATTACAATGGCTGCTACACCAGCACTGCGACCCAAACCGCGACCAAGACCGACATCAAGGTCGTGCCGGTGACCATTACATCCACTTGCACACAGGTCGACTCCGGCACGGTCAGCTGCACGACGCCGTCTTCAAGCGACGGAACGCCGACCAGCAGCAGCTCCAACACCACCTATTCCAATGGCTATACCGCCGACAGCGGGCCGACCACGACCAGCAGCACGGTCAACGGCACGCCCGGCGATGGCACAAAAAGCTGCAGTACGAAAAAGGGCAAGACCACCTGCACATGGACACGCACCACCAACAGCACCCGGACGGACACCACCGTCACCAAGACCGCGTATAATTTCTCGCACACCTGGGTGCCGCTCAGCCATTCCTACTGGAAGGGTTGCGTGATGGACCGTGACCAGGATGCCGACACCAATGCGACGTCGTCCACCACCAAATATCCGGCAGAGAACAGCGGCAGCTGTGTCAGCGCGACGGTTATGACGCTGAATTACACTTGGGATTCGACCACCGATACCTCTGTCGCCAAAAACCAGAATCTCAGCTGGAAGATCGACGCAATGGTCGCCGGTGGCGGTACCAACCAGACCATCGGTCTGCAGCATGGCATGCAGGTCCAGATGACCGGGAACCCCTACAATGCCCCGACTCTGCCGGGAAACACCTCGCGCTACATCATCCTGTTGTCCGACGGTCTCAATACGCTGGACCGCTGGTATGGCAATGGCAGCGACCAGGCGACCCAGGTGGATGACCGCATGGCGTTAGCCTGCACCAACGCCAAGAACCAGGGGTTCATCGTCTACACTCTGTTCGTGGATCTCGGCGGCACCCAGGGCAATTCGCAGGTGCTGCAGAATTGCGCCAGCGACCCGGGAAAATATTACGACCTGACTCAGTCTTCCCAGATCGTCACGGCCTTCAACCAGATCGCTGATCAGATCACCAATCTGCGCGTGAGCCGGTAGTCTCGCAATCGATGAAAATAAAAAAGGCCGCCCGAAGAGGGCGGCCTTTTTTTTCGAACTATCCCGGCAAGATCAGTTGTTGGCGGCCGTCTTGGCGGTCGCGGAATGCGCCGCGATCTGGCCGTTGGCGGCGTCGAACACATCTTTGCCGTCGCCTGGCTGGGGCGTTACTTCGCAATGCGCGGCAGTGCAGCTGTAGGTGACCCGGCTGGCACCGCGCTGCAAAGTCAGACTGGTGTCCTGGCGGGCCGACACGTTGATATGGGTGTTGGACACCTGCTTGCCGTCCTTGTCCAGCGCCACCATGTTGGTGTTGCCATAGCCTTTGCCCAGGATGAAGGCGTGGCGGGAATCGATCATGTTGATGTCCGCGACCGCCGGATTTCCCACATAGATGGTGGAAACCGTTTTGGGGAAGGTGATGGTGCGGACTTCGTCCATCGCAACCGAGACGCCGGCCGCAGAGGCCGGCATGGCGGAGCCCAGGATGAGTGCGACGAGAAGGGTGCGGCGCATGGTGGGCTCCGGAAGATTTCGCGCCCAGTCTAGTGACGCGCCTCTTAAGAGAAGATTTAAGCGCGCTCGACTATGCAAGTGCGCCAGGCTCGCAAGCGGAGAGTCATGGAACCGGTGGAACTAGCCGCGATCTTGGTAAATGAAATGCATATTTAAAGATTTGCATCCCTTGGCAAGGGCCCCTTTTCGTATCCTGTTGAGACAGATTGCAGCTTTATCCGTCGAAGCGCGCTTTTGCGATTAAGCGGAAATTAAATCCCCCGCCCTTAATCTCGCCACAGTCCTGCTGCGCAAGAAGACCTTCTTCGAAGTTGGGATGCTAGGGTGTCATTAAATCGGAGAGACAGTATGACAAAGCTGATTTCGCGTTTTGTGCGCGATGAGTCCGGCGCTACGGCCATCGAATATGGTCTGATCGCGGCTCTCATTGCCGTCGTTATCATCACCGTTCTGACCACGGTCGGCACGAGCTTGAATACCAAGTTCCAGTCCGTCGCTGACGGTCTGAAATAAGACTCGTGTTGCAAGACACGGTCACGGCAAACGGCCGCCCGTATGGGGCGGCCGTTTGTGTTTCAAGGCGCTAACATGTTCGCGCAGTTTGTCCTGCTGATTGCGGTTCCGGCGCTTCTCGCTGCCGCAGCGGCATGGGATCTGACGAGCTTTACGATTCCCAATTATCTGTCGCTGGCACTGGCCGTTCTGTTCGGCGTTTTTGCGCTGGCGACCGGGCTTTCCGCTGCCGCCGCCGGCATGCATCTGCTGGCTTTCCTGATCGCGCTTGCCATCGGCTTTACCATGTTCGCCTTGAATTACATTGGCGGAGGCGATGCCAAACTGTTTGCGGTCCTGGCTCTTTGGCTGGGTCCGCACGATCTTGTGACCTATTCGCTCATCGCCACAATGCTGGGCGGAGTCCTTACATTAACATTGCTCGCGATACGCCGGCTGCCGCTGCCCGCCGGCCTGGCGCGGCAGGGCTGGATACTCAAACTTCACGATTCCAGCTCGGGCATTCCCTATGGTGTGGCGCTGGCGGCGGGTTTCTTCGCGATTCTGCCGCATGCGGACATTCTCCACCTCGCCGCAACCGCCTGAAAAATTGGCGACCCAGATCGCGAAGTTCGTCAGCGTTGCGTTAAGCAAATTCTAAATGGTTCGTGGTGCAATCGCTTCCAAAGGGAGCCGATCCTCATGAACACCAAACGTCTCATCGTGCTGGGAATTGCCGGCATCATGGCGATAGCTGCCGCGCTCTTGGCGCGCGGAATGATGGGCGGCGGAACACCAAACGTCGAAGCGAAAGTCGCGCCGCAAATGCCGATGAGCGATGTGCTGATCGCCAGCAACGCTCTGCAGCCCGGCGAGGCGCTCGCCGCCGATCAGGTCCGCTGGCAAAAATGGCCGACATCTTCCGTCGACTCTACTTTCATCACGCGCGATTCCGTTGGCAGCATTGATGATGTGGTGAAGGGCACTGTGGTGCGCAGCCCGCTCGCGGCAGGCCAGCCCGTCACCAATTCCGCGATCGTGCATGGCGATGCCGTCGGTTTGATGGCGGCGATGTTGAACCCCGGCATGCGCGCCATCTCCATGCCCATCAATACCGATTCCGGCGCCGGTGGCTTTATTCTTCCCAACGATCGCATCGACCTCATTCTGATCCGCAAAGGCGATGGCAACCGGGTCAGCTCCAGCACGCTTCTGACCGATATTCGCGTTTTGGCGGTCGATCAGACTTTCAAGCAGGAGAAGGATACCAAGACCGTCATTGGCAAGACCGCGACCCTGGAGGTAACCCCCGCCCAGGCGGAGCAGGTCGCCAGAGCCCAGGGCATGGGCACGCTTTCACTTTCCTTGCGCCCCTTGGTCAGTGGCGACACGTCGGTGGCCAGCAATGCGCCAGCCCCTGGCGTTTCGGGCGATCAGGAAGGCGGCGATCAGGTTTCCGTCATTCGCTACGGAATCGCGCGCGAATCATCCGCCATCGTGCAGGGAGGCGCGAAGCCCCAATGAAGATTTCCATGAAGGATTCCACGCTTCCCTTCGCCGCCGCGCTGTTGATCGCGGCGATGGCGCCGGCCGCTGCGCAAATGTCGCGCCCGGCCACACCGGCCAATTCGGCAAAACCCGCGGAGGCGGATGCGCGCATCGTCCAGGTCGCGACTGGTCAGGGCCAACCTGTGAACCAGCACCTTACCTTGGGACTTAATAAGGCGGCGATCGTCGAATTGGATGCCGATGCGAAGGATGTTCTGATTTCGAGCCCAGATATCGCGGACGCCGTCGTCAAGTCGCCGCGCCGGATCATCCTGCTCGGCACCAAGACGGGTCAGACCAACGCATTTTTCTTTGACGGCCGCGGTCACCAGGTTCTGTCCCTTGATATCCGCGTCGAGAAAGATGTCGCCGATCTTGCGGCGATGATCAAAGCCAATCTTCCCAATTCGGCCATCAAAGTGGCGGCGCTGAACGACAATGTGGTGCTGAGCGGCCGGGTCGCCAGCGCTGCAGAGGCCACGCGCGCCGCCGATCTTTCCGCCAGCTTCGCCGGCGACCCCAAAAAGGTCGTCAACATGATCTCGGTGTCGGACGGCGAGCAGGTGATGCTGCGCGTCCATGTGTCGGAAATGCAGCGGCAGGTCGCCAAGCAGTTCGGCATCAACCTGTCCGGCATCAAAATGATCAACGGAACCCCGTTGGTGCTTTCCACGTCCAATCCGTTCGGTCTTCTGGGCAGCGCCATTTCGGATTTGTCCGGCGCCCAGGTCGGATCGGTTTGCGTACCGCCATCGACCTTCGCCAACCCCCTTGCGGTGGCTAACTCCGGCGGGTCCTGCTTCATCAACAACAATATCCAGGGCAATTTGAAGGCGCTGGAGACCGTTGGTCTTCTGCATACCTTGGCCGAACCCAACCTGACGGCGGTATCGGGCGAGACCGCCAAATTCCTGGCAGGCGGTGAATTCCCCGTACCGGCTGGCCGCGATCAGCAGGGCAATGTCTCGATCACGTTCAAGCAGTTCGGTGTGGGCCTTTCCTTCACGCCCGTCGTTTTGTCGGGCGGCCGCATCAGCTTGCAGATTTCCACCGAAGTCAGCGAACTGACCAACACCGGCGCCTTCACGCTGGGGGGGGTGGGCAGCGCCAATGCAGTTACAATCCCGGCGCTTAACGTGCGCCGTGCTGAGACTACGGTCGAACTTCCGTCAGGCGGCAGCTTCGCCATCGCCGGTCTGATGCAACACACCACAAAGCAGCAGATCGATGCGTTCCCAGGCGTCAAGGACTTGCCGGTGCTGGGCGCCCTGTTCCGCAGCCGCGATTTCCAGAACGCCGAAACCGAGCTTGTCGTGATGGTGACGCCCTACCTGGTCAATCCCGTCGCCGAAGCGGCACTGGCCAAGCCCAGCGACGGCTATATCACGCCGACCGATCCGGAAACCTTGCTGCTGGGCAAGTTGAACACTGTCTACAAGAAAAGCGCGAATCCGCTCACGCCCGAGGCAGCTGCCCCGGTCGGCTTCGTGGTGCGTTAGGAGGACATGATGCGCGAACTGACCCAGAATTTGTTCCGCGGCTTCTGCCTCGCCGCGGTGCTTGTGGCGGGAAGCTGCACCACAAACTTCCACAAGGACGCGGACAATTTCGACGATCCGATGGCCAACCATCCTATCACGGTTGAGCCTTCTTATCAGTCCATCAAAGTGTCTTATAGCGGTGGCGCGCTTGCACCTGCGGATGCGCCCAAGCTCGAGGCGTTCCTCAACGATTATCGCCAGCACGGCAATGGCAAGATCGCCATCAGCGTGCCCGCCGGCGCCGGGATGCAGCAGACCGTGGTCGCGTTGGCGAACCAGATCAATGAAATGGGCGTCAGCCGTGACCGGATTCTGGTCGCAACCCGCGATGCGGGAACCGGCGGCTCGCAGGTCGAACTCAATTACATCAGCTATCAGGCCCGCAGCGCCGCCTGCGGCGACTGGTCCGAAGATCTCGCCTATACGGCGGAAAACACGACGGCGAAGAATTTCGGCTGCGCCAACCAGCACAATATGGCGATGATGGTGGCGGATCCGCGCGACCTTCTGGAGCCGCGTGCGATGGACGGCGCCAATGCGGCGCGCCGCCAGGCCGTAATCGGCAATTATGAAGCCGGCAAAGTCACAAGCTCGGATAAGTCCTCCGACCAGAAAACCTCCGTCTCCGACATCGGCCGTTGATAGGATATAAGATGCAGAAGGGTGACAATTCGCAGGAAGAGTTCGGAACCACGCCGCAAGATCGGCCGGTTCCGCGCATTTCCATCCATGCCTTTTGTGAGTTTCCCGACACGGGTGCTGCCTTGCAGCGCGCCGGCGCAGACCGGCGCCTGTCCAAGGCGCATCTGACGGTCCAGCTGGGCGGCATTGCTGCGGCGATGGAATTCTACCGCGACCAGGTGACGCCCAATCTGTTGATCGTGGAGACGCGCCTCAGCGGCTCGGCGGCGTTGGACGAACTCGACCGTCTGGCTGAAGTTTGCGATCCGGCGACCAAGGTCATTGTCGTGGGCCGCCACAATGACGTGGAGCTTTATCGTGACCTGATGCGGCGCGGTGCATCGGAATATCTGGTGGCGCCTCTGTCGCCGCTGCAGCTGATCGAAGTGATTTCGGGCCTTTATCTGGATCCGACTGCCAAACCGGTGGGCCGCGTCATCGCTTTCGTTGGTGCCCGTGGCGGAGCCGGTTCTTCCACCATTGCCCATAATGTGGGCTGGTATGTTGCCGACACGCTGGCGATCAACACCACCATCGTGGATTTCGATCTTGCCTTCGGCACCACCGGATTGGATTTCAACGATGAGGCAGGTCAGAGCGTGGCCGATGCGCTGTCGGCGCCGGAGCGTTTGGACGATGTGCTGCTCGACCGGCTGCTGATCAAACGCGGCGAGCATTTGTCGCTGTTCACGGCGCCCGCCAGCCTGGAACGCGACTATGATGCGGTTCCAGAAGCCTATGAAGCCGTGATCGATGCCACGCGCCAGATGTCGCCTTGCGTGATCGTGGACATGCCGCATGCCTGGACGCCCTGGGTTAAAGCCTGCCTGATCGCGGCCGATGAAATTGTCGTGGTCGCGACCCCCGATCTGGCGTCCTTGCGCAATGCCAAGAACCTGATCGACCTGGTGCGGCATGCCCGGCCCAACGACTCGCCGCCACGCCTGGTCATCAATCAGGCCAACATGCCCAAGCGGCCGGAAATTCCCGCCAAGGATTTCGCGGAAACCATGGGCGTGGAACCGGCAATCATCATGCCGTTCGACGCGGCGTTGTTCGGTCAGGCCGGTAACAACGGCCAGATGGTGATGGAAATCGCGCCCAAATCGCCGATTGCGGAAAATCTGAGCAAGCTCGCCCGCATTCTAACCGGGCGCGAAGCGCCGGCTGCCGCCGAAAAATCTCCGTCGTCGATCCTTTCCTTCCTGAAGAGTCGGAAACAGGCGTAAAAAATGTTCGGTAAGCGTAACGGCAGTGAGCCAGTATTCCGCCCTCCGGTCGAACCGGTTGCGCGTGTTGCGCCCAATGTCGGCACACGCGAAGCCGTGCCCGTCCCTCCGGTCGCGGCGGCTCCGCCGCCTCGCGCGGAAAAACCCGCGGCCCCGCAAGTGGCCCCAGCGGTTTCCAAGCCTGTCCGGGTGGCCAGCGACACGCGGTCGGAAGATTATTATCAGATCAAATCCACCATCTTTAATGCCCTGATCGACACCATCGATCTGGCGCAACTGGCTCAGTTGGACCCGGATTCCGCGCGCGAGGAAATCCGCGACATCGTCAACGAGATCATTTCGATCAAAGCGGTGGTGATGTCTGTCGCGGAGCAGGAACATCTGCTTCAGGACATCTGCAACGACGTTTTGGGTTACGGCCCGCTTGAGCCGCTGCTCGCCCGTGACGACATCGCCGACATCATGGTCAATGGCGCGAACCGCGTCTTTATCGAAGTCGGCGGCAAGGTACAGCTCACCAATATCCGCTTCCGCGACAATGCCCAGCTGATGAACATTTGTCAGCGCATCGTCAGCCAGGTCGGCCGCCGCGTCGATGAAAGTTCACCGATCTGCGACGCGCGCCTCCTGGATGGTTCGCGCGTCAACGTGATCGGGCCGCCGCTGTCGCTGGACGGCGCCACGCTCACGATTCGTAAGTTCAAGAAAGACAAGCTGACCCTGGACGATCTGGTCAAGTTCGGCTCGATCAGTCCGGATGCCGCCCGCGTGCTGCAGGTGATCGGCCGTTGCCGCTGCAACATCCTGATCTCCGGCGGTACCGGTTCGGGTAAGACCACGCTGCTGAATTGCATGACCGCTTACATCGACGCGGAAGAGCGCATCATTACCTGCGAAGACGCGGCCGAATTGCAGCTGCAACAGCCGCATGTGGTGCGCCTGGAAACGCGGCCGCCGAACCTGGAAGGCCAGGGCATGATCTCGATGCGCGATCTGGTCAGGAACTGCCTGCGTATGCGTCCGGAGCGGATCATCGTGGGCGAAGTGCGCGGACCTGAAGCCTTCGATCTTTTGCAGGCCATGAATACCGGCCATGACGGTTCGATGGGCACCCTGCACGCCAACAGCCCGCGCGAAGCCATGGGCCGGCTGGAATCAATGATCACCATGGGCGGCTTCTCGCTGCCGATGAAGACCATCCGCGAAATGATCGTGGGTTCGATCGACGTCATTATTCAGGCCGAACGCCTGCGCGACGGTTCGCGCCGCATCACCAAAGTCACCGAAGTGATCGGCACCGAAGGCGATGTCGTCATCACCCAGGATCTGGTCACCTACGAAGTCGATGGCGAAGACGAGACGGGCCGGCTCAAAGGCCGCCACATCGGCACCGGTATCGTCCGCCCCGCCTTCTGGGAACGCGCCCGCTATTACAATCTGGAGCGGGAACTAGCGGACGCGCTGGACAAGGTCAATCAATGATTATCCTGGTGGCGTTGCTGGCTATGATGGCGGTGGGCGGCGTCGCATTCGCCTTCGCCGGCGGCGACGAGCGCACGCAAAAGCGCGTCAATGCCTATGTCAAATCCAAGCCGAGCCGCAACGCCGCCAAAGGCCAATTGGAAGCCGCGCAAAAGCGCAAAAGCGTCGCCACCCTGCTGAAGGATGTGGAGAAGAATCAGGCCGCAATGCGGGCGAAGAACAAGCCCACCTTGCGCCGTCGGCTGGAGCAAGCGGGCTATGATGGGAATCCACGCAATTTTTGGATTATCAGTGGCGGTCTCGGTCTTGTCACGGCTTTGATATGCCTGCTGACGCGGCAGTCCATGCTGGTGATCGTCCTGGCCCCATTCGCCGCAGGTTTGGGATTGCCGCGTTGGACGCTGAATTTTCTCTTTAACCGCCGCAAGAAGCGTTTCACCAAGGAATTCGCCGGCGCCATCGACGTCATTGTGCGCTCGGTGCGCTCGGGCCTTCCCACCAATGAAGCGTTGAGAATTGTAGCCCGCGAAACGCCTGATCCGGTGGGTTCGGAATTCACCAAGTTGGTGGATGGTCTCAAGGTGGGCGTGACCCTGGAGCAGGGCCTCAAGAAAATGCACGAGAATATGCCGACCGCCGAGGTGGGCTTCTTCGGCATCGTCATGACCATCCAGTCCAAATCGGGCGGCAATTTGTCGGAAGCCCTGTCCAATCTGGCGTTCGTTCTGCGAGACCGCAAACGCCTGGAAGGCAAGATCAAGGCGATGTCTTCAGAAGCCAAAGCGTCCGCCGGCATCATTGGATCGCTGCCGCCCGCAGTTATGGGCATCGTCTGGCTGACTACACCCGCTTACATCAATCTCCTCTTCTCTGAGAAGGCCGGCAATCTACTCCTGGGTGGTTGCCTTCTCTGGATGGGAACGGGGATCTTCGTGATGCGCAAAATGATCAACTTCAAGCATTAAAGGCCGTCATGTCAGATTTTGGCGTCCTAAACCTTCTGTTCGACAAGACGTTCCTCGTCACGGCGGCGGCGGCGATTCTGGCGTTTGCGACCATCGCGACTCTGGCCATGCCTTTGATCGAGCGCGACGGCTTGGGCGACCGTTTGAAATCGGTGTCGCGCCGTCGCGAAGAACTCAGGGCAAGACACCATGCGAATCTGAACAGCAAGCGCGCCAGCTTGCGCGTGGCGCCGTCGACATTGATGAAATCCACCCTCGACCGCTTCAAGCTGACCAATATGCTGGAATCCGAGGACAGCAAGGAAAAGCTGGCCCGCGCCGGCTATCGCGGCCAGGCGCCGTTGATTGCTTTCATGTTCTTCCGCTTTGTCATGCCGGGTATCGTGTTCCTGGTGACGCTTTTCTATCTTTTCCTTGTGACCCATTTTGCATGGCCGGTCATGATGAAGGTTTCCGCCGCCTTCGCTGGCGCGTTGATCGGCTATTATCTTCCAGACGTTTTCATCTCCAACCTGACGGCACGTCGCCAGCAATCCATCATGCGCGCTTTTCCTGACGCGCTCGATCTGATGTTGATCTGCGTGGAATCCGGCATGTCGATCGAAAGTGCCTTCGGCAAGGTTTCCGCCGAGATCGGCACGCAGTCGGTGGAGCTGGCCGAAGAGCTTGGCCTCACCACTGCCGAACTTTCCTATCTGCCGGACCGCAGCCAGGCTTTCGACAATCTGGCAAAGCGCTGCGGCCATTCCGGTGTAAAATCGGTGGCCATCGCACTCAATCAGGCGGAAAAATACGGTACCCCCATGGGACAGGCGCTGCGCACCACCGCGCAGGAAAATCGCGAAATGCGCATGCAGTTTGCCGAGCAGAAGGCAGCCTCGTTGCCTGCCAAGCTCACCGTGCCGATGATCATTTTCTTCCTGCCTTGCCTGTTCGTGGTGATTCTGGGCCCCGCGGCCCTGCGCGCCATGCACATGACGCATTAAAAGCCTCCCCCTCTGCCCTTCGCAGCTTACTTTTGCGCGCCGGCTGATGCCGCCGCGCAATAAGCGCTGCATCTCCCCCACTAGCGCGCTGCGCGCGCGGGGGGAGGCGGACCTCCCCGTTTCAAGATACTGGTCTGTAAGAAATCGCTTCGTCATGCGACTACCTGTTCATGGGGCAGGGGGTAGCCGCGGGCCGGCAGGACGATCTCTATCTGAAAGCCAGTGCGGAATTCGGTCCGGCGCTGGACCGGTTGGCGCGCGCCTATGAAGCAGACCCCAGTCAGCGGCTCGATCTGCTTCAGGATATTCACTTCGCGCTTTGGCGGAGCTTTTCCGGTTTTGCGGAACAATGCTCCTTGCGCACCTGGGTCTATCGGGTGGCTCACAATGTGGGCATCTCGCGGCGGGTACGCCGACGCCGTCCGCAGCTGATCAGCCTGGAAGAGATGGATCAGTTGCCCGCCGAGGGCACGCCGGAGGAGAATGTTCATTCCATCCAGGCTCTGGCGCGGCTGCATGCGCTTATCCGGGCGCTGAAGCCTCCGGATGGGCAGGTGATGCTGCTCTATCTGGAAGACATGGATGCCGGCGCGATCGGCGAGATCACCGGCCTTTCCGCCCGCGCCGTTGCGACGCGGATCCATCGGATCAAGGCGCTGCTGGCGCGGAATTTCCGGCGAGGCGAATTCCCATGACCGACATCAAGACCGTCTGGAAAAATCAACCCATGGAGGAAAACAGCATGATCACGCTTTCCGACATTCGCGTCCGCGCGGATCGCTTTCAATTCCGCATCCGGCTGCGCAACGGCGCACTTTACCTCTATTCGCTGGCCAATATTGCTCTCACGCTCTGGCTGATCTCGCGGGGCGTTTCGCCCCGCTACACCGCGCCCGGACTTTTGCTGCTAGCCGCGCATCTGTTCGTGATCTGGCAATTGTGGTGGCGGACTTCCGCCCGTGCTCTGCCGGACGATCTGGTGGCGCGGGCGGCGCTGGATTATCACCGCCAGGAATTGGAGCGTCAGCGTGGTGCGATGGCGGGTGCCTGGCTCTGGTATATTCTTCCCTTCATGCCGGGGCTGCTCTGGGAGCTTTGGCTGCGCGCCACGCTGCATCCGGCAAATGTGCCGCCGGTTGCCGATCGCGCCCTGGTGCTGTTCCTGATCTTGTCGGCGCTGTTTTTCTGGACGTCGGTATGGCTGGCCTTTTCCTGGGCCGCCGCGCGCCTGGAAGTCCGCATCGAACGCCTGAACGTCCTCAAAGCGGAATAGGA
>Ga0105240_10011874_pt1 | contig 12085 bp, 11 predicted proteins | sample KBSC54metaG_FD_80426 | JGI IMG/M metagenome (GOLD analysis project Ga0105240, IMG submission 80426) | Corn rhizosphere microbial communities from Kellogg Biological Station, Michigan, USA - KBS C5-4 metaG | ecosystem: Host-associated > Plants > Roots > Rhizosphere > Soil | place: Michigan, USA...
ACGAACTGGCAGCGGTCCACGATTTTCTCGGAAACGGCGCGGGGACGGTCGATGTTGTCGATCTGGAACAGCTCCGGGTCACCGGCGCTCGCGATTGATAAATCGCCTATGTTCCACATGCGCTGGAAAAAAGACTGTTTAATCCGGACGTCCTGCACTTTCAGAAGCTGAACCGTGCGCGTGGATTTCGATAAAACACCGCTTTCGAAGCGAAGACGGTCCGCGCTCATCGTCAGCCTTCCAGCGCCGCGCCGTTGGATGTGCTTACTCAGCGGCCAGAGAAAGAGCACGGCTCCGATCGCGGCCCACCACCAGGGCTTGTCCGGAGCGAAGATGTGTTCCGCGATGAGGCCGGCGGCGACCAGTATCGCGATGAGCAGATATCCCGCCTTGATCCTCTTCATCGTGGGACGAATTACGATATCAGTCATAGAGCCGCCACCACGCATTGTACAGCGGCGCGCGGGAGAGCCGGTGTTAAACTGACCTTCGAACGCCTATGCGCATTCTAATAGTAGAGGACGAGAAGAGAATCCAGGACTTTCTTTCACGGGGGTTGGAGAGCGCGGGGTACGCCGTTGACGTCGCGGGCGACGGCGCGACGGCGAACGAACTGGCGCACAACACCGAATACGACCTGGTGATTCTCGACCTGATGTTGCCCGATACGGACGGGTTGAGCGTCCTACAGAAAATTCGCAACCGCAAGGCGAGCCCGCCGGTCCTGATCCTGAGCGCGCGCGACACGGTGGACGATCGCGTGAAAGGCCTGGAACTCGGCGCGGACGATTACCTGGTGAAGCCGTTTGCTTTCGTGGAGATGTTGGCGCGAGTGCGGGCGCTGCTGCGGCGGGGCCAGCCGACGCCGGAGCGCTTGCAGGTGGGCGAACTGGTGCTCGATTGCATCCGGCGCAAAGTTGTGCGGGAGGGAGAGAATATCGACCTGGCGCCGAAAGAGTTCAGCATTCTGGAATACTTGATGCGGAATCGCGGGCGCCCGCTTAGCCGCACAATGATTGTCGAGCACGTCTGGGACATGGATTACGATGGGCTGACGAACATTGTGGATGTCTACATTCGGCACTTGCGCAGCAAGATCGACGACCGATTTCCGGACAAGATGATTCACACGGTGCGCGGCATCGGCTACATGCTGGACACGCCGGAGAAGATGTCCGCGAAGACCTAGAACGGGCAAGGCCCGAGCCATGGAAGTTACTCGCCGAGCGGTTCGCTTTTCACGCAGTCTGCGCTTCCGTCTCGCAGTCAGCTACGCTCTCGCGTTCTCGCTGTTGTTGGTTTTGCTGGGACTGGCGTTTCGCCCCACGCTCCGCAACATTATGGATAACCGGGCCGCCGAGACGCTGAACGAAGAATGGGGGGCGGTTCACGGGTATCTCTACTTTCCCAAGTACGGGCCGGATTTCTTCTACGATGCCTTCGATCCGGAAGAAGGGCTGATCGTCTCACGTTTGAAGAGCATATTCTTCATGGCAGATGCACAAGGGAATCCAGTGCTGGTGTCGGATTCCTTCAAGACGATCGGCCTTCCGTCCAAGCAGGAGATCGAGAGCACGCTCGCGAGCGGACAAACGAGTATTCAGATCCGGAAGGGGAAGGACGGAATTCCGTACATGATCCGAATCGGCAGGATCGTGGACGAAAAACCGAAACCGCAGCGTGTGTACTTCATGGCGATCGGGCGGTCGCTTGCCGATGACCGGCGTATCCTGGACCGATTCGCGCGCGACTATTTTCTGCTGCTTCCGGTTTTAATCGCGCTGTGCTGCGGCTTCGGGTGGTTTATCGCGGGACGAGCGCTGGAGCCGTTGAATTCGGTTTCGCGGACCGCGCTGCGGATCACCAGCTCGAAACTCGGCGTGCAGATTCCGCTGCGCGGGGCCGACGATGAATTAGACCATTTGATCCGAGCTTTCAATCGGATGATGGAACGATTGAACCGCTCGTTTGAACAAATCCGCCAATTTTCAACGGATGTCTCGCACGAGCTGCGGACTCCCCTGACCGTGGTGCGAGGTCAGCTTGAAGTGGCGCTGTTCACGGCAAAAACGACGGAGCAATACCGAGAGGCGATGGTAAACGCGCTTGAAGACGTCGAGCGGCTTTCGAGCATCGTTCGCGCGCTGCTGCTGCTTTCGCAATCGGAATCGGGCCAGCTTGTGCTGCACAAAGCGACGTTCGATCTCGCGGAGACGACTCGAGATCTGGTGGATCAGTTTCAGATTCCGGCACAGGAGCGCGAGATCAGGCTGGAAGCCGAGGCTCCGGAAACGTGCCTGGTCAATGCGGATCGCATGCAGATCGAGAGATTGCTCTCGAACCTATTGTCGAACGCAATCAAATACACGCAGCAAGGCGGCTGGGTGCGCGCCACGCTCCGTCAATTGGAAAATAAGGTGGAACTTGTGGTCGCGGATGATGGGGCCGGTATCGCGCCGGAGCACTTGCCACACATCTTCGACCGGTTCTATCGCGTGCCTTCTTTCGAGCCGGAGAAAGGACTTGGCCTGGGCCTGAGTTTCGTCGCGTGGATCGTCAAGGCGCATGACGGGAAGATTTCCGTCGACAGCGCGCCTGGGAACGGAAGCCGGTTTACCGTGATCCTACCTTCCGGACTACCGACGCCTGCTTCTCAACCTTCGACGCTGACCGGCGCCGAAAAGATACACTAGGGGCGTGGCGAACCTCGAAATGACCGGCCGCGAGAGAGAAGGCATCACGATTTTCGATCTCAGTGGCCGCCTGATTGTCGGCGAACCGGCTCAGATTGTACGGGAAAGCATTCTGGAGGCTCTGAAGGAAGAAAAGAAAAACGTGATTCTCAATTTAGAGGAGGTTGAGTATATCGACAGTACCGGCCTCGGCAGCATGGTGATCTGCTACACGACGCTGCAGAAGGCGGGCGGCGCGCTCAAGCTGCTGAAGCTCAACAAAAGGAATATCGAGCTGCTAGTGCTTACGAAGCTGTCGACCATCTTTGAGATCTTCAACGAAGAACAGGACGCCGTAAACAGCTTCTTCCCCGAACGGGAGATCAAGCGCTTCGATATTCTCAGTTTCGTGCAGCAGCAGAAGGACCAGTAACGCGGGAAGATGTTGAGATCCGGCGCACAGGCTCCTTCGTTCCAGTTACCCGATCCGGATGGCAAGTCCCGTTCTCTGGACGAGATGCTTGCCGAGGGGAAGCCACTGCTGCTGGTTTTCTTCAAAGTAAGTTGCCCGGTGTGCCAGCTTATTTTTCCGTTTCTCGAACGGATATCAAACAGCGAGGCACTGCGGTTCGTCGCGATATCGCAGGACGATGCCGCAACCACGCGAAATTTTCATCAGCGGTTTGGCGTCACCTTTCCGACGCTGCTTGATAGCGTGCGGGCTGGATATGCCGCTAGCAACGCGTTTCAGATCACGAATGTTCCGTCATTATTTCTGATTGAGCCGGACGGCACGATTTCTCTCGCGATTCCCGGCTTTTCGAGGCGGGATCTGGAGGCGCTCGGGCAGCGCGCCGGCGCGAAACCGTTTCATGCAGGCGACCAAGTGCCGGAATGGAAAGCGGGTTGAGGATCGAAGAACTGAGCTCCCGGCGGGGGCTTACGATGATGCCAGGATGATTCATTGAGGTAAGCTAAAAACAGACATGGCTTCCAAAGTTGGCGAAGTTTTCCAGTCCGCGGCCGCGATCGCCAAAGGTATGAGCGTCACCTTCAAGGAGATGATGCAGCCGACGATCACGGAGGATTATCCGGATACTCCGCCGAAGTTTCAGGAGCGGTATCGCGGCGTGCACGTCTTGCAGCGGGATGAAAACGGCCTTGAGAAATGCGTGGCGTGTTTCCTGTGCTCAGCCGCGTGTCCCGCCGACTGCATTTATATTGAAGCCGCTGAGAACACGGACGAGATGCGGATCAGCGGCGGCGAACGTTACGCGAAGGTGTACAACATCGACTACAATCGTTGCATCTTCTGCGGCTATTGCGTGGAAGCGTGTCCGACAGACGCAATCACTCACGGGCACGGCTTCGAGATTGCCAGTTTCAACACTTCTACGCTCGTTTATCGGAAAGAACAGTTGCTCGCTCCGATTCCTCCAGGCGCGAACTTCCCATTGAAAGCGGAGCCCGAGACGGCTGTGGCGGGGCACTAGGCAAGGACCGAGGTCGAAGATCGGTTTTAGCGCGCCGAGGAGGGCCGATGAACGGCAACAACCAAAACAGACTGGGCGGCGCAGCGGTGCTGGGGGCGTTGCTGGCAGTCGGTCTGATTCTCGGCGGTTGGGTCGTGGGATCGCAGATTAAGTCAACCCGGCTTAGCGACCGCTACGTGACCGTCAAAGGTTTGGTAGAGCGCACGGTCAAGTCCGATTTGGCCATATGGCCGCTTAGCTACAAGGAAGCGGGAGACGATTTATCCGCGTTGTACGCGAAGACTGAGAATGATAAGAAGACCATTCTCGATTTTCTGGATCATCAGAATATTAAACCCTCTGAAATCGAGCTGGGTGTGATTCGTGTCGTGGATACCCAGGCTAACGAGTATGGCGGCAATACTCGCGCTCCTCACCGCTATATCGTCGAGCAGCAGATTACCGTACGAACTCCACAAGTCGATCGGATTGCGGCTGCCGCGCAGAAAACTATGCAGTTGCTGCAGAAAGGGATTGTATTGACGAGCAATCCCGGGCAAGGATTGGCTTACAAATTTATGGGGTTGAATTCGATCAAACCAGACATGATCACGGAAGCTACGCGAAATGCCCGCGCCGCCGCCGCGCGCTTCGCCTCGGATTCAGGCAGCAAGGTGGGATCCATTCGGCAGGCCAATCAGGGTTTTTTCTCCATTTTGCCGACGGACCAGGCAAGCGAAACCAGCGAGGGAAATTTCTCAGCGGACAGCAGCCTCATGAAAACGGTCCGCGTAGTCACGACGGTGCAGTATTACCTTGACCAGTAGAGATGACGCTTGCGCGCGCTTTTGCGGTTTCTGTAAGTCACATATCGATCCGTTTTTTGCTCTGTCGGCTCACATACCAGCATGGCCTGTAGCCAAGGTGGGGAAAAAGAGAGTGAATGCAGGTCTCTTCTTGCGGATCAAGAAACATAAGTTCCGTCTTTTTATTTTTTAGCGGGACTGCGTAATACGGTTGGACTTTCACCACTCCGAGCGGATTGCGGTTGTGAGGAATGTGGTAACGGACCGAGAGATAGTCGCAGGCGTACAGAACAGCGACAAACAGCAGCGCTATGGCGAGTATGCGCCGCGCGAGCTTCATGGGCGATAGGCGGCCGCCGAAACATCCGTTTCCCAGACCTTCACTTCGGAAATCCGGACGGGCGTTTCCGTTTTTAAGCCGGAATAAATCTCGTCGTAAAAATACTTCGCGATATTTTCCGCTGACGGATTGATTACATCGAACGGCGCGATGTCATTGATGAATTGATGGTCCAGCTTGTCAATTATGGCGCTCATCAGACGCTTGATTTCGACGAAATCCACCAGCAATCCGGTGGCGTCCAGTTGCTCGCCTTCCATTGTCATGCGGACCCGGTAATTGTGGCCGTGAACGTTCTCGCACTTCCCGTGGTAATTGCGCAGGGCGTGACCGGCGGCGAAAGTATTTTCCACGCAGACTTCAAACATCAAAAAACCTTTCTATATCCTCAAATTCCGTAGTGAATCCATAATCCGGCAGACTGTCGAAAAATACCTGCCCATAACGCTGTTTCGTGATTCGATTATCCAGCAGGACTAGCGCTCCGCGATCGGAGCGGCTTCGGATCAGGCGGCCGAATCCCTGCTTCAGCACCAGCGCCGCTCTCGGAATCTGATACTCATAAAAAGGATTGCCGCCGGATTCCCGAATGTTCTGGATCCGCGCTTCCACTACCGGATCGGTGGGTGCGGCGAACGGTAACTTATCGACGATGACGCAGCTTAATTGTTCCCCTTGCACATCAACACCTTGCCAGAATGACGATGTCGCGAACAGCACGCAGTTAGGCGTGCGGCGGAATTCTTCGAGCAGGGCGCTTCTTGGTCCTGTCCCTTGCAGCAGGGCCGGATATTCGAGTTCAAGCGACAGGCGGTCGTGAATCAGCCGCATCTCCCGATAGCTGGTGAAGAGCACGAAGGCCCGGCCCGCGCTCGCCCGCAAAACGCGCGCGATCTCGTCGCCGGCCGCTCGCGTGAATGCCGGATTCCGGGGATCGGGAAGATATTGCGGCACGTATAACAGAGCCTGCTTCGGATAATCGAAATGACTCGGAACGATCAACGTCCGGGCGCCGCGTAACCCGAGGCGCTGTTCGGCATAATCGAAATTGCCTCCAACGGCGAGAGTGGCCGAGGTGAGGATCACGGTATCGATGCGGTCGAATAGCTTCTCCGCGAGCACGGAGGAGACATCGATCGGAGTGGCTTGGAGAAAACAGCCGCGCCCGCGCCTTTCCACCCAGTACACATAAGCTCGCTCCTTGCCCGACATCCAGAAGCTGAGATTCTGCGCGATCACGCCTGTACGCCGCATCAGAGGAAACACCTCTTCGGGCGATTCTTTTACCAACTGCAAATGGCTGACGGTCAGTTCCAGCGCGCGCAACAAATCGTCGAAATCTTCGCCGTGAGTTTCAAGAAATGCAGCGTGTTCACGGAAGCCGGCGCGCCCATCGGTGTCGCCGAAGCAAGCGAAGAAAATGGCGGAGCATTCGCGTAAAACTTGCAAGACCCGGTCGAGTTCCTCCGAGCCGAACTGCTTCTTGCGCGAAATGCCGGCTATGTCCCGGGCGAGATCTTCGATTTGATAATTGCTAATGCTGACACCGAAATACTGGCCAGCGACATCCTCAATCTCGTGCGCCTCATCGAAAATGACAGCGCCGTATTCCGGAATGATGCCGCCGAAGTCGTCTTCCTTCACCGCGAGGTCGGCGAAGAAGAGATGGTGGTTCACAATGATGATGTCGCTCTCGTGCGCTTTCTGATGCATCAACGTCAGAAAGCAGCGCTCGAATTGCTGGCAGCGCTGGCCCGTGCAGAGGTCGCGCCTTGCGTCGATTTTTCCCCATGTGGAGCTGTGCTCTGGAAGCGTTTTGATCTCGGCGCGGTCGCCGGTTTCGGTGGACTTCTCCCATTCACGGATGATTTGAAAATCCGCAATCTCTTCGAGGCCTTGTAGAACGGGCTCGCGCTCGGCGTCATAGATTTTCTGGCGGCAGGCATAATTGCCGCGGCCCTTCATGTAGCAGACGCGCAGCGGCGTCGAGAAGTGCTCCTGCAGGAACGGGATGTCCTTGTAAAAGAGCTGCTCCTGCAGGTTTTTCGTGCCAGTGGAGACGACTATGCGGCGGCCGGAAAGAATCGCCGGGACGAGATATGCCAGCGTCTTTCCGGTACCGGTGCCGGCATCCACGAGCAGATGCCGTTTCTCATTGAGAGCGGACTCTACCGCCTCAGCCATCTCGAGTTGGCCCGCACGAAATTCATAATTCGGATGCCATCGGGAGAGCACTCCCCCGCGCGAGAAAAACTGTCGCGCACTCATGGCTTTGGCGGGTGACGACATGTTAGAACGGTACCTCCAGGGTATCATCCGCCCTCGGAGACTCGACTGCTGCTGCGATAATCATTCTTGATGTCTGATTTCCCCAGCCTCGAATCCCAGTTTGTCTCGCAATTACGGCTTGCCCGCCGCCCGGTCGCCGTGGCATTTCTGAAGGAGCCTCCGGCAGGCGTGGAGAAGTTCTCCGGTTCCGTGCCTTCCGGTTGCAGCTTCTGGCGGGTGGCCGCTGAAGGCAAGGCCTTCTATACGGTTCCTTCGGACCACTACAACTGCCCTGTCGGTAGCCACACTCATAACATTCCTCTGCCCGAGGAACGGCAGCCCGAGTTTGACGGAGTTCTGAACCTCATGGGCGAGATCGGGTATCTGCGGATGGAGGAAGTTCCGAGCATTCCGGTTCTGCCGAAAAGTCCGAGATTCGTGCTATACGCGCCGCTCGGCTCGATGCCCGTCGCACCCGACGCGGTGTTGTTTTCCGGAACGCCCGGCAGTCTCATGTTACTGGTGGAAGCGGCAACGCGCGCAGGGATTTTCGGGCAATTCCCGTTGCTGGGGCGGCCGACTTGTATGTCGATTCCAGCGGCGATGGGGCACGGCGTGGTGGCGAGCTCGGGTTGCATTGGGAATCGAGTGTACACGGACATCGGAGAGAACGAGTTGTATGTTACCGCGCCCGGCTCCAGCCTCGAACAGCTTGCCGAAGCGTTGAAGACCATCGCTTCGGCGAATGAGAAGCTAGAGGAGTATCATCGGGGGCGGCGCGCCCAGCTCGCTACGCTTTAGGAACTTCTTACCTTCCGGTCGTGAGTAACCCAGCGAGAAGTCTTGAATACGCGACGTGTAAAGGTTATCGGCGTGCTTAAAAGTGCGCTGGAGGCAAAATGAAATACCTTGTTGCGTGGTTCCTGGGCATACCCGGCGACTTGATTGTACTCTGGTTCGTTTTCAACCATCTTCATCATTAGAAACGCATGACTAGAGAAGATACTGCCGCCCAGCTAAACGGACTTATTGCGGTTTGTAAAGATGGGGAAAACGGCTACACTACTGTGGCCGGACACGTTCATAATACGGAGCTGCGGACCATTTTCGAAGGCTATGCGAAGCAGCGCGCGCAGTTTTCGCGGGCGTTGCAGATCTGAAGGCCATCGTGACTGACGGGGATCCCGGCGCGATCGTCGCCGCGTGCGAGAATGGCGAGGATTCCGCTCAAGCCGCTTTTGAACGTCTAGTGAACACCGATATTTCCGGCGAAAGCCGAACCCTGGTTGAGGGACAGTGGCGCAAAATTCAGGAAGCGCATTCCCGTATGGCCGGCCTGAAAGATCAGATCGCCGCCGGAACCGGATATCCAAAGAACGATTAAGCAGCCCCTCCGCGAAGCTCCAGCTTTGATATCGTGCCAGCGGAGGGTTAATTCGTGCATTCCGATTTATCGCGCAGAAAGATCATGCAAGCCGTGAGCGCGGCGGCAATTTCGGCGTCCGCAATCTCTGGCAGCCGTGCGCAGGGTAAGAGTTCCGAAGGATCCGGAATACCCGAGCTGTGCCTGGAAATGGGCGGCGGCTCCCTTGCTGCGGGCCGGTTCGACGACAAGGGCATGCGCCGCGTGAAACAGCTTGGCGTGAACCACGTGCTGACGGGAGGTCCGCGAATTCCCTGGCAGGAGGCCGACATCCGGTCCAGGATGGACAGCCTGAAAGCCGGCGGATTGGCTCTCGGCAACATGATGATTGGCGGATTTCCGAACACGCTTTACGGGAAACCTGGCCGCGATGAAGAGATCGACAAGGTGCGGCAGTCGATCCGCGCGGCGGGACGCGCGGGATTGCCGGTGATCGAGTACAATTTTTACGCGCACCGGCTCGTCGAGGGTTATTACGAGGAAACCGGAAGAGGCGGCGCGGGACTGACTGCGTTCGACTATGATCGCGTGAAGAATCTTGCTCCGCTTCCACAGGAAGGCGCCCATAGTCTCGAAGAGATGTGGAGCAATATCACTTACTTTCTGAAAGCGGTGATTCCGGTGGCGGAGGAGTCCGGCGTGCGGATGGCTCTGCATCCCAACGATCCGCCAGCACCGATCAGCCGCGGGTCCGGGCAGATCATGGGGAGCCTGGAAGGCTGGAAGAAACTGATCGAAATTGTTCCGAAACCAGCGAATGGGATTACGTTCGATTGCGGCGTGACGCGTGAGCTGGGACACGACCCCGTGGAGGTCTGCCGTTATTTCGGAAGCCGGGACCGGATCAATCATGTGCACTACCGTAACGTGCGCGTGCAGAAGCCACGTGAAAGATACGAGGAAGTGTTCATCGACGCGGGCGAGAACGACATGTTCGCAGTGATGAAGGAACTGGTGCGGCAGAAATATCCCCGGATGATTTATCCGGAACACCCGCGCGCTCTCGATTACGATCGCGAGCAGCCCGATTTCAAATCGTACTATCCGGGCGGCGGGGGATACGCGGGCTTCGCCTATAACGTGGGCTACGCGCGGGCCATGCTGCAGGCGGCGCTGGCGTCGTAGCCCGGCAATTTTTCCTCTTGACGATCTACAAGTCCGGGTTTACACTCTCTTGTAGATCATCGAGTAGAAACGCCGATGCGCGGGATTCGTATTCTTTGGCTTCGTTTTCGGTCGCTGGCTCGTAGGCGGAGCGTGGATGGCGAGCTTGACGATGAGTTGCGCTTCCATATCGAGAGCGAGATCGAACGGAGAATCGCCGCCGGCGTGAGCGCCAGCGAGGCGCGCGCGGCAACGCTCCGGTCATTTGGCGGTCTGACTCAGCAGAAGGAGGCATGCCGCGACATGCGCCGCGTTAACTTCATTGAAGATTTCATCCGCGATGCTCGCTATGCCGGACGGATGCTGCGTCGCAGCCGGAGCTTCGCGGCAGTCGCGATCCTGTCGCTGGCGCTTGGAATCGGCGCGAATACGGCCATTTTCAGCCTGATCGACGCTCTGCTTCTGCGGCCGTTGCCGGTCCCGCACGCGGACCGGTTGGTGGAATTGAGTATCAAGCCGAAGGAGTACGGGTTTTCGTTTTCCTATCCGTTATTCGACTACATACGCAGCCACAACCAGGTTTTCTCCGGGTTGTTTGCATGGTCGAACGAGATATTTCAGGCACGTTTAGGAAAGGATGTCCACAATGTACGTGGAGTCCTGGCGAGCGGCGATTACTTTACGGCGCTCGAAGTCAAACCACAACTGGGCCGATTTTTTACTGCCGCTGACGATCGATCCGGCGGCGCACCGGTAGCGGTGATCGGCGATCGTCTATGGACTGCGCAGTTCGGGCGGAATCCGTCCACGATCGGGCGGGCGATGACGGTCGACGGCATGAACTTCACAATCGTCGGCGTGATGCCGCCCGGTTTCACGGGCGCCGATATCGGATTGCATGCGGATATCGTCGTCCCGCTCTCGTGGGAACCGAGGATTTTCCCGCGGCCTTGCCTCACCAGCAAATACTGCTGGTGGCTGGTTGTGATGGGACGCCTCAGGCCGGGCGTGTCGTTGGAAGAGGCCAATGCACAGCTCAATGTGATCTCGCGGGCGTCCATGGAGACAGCAGTGCCCGCGGGAACACAAGGCAAGGAACGCCAGGAGTTCCTTGCCCGGAAATTGATCGCGCAATCGGGGGCCACTGGGTTTTCGTTTCTCCGTTTTCGGTTCAATAACCCATTGATGGTTTTGATGATTCTGGTCTCATTGGTGCTTCTGATCGCCTGCGCGAATCTTGCGAGCCTTCTGTTGGCCCGCGCCACCGCGCGTCAGAAAGAGATCACGGTGCGGCTGGCAATCGGCGCGGGACGCTGGCGTTTAATCCGGCAGATGCTGACCGAAAGTCTGCTGCTGTCCACGGCGGGAGGTCTGCTCGGCGCGTTGCTGGCGTCCGGCTTGAGCAAATTTCTCGAGACGTTCTTTTCCCTAGGACAGGAGCCGATCCTGCTGAACCTGGCTCCGGACTGGCGAGTTTTGGCGTTCCTATTCTTTGTCACGGTCGTCACGGCGGTGCTGTTTGGGATTGCTCCAGCGATTCGCGCGACGCGGGTTGAGATTCACGCCGGATTGAAAGAAGGTTCGCGCACGGTTCAGAATTCGGAGCGGCGGCGTCCGCTGACAAAACTTCTGTTGGCCGGCCAAGTGGCGCTTTCGGTCCTGCTTGTCGCTGGAGCCGCTCTTTTCGCCGGTAGCCTGATCCAGCTTCGCTCGCTCGACCGAGGCTTCGATCCGCGGGGCGTCGTGCTCTTCCCCCTCTCCGCGGACGGCCGGGTAGGCGGCCGGCAAGATAAAGGCGAAAAACTGGCAGTTCTTTATCAACGGCTGTTGAAGCGCCTCGAAGCTCTGCCGGGCGTAGAGGCTGCCAGCCTGATGAACATTGTTCCGCTTGGGAACGGCGGGTGGGATAACGAGATCTCGATTCCGGGCCGGGCGGAGTTGCCGGAGACGCTCAGAACGGTCTACATGAACAAGATCGCGCCACATTATTTCGCGATGAT
>Ga0105240_10011875_pt1 | contig 12085 bp, 12 predicted proteins | sample KBSC54metaG_FD_80426 | JGI IMG/M metagenome (GOLD analysis project Ga0105240, IMG submission 80426) | Corn rhizosphere microbial communities from Kellogg Biological Station, Michigan, USA - KBS C5-4 metaG | ecosystem: Host-associated > Plants > Roots > Rhizosphere > Soil | place: Michigan, USA...
CTTCTACGACACGGCGGCCGACGCGGAAACGCTCATCCGACGCCCCCGGGATTCCAGTGACGGCGCGACGCCCGCCGGCGCGAGCGCATTGATCCACGCCTTGATCAGTTATTCGGCGCTCGTCGGCTCGTTGGAGGAGCGGGCGGCCGCCGTGCGGGCGCTGCCGCGCCCTGGTCTGCTGTCCGAGCAAGCCCGCTTTTTCGGCTGGGCGCTCGCTGCGGTCGAGGCCCTGCTCGCCGGACCGGTCGAGGTCGCGGTCGTGGGCGAGGCAGGTCGCGGGCCCTTGACCGCCACGGCCTGGCGCCGTCGGCCGCCCGGTGCGGTCGTGATTTCCGCGGCGACGGACGAGCCTGGAATCGCGCTGCTGGCCGACCGCCCGTTGGTGGACGGCCGGCCCGCGGCGTACGTGTGTCGGCGAATGGTCTGCGAGCGGCCGGTCACCGAAGTCCCCGGCCTGCTCGCCGCCCTGGCCACGGCCTAGCGGGCTAACCCGCTGGGCGCGGATTCTTACAGCGCCGGTCCTTCGGCGCGGAGCTTGTCCACCTCTGACATTGCCTGGCGCAGGTTGGCCAGCCAATCGTCGGTGTGCTCGCCGACGAGTTTGACGCACCAGGCCAGCGCCTCGGACCGGGAGCGGGCGACGCCCGCGTCGACCAGAGTGTCGAGCACTCGCCGCTCGTCCTGCCTGAGCCGGGTCATGACCGGAACGGCCAGATGGGTGAACAGCACCCGGCTCTCGCCGATGCTCGCTCCCCAGGCGATCTTGCGCCCGTAGCGGCCCTCGGCCTCGTCGGAGATCTTCATCCGCTGCTCGCGGGTTTCCTCGCGGAACCGGGTGATCCGGCCGAGCGCAGCCGACCGCGTGGACGCCTCGTCGGCGTCGGCCGGCGTCTGCGGCGCCGCTATCTCGCCGACCACGACGATCTCTTCGCGGTCTACCGTGACGGTCGGCGTGCTGGTGAACCAGTCCGCGGGCAGCCGTCCGATGAGCCAGCCGGCCGCGTCGTCGGCCGGGGGAAGGTCGGCCTGCTGCCAACCGCCTGGACGTCCGAAACCGCGGCCACCGTGCATTCCGCGTGGGCCATGTCCATGACCGCTGTGTGCGGCGCGGGGCCCGCGCCGTCCGCGGCCTTCTTCTGAATCGAAGCCTTTCATCATGTGACTCCTTGCATCTCCTTGCATTGATTACTTGATTACAAACTAGCACAACGACGTGGGGCGGCGAGTATTCCCGGCGAGCAGAACTGGCCTGGCTCACGCAACAAGTCGTGCCAGCGCAGCCGCGAGGACGTTGATCAGCGATATCGTGACTCGACGTGGGAGTGCGCGCGGTCGTCTACTCGGTTTACGAGCGGCGGCTCCGCACGCACCTGGACGGGCTCCCCGTGCCGCGGCACGTGGCCGTCATGCTCGACGGGAATCGCCGCTGGGCCCGGGCCGCCGGTTTCGATGATGTGACCCAAGGCCATGTGGCCGGAGCTGAGCGCATCGACAATCTGCTGGAATGGTGCACCGAAGCCGGCGTTGAGCACGTCACGCTCTGGCTGTTGTCTACCGACAACCTCTCCCGCCCGGCGGATGAGCTCGAGCCGCTGCTGGGGATCATCGCCGGCGTGGTCGGACAGCTGGCCAGCCCGGGCAAGGCCTGGCGGGTCATCCCGGTGGGAGCTCTCGACCTACTGCCCGAGCACATCGCCGCGGCGCTGAAGGACGCCGAGGAGCAGACGGCCGATCGCGGTGGCCTGACCGTCAACGTGGCCGTCGGTTACGGCGGCCGTCGCGAGATCGCCGACGCGGTCCGCTCGTTGCTGCACGAGCACGCCGCCTCGGGAACGTCGATCGAGGAGCTGGCCGAGATTCTCGACGCCGATCACATCGCCGAGCACCTGTACACCAAAGGACAACCCGACCCCGACCTCGTCATCCGCACATCCGGGGAACAGCGGTTGTCAGGCTTCATGCTGTGGCAGTCGGTGCATTCGGAGTTCTATTTCTGCGACGCTCTTTGGCCGGACTTCCGCCGAATCGATTTCCTCCGCGCGCTTCGTGACTACGGGCTGCGGCAACGCCGCTACGGCGGCTGATCGACGGTGCCGCTACGGCGGCTGATCGACAACGCCGCTACGGCGGCTGATCGACAACGCCGCTACGGCGGCTGATCGACGGCGCCGATCGGGAATTCCGGCGCCGCGCGGCCCGCTGCGCGACAGGCGAAGTTGGCTGAATCGTCACATGTGATTTGTCGCGTGGCGTCGTCGTGATCGGTGTGCCAGCACGTAACGTCCTGCTCGGCGGGCCGATCCATCGGGCCGCGCGGGAGGTCCCGACGGTGCTGGTTCTCAGCGATCCTGACCAGTGGGGGCCGGTCTCGGCCCACGCTGCCGTGGGGCCGACCGGATTCCAACTCACACTGGCAACCAGGAGACGTTGATGACTGCTGTCGTTCCGACCAGCTCAGAGCCGACTCGGCGTGAAGGCGCGCTTCGTACCTTCGTGCTCGACACCTCTGTGCTGCTGTCCGACCCGGGCGCGCTCGGTCGCTTCGCCGAACACGAAGTCGTCCTGCCGCTCGTCGTCATCAGCGAGCTGGAAGGCAAGCGGCACCACCCAGAGCTCGGCTGGTTCGCCCGCCAGACGCTACGCGTGCTCGATGATCTGCGGATCCGACACGGGCGACTGGACGCGCCGGTTCCCATCGGCGACCTCGGCGGCGTGCTCCACGTCGAGCTGAACCACTCCGATCTCTCGAGCCTGCCGGCCGGATTCCGGATTGACAGCAACGACTCGCGAATTCTCGCCGTGGCCCTCAACCTGGCCGCCGAAGGCCGCGACGTGACGCTCGTCAGCAAGGACATGCCGCTTCGGGTCAAGGCGGCATCGGTCGGACTACCCGCCGACGAGTACCACTTGCACCCGGCTGTGGACGCCGGCTGGACCGGCATGAAGGAGCTCGACGTCTCCGTCGAAACGGTCGACGCCCTCTACGAGGGCACGCCGGTCGAGCTGGCCGGCCGCCCCGACTTCGCGCCGGTTGCCAGCGATCCGTGCCACACCGGGCTGGTGCTGCATTCCGCCCGCGGATCGGCGCTCGCGCGGGTCACGCCCGACAAGCAGGTCGTCCTCGTGCGCGGCGATCGTGAGGCATTCGGATTGCGAGGTCGCTCGGCCGAGCAGCGCATCGCCTTGGACCTGCTCCTCGATCCCGAAGTCGGCATCGTCTCCCTCGGCGGTCGGGCCGGCACCGGGAAGTCGGCGCTGGCGCTCTGCGCGGGCCTGGAAGCAGTTCTGGAGCGGCGCGCCCACAAGCGGGTGGTCGTGTTCCGGCCGTTGTACGCCGTCGGTGGCCAGGATCTCGGCTACCTGCCGGGCAGCGAGAACGAGAAGATGGCGCCTTGGGCCCAGGCCGTCTTCGACACCTTGGGTGCGCTGGTGTCAGCCGAGGTGATGGACGAGGTGCTCGATCGCGGCATGCTCGAAGTGTTGCCGCTGACCCACATCCGTGGCCGTTCGCTGCACGACTCGTTCGTCATCGTCGACGAGGCGCAATCGCTAGAACGCAACGTGCTGCTGACCGTGCTCTCCCGGATCGGTTCAGGGTCACGAGTGGTGCTGACCCATGACGTGGCCCAGCGCGACAATCTCCGCGTCGGCCGCCACGATGGCGTCGCCGCGGTGATCGAGGCCCTTCGCGGCCACCCGCTGTTCGCGCACGTCACGCTCTCCCGCTCGGAGCGGTCGCCGATCGCGGCGTTGGTCACAGAGATGCTCGAAGACTTACCCCTATAGGCGAGTCTTGGGGCGGCGCATTGCCACAACCGGCAGTGCGCCGCACAGGGACCTGAAACACAGGTCTCCCGACCCAGGAGAGTTGATGAGTTCTGTTGCTGTTCCGGCCCGCCGTCTCGTGCTGGCCGATCTGCTGCCCGGTTCGCTCGCCCGTGACGCGGCCCTGGTCGCCGGCGGAGCCGGTCTAACCGGCTTGGCCGCGCAGGCTTCGGTCCACATCGCGTCACTGACGCCAGTGCCGTTCACGCTGCAGACCGCGGCGGTGCTGCTGGTCGGCGGCGCGCTCGGTTCGATTCGCGGGCTGCTGTCGATGTCGCTGTACCTGCTCGCCGGAGGGGCCGGCGTCCCGTGGTTCGCCCAGCACACACACGGCTGGGGCGGGCCGTCGTTCGGCTACATCATCGGTTTCGTCGTCGCCGCCGGCCTCGTCGGCGAGCTCGCCCGCCGCGGCCACGACCGAACCCTGCTGTCGACGATCGGCCTCTTCGCGGTCGGCGACGCGGTGCTGCTGGCCATCGGCACGCTCTGGCTGGCCGCCGACCTGCACGTCTCCGCGGCGAAGGCCATCAGCCTCGGCGTGACGCCGTTCCTCATCGGAGACATGATCAAGCTGGGCGTGGCGGCCCTCGTCCTGCCCTCCGCCTGGCGGTTGCTCGACCGCTAGGAGCCGCGCGGTCGCGATAAGAAGCGTCAAGCGAAGCGAGGACGTCCCGGTCGACAGCGTAAAGGCGCTCTACCAGCTGACGACCGGGACATCCTCGCGTAGCTACACGGCAGGCTTGGTCATCGACAAGACGTCCAAGACCTGGTCCAGCTTCTCTTCCGAGATCGTGCCGGGGACGTGGCCGCGCTCGATGACGACCTGGCGGATGGTCTTGCGCTCGGCCAGCGCCTGCTTCGCGATCTTGGCGGCCTCGTCGTAGCCGACGTAGTGGTTGAGCGGTGTCACGATGGACGGCGACGACTGCGCGTACTCCAGGCAGCGCTCGGCGTTGGCCTCGATGCCGTCAACGCAGCGGTCGGCGAACACGCGCGAGACGTTGGCAATGAGCCGGATCGACTCGAGGACGTTGCGGGCGATGACCGGCAGCATGATGTTGAGTTCGAAGTTGCCGTTCGCGCCGCCGAACGCGACGGCCGCGTCGTTGCCGATGACCTGGGCGACGACCTGGCAGACAGCCTCGCACAGGACGGGATTCACCTTGCCGGGCATGATCGAACTGCCGGGCTGCAGGTCGGGCAGGGCCAGCTCGGAAAGGCCGGTGCGCGGACCTGATCCCATCCAACGGATGTCGTTGCTGACCTTGTTCAATCCGACGGCGATCGTGCGCAGAGCTCCGGACAGCTCAACGAGCCCGTCACGGGCTCCCTGGGCCTCGAAGTGGTCGCGGGCCTCGGTGAGCGGCAGGCCGGTCTCGCTGACGATCAGCGCGATGACCTCGCCGGCGAAGCCGGCCGGGGCGTTGATTCCGGTGCCGACCGCGGTGCCGCCGAGCGGCAGCTCCGCCACGCGCGGGAGAACCGCGTCGAGCCGTTCGACGCCGTAGCGCACCTGCGCGGCGTAGCCGGCGAACTCCTGGCCGAGCGTCACCGGTGTGGCGTCCATCAGGTGGGTGCGTCCGGACTTCACGACGGTGGAGAACTCCGACGCCTTACGGCTCAAGGACGCTTCGAGGTGCTTCAACGCCGGGATGAGGTCATTGACGACCGCCTTGGTGGCGGCGACGTGGATCGCCGACGGGAACTGGTCGTTGGACGACAACGGGTCGTTGACGTCGTCGTTCGGGTGCACTGCGGCGCCGAGACGTTCGGCGGCGAGGGACGCCAGCACCTCGTTGGTGTTCATATTCGACGACGTGCCCGAGCCGGTCTGAAAGACGTCGATGGGGAACTCGTCGTCCCAGTCGCCGGCAGCCACCTCGACTGCGGCCGCCGCGATCGCGTCCGCCTTCGCCTGATCGAGCACTCCGCGCCGCGCGCGCACGCGTGCTCCCGCTCCCTTGATCAGCGCGAGTCCGGCGATGAGCTCGCGTTCGATCGGCTGACCCGAGATCGGGAAGTTCTCGACGGCGCGCTGGGTCTGGGCGCGCCATTTGGCGCTGGCGGGGACCCGCACCTCGCCCATCGAGTCCTTCTCGATGCGGTAATCCGACTCGCTGCTCATTCGGTCGCTCCTAGTCCTCGACGGCACGGCGTGTCGAGACTAGGACGCTGTCAGGCCGACCGGAACAGAAGGTGGCCGAGCACGCACCAACTGTTGGCCCCGCCGCAGGGTGACACGCCGCCAGCGGGACGGCAGAGAGGCCAAGAGGTCAGCTTTGGCGATAGCCCTGCGGCGGCTGCTGCGGGTGGCCCTGCTGCGGGTAATCCTGCTGCGGATAGCTCTGCTGCGGGTAGGCCTGTTGCGGGGGCGGCCCCTGGACCGGAGACGGGGATGCCGGCGAGCCGCCCGGCTGCCCGTACCCCAGCTGGATGGCGGTCTGCTTGGCCGCCTCCGTCACCGGAATGGCCACGACCGCGGTGCCGTAGGCGCAGATCTCAGTCCAAGTGTCGCCCATCTCGGACGTGTCGAACCGCATGCCGATCACGGCGTTGCCGCCCCGCGAACGCGCCGACTCGAGCATCCGGCCCATGACCTCGTTGCGGCTGTTGATGAGGTTCTCGGTCATGCCTCTCAGCTCGCCGCCGGCCAGGGATTTGAGCCCGGCCCCGAACTGGGAGAAGACATTGCGCGAGCGAACTGTCAGTCCGAAAACCTCGCCGCAGACCCGTTGGATCTCCCATCCGGGGATGTCATTCGTGGTTACCACCAGCATGACGCGCTCCAATCAGTTGCGGTCGAAGTCCACCGCGGAGTATGCCCGCAACTTCCCCAACTGGTGAACAGAGTCGACCATCCTGATGGTTCCCGACTTGGACCGCATCACGATCGACGAGGTCTGGACGGAGTCGGCGTAATAGCGCGCGCCGCGCAACAAGTCGCCGTCGGTGATGCCGGTGGCGCAGAAGAAGATGTTCTGGCCGCTGACGAGGTCTGTCGTGGTCAGCACCCGGTCGAGGTCGTGACCGGCGTCGATCGCCTTCTGCCGCTCCTCGTCGTTGCGCGGCCACAACTTGGCCTGGATGACACCACCCATACAGGCCAGTGCGGCAGCGGCGATGATCCCCTCAGGGGTGCCGCCGACCCCGAGCAGCAGATCGACGCCGGTGCCGTAACGCGCGGCCGAGATCGCCCCGGCGACGTCGCCGTCGCTGATGAAGCGTATGCGCGCTCCCGCTTCGCGGATCTCGCGAACGAGCCCCTCGTGGCGGGGACGGTCGAGGATGCAGACCGTCACGTCTTCGGGGTTGCCGCTCTTGGCCTTGGCGACCCGGCGGATGTTCTCGGCGACCGGCGCGTCGATGTCGATCAGGCCGGCGGCTTCGGGTCCCGTCGCGATCTTGTCCATGTAGAAGACGGCCGACGGGTCGAACATGCTGCCGCGCTCGGCGACGGCGATCACCGCGACCGAGCCGGGCATGCCCTTGGCCATCAGCGTCGTTCCGTCGATCGGATCCACGGCGACGTCGCACTCGGGTCCGCTGCCGTCGCCGACCTCTTCGCCGTTGTAGAGCATCGGCGCGTTGTCTTTCTCGCCCTCGCCGATGACCACCGTCCCGCGCATCGACACCGTGCCGATGAGTTTGCGCATCGCGTCAACGGCGGCGCCGTCACCGCCGTTCTTGTCCCCGCGCCCGACCCACCGACCTGCCGCCATGGCCGCCGCTTCGGTGACGCGGACGAGTTCGAGGGCGAGGTTTCGGTCGGGAGCTTCTCGCTGGACGGCGAGCGCTGGGGGCATGTTGCTCGGGCTGGTCAATGGGGTCTCCATCTCTGCGTGGCAGGGGTGGGGCTCTCTGATCTTCTATCTTTCCAGAGCCGTGCCATGCGTGGGGTGGCGACGGCCGAGTTGTGGAGGGAGGGTGCGGTGCGGGGGCCAGCGTCACTGCGCGCGCGAGGGGGCCTGCTCGCGGTGAGCTCGGGTGCGCTGCTGTGGGGCACGACGGGTGTGGTCGTCCACGTCATCGCCCGCCGCAGCGGGCTCGGGGCGGCTGCCATCGGGTGCTATCGGCTGATCTTCGCCGCCCTCGTCCTGCTGTTGGTCGTCCGCGTCGGCGGAATCCGCCGGGTCCGGCGACTCGCTCCGGCCCAGCAGTGGGGATTGGCGCTCTCCGGCGTCGGCCTCGGCGCGTACCAGGCGCTGTACTTCGTCGGCGTCCAGGATGTCGGCGTCAGTATATCGACCCTGGTCAGTCTGGGTGTCGCGCCGATCGCCATCACCGCGGCCACCTCGATCGGCCGCCGCGCGCTGCCGGCCGGGCGGTCGCTCACGACCCTGGTGTTCGCGATCGTCGGCCTGGCGATGGTCTCGGCCTCAGCCGGCTCCGCGACCGGACCCCATCCGCTTGTCGGGTTGCTGGCGTCGGTCGCGTCCGGATTGGGTTACGCCGGCTACACGCTTCTTGGGCGCCGCCTGGTGGCGCGGATCGACACGATGGTGCTGGCCATGTCCACCAGCGTCGTCGGAGCGGTGATCCTGCTGCCAGTCGGCCTGCTCGACGGGATGGCGGTCAGCGACGGCCCGAGCGTTCTGTGGCTGATCTACCTCGGTGTGTTCACCACGGCCCTGGCATACGCGTTGTTCTACGCGGGGCTCCGCACGACCCCGTCGGAAGTGGCCGCCGTTCTCACTCTCCTCGAGCCGCTGGCGGCGGCGGTCCTGGCCGTCGCGATCGTGCACGAGAAACTGTCCGTTATCGGCGTTATCGGCGCGGTGTTGATGCTGGCGGCGATTGCGGTCCTGTACCTGCGTCGGCCATCTGCCGACGAGCATCAGTTGGCGGACTGACCCTCTTCGCGGGCGGCGATGGCGTCGTCCAGGCGGCTGGAGGCGAGGTCGAGCCAACGCTTGCACACGTCGGCGAGTTTCTCGCCCCGTTCCCACAGCGCGATGGACTCCTCGAGCGACTGGCCGCCCGATTCGAGCTCGCGCACTATCTGCGCCAGCTCGGCCCGGGCGGCTTCGTAGGACAACTCGGCATCGGTCATGGCAGGGAAACCCTACTGCGCGTCCGGGACGCGTTCGGCGGTGAACGCGCCGGCCGCGACGCGCACCCGCAGCTCTCCCAGAGCGTCGTCCGGGCTGCGGACGACCGCGCCGTCCGTGCGGCTGACCACGGCGTATCCGCGGTCCAGGGTGGCTTGCGGCGACAGCGCCTGCACCCGGGCAAGGAGATGGTCGACGTCGGTCTGGCCCGCGCCGACCAATGCCCGGGTCCGCCGCGAGGCGCGCTCGATGAGCTCTTCGACCTGTCGCCGTTCGCCGAGCAGCCGCTGGCTGATCGTCGCGGTGAGGCGCTCCGGGAGGCCGGCCATGAGATCGAGCTCGTTCGCGACCCTCCGGCGGATGCAGTGCCGGGCTCGCGCCTGCAGGCCGTCGATCAACGCCCGTTCCTCGGCCAGGTCGGGAACGACACGCTTCGCGGCGTCGGTCGGGGTGGATGCGGCCAGGTCGGCGACCAGGTCGAGCAGCGGCTGGTCGCTCTCGTGGCCGATCGCGCTGATGACGGGCGTCCGGGCTGAGCTGACGGCGCGGAGCAGCGTCTCGTTGCTGAACGGCAGGAGGTCCTCGACGCCGCCGCCGCCTCTGGCGATGACGATGACGTCGACGTCTGGGTCGGCGTCGAGGCGCTCGAGCGCGCCGACGATCTCGCTGACCGCGGACGTGCCCTGAACAGCGACGTTCTCGACGGCGAACCGGGCCCCAGGAGCTCGGCGGCGGACGTTCTCGACGACGTCGCGCTCGGCGGCGCTCGCCCGTCCGGTGATCAAGCCGATGGCGGACGGCAAGAACGGCAGTCGCAGCTTGCGGTCGGCGGCAAACAGGCCCTCGGCCGCGAGCACCCGCTTGAGCCGCTCGATGGCGGCCAGCAGCTCACCGACGCCGACGTGACGGATCTGTGTCGCGCGCAGGCTGAGCGCGCCCCGCTCCAGGTAAAAGTCGGGCCGGGCTCGCAGCACCACCCGCGAGCCCTCGGTGATCGAGTCCTCCAGGACCCCGCGGGCGCACGTCACGCTGAGCGAGATGTTCGCGTCGGTGTCTCGCAAGGTCAGGAAGTGCGTGGACACGCCGGGGCGGCGGCTGAGCTGGGCGATCTGGCCCTCGATCCAGATCTCGCCGAGGCGGGCGATCCAGCGGCCGATCTCCTGAGCGACCACCCGGACCGGCAGTGGGTGCTCCGCCGAGTTGTCGAGTCGCGCCATCAGTCCTCTGGCGGCGTGGGGATTGCGAAGCCGTGCAGCTCCGGGAGGTCCTCGTCGCGGCTGTCGCTGACCCGGTCGAACGCCGACGCTTGACCGGCGCGGGCGTTGTCGGCTCCGGCCGACTTGCGCGGAGCGGCCTTCTTGGGGGCGGCCCGCCGTTTGGGCAGGTCCGCAACCGCGGCCACCGGCTCGCTCTCCGCTGGCTGCGCCGCGTCGTCGTCGTCGAACCTGGCCCAATCGGGGGGTAGCTCGGGGGCGCCGCGCAGCTGGTTGAGGAAGTCGTCGCCTCGCGCTGTGAACGCCGCGTAGCGCTGTTGCGCCCGCAGCGAGACCTGCAATGCCGTGCTGACGGCCAAGACCGGCAGTTCCAGCGCCCGGTCTGCGAGTTTCTGGCGGTCGTCGACGACTGACACGACCAGACCGAGGGCGGCTCGCACAGGCGCGGGGACGAGCGATTCGCCCGGCCGTGGGCGCAACGGGTTGTTCGGCATGCCACAAGCGTGCCCCACCGACGCCGGTCCGTACCATCGAGGTATGTCACAGTCGCATTCGGAGACCCTCGCGCCAGTCGCGGCGGCTCCTGAGCCGGGTCGCAAGCGGTTGCTGCTCGCTACCCCCCGTGGCTACTGCGCCGGTGTCGATCGGGCCGTGCAGACGGTCGAGCAGGCCCTGGACCTCTACGGAGCGCCGGTCTACGTCCGCAAGCAGATCGTCCACAACTTGCACGTCGTGCGCAGCCTGGAAGCCCGTGGAGCGATTTTCGTCGAGGAGACGGCTGAGGTGCCGCCCGGTGCGACGGTGGTGTTCTCAGCGCACGGCGTCGCGCCGTCTGTGCATGCCGAGGCGCAGGAGCGCGGACTGCGGACGATCGATGCCACCTGCCCGTTGGTGACGAAGGTGCATCACGAGGCCCGGCGCTTCGCCGGCGACGACATGGACATTCTGTTGATCGGCCACGAGGGCCACGAGGAAGTGATCGGGACCAGCGGCGAAGCGCCTGAGCACATCCACCTGGTCGACGGTGTGACGGGAGCTGCCGAGGTCGAGGTGCGCGATCCGTCGCGAGTGGTGTGGCTGTCGCAAACCACGTTGTCCGTCGACGAGACACTGGAGACGGTGGACGCTTTACGGTCCCGCTTTCCGCTGCTGCAGTCGCCTCCGTCGGACGACATCTGCTACGCCACCCAGAATCGTCAGGGTGCGGTGAAGGCGATCGCGCCGCGGGTGGAGTTGTTCTTGGTAGTGGGTTCCTCGAACTCGTCGAACTCCGTTCGGATGGTCGAGGTTGCGCTGGCGGCGGGCGCGAAGGCGGCGCGGCTGGTCGAGAACGTCGATGCCGTGGACGAGTCCTGGCTGGACGGCGTCGCCACGGTCGGGCTGTCGTCGGGCGCCTCTGTTCCCGAGGTTCTGGTGACGGAAGTGATCGCCTGGCTCGCCGAGCGCGGGTACGGCGATCTCGAGGAGGTCTCGCACGTGGAGGAGCGGTTGACGTTCGCGTTGCCGCAGGAGTTGCGTCGCGATCTGCGGGCCGCGCAGAGCGGCGATCCGCTCGCCGGCTGACGAATCGGCCAGCTGACGCCGCGGGGCTGTTGCTGCCGTCAGCGGCGGATAGCGAGGCGGATGCCCGCGACGATCAGCACGACCGCGGTGGCTCCGGCGATGGCCGGGAAGCCGTACACGAGCCAGTTCTGCGCGGCGGCGATGATGAGCGACCTGCGGTTCTTGGCCCCGCTGACGTGAAAGTAGAGGACGAGGGCGGAGCCGAACGCATAGACGATCGGCGGCGCGATCACTATCGGAAACATCCCATTGCGCCGCACGACGAGGATGGCGACCGCCGACGCGATGACGAGGCTGATGTTGAAGCCGCTCGACAACGACGATCCACTGGTCAAATCCGCGACGCCGCCGAGGCTGGCAATGAACAACAGGACCAACAGCGCCGCCCAGCCCGGTAGGCCGCGCGGCGCGGGCGCCGCGCGGCGGCGCTCCACC